>OLZO01000340.1_pt1 | contig 29626 bp, 36 predicted proteins | sample 1644431 | NCBI WGS metagenome assembly OLZO01 (sample SAMEA103958145, study PRJEB25191) | human gut metagenome | biome: human-associated habitat [ENVO:00009003]; feature: intestine environment [ENVO:2100002]; material: feces | place: Germany | collected 2013/2015
GAGATGATGCTGGAATACCAGCTTTCCACCTCCTCCCCGGGGATGAGGCTGGCCGGGGAAATATCCCCGTTCCATACGGGGTGTATTTTGAGGTCACCCACGCCGGGCATGGCCAGCACTTTCTCCCGATAGTCGGCCTGGTTTCCACCAAAGGCCTGGGACTGGAAACTGTCCAGCACTCTTTGGCGGAAAGCCTCTGTTTCCTCCTCATCATCACCGGGGATGAGCAGCTCCACCAGTTCCGCCCGGGTGAGGCCCTGCACATACTCCACCGGGATGAGGGTGCCGCCGTAGCTGTTGGCCACGGTGCCCGGGGTTTCACAGGTGACCTGGTGGCTGAGGCCGGTTTCGGTGTCCTCCTCCGGGTCCATGCGGGCGGTGACCACAAAGTTGAGGTCCTCGCAGGAGAAACGGGTCCCCACCGGGACCTCAATGTTAAACTCCGCCCGATAGACGGCGGGGCTGGCCGGGTAGGGGTCCATGTTGCGGTCATGGGCCCGCTTGATGAGGTACTCACGGGGGGCCGTGATGATGTAGGTGGCCTGGAGCACAAAGTCCGCCGCAATGTAGAGCTGGGCCAGCTCTGCCATAGACGGGGCCACGCCGTTCATCACCATGGAGCCCTCCCGCTTGTCCACCGGGGAGGCCACCCTGGACAGGGCGCTGGCCAGCAGCGCCTCATAGGTCCTGCTTTCAAACATTCAGATGTCAACCTCCTTTTGGGCGCTCACATCGCCATAAATGGTGTGGACGGTAAACCGGGCCGTGACCCAATTTCTGCCCGTTTCAAATTCCCAGCCGTCCAGGGAGGTGATGCGGTCATCCTGGAGCAGGGCCTCCGTGATGCGCCGCTTTATCTCGCTCATGGCGTAGTCTTTGGGCTTGCCTATCAGATCGGACAGCTCGGAGCCGTAGTTGCGGGAATAAATGGGGAAAGCGTAGCGCTCCACATTCAAAATGATGTAAACAGCCTGGAGGACGGCATCCCGCTCATCCGTCATGCCCCTCACCTGGTTGCGGTCAATGTCCAGCTTGTGGGTATAGCTGGGCTGGGTTTCCACCGCAAAGGTGATGAGGTCCAGATCATCTCCTGTGGTCGGTAGTGTGGCCATTAGCTCCTCGCCTCCCATCGTCCCAGGACTATGTACTGCTGCCCGCCGTCACACCGGAGGAGGATGACCTTTTCCCCCATCTGGAGGGCGTTGTGGACTTTCCACTTTTTCCGGCCTTGATAGCGGTGCTTGTGAGGCGCAAAAGCGGCATCCCCGGCCCCGCCACCGGTTTCCTCCGTTTCGTGAAACTCCGGCATGGTGGTCATCTCCACGGTGTAGTCCCTCACGGCGTCCGTGAGGATGAGCTGGGCCTCAGACAAGATTTTCTTTTGGTCAACAGTGATTTCAAGCGGGGAGGTGGATGTCACATAGCCATAGCCCCCGCTCATGGGAGCACCAGCCAGGACGGCCTCCACAGCGGCCTGCTTGACCAGCTTGACCAGTTGATTGATGTCAAGTGACAAATGTACCACCTCGCATGTTTAGGTCCATCAAATGCTGTTCGTTGTTAAAAGTGTGCTTTGCCTGCTCCACCATGAGATAGCTGGAAACATTGATGTCACCCAGCCCCAGCATGACCACCAGCAGGGTCCCGGCCCGGACCCGGATGTCCCCCAACACATCCCGCAGCTTGAGTGTGCGGGTTTTGGTGTTGTAGAGGTCCAGGAGGGCGTCCGCCATGGCCTTGGCGTTTTCTGTGCTGTCCAGCTTCTCATAGTATTGCAGGACGCCCCATTGGTTGATGTTGGAGCTGTCCTGTGCAACAAAGATTTCCCGCTTTCCGGTTTCCTTGTTCTCATAGGAGAGCTTGATTTTGTCATAGGTCTGGGAGGCAATGGAGCTTTTATAGTCAAAGTCCCCAGCCGTGTCCTCATCTATGAGCACCCCCAGTTTCATGCTGCCGATGTTTTTGAGGGTCAGCTTGCCCACATCGTCATACAGCACATACATCTGGGAGGTGGCTTTGAGGGTTTCGTCCAATGCGGTCTGGATGATGTCAAAGAGGGTCTGGTTGTCCTCCACCCGGCTCCCTATGGTGTAGCCGGTGTCCTCAAGGTCACCAACATTGAGCTGGAAGTCCTCCGCAATCATGCGTATCACATCGGCGGCGGTTTTGTTGGTGTAGACATAGGTGTCCTTGTTCTTGAGGTAGTAGAGCTGGTCATACACAGTGATCTGGATGACATCATCCGTGCTGCCTTTTCGGGATTTCTCAAAGACAAAGCCATAAAAGACGGGGGTGCCGTCCACGGAAAAACGGCACGGGTCCCCCTCCTGGAAACTCAGGCCGGGAGTTTTGACCACCTCCGCCGTGAGCTTTCCCGGCTGTCCTTGGCGCTCCCATTCAATGCTCACATTTTCCACCACGGGCGGCAGCATGATGGTCCCCTGGTGTTGTATCAGCAGCTCATAGGTCATGGGAGGGTGAGCACCTGCCCGGGATAGATGAGATTGGGATTGCTGATTTTATCCGTGTTTGCGTTGTAGATTTTGGTGTAGTCGGCACCGTTGCCATAATACTTGGCGGCAATGGCCCAGAGGCAATCACCGGCCTTTACGGTGTAGGTTTTGGCCGTGGGTGCCGTGCTTGCCTCCCGCTCTTTCTGCACCGTCACCGTGGGCGTGGCGCTCTCCACTTTTGGCTCCTCCACAGTCACAGTCTTGGTGCCGTAGTCCCGCCATTGCTTGAGGTTGACATCAACGGCCACATCCAGGCCATTTTTGCCATCCTCTGTGATGGTGTAGTCCTCCACACTCACTTTGATGTTGGTGTCAAAGAGCATCCCCCCGGAGGGGGACACCCGCACCAGCATGAATTGGGTGGTTTCTTTATTGGTTTTCATACGCTCCAGCAGGCCCAGGAAATAGTCCGGGGACTGGCTGCCCGTGAGCATGGGCAGGTCAAAAGGGACCGTAATTTCTGTGAGGCCGGGAGCCCGCAAGAAATTGACCTCCCCCTCATTCAAGAGGACCAGGGTTTTGTTTTTACCCTTAATTTTGACCTGGAGCTTTTCCGGGGTAGGCCAAAGGGCCCCGCCCAGATAGCATGTGTAGCTCATGTGGATGCCCTCCTTTTTTCCATTGGAAAAAACTCTGCTTTTCTGGGGATGGGCAAGGGTCACGCATGGACGCCCTCCGCCGCAGTCAGCAGGGCCTCTGTAAAGCCGTCCGTCAATACGGAAATAACGCCGTCAAGATCGGCTCCGCCCTCAATGCGGTTGGTCATGCCGGTCATGTCAATCTTGACCTCCGCCGTGGTAAACCGGTTGATGGCGTCACGCTCAGCGATGTCCCGCAAATATGCCAGCTCCTCCGTGGAGGTGCTGAGAGCGTCAGCAGCGGCTCCAGTATTTGCGGCAGTCTGGCCGGTATAGTCTGCAATATCATCAAGCGCAAAATTGCCCATGCCGGTCCCGTAGTCGGTAGCGGCTCCCAGGTCCATGTCAAACAGGCCGCCGATAGCATCGGACACGCCAGCGGCTACACCATCGCCCCAGTTGGCTCCGGCGTCAAAAGCGTCACCCACCCAGCCGTCCTGCCAGGTTTCAAAGGTGCTCATGCCCTCATTGAAAGCATCGCCTACACTGACAAAATCCTGCATGTTGCCGGAGGCCTCTGCCGCTTTGGCGGCATAGTCGCTGGCCGCATTGGTGATGCCAGAATAGTCAAACTCCACAAAGGGCAGCTTGTTCAAGGCCTCACAAATACCAGCCACCACGGTGAGGGCCGTGGAGAGCAGGTTGTAAAACCAGGATTGCACCCCGGCAATAACATTGCCAAAGGCGATGCCGATATTTTGAGCACAAGCTCCCAGGGCGTTCCAGATGCCCAGGGCGATGTTGGCCACCGTCAAGCCCAGGTTGACAAAGAATTGGATGACCACATTGATGCCACCGGCAATGACGCCAAAGCCACTGTTGGCTATGCCGGTAAACTTGGCGATGGCGGAACAGGCGGCGTAGATCGCCGCCACAAGAGCGATGACCAGCACCACAATCCAGGTGATAGGGCTGGCCAAGAGAGCCGCATTAAAGCCATACTGGGCCGCCGTAGCTGCTGCTGTGGCTCTGGCCTCGGTATTGGTAGCAGCAGCGTGAGCATAGGCAGAGACAGCCGCTAGACCCCTTTGAATGTTGTTGATGAGTTGAAGGCCATTGGAAATAGCCAGATAACTGTTATAAAGCAAAAATGCAGCGGCCACGCCGTACACTATGGGACTTATCCAGGACCAGTTCTCAACCACAAAGGAGGCCCCATTGATGAGGAGGTCCAGGACGCCGGTGGCCACCGTGGCCAGCATGGCCAGCCCGTTGATTGCTCCATTGATGACCGTGTTAAACTGGGCGCTGTTGGCCACCTGGTTGAGCCTGGTGAGCACCGGGTCAAAAGCGGCCAGGGCCGTGTTTTGCATCTTGGTGGCAATCTGGCCCCAGGTCATAGGCATACTCTCAAACTTGGCGTTGATTTCATCCGCAGAGGCAAACATGGCGTTTTTTACCACCTCAGCGGTGACAAGGCCCTGCTCTGCATATTGCTTGATGGAGCCCTCTGCAATGCCCATGTAGCTCTCAATGGCCCGGGCAATACTGGGGGCGTTCTCCAGGATGGAGTTAAGCTCCTCGCCTCTGAGGGCTCCGGCGGCCATGGCCTGGGTGAGCTGGAGCATTGCGGCAGATTGTCCCTCTGCCGATGCACCGCCGATGACAAAGCTCTTGTTGATGAGTTCCATGAAACCAATGAGCTCATCATTGTTACCAAAAGCCCGCCCAGCGTTAGAGCCCATGCTGGCGATAGCAGAGGCCGTGTCCAGGTAATAAGACCTGGACCTCTGGGCGGAGGCCATGATTTTCTGCTCCAAAGCATCCACAGAGCCGCCGTCATCCACCATGAAACTGAGGCGGGCCGTGGTGCTGGTCAGCTTATCGGACAGCCCCGTGAGGGCCTTTAGGCCCGCACCAGCCGCCAATGTGGCCACAATGCCTTTGACCTTACCCAGCAGGCCGCCAGCAGCACTGTTACCGTTTCGGAGGCCTCTGTTGAGGACTTCCTCCTGTTCCGCCGCCCGGCGGTATCCCTCAGCCATCTGCTCAACCTCATTGTTGGCTTGCACCAGCGCTGCCCGTGCGGCCTGTATCTGGGTAGCGTCTACTGCACGGCCAGAGGCCCGCTGGACCTGCTCAAAGGCATTGAGGGTGGTGTTAAGGGCCCTATTCATTTTCATCAGCACCCCGCTGATACCGTCATTTAGGACCATCTGAGATCTGATAGTTGCCACAAGTTCACCTCCTCTTTAAGAATTAAGGCCCCCGCCGTAAAGCGGAGGCCTTGTTGCTACTTCCGTCTGCCTTTTCTCATTTTGCTTTTCAGCTCCGCCTCCCGTTTCTTCTCATCCTCGCCTCGCACCTGAATGGAGGCAATAACGAAAGCCCTTTCTTTGACAGGGAGGTCTAAAAACTCGGACGGTTTCCAGCCAAACTTTTGCAGGCAGAAATGGGCAAAGTTAGCCTCCGGGTCCCCGTCCAGGATTAGTTTTTTGCCTCGGCCACCAGGTCATCCTCAGACTTGAAACCATTGACCTGGAAAACCTCCGTCACATAGTCATCAAACTCACCGCCAATGAGCAGCTTGCCAATGAGCTCCTCCGGCTTTGCCACGCCCCAGTCATTCTGGAGGGCGGCGTTGTTGAGGTCCGGGAACACAGTGCAGCGGGCCGCCACTCTGGCCTGGAAAGTGTAGTTGTCGAGCTGCTGGGTGTACTGGTTTTTCTTTCCGGGGACGGGGACCTGGCGGATGCAGCCGGAGCGGATGCGGGCGTATTCATCGGCAGAGATGCAGCAGATTTCCCACTCCATGGGCTTGCCGTCCTCCCCCCGGATGCGGGGGGAGGCTGCATACTTGTGATTTTCAATCTGCTCAACATTGGCACGCATAAAAGCGGACAGGTTACTCATGGATTTTTTCCTCCTTATATTCTGGTGTTACATGTAGGACGGATTGGTGTGCTGTTCGGGGCGGGTAAAGCCGTCACAGTAGCCCTCAATGGACTGCTCAACAAAATCACCCTCTGCATTGAACATGGACAGCAGCACATCACCGTCCAGGATGCAGTTGTTGTAAATCTTGGTGCTCCGGCCCACAGAGGTGGCGGGGTCATCGTTGGAGGTCTGGATGTCCATAGTGGGCATCACGCCGGTCTTGATGAAACGCTCCACCACCTGGTCAAAAATCTCCGTGCATTTGTAAATGGTCATGGAGAAAGCCAGGGCGATGGTCTGAGCCTTATGGCCCACAACGACACCGCCCAGCTTGTAGACCTCTTTGGTGTTTACAGAGGCCTTGCCCTCAAACTCCTTGGCCATCAGCATGGAGTAGCGGGTGCCATCCAGGGTGACAAAGCACTCCGCAAAATTGGCGCTTACAGCGTCCTGGGTGTTCATAGTCGGATTGGGCATTGTCATTTCCCTCCTTTACTGGATGATAACGCTCATATAGAGCTGGGACATGGCGTTAATTACATTGAGGCCATTGATGATACAGAGGACGGCCTTTTTGCTGTCACCCTGCTCACAGGTCACAATCTCCGGGTCAAAGTTCTCCACAGCACGGATGTCATTGAGCTGCTGGATGAGCTTGGTGATGTCACCCCACAGAGAGGAGCGGCCAGAGGCATCATTGGGCACGGTGCCCAGATACTTTTGGCCGAACATGAGCGCCACATCATTGGCAATCTGGTCACACACCCGGATGGTCTGGTTGCTCTGGAAAATCTCTCCCTTGGTGTCAGACAGGGTGAGCAGGGTGTTGATGTCCTCCAGCACTCTGGTGTCCCCGTTGACATTGTGGAAAATAAACTTGCCAGCCTTGATGGCCGCCTCCAGCTCCGCCTGGGTGTAATCAGTGTTGATGGTCAGCTCACCATCATACTTGAAATTGGTGAGGGACTTATTGACCGCACAGCCAGCCTGAGCACCGGCCACCCAGTACACCAGGGAATGGGCGGGTACATCGGAGATGGTGGAGTGGGTCACGGAGTTCCAGACGCCAATGATGCCCTCATAGTCCGCCGTGGTGGGCTGCCATGCCACCAGCTGGAATTTGCTGCCCACCTCATCCCGAACACGGGCACAAAACTGCTGATACAGCCGCACCGTGGTGGGGTCGGAGGACGGACAGCAAAGGGCGTTGTAGGCATAGGGCTCAATCTTGTCCAAAAAGGCCTGGTGGGCCTCACCGTTGATGGCGGTGGCATCCGCCCCGGAGGTCAGGGGCATCCCGGCGGATGCCTCCAGGGTAGCCTCAGTCTTGAAGTCCACCCAGGCATTGCCCACCAGGGCCTTGGCGTCCTCTACGGTCTGAGTGTCAACGGCCACGCCGTCCACATAGGTGGTCACATCCCAGAGCTCCTCATCATCCACATTGGCAGACACCACAATGTTGATGTCATTGCCTCTCACACCGCCATACTTGGCCGTGGCCAGGGTGTTGTTGGCCTTGACGGCCCCGGTGCCCAGGCGGTAGCAGTAGACGGTGGTGGCGTGGGTGAAAATCTCCCGCAGGGGGAGCATCTTGGGGTGATCGTAGGCGTAGCCGAAAATGGTCTTGCTGTTTTTCTGAAACTCCCCGGAGGTAACAGGGAAAACCGTGTCCTCGGGGCCCCAGCTCAGCTCAAAAGGCGCTGCCGCATAGCCTCTGTCAGAGAGGGTTGCGGACGCCCTGGGCACGCTGGAGAATACGATGTAGGAGCCCGGCAGGACCTTGTTTTGGGTCAGCCAGGTGCCGCCTCCCAGTGCCATATTAGTTCACCTTTCCTTTCATGTATTTCTCAATCAGCGCATCCGCCTCTTTCAGCGTGTAGGCCTTGCCATCCTCCAGCAAAGCCCGGATGAGGTCCCGCCGGTTGGCGTAGCGCTTAGAGGCCGCCAGCTGCTCTTTGGTGTAGGTAGCAGCGGGGGCGGCCTGTTCGGTGTTCGTGGTCTTGGCTTGTGCCATGCTTATCCCTCCATTTCAATATCAAGGGTTTCCATGAGGACCGGCTCCTGGGGGATGTAGATGTGATGGTCATAGCTCACCATGACATGCAGGACACCCTCCTCAATGCTCCATTCGCTGTTGGTGCAATGGATGAGGTCACCCTCCGGTGTGGTGATGTCCCGCAGGAGCATAATGAGCTGATCTGCCATCTCGCAGCACTCCGCCGTCCCCACTTTGGGGTAATAGATGACATCCAGGGTGGGAGTGCGGAGAAACCGCTCTCCCACCTGTCTGCTCTGCCCGGCGGAGGGCATGACCACATTGAGGTCCCCAGGGTTGAGGCCCTGCTTGACATTTCCGCCGTGTACCTGTACGGCAGGAAAAGCGGCGTGCAGCGCAAGGCTCACGCCGTCAAAAATACTTTTGAAACTAATTTCAGACATTGAAAGCCTCCCGCAGCAGCGCCTCCAGTTTTTTCTCAATGACAACGGGAGCCACCCGCTCAAGGTCCTTTTCAGACAGGGTGAGGAAATACTGTCCAGCCACCCAGCCGCCTCCGCCACGGGTGCGGTGGCCAAACTCCACATAGCTGGCATAGGTGACAGGGTTGATGACCTCAATGTAAAAATTCCGGCCCCGTCTGAACACAGGCAGGGCGTTGGCGTAGGCTTTGGGGTCCACCTTGCCGCCCTCTTTTGCTGCCTGTTCTGTGCGGGCAGTCCAGCCCCGCCGGAGGGTGCCTCCTTTCTTCCCGCTGCTCTTTGGGTACTGCCCCACAGGTGTGCGGGGAATGACAAGAGCCAACAGCCGGGCTGCCAGCTCTTTGGACACATCCTCACAAAATTTGTCCAGGTCCATGTCCTGGAGCTTTTGCAGGTTGTCCCGCAATTTCTGGAGTTGCCTATAATCAACATTTCCCCAGCGCATCATGCCCACTCCTTGAAAAGCTCCAGGGGCACCTCCTGGTGGCAAGTGTAGACGGCGGGCTTGCCGCTCCGCTCATAGTCACGGGTGACGCCGTTCTGGGTCACGGTGATCTTGGAGCCCTCCGGGATGTCCACAGAGGGGTCAATGTAGAGCGTCACCGTCTGGGCCACCAGGGCGGCCTCATCGGTTGGCTCTGTGCTTTTGACCGTCTGGTGGGATATGCGGCAGGGCAGGCCGGAGGCCGTCACTTTCTCCACCGGCTCAGTGCGGCCATTGGCAGGGTTGAGCACTCCCTGCCGCACGGTGACGGTGGCCAGGCCGGTCCAGAGGCTCTGGATGGCCTTTTTGTAGGCGGCGGGTATTCCTACCACCTCAGCCTCCGAAAAGCCGCCAGTGTACTCTCTGCCGGGTGCATGAGCTTGGACAGCATGGCGTCAAAGCGGCTTTCCGCATTGCTTGCACCATCACTGGCCCCAGCAAAGGTGACGGAGATGTCACCCTCCGTGATGCTTTTGGCGGGGGCCTCAAAATCAAAGCCCTCCAGCCCACCGGCGGCTTTCTTATCAAACAGGAATTGACCGGCCACCATGTCCACAAGCGTATAAAAAAGAGGAGGCGGGAGCTCCCGGTGGTTGATGTTCACCAGGAGCTCTGCCTCGCACTTATGGATGGTGTACTCAAGGCCGGTTTTGTCATCGTCCGTGACAGTGTAGCCCAGCATGGCCAGCCGGGTCACAACGGCCTCATATACATCCTCCATGGCCGTTAGCCTCTGGAGAGGATGCGGGCAATGGGGATGGCCTTGTGGGCGATGTAGGAGCGGTCCCCCTCGCTACTCTCACCAGAATGGACCAGGCACCAGTTGGCACCATTCTCCAGCTCCTCATCCGTGGGAGAGAGGCGGGTCTGGCTGGTCTTTTCATAAGAGATGCCAAAGGGGGCAAAGACCTTGCGCTGGCGGGTGTAGAGAGTGTCCTCGCCGCCGTTGGTCTTGGGGTCACGGGCCATCTCATAGGGAACCTTGGCACCGATGTCCTCAAAGCTGATTGCGCCCTCACCCAGCACATAGGTGACATACTGGGTGCCGGGGACCACATAGCTCTCAGCTGCCGGGGTGCCCTCCCCAAAGTAGGGCTTGACCTTTGCCTGGTCAATCTGGCCCTCGGTAGCACCGGAGGCCTTGACCTGGAGAGCGCCCTCATCCTCAGCGCTGGCGGGGAAATAGCCATCGGTGGCGGGCATACCGTCATCCACCACCACAATCTTGCCATTCCAGGTGTAGAGGGTCAGGTCACGGGTCACGCCCTCCTTATCGGTGTACTTGAGAGCGGTGAGCAGGTTGAGGTTTTCCAGATTGGTGGCGGGAGCAGAGTGCATAAACACCAGAGAGAAACGGCGCTTGCGGTCGCCACAAGCCTGGGCGGTGGCGCTGTTCATGGTGGTTGCCTCCAGATTGCCAGCCACCTCATAGGTGTGCTTGGCCACAAACTCAGCGCTCTGGCCGCCGGTCATGGAAAAGACGCCCTTGAGGACCGCCAGGATGGTGTCCTGGTCAATGTCCTGCCAATACTCAGAAACCTGCTGGGCCACATTGTCCATCCAGTCCACACCGCCGGTGATGTCAAAGGAAAAGTCCTTTTCAGTCCATGCCTTTGCACGGCCTACCACCACCACGCCCTGCTCAAAGGTCTTGGTGGAGGTAGCGGTGATGTCGGTCTGGCCGTCATAGTTGACGGCATCGCCGTCCAGCAGGCCCCTCATGGCAATGCGGGCATAGCCGGTGCCGCCCTGGGTGCTGAACACATCCCGGATGTCGGGATTGCCAGCCAGAGCTCTGGACTTCCGCATCTCATTGAGCCGGGTGCGGGGGATGCGGTCCACCGCATACTTGAAAGCCTGGGGATTGAAAGACTTGGCGTCAAACTTAGTGTTAGGCATAATTCAATCGTCCTTTCTTACAAAATGGTTTTAGGTCTTGCGTTTGCGGGTCTTGGGAGCCGCCTGGGGCTCCTCAGCGGGCGTTTCAGCCTCGGGGGAGGCCTGTTCCTCGGGTGCGGCATCCTGGGCCTCCTGGGGCCCCTCAGAGGCCGCAGGAGAGAGGCGGGCCATAACTTCCTTGGTCACGGCCTCCGCCAGATCATCCACAGAGGGGATGCGCTCCGCCATATACTGCACCACGCCCTCCTGGGTGCGGGGCAAAGAGGCAACAGGAGTGCCTGTCAGTTTGGCGGCCAGGTTTCTCAAAGCGTCCTCAAAAGACACCGCTTTGGTGGGGGTTGTAATGTTTCTCATGTTGCACCTCATTCCAGCTTGGCATCCGGGTTTTCGGCCATCCAGGCCGCCAGCTCCGTGTAGGTCATCTCAGAGGGCTTTTTCCCCTCGCCGGGCTTGCGTCCGTTGTCAGGGTCCCCAGGTTTCCAGCCACTCAGCTTTCCGCCAGGGTTGCCAAAGAGAAAGTCCGTGGCGGCGTCCTTTTTCATGGCCTCGATTTTGGCGGCCAGCGTGATGCTCTCATTGTTGATCTTGGCCACCACTTTGCCGTCCTCAATCTTGGCATCCTTGAGGTAGTCAGCCAAAAGAGCCCGGACGGCGGTGTTGTTCTTGGCTCCGGCGGCGGTGAGCTCAGCATCCACGGCAGAGGTCAGCCGGATGTTGGCCAGCTCTTTCTCAAAAGCGGCTTTGTCGGCCTTGTTCTGCTGCTCCAGCTCACCAATCTTGCGGGTCAGCTCCTCGTTATCGCCAGCGGACTTTTTCAGCTCCTCCAGCTGCTTGGCGTGTCCTTTGGCGGCCTCCTCAAGCTGGCCCACCTGGGCCTCCAGTTCCTTGACACGGGTGTTTTTGGCGTTGAAGTCCGCACGGGCAACAAAGTCCTTGCCAATCGCCTGGCAGGCGGCGGCGTCCATGTCCTCCGTGTAGGCATCGCCAATGATTTCCTTGAGCCATAAAAGTTTCATGTTTCGTTTACCTCCTGTTATCTGCTTTCCTTGTGTCCGGCCAGTCCCGGTATGGCAGCGCCCCTGTTGGTTTCCACCGGGGCCCGGTGGTATTTGAGTATGAAAAAAGCACCGTGCTTTTCAGCACGATGCTTTCATCAACGGTTTAATAGAGGACATCCGGGCCGGGGTCCTCCAGCTTTGTCCAGATGTCAGGGATGAGCTTTCCGCCCTGGAGGTCCTTGAGCACCTGGTCAACGGTAGCATCCGCAGGAGGGGAAAAAGTGTCCTCCTCCAGCTCATACACAAAGCCGCCTCCGGGCTCCTCCCAGAAAAAGCTCCCGCCATGCCTCTCAGCATAGGCGGTGGCGGCGTCCTGCACCTGCTTGCTGTTGCTGTATTCCAAAAGCGTCATCAAATCACACCTTTCAAGAGCTTTTCAAACTCCGCCAAAGCGGTGGGAAAATATTTCTGCATGAGAGCGTAGCGCCCAGCGTCAAACTGAGCGGCAAACATGTGGGCAAAGGCCTCTTTCTCCAGCATCCCGTAGTATGTCCAGTAGCGGGTGGCGTGGCCATAATTGCCCCGGGCTTTGTTCCTGGAGAGCCCGCCGAACAGATCGGAAATGGCGTTGTGATCGGCGTCCATGAGCTCCCGGGCAATGATGGTGTAGGCATCCGTCTTTTTCCGGGTGCTGTTGGCTTTCATGGTGGCCTTGACATAGGCCTCAAAGTCCTTTTTCAGAGCATCACCAAAGTCCGGCGTCTGCAAAGAGGTGTAGCCGCTCCCGGCGCAGGATGTAAAGTCAACAAAATGGCCATGCTCATGGAAAAAGGTTGTTGCCGGGCCTCTGGGGTCTTTCATGTCGGCGGCAAAGTTCATTTTGACCTTTTGGATGCGGCTGTCAAAATGCGGCGTGCCGGAGAAAGCCCCGTCCGCCACAGAGCCGGGCTGGACATAGCGCTCAAAGACGGCCTGGGCCGTCTGGTTGCCCGCAGCATAATGCTGCTCAAGGGCGTCCGTGTAGCCGCTGGGAGCGGATGGCAGACCTTGCACAACATTCTGGAAATGCGGGGTTGTCTTTGCTGTAATTGTAACACCCGGGGCCTGGGTTTGCAAACCAGGTGTGGGGCCCTGCACAAAGCTCTGCCGCCACTCATCAAAGGTGGTGTTGGCCGGTATTTTCTTTGTGGTGCCGTCAGGGTTTCTGGTCCATCGCTCTCCAATGCCCTCCATGTCCGCATAGTAGGGGCAGGTGCAGCACCGGCACCACGGATGAAACGGCGGAGCGGTGAGCCCCACCTGATAGTCCGACATGCGGAACACCTTGCCGTCAAGCTGAGCGCAAAGGGAGCAGGTGTCCCGGTCAAAAGAGGCCACAATCCGGTATTGCTCCACGCCCAGGGCGTTGAAACAGTCCTGCTGGGCCGTGCTGGAGAAATAGGCGCTTTCCGTCATCACCAGGCGGCCCGCTTTGGAGCGGGACACCTCAAACTGCTTGGCAATGGCGGAGATGGCCTTGTCCGGGGGCTCCCCCCGTATAATCATCTGGGTCAGCTGGGTGTTGACGGAGTTGACAAGGCTTTGCTTGTTCGTCCAGCAGCGGTCACGGAATGTCTGGCCGTCCGTGGTCCAGGGCCGGGAGAGCACCTTTTTGATGGTGTTTTCATTGACGGCCTGCATGGTCCACCCAACACCCAGGCCCTTTTGGATTTCATAGGCCGTGTGGTAGTAGCTCCCGGCATAGGCTTGCCGTGTCACCGTGTCCAGGTAGTCCAGCTGGTTGGAATAGAGGAGCTCCGCCTGCTGCTGGAGCTGGATTTTGAGGGCATCAAGCCTGGAGATGTGGACCCGGGCGCTGGCGTTCTCAAGCTCTTTCATCCAGGCCCCGGTGAGGGCGTTTTCCTCACCGTGCTTGATGTACTCCTCCACAGTCCAGTGAAACTCTGCCAGCTCATCACTGTTGAGCAGCCGCTTGGCATCTGCCAGGGTGATGTCATTATTGGCGGCAAAGCGCCTATACCATGCAGACATCTGGCGCTCAATCTCAGCCTCAGCGGCCCGGAATTGGGCATCCAGGTTTTCCACATAGGAATAGGACTGGTCCAGCAGGGCGTCCTCCATGTTTTTCATGCGCTGGGCCCAGTAGTCCGCATTGCGCTGGAGGTTATTCCTCGGCATTGCCGCCACCGCCGTTCTGATCGGTCACGGGATTGCCGGAGCCATCCCCTCCATTCTGCCGGTTTTTCATAAAGGCAGCCTGGTAGGGGTCGGCCATGGCTTCCTCTTTCTCATCCTTGATGCGCTGGAGCTCCTGCTCCGGGTCGCTCACCCAGGGGTGCATTTTCACGATGGTTTCATCAGAGAGGATGCCCACAGAGTTCTTGCAGTTGTTGATGGCCTCCGTTTCATTGATGAGGACATCCCGGTCAAAGATGACCTTGACCTCCGTGCCGTCAAAGCTCCCCCGGCCAGTGTTGGCCAGGTGCTTATTGACAAACCAGAGCAGCTCCTCCATGGAGGCCTGAAACTCCATCTCAATGCCGTTGGCGTCCAGATCAATGTCAGAGTACATGCTCTGTATATTCATCTGGTTAGGGTTTCCACTCATGCGCTCATCCTTGGCATCGTAGCCCCGGGCGTTCTCAATGATGGCATCCTTGAGCATAGAGAGCAGCACTTTGTAGTTTTCGGCGTTGACCTCAATCTGGAGGGTGTCCACTCCACCCTCAGAGCCCTCAAAAGAGCGGACCTTGATGATGCCATAGGTGGCCAGGTTGGCCCGGAGCCGTCCCAGGTCCTCCCCGTCATAGTTCTTGATGACCAGGATGGTGGAGTGGATGTCCTCCTCCATCTGGTTGGCAAAGTTGGAGATGATGTTGTTATAGGCGTCTTGCAGACACCGCACCCTGGACAGCAGAGGGATTTCATGGTGGGAGCTCTTGAAACACACCAGGGGGATGCGCTCCCAGTTGTAGCCGGTTTCCTCGCCTGTCTGGGGGTCCGTGTTGGTTATGTACGGCCCAGAGCGGGCAAAATCGTCCGGCTCCAGGGTGCCATCATCCCGGCGGATGAAGCAATCCACGCCGCCGCCGTGCATGACCTCCACCTTGACCACATCCTTGGTCTGTTCGGTTTCATCGTACTCCAGCACCACATAGACATGGACAGCAGCATCCAGGATGGTGTGGTCAGCATCCGCCCAAAAAGGCAAAACCTCATCAGCGGGAAAGCGCTGGAAAGCCAGCTCCCCGTTTTGGTCGTAGTAGGGGAACACCCAACACTTGCCGCCAATCCAGGCACCCTCTCCAATGTTGTGCATGGTCCGCTGAAAACGGGACCCAAAGACGGTGGAGAGGGCCTCTGCATAGGCCTTGTTTTCAGTATCAAGAGAAAAAGGCCGCCCAAAGGAATAATTGGTTTTCTGGTCCACCATCTTGGCATAGATGTTGTGGACCAGTCGGTTATTGGGCAGATGCTCCAGCACCTTGATGTTCCCGTCATCGTCCAGGGCAATGCGCTTGCGGCGGGTCACATCCTGGTCCCCGTCATAGTAGGCCTCACCGGCCAGCTGCCGTTTTCGCTCTTTGGAGCCCAGCCAGGCCGTGATTTCAAGCTCCAAAAAGCGCTTGTCCGTCATGCCCCGGCGGAAATTAGTGGCCGCCCTGGCCACGCAGTCATCCCGCAAATTAAGCACCACCACCGTGCATCACCTCCTTTTCTGGTTTTCCTGTTGGGGGGGGGTAAATCCAATGGGCCGGGCTTTGCACTTCTCCAGCGTGAGGGTCTGCCCAGGGAGCTCCACCTCAATCCGCAGAGTGTTATATGGCAGGCGCTCCGCCCATTGCTCAATCTTAGATAAAACATATTGCTGCTCAAACATAGCGCACCTCAAAAGCTGAAAATCTCGGGCGCAAAAATCTTGTGGACAAAATAGCGCACCTCGTCCATGGCGTGGTCATTCTCCTTGATGGGCCGGTCCATGGGGGCCTTTTCGTCCCAGCGATAGAGCCCAAACTCCCGGATGCAGTCCGTGCAGCAGGAGCAGATGAAGATGTCCCCGCTTTGGAGCCTGGTGGCCACATCCCGGATGCCGTCCAGGACAGAGTTGGAGGCCTTTTCCACATAAAAGCGGCCATGCCGCCGGATGACCTCAATAAAGCTGGCCGCTGAGGGGTCAACGATGACCGCCCGGATGGGCAGATCACCGGCCAACTTTTCCAGCTCTGCATAATATTCCTCATCGGTGAGCTGGCGGCCCACTTTGCGGCTGTTGTAGTAATACTCCCGGATGCGATACCATTTCCCGCTTGCCCGGCCCCAGAGCCCCATGCTGGTGGGGTTTGCGGTGCCGTAGTCGATGGAAATGTAGTAACGGTCATAGGGCCTGGGGACATCCGGCACCACATGAAAATCCTTGTTGAACATGGTGTAAATCAGCCCCTCCGCCACCACCCAGAGGCCCCGGATGAAGCGGTCATAAAACACGCCGGAGTAAAGGCTCTCATACCTGGCCTTGACGGCGGCGGAGAGGCTGAGGTTGTCATCCATGGTGAAATGGAGGTGCAGCATGTTCCGCTTGGCGGCCTCCAGCACCCAGGTGAGATAAAACCAATGGGAGGGTCCCTCTGGGTTGCAATTAAACCAGAGCTTTGAGCCGTCCACGGAGCAGCGGGCACAGGCCTGCTCCACAAAGGAGCGGGGCATGAGGGCCACCTCATCCAGCAGAACGCCCGCCAGGGTGATGCCCTGGATGAGAGAGGCGCTGCTTTCATCCCGCCCGCCGAACAGGTAAAAGTTGTTGCTCCGCCCGGCGGCGGTCACCACAATCTTGTTTTCCGTGCGGTACTCCCGGAAAGAAAACACCCCAGCCAGCCAGTTGGGCAGGTTGGAGGTCACATTGCGCCGCAAGCTCTCAATGGTCTTGCCGCACAGCGCAAAGTTTTGGCCTTGAAAGCGGCTCATGGCCCACATGACAAAGCCCACGGTCATGGCCACGGTCTTGCCAGATCGGATGGAGCCGTCACAGATGATGCCGTCATAGCTCTCAAAGCCCGGCCTATTCCACCAGGTCATGGCCAGATTTTGCCGGGGGCTCAATTTCTGGTATCTCATCCGTGTCTATCTCCTCTCTGGTGCTCTGGTCAATGACCTCAAAGATGTTGTTTTCCTGCTCATTGCCAGGACCATTGCCGCTGTCAAACACACCCAGGTGCTTGCCCAGCAGCTCCAGCGCCTTTACCTTGTCGTGGAGCTTGACCTCCGTGCCATATTGGCCCTCCTTGATGGAGACAACGGCCTTTTTCTTGTCCTCCGGCAGATCATCCGTGGGGACAAGCCTGACAAGGCCGTTGCGGTTGATGGTTGCAAAGTCCGTGCCGTTGGCAAAGGCTATGGCAGCCAGCTCCTCCAGCACCCGCTCCTGGGTGATTTCCAGCTTGCCCCGGAGCCTTGCCTGGCGCTTTTGGATTGCGGCTTGTATGTCAACATTCGTCAACAGCCTTTGCCCTTGGCTCCTGGCTGTTTTTTCGCTGTACCCGGCCCGCTTTGCGGCGGCGGTGGCATTGAGGTCCACCAGGTACTCATCCACAAACCGCTCTTGTCTGTCATTCAGCTTTGCCACGCTCACCACCCCAAAACATAATAAAAAGCCGCTTTTCTGTGAGAAAAGCAGCCGAAAAAGACATAATGAATGGCGGCGGGGGTCTGGTGCCTGCTCCGTCACCCCGCCGCCACCCTCAAAGGAGGTAAAACCATGATGAGGCTATACCCGCTATGCCAGTGTAACATAAGAACGCCGGACAAAACGGACAATCTCTTTTAGTTCCGTTCCAGATACCGTTTCACGGCTTTTCTGCATCCGTCCTCGGTATTCCCTCCGCCGATGCAGGCGGCCACCTGCCGCCATGGGAGTCCATTGACAAAACGATAGGTGAAAATCTGCCGGAGGAGGCTGTCATCAATGCTGGAGATGTAGCGCTCCAGGCGGCTCCGCTCATAGAGGCATTGCTGGTGCTTGGCCTCAATGATGCCCCGCAGATCGGCAATCTCCGCCGCATATTCCCCCACCTTGTCCGTCACGCCGGGGGCGTGGGGCATCCCGGTAATAACCTGGGCCCCCGGCAGCGCTTTGACCTCAAGCGCCTTGAGGCGGCGCTTGTCCATCTCAATCTCTCGGTTTAAGTAATACAGCTGGGACAGCTCTTTCAAGGTCATGCGCTCAGTCCTCCGTTTTCTCTCCAGTCCACACCGGCTGGCAGTTGCCCTCTCCCATCATGCACACCTTGGCGCACACCTTGCAAGGGTCACCGCCCGCCATGACAAAGTGCAGGTCCTTGATGGCCTCCGCCAATTTCGCAGAAAGACCGCTTGCATCTGCCTCCGCTTTCTTGAGCTCTCGCTCCAGCTCTGCCACGCTCTCATCAACGGCGGCAATCTCCGCCGCCTCGCTCTCCGCTTTGATGACAGCCGCTCGCAGTTCTTTCATCCTCTGCACATCGGCCTCATGCTGCACAGTCAGCCTGGCGTTTTCCCGGATGAGCTCATCACAGAAAATCTGGTCACCGTTCAAAATCATTGTTGGGTTGCTCATGTTGCACTCTCCTTTACCTTGCGTATTCTGGCCTTGAGGGCCCGCATGACAGCCTCATGGGTGTCTGCCCGGTCCCGTATGGTGGCCATGACATCCTCATCCTCACAGCCCTGCACGATGAGGTAATGCACAAACACTTTTTCGTAGGGGGAGCCCTGCCGGTACAGGCGGCAGTTTCCCTGGTCATTCAGCTCAAAGCTCCAGTTGAGGCCGTACCACACCACATGGCGGCCACCGGCCTGGAGGTTGAGGCCGTAGGCACAAGAGGCCGGATGCACCAGCAGCACATCCACCTCTCCGGCGTTCCAGGCCTCCTCATCCTCCACGCCCTTGTAGACCCGGACCCTCAGCTTTTCGGCCCGGCCCCGGTTGTACTTCTCAATGCGCTCCAGGATGCGGTCCTTGTCGTGCTGGTAGCCGTAGAATGTGAGGCAATGCTCCCCGTTCAGCTGCTCCAGCAGCTCTGTGAAAGCCTCCAGCTTGCAATCATGGACCGGGACCACCTTGCCGTCATTGCCATACACAGCCCCGTTGCAGAATTGCAGCAGCTTGCCCACCAGCACCCCGGCGGTGCCCGCCGTGATGATGTCCTCATCCACCTCCAGCAGCAGGTCCCGCTCAAACTGGTCATAGGCCTTTTTGGCCTTGGCGTCCAGGAGGACAGGGATTTCATGCTGGATGAAGTCCGGCAGCTGCAAATAGTCCTCCGCTTTCATGGAGATGCAGATGTCTGAGATGGCATCCAGCACGGCGCTCTCAGCTCCATCCTTGGCCTTGTAGGAAAAAATCTGGGTCCGGCTCCTCTTGTCCGGGTCAAAGTATCGCTCCCGGTAGGCGGACAGGGACGGCCCCAGGCGCTCACCACCATCCAGGAGGTACACCTGGGCCCACAGATCAATCAAGCCTTTGGAGGACGGCGTGCCGGTCAGCAGCACCACTTTCTTGATAAACCGGCGGATGCGCTTGGCGGCCTTGAAACGCTTGCTCTGGGAGTTCTTGAAACTGGTGCTCTCATCAAAGATGACCATATCAAACGGCCAGGCCTGCTGGTAGTAGTCCACCAGCCACTCAAAGTTCTCCCGGTTAGTCACATAGACATCCGCCGGAGTGTTGAGGGCCTTGATGCGTTTGCTGGCGCTCCCCAGGACGGTGGACACCCGGAGATGCTGGAGGTGGTCCCACTTGGCCGCCTCCTTGCTCCAGGTGGCCTCTGCCACCTTTTTGGGGGCCACCACCAGGGCCTTGGCCACCTGCCAGCGGAAATACTTGAGAATATTGACGGCAGAGAGGGTGATGACGGTTTTGCCCAGGCCTGGCCGGAGAAACAGCCCAATGGCCGGGTCCTCCACCACCCGCTGGATGCAGTAGGCCTGGTAGTTATGCGGGGTGTACTGCATCGGTGAAAACCTCCCTCAAAAAATCTTTCACAGCATCCAGGCCATAAAGCACCCGGACATCCGCCCCCCGTTTCTCCATCTCGCTCCGCTGCCACTTCTGCACCTTGGCCAGCCTCCCAATCTCTGTTTTCAGCTCCACATACACCGTCTTGCCGGTGGGGGTGATGATGATGCGGTCAGGCACACCAGGATTGCCGGGTGATACAAACTTATAGCATAGGCCGCCATGCTCTTTCACCTTGCGGACAAGGTAGCTTTCTATGCTGCTTTCTCTCATGCTTTTCAACCTCCAATCTGAGGGGGTGGAACATTGTCAACATTGATTTCTATACATATACGCATACAGGCGGGATAGAGAGTTTTTTTTCTCTCTATTTCCTCTATTTCACAATCAATAGAAAATGAATGTTCCAATGTTCCACTTGCCAAAAAATCCAGTGTTTTCAAGGGTTTTGCCCGGAACATTGCCCGGAACATTGCCCGGAACATGTCCCGGAACATTGGAGGCCGTTTTTTGAATGTTCCACCCAATGTTCCACCCAATGTTCCGCTCAATGTTCCGGGGGTCAAATGTCCCTCCGGCGGAGAAAACCACGCTGCTTTCCGCAATAGCCAAAGCGCATGGAGTTGGCGCTTTTCTCCCAGTCAGCAGAGGCCTCAATGATGCTGTTGATTTCCGCCGTGTCGCTGTATCTCATATCCCGCTGCTTGCCGTCCAGGGCCTCACACCAGACCTCCAGGGCACACACCCGGTCACGGTCCACCAGCTTGACATCACCCTGCACGGACCCCGCCCAGAACATGCGGCGGCGGTCCAGCGGCCAGCTGGGCCAGTCCTCCGGCACCTGGCGCTCCAGAAAGTCCGTGATGAGGCCCTCCCGGGTGCTCACCTCACGGTGCTCCTCCTGCTTGGCCTTGGCGGCCTCCTCCAGATCGCCTTTGAGGAAAAGGGCCTCTCCGGTCCTCCAGCGGACCACGGCCTCCGCCCACAGCTGGTCAATCTCTCCCGGCAGATCAGCCCACACATTCTTTGTGACGGGGCCCAGGCCCACATCCACGGGCCAGAAACGGCGGTTGCCGGTCCTGTCCTGGAGGTAGGCGCTCACATTCGTGGTGCCGAAAAAGACGCAGCAGCGGGGCAGCTCCTTGACATGGCGGCCATAAGCGGCCCGGAAACGGTCAGCCCGTAGTGAGAGAAACTGCTTGATGCGGGCAATGTCTGTGCGCCGGAAAGCGTCCAGCTCCGCAATCTCCACCAGCCAGACACCCTGGAGCAGCTCAGAGGCCTCCTTGCCCTCAAAGGTGCGGATGCTGTCATTGAACCAGCCCCGGCTCATCTTATCCAGCAGGGTGCTTTTGCCCAGGCCTTGCGCCCCGGACAGGATGAGCATGGTGTCATACTTGGTGCCGGGGACCATGGCACGGGCCACGGCGGCGGTGAATGACTTGCGGGTGACGGCCCGGGTGTAGGGGCTGTCAGCTGCCCCCAGGTAGTCAATGAAAAGGGTGTCCAGGCGGGGCACCCCGTCCCAGACCAGGCCCCGGAGATAGTCCTGGATGTCGTTGAAAGCATGGGCGGTGGAGTGCAGGGAGAGGGCCCCGTCAATCTTCCCATTGCCGGTGATGTGGTGGTATCTCTCCATGTACCAGTAGAGGCCCTGGTTGTCGTTGTCATCCCAAAAGCGGCGCTCTGTGCGGTTGTCCCACGGCAGGGGCCCCAGGACCTCACCACGGCCCGCAAATTGGTTGAGTGCAAACTTGCCTTTGAGGAGGGGGTCATGCTCCAGGATAATCCACACATTGTCAATGGTGGCCTTGGGGAGCCCCGTCTGGGTATTCACGGCCAGCTTGGCCATCCAGTTGGCGGGGTCCTCCTCATTGGTGGGCTCCACGCCCTCAAAGTCCCGGACGGCCTCCTGGTAGCGCTCCTGGCTCATCAGGGCGGCCACATCGGCGTCCTGGACCGCCAGCTCACACATGGCCTTGTAGGACGGCAGGCGGTTTGTGGGGGTCCCAGGCTGGGCCTCATCGTCCTTGTCCCCAAAGCGGTGGAGGCGTACCATGTCAAAGGCATTGACCAGCCGCCCGCTGCACGGGTCAGTGGCGTGGTGGCTGTAAAGAAATTTGCCGTTGTCGTAGATCACAGCGCCGCCGGTAGTGGAGCCGCCCAGGTAGGTGTACCGGCCAGGCATCGTGTCCACGGCCTCATACATGCCGGGGATGAGCTCATCCATGGCCCGGTAGATGTCATAGGTGCGGCAGAAAGCGCCCACCACGCCGGTCTTGGCCTCCGGGTCACCTTGCTTGACGGCCAGCTTGGGGAGGCTCAGAGCGCCCGGCACTTGGGGCCAGGCGGTGCAGTCCTGCCAGTCGGCATATTGGGCCAGCAGGCCGTTGACGGAGATGAGGGGCTTGTCCTGCCAGCGGTAGACATACTGGCTGTCAGAGCAGCAGGATGGCCAATACATGAGCCGGGACACCTCAAAGGTGGTGGGGTCCATGAGCTCCAGGCCTATGTATTCCGCCATCTTCCGGGCGGCGGGCTCATACTCATCCGCCGTCATGGTCCGGTCAACGGGCAACAGAACACGCAAGCGGGGCGCTGCCGGGCTGTGCTTTCTGGTGCTGTAAATGCAATAGCCGCACCCCAGAGCGTCCACCCGGCGCAGGACATCCTCCGTGCCGCCGGAGGGGATGTTGTCCAGGTCCAGGGTGATGACATCACGCCCGGTCACATTGTTGGCCTTGCGCCGGGGCCCGGACAGTGTGCCGGCCATAAAGCCGCCCACATCCTTGAGGTCATCCTGCTGGGCCTTTTTCATATTCAGATATTCAGCCAGGGTTTCCGTGCCTCTGGCCGGGGTCTGGAGCCTTGCCCAAAGCTCAGAGATGAGCATGGTTTGGGGTTTCCAGGTCATGGCCCGCCGGTTACTTCCGGCTGATATTGTTATTTTGCGGTCATATTGCATGGGTGGGCACCTCTTACTCTGGGTTTTTCTGTTCCTGGTTTATCCTCTCCAGCCAGCGCCGGAGCTTTTCCGCCTCCACGGCGGTGGTGTCATCACCGCCCATGGCGGCGTCCAGGACCTTGAGGCACAGGCGGACATCCCCCAGCTCCTCATGCAGATGCGCTGCCGCTTGTGCGTGGGTCACCGGCGTGGGGTTTTCACCCCGGAGCTTTCTGGCCATTTTGAGAGAGGCCTGGGTCAGTTCTGCCAGCTCCTCAGCGCATTGCTCCAGCACAGCGGGCAGGCCGATGGCCTCAATGACCTGGAGCACCCCTCTGGTGCTTTCGGTGTCAGCAGCTTTCATCTGAAACACCTCCCGGTCTTTTTATCCTTGAGCTCGATGCGGGCCAGCAGCTCAAAGCCGCTTTCCGCTATGATGAATTTGAGCACCTTGATGAGAAAATTGACCTTTCCCTCCAGGGCAGCGTCCTCCTGCATGATGGGCCGCAGGGCGTTGTAGGCGGTGGGGTCAGGGTAGCCCTCACCGTTTTCCCAGGGTTTAGGGGTCATTGTTCAGCACCTCCTCTTGCCATTTTTCAATATCAATGCCCTTTTCCTTGAGTTTGTAGCGCTCGGGGTAAAGGTCATCCATTTCATAAAATTCACGCATCCGGCGGTGTTCTTTGGCCATCGCCAGATAAAAGTCATGGAGGCGCTTTTCCCTCCATCCATAGCACTGGTACAGGGTCCAGATGACCATGGTGTCCAGGTCAAGGGAAAAGCGCTTGTCTGCCTCCAGGCATTGTTGATTGATTTCGTGCATCATTGCGCTCTCCATGGTCGGGGTCATAATGTCCCGGCCCAGATCGGAGAGCTTGATGTTGATGCTGGGGTCCTTTGGCACCTGGATGCCCTGCTTTTTCAGCTTGCGGCGTTCCTGCCTATTCATGGTTGGCCTCTTTCACACATTGGAGAAAATGCTCAGTGGGCTCCCAGTCCTCCAGCACAAAGACCGTTTCCTCTGGTCCCAGGCCATTGAGGTCACACACAAAGTCACCCTCACCCAGATACATGCAATGGTCACAGAGGTTGGGGTCACAGGTTTTGGGCACCGGACGGCGGTGCTTTTTACGCTTGCCCATAGGTCAAGGCCTCCTTTCTCAGTCCTCAGCGGTGGCAATCTCGCCAGCACATGCCGCATAACCGGCCAGGTCCACAAAGCTGTCCGCTTTGTTTCCGGTGGCAATCCGGGCCACCTTGAGCAGCCCCATCATGGCGGCCACATCCTTGGCGGTGATGTGGTTGACGGCCATGACCCTGGCCAGCTCCGGGTGAGCTGCCCGCAGGTAGACACCCCACAGCAGGCCGATGGTTTCAAAGTTATTTTCCGGGGTGCCATAGTCCTGCTCACGCTCTCCGCAGACACAGACCCGGGCAGCCTCCAGGATTTCAGCTCTTTTCATGCGGCACCTCCAGATCATCAAACACAACGGGGACGAGCTCCTGCATCCGGTGGAGCAGCGGGATGGCCACCTCTCTCATCTGGGGGTGAGCTGCCGGAGCCGTGCGGAGCTTGAAGAAATGCCGCCATTCCCGCAGGTTGGCAGTCATCACCACCTCCGTCTTGAGGCTGTTGGGCAGCACAGAGCGGGCCTCTTGAGGAGAACAGCCCCACTCCAGCAGGGAGAAATAGGACCGCTCAGCCGTTTCACAGGCCCCTCTCCAGCAGGCAAAGGCCTTGGTGCCCTCCACCAGAAACGCCGGGCGGATGACAGTGATTTCACCGCCAAAGCCCTCTTTGGAGTAGTTGCAGTAGCGGGTGCTTTCCTGGCAGTAGGACGCCAGGCGGTGCCGGACCAGTTCATGGGAAACACCCCGGTCACAGATAAACTTGATGGTGATGTTGAAGTGCTCCAGCACGGCCTCATGGCCCCTCTTGATGATGCCAGCCACAAAGGCGGCGGCGCTGGTGTCGGTGATTTTGTCCTCGGACTTATAGCACACCCGGCCACACAGCTCAATGTGCTTGAGGATGGTTTTGCCGTCCAGGGGCGTGAGGATTTCAAAACTGGGAGAGATGATTTTCATGTTGATGCCTCCTTAAAATATCCGGCCATTTAGTCAAAAACTGGATGTATGGCCGGTAGTCGTTGACCGTTTGGCAAGAGGCCCAGAGGGCCCGGTTGGATGTCCAGCGTTGGAGATGTTGGCACAGCTTAAAATGGAAAATCTGCTCCGGTGTGTATCTATCCCACACATCGGGGAGGAGCCGCCCCCTGGCGTCTACAAATTTCTGCTTGTCGTAGATCATCACATAGGGGCAGTAGCCCAATATGCGGAGCTTGTAGATGCGGAGCAGGTCCTCCTCATGGCTTGACCAATAATTGGTCAGAACATAGACGCCGATTTTCCGGGCTGGGAAAAGGCCGCTTGAGGCCACCTTTGAAAACTGGGGAAAAAGGTCCTCTTTTGGGTCATCCCACGCAAAGTGATAATCTTTGACCCGAACACGGCGCAGCTCCTCAATGACCTCATCCGTCATAAATCGAACATCCATGCCCCCACCAAACTCCACCTCTGCTTTGGATGCCGCCAGTTGTCGTATCAGGTCTATGCGGTCATCTTTGCAGGCCAGGAGGTTTTGGTCCAATAGGTAAATCTGCTTTTGCCCGGTCCAAAATTCGCTCAGGTCAGCCGTTTTGATTGACCTGCACCCATCCTTTTCAGGGGTGATGCAAAAGCCGTGGTTTGCTCTTGGGCACCCTCTGGTGAGCCATCCCAAAGCAAATTTGAATTGAGGATAGAGGGAGTAGTCCGGGGTGGTGTGTTCGATTTCATAAGGGAGCTTGTTTTTGAGGTCTATGCCTGAGCCTCCGATGTGTACGGTGTCGGCGTTGGTGATAGCAGGCAGCACACTTTCCGTGAAAACCTTTGAGGCGTAAACGATGGAATAGCGGCCATCATCGGGGTCCCACCATTCAACGGTATCTCCACGGCTTTTGTGCCAGGCGGAAAGTTTCATCAAAGGCAGGTTGGGGAAATTGTGGCTGTCCACATCAAAAAGTCCTATTCTCATGTGGGCCTCCCGGCCCCGCCTCCGCTGAGTGGCGGGGGGGGGCACAATTAGATTTTGGTGTTGTATTCTTTCGGCTGGATGATAATGGTGATGGCGTCCTTGCAGATGGTCAGCTCTTTCACCTTTGCCTCCAGGATGCCGGGGCCACAGTGGCGGGGGTTTTCCATCCACCGCAGGGAGGGAGCGGTCCCCACTTCCTCCTTTGTGGTTTTCACGGTGACGGGGATGTCATCGCTGCCCCGGCCAATGGAAAAAATGAGGTCTAACACGGTAAACTTTTTCCTCATGCGCTTAGCTCCTCCCTTATCAGGTGCGGGCAGTTTGCCTGGACCAGAGCCTTGGCCATGATCGGTACCACGCTGTTGCCGATGCGGGCCACCTGTTCCTTGATGGGGTAGGGCCTGCCCTCGCTGTCATGGGTTATGATGTAGTCCGCCGGAAAGCCTTGCATGAGCTTGAGCTCCGGCTCTGCTTTGAGCATCCGTAGGAAAATGTCCTTGAGGATGTACTGCTGGCCATTCAGCTCTGTCACGACATTCACCAGGCCAAAGCGGTCTTTTGTGGTGATGGTGGCCAGGGGCTCCTCAAGGGTCTGCCCACAGCCGGTGCCGTAGTATTTGATGAGGAAAGCGGACACCAGGCCAAAGTGGCCGGGGGATGTCGTGATGGTGTGGATGGGCTCCCGGCAGCTCTGGCCAATGCCGGTTTTGTAAAACTTGGTGACAAAGGCCGTCACAAGGCCATAGCGGTTGCTGGTGTCAATGGTTTTGATGGGCTCCGTCAAGAGCTGCCCCCGGGCATCTCCGGCTTTGGTTTCTCCGTGGTATTGGATGAGAAAAGCAACGGCCTCCTGGTTGTTCACGATGTACGGGGTGGGGTTTTCCACAACATATTTGCGGTAGCCATTCGCAATGCGGCGCATGGTGGCATCCGCCAGAGGCTTGGGCCGGTTGAAAATAGATCGTCCCAGGTCAGACCAGTCAATGAAGTCCCCGCAGGGGAGCCACTTCTCTGTGCCGTTTTCGCCGTCTTTGCTATGCGTGCGTGTTGGCCAGATAATAGGGCGCTTGTCCCGCCTAAAGACGGCATACCACCGTTTTCTTGTGGTTGGTGCCCCGTAGTCTGCCGCCACAAGCTCACGGCTGTCAAAGGCATATCCCAGGGAGCACATGGCCTTGATGAATTTGTTGTAATCTTCCCCGGCCCGCTCCTTGATGGGTCTGCCGGTGCTGTCCAGAGGGCCCCATTGCTGGATTTCCTCAACATTCTCCATGATGATAATTTCCGGCAAAATGGCCTTTGCGTGTTTGTATACGGCCCAGGGGAGTATGCGGAGCCCCTGGTGACGGGGCTGTCCACCCTTGGCCTTTGAGTGGCTGGTGCAGTCCGGTGAGGCCCACATAAGGTCAACAGGCCTGCCAGCCACATATTTCTGGAGGTCAACGGTGAAAATGTCCTCCGTCAAGTGCAGGGTGTTGGGATGGTTGACCTTGTGGATGCGGATGGCCTCCGGGTCATGGTTGACAGCAATGTCAATGGGACGGTTTAGGGCCAGCTCAATGCCCTTGCTGGCCCCACCGCCACCGGCAAAGCAGTCAATGAGTAATCCGCTCATGCTGGTGTTCTCCTTTGTTGTTTTTTCCGCCGGAAAAATGGCGGTCAATCGGCCCGGAAACCATGCCGGGCAAGGTAGCGCTCAGCCTGCTGCTCCTGGGTGAAATGGCGGCTCTTGCGGCGCTCACGGTCCCGCCCATAGACAACGGTGGAGCCGATGCCCTTAACCACCCAGTAGTCCTTGTTGTTCTTGTTGTTCTTGCGGACATAGTTGAAATAGACGGCCTCGCCTTTGTCGTTTACCATGTGCATGGTCCTGGCCTCCTTTATCAGTCTTTGGTGAAGTAATAGCCCACCCAGCCAGCGGCTTTGAGGGGCAGATCAGGTGCCCATGGCACCGGCTCCCCCATGATGGAGCAGACGGTGGAGAGCATGGTGTCCTCATCGGCAAAGGGGGCCACATCAATGACCACCTCATCATGCACATGGAACACCACAGGGAGCTTTGCGGCCTCCAGCCGGTCAATGGATGCGGCCAGACAGTCACGGGCAATGGCCTGCACGCAGTTCTCCACCAGCTTGCCGCCGTAGGTTTCAATGCGTTTCCAGCGCTTGGTTTTCTGGTCCATACCCATGTAGGAGATGGAGGGCCGCCCCCATTCGTTCTGGCCAATGCCGGGATTGATGTAGTAGAGCTTGCGCCCGGATGGGAGCAGGATGGTGAGGCAGTCGGTGCCGTTGTCATAGTCGTACTCACGGGCCAGCAGCAGGCCATTGACGCCCACGCTGCCGCCCTCTGTGATGACCTGGACGGCGGCGCTGTCCATGGAATACCAGAGGTCACGGATGCGCTTGTTGGCCTCTCTCCAGCGGCTCACGATGTCCGGCAGCTCCTCCTCAGTGAGCCCCATGTCCAGGGCTCCCATGGTGATGAGGGCCCCGGTGCTGCCCTGGTAGCCCAGGGCCAGCTCAGCCACCTTGCCCTTTTGCCGGAGTGCATACTCTGGGTTGCCCTTTTTGATGAGCTCCAGGGGCACGCCGAACATCTGGGAGGCAGAGGCCTCATAGATTTTGCCGTGAGTGCGGAACACCTCCAGCCGCCATTGCTCACCGGCCAGCCAGGAGATGACACGGGCCTCAATGGCCGAAAAGTCAGCATCAATGAGGACATGCCCCTCTGGGGCCACAAAGGCCGTGCGGATGAGCTGGCTGAGGGTGTCAGGCACGCTGCCATAGATGAGCCGCAGAGCGTCCAGCTTGCGGTCCTTGACCAGTTCCCGGGCAAGGTCCAGCGGCTCCGTGTAGGTCCGGGGCAGGTTTTGCACCTGCACCAGCCGCCCGGCCCAGCGCCCGGTCCGGTTGGCCCCGTAGAATTGGAGCAGCCCCCGGACCCGGCCATCCTCGCAGACGGCGGCCTCTATGGCGTCATACTTTTTGGTGGAGGTCTTGCCCAACTCTTGCCGGATTTCCAACATGCGGCTCACCTGGGCGCTGTTATCGTCACGGCCCAGCAGGCGGGCCACGGTGTCCTTTCTCAGATCGGCCAGCTCCTCACCAATCTCCTCCTGGAGCCATGCGGAGAGCTGGGCCACGCTGTTGGGGTTGGACAGACCGGAGAGCCGCACGGCCTCCGCTGTGAGGTTTTGGCGCACGGTATCACCCAGATACAGGGCCCCGGTGACCAGCTCCAGGTCAACGGCCACACCCCGGGCGTTGATGATGAGGTCGGTTTCCCATTGTTTCTGCACCCAGTCCGGGGGCATGAACGCTGAGAGCCGCCGCTCAATCTCCATCTCCGTGACCACATCCTGCTTGCAATACTCTTTGAAAAGCTCCCATTTTGCGGGGTCATGCTGGGGCAGGTTGCGGGTCCTCTGGCCGTTGGCCTTTGTGGGCTTGCACGGTATGCAGAAATAGCGGATGAGGGCCTTGCCGGTGTTGAGCTTTTGCTTGTCCTGGGGGAGCCCCAGGGCCTTGCCGGTGGCATCCAGGCCCGCCGTATAGCCGCAGTAGAGGCCATGGAACATGGTGCAGCGCCATTGGTTTGGGGGCAGGGTGCCCAGATACTTTGAGAGGCAGCCCCACTCAAAGGGGGCGTTGTAGGCGTGCTTGATGTACTCCGGGCTGGTGATGGCCTGGACCAGCCACGGGGGGAGCCTCTCCCCCCGGGCCAGG
>OLZO01000380.1_pt1 | contig 26465 bp, 26 predicted proteins | sample 1644431 | NCBI WGS metagenome assembly OLZO01 (sample SAMEA103958145, study PRJEB25191) | human gut metagenome | biome: human-associated habitat [ENVO:00009003]; feature: intestine environment [ENVO:2100002]; material: feces | place: Germany | collected 2013/2015
CGCCAGTCTGGATGTAGAGAACGAGAGCGCTGTCCAGGCCGCCCTCTCCTGCCTGCTCCGGGACAAGACGGTGCTGGTCATCGCCCATCGGATGCGCACCGTGGCGGGAGCCGACCACATCGTGGTGCTGGGGGACGGCCGTGTGGTCCAGCAGGGCTCCCCGTCGGAACTGATGGAGCAGGGCGGCCTCTACCGCCGCATGGTGGAACTCCAGAGTCAGAGTGCCCAGTGGCGGCTGTCATGTAAAGAATGATACAAGAAAACTGACCGGCCAGCGGCACCCAACCATGAGAGCCACTGGCCGGTCGGTCTGTTCTTAATGATATAAGCCCCATAGGTTCACATTTGTGAACCTATGGGGCTTTTCCCTTGAAATAATATATATCTCCTCAGCAAACCGACATAGTGATAGAGCGGTAGTTCTGCCCTCCATAACGAAAGCATAAAAACTCCCCGGAACTCTAGGGCATCAATATCGTTTCCGCACTACTTCCCAGTGCGGTATGCCTGCTTCCAAGATACGAACACAAATATGGAAACTGCCAGCAGCACAATAACAGTGATAGCGCCTACTGTATACCAGATATATTCCTTCTGTTTTTGCGGATAAAGCCACGAATTCTTAAGCGTTGACACAGTCGATTTTCTCTCCTCCTCTATTCACGCTATCCCTCAACATCTTTCCCGGCTTAAATACAGGGATCCTGGCAGCAGGAAGTTGAATCGCCGCGCCTGTCCGTGGATTGCGCGCCATACGGGGAGCGCGGTTACGTACGGAAAACGTCCCTATTCCAACCAATTGAACCGGCTCTCCTGCCGTTAGCTTTTCTGTGAGCACAGCGCAGAAGGCACTTAGAATCATATCGGCATCTTTTTTCGTGCAGTTGCCCTTCTGGGCAATCAAGGTTGCCAACTCTCTTTTGTTCATAATATACTTCCTTCCTGTTAGTATAGGCCTTTATCCTTCAAAAACAACAACCGTGTTAGAACAGAGGTAAAACCCAGATACTAGGAAATGGCTGCATTCATTATGGGCTGTGTCCAATATGGCTCCTTCCATTTTCCAGGACCAAGCCACAAAACAGCGGCAAGCGTGTTGAGGCTCTTTCCCTCTTTGTCCCTAATTTGTATTTAGAAACAAAAAAGAGCGCTTGCTAATCTTAGGTGCTAACCTTAGGACGTATTCTTGTGCTTCTCCCAGCGTTTCACTAAAATGTATTTTGCATGTAGCGCTTCGGCCAAAGGGGACTGGCCTGCCATATAGTTCATTGCATCATTCCACATATCGACTGTAAATGCTTCTACAGGGACCTGAGCAACCACCTCCGATAAGTGCTGCTTTCTCCCGTAGTCGAGATACCGCAAATCGGATAGGTAATCCGTTCCGGCTTGCTGTGCCAAGTACTCCAGCAAATCAATATCCCACATATGTATCCCTCCCGCTCCGCTTAACTATCAACAGATCATACAGGTCCCAGAATTATGCCCGCAACCAAAGAAACCACTCGAAATGCCGTGCGACTTGAATATCCGATTGGATACGAGTCCTGTGAGGAAATGCGCTTTCCGTGCCGCATTGAGTTTAAAGTGGCTACGGTACATCTTGCCACCAGGGCCTGCTGACCTGCTCTATTGACACTCCCCACGGATGAATCCGGGGAATTCTTGGTTTGCAGATCGCCGCCTGCACACGCAAGGTCTTCCACAGTCCCCCCGAGCGTTGGGCTCGGGCGTGTCCCGCCCTACGGAGGACTTTTCTATGCCGAGAGTGCAGCGCCAATCAGGAGCAGACCTAATCCCGGACATTCAAGCCCCTGGTCCCAGAGCTCCTTGCGCCGCAGACGGGGCAGAGCTTGGAAAGCTGGATTGCAGCAACCAAGACCTTGATGCTGGTTCCAATGCACTTGGAATTGTAGCGTTGCCGACGATCCGTGCTTGCTCTTGAAGCGGGAATATCCAGGCCGCGGCCCCCACTTAAAACTCTGGAAGAAACGGAAAATGGATAGCTAAAAATTCGCAGAAATTGATTTGCTTATGTTCTCTATGGATAGAACTGGAACTTATAGGAGCATTCCATGCAATCACCACCCTTATTATATCAACCCAGTTTTCCCTCGCTCAACTCAGGTTGGAGGTGTACGATAGAACAAGGTGTGGCCCGTACTCTCTTAGCGAAAGTGCGGGGGTACGCCACATATGATAAATGGCCGGCACACCTCTTTTTCTGGGACAGCCACTGCCCTGTAAAATGTGTCCACCGCAGATTCAAGCCCGATGATAAGCTCGCAACTTATATGACTCTTTTTTGATTATGGTCATTATACCACAGGGACCGTGGAATATCCATCATAATTTGACCACAATTTCATTTTCGTCATATTCAAAGATTTATTCCCAGAACAAGTGCAACAGATCGCTTTTAAATGTGCTTGTATAGAGAGATCCCATTTGGCCAACAGCGGATGCTTTTAAGGAGAATGACTAACTCCTCCCAAACTGACTTTGGAAGATGTGTGCGTCTTTCGTTCATCAAATTCTTGGCATCTCTAATTTAGTGTGGTTAGATAATCACGAATAGGATTGCGAACAGGACCGGCTCCGAGACAGTGGGCCTGAAAAGAGATCGCCCTGGCGTTGGCTGAGAGTACGTTAAATATCCCAATCGTCCAAAGAACCCTGCTAGGAGTTACGGTGATGATACGATAGCCAGAGCGGCAGGAAGGACATATCCCTCCTGCCGCTCTGGTGCTTTGTTTGAGTCACAAATTGGAAAACTAATTTGTCTGATTATTATCCGTTTTTTAGTCCCGTCCAGCGTTCATGTACGCCATCCGGCTTACGCTCAAAGGAATGGCTGTTGGTAGCCTCCTGAACCGTGAGATAATACCACGCATTGGGGTCTGCGTTGTCCGGCCAGGTCTTCATACCGGGCAGCAGATCCTCTGCCGTCTCAGGAAGCCTGCCCAGAACCCGGTTGATCATCGCCATGGCCTCCGCACGAGTGATGTGGGCGTTTGGACGGAATGTACCGTCCATATAACCGCTGACCCAGCCCAGGGCTGCCGCGCGCTGGATGAAGTGCCTTGCCCAGTGCCCCTCAATATCAGAGAAATGACTGCTTTCCTCAATATCAGAGTGGTCGAAGCGGGCGCAGATGGTGGCGAATTCACCGCGGGTGATGGGGGCGTTGGGGTCGTAAATCCCTGTGGAGCGGCCCACAACGATCCCCAGCCGGGAAATGGTGGAGATGGCCGTATTGTGCCACATCCCTTCCGTTACGTCCGTGAAGGAGTTCTGGCTGGTCTCATTGGCTGCACGGACATCGTCCTTCAGAAGCCGGTAGAAGATCATGGCAACCTCCGCCCGGGTGATCTTGTTGTTGGGACCCACCGTGCCGTCTGTATAGCCGGCGATATAGGCGATGTGGTCATCCCCATTGAGCATGTCCGGAATGTGGAGCTGATGTGCTGAAACCTCCTTTTCCCAGCCCGCATAGACGATCTTATCCCTGTTTATGGTGACCTTTTTGATTTTTTCCGTCAGCTTTTTGTCGGAATACCAGCCGGTAAAGACATAGCCCTCACGCTGCGGCGCCTTATCCAGCTTTACCGTTGTCCCCGCAGCATATCGCTCGTCTTTGTATTTTGTGCCGCCATTGGATTCGTAGCTGAGGGTGTATCGCGTTGTTCCACCGCCGTTTCCGCCGCTGGATCCTCCTGATTTACGGAAGGAATAAGTATAGACCGTGTTCCCCGTTATGGCGTCCGGTGCCGTGTCTGGCTGCCTGTCCCATACACCTCCGGTGTATCCGCTGTCAGCCTTCATGCCGGTGGGGACGTCGGCAGCAGCCAGGGTCCCCTTGCCATTGTGCAGGAGGACTAGGACCTGCAGATCTGACGCGGACCCATCCGCCCAGGTGCCGTTGGAAATGCGGAAGGTCACCATAGTGGTCTGGTCCAGCACGTCCGCAGAGCCATTCCCGTTTTCGTCATATCCCCACAGCGCATACACGGTTTCGTCCCTGTTGGTGATCATGACATGAGTCAGCAGCTTCGAGGGGTCAAATGCGCTGTTCCCCTTTCCGCAGACTGTGGGATCCTGCTCCGCGGTCCAGCCGATCCACACGACGGCCTTCCCATCCATTGGGCTATGAGTGGGGCCTGTAACACTCAGCGTACGGTTCCCGGGAAGAATGCCTGTCTGGGCAGCGGGGCCGTCCCCATTGCCGCCGTTGGCGTCGTAGGTCAGTGTATAGGTCTTGCGGATATTCAGCATGATATTGGGCAGGGGATCTGTCAGCTGAATGGGGCTCTGCACCGGCGCTCCACCCATCAGGATCTCATAGGCATATCCCTGCGGCATGTTTTCCACCACGACAGAGTAGGCACCTTCCGTAAAGGTAGAGTCAGGGTAATCGGTAAACTTGAGGGAGAGGGGTTTATCTGGCGCGCCCACTGTGCCGGAATCAAAGGAGCGCCTGACCGTTCCCAGACTCACGGCGATAGGCCGGAACAGCTCCGCCAGATTGGCGTTGGAGCCGAAGGGCCCTTCGGAAGGTACATCGATTCGCTGTCCCTCAATCATAATCCCCATTGTGGGATGAAGCAACGGCTGTGCGGGGTCGGGTGTCTCCGGTTGGAAGGTATAGGTATAGGTCACGCTGCCAGTGATTGCGCCGGTCCCCGTAGCAGGCTCTGCATCCCAAGCGCCACCTGTATGGATAGCCGCGGCCTGCATGCCGGTAGGAACTGCGGCAGCATCCAGGGTTCCGCTTCCGCCGGTTAGGAGGACGGTTACCCGCCTGTCTGCGGCAGTCCCGTCCGACCATGTGCCGTTGACCACCCGGAAGGTTACGGTGGCGGTTTCCGCCCATGAGCCTTTCAATACCACATCGGCATGAGGCATGGTCAATATCCCATTCGCAACCACGGCGCTTGCCGGCTCCGGCGTCCAGCCGGAAAAAGCATAGCCATCCAGTACAGGAGATTCTGCAATTTGGACGCTGGCCCCGTACCAGGTATTCACCATTCCGGGCACGGTAGGTGCCCCTTCCGGGAGCGCACCCTCATATTGATAAGTTACCGTGTGCGGGGCGCGCCGGTAGTAGATTTTGAGCGGATTCATGCGTCCGGCATCCTCGGCTCTGGCACTCAGCCGGTTTTCCGGATGCTCTGCATAAAACACATACTCCTGGCCAAGAGCAGCGCCCCAAGCGGTCTGTCCGTCATATTTCTGCTCATTGATGCTAACAGTAGAACCGATTCTGGCTCTCCCGCCTTGACCATGTGTCCACCTGGTGTAGGAACCGTCTGCTCTTTGCAAATGTACTTCATGGTACCACAAAGTCATGTTTTGGGGAAGCTTGGTGTATTGCGCGGTGTATGTGTTGCTGACAACGGTGTCTGCCCTGGCAGGCAGGGTAGGTGACCAGCGGGTTGGGCCGTTCATTAAGACATAACCTGAGGCCTCGATGGGGGTTGGGACAGTCAATGCACTCCAGAACAGACTATCCTTTACATCATAGGCCAGCTTGGCTTTTGCGGTCTGGTCGGGGTATGTGCCAAAGGTGCCGCCGTCCCCTGCGTCAAAGACAACGCGAACATATCCGCTCGGCGTAACTTGGCTGTTATTTGAATCGGTCTGCTCTCCAGGACGGAAGGGCTGCGTTGTGTTTTTGGGAAGGACCTCTATGATGTCAGGAAGCTCCAAAATATCGGCGGTGCCGTTGCTGTCTTCGTCATAGCCCCAGACGGCGTAGATCGTCTGATCTGTCTGGGTTATCACCACTGCTTTCAGCAGCGCGGAGTGATTGAAAGCCTCGTCGCCCTTGCTGTAGATGGTCTGGTCCCGCATAGCACTCCAGCCTGCAAACACAACGGCCTTCCCGTTTTCGAGCGCATGGATCGGGCTTACCGTGCTCAGCTGGTGAGTGCCGGGCCGGACATTTGTTTCCGGAGCAGGTCCACTTCCCACTATGCCTCCGTTCACATCATAGGTCAGAGTGTGCCCAGGTAGGATGCGATAGGAGGCCACCAAGGCAGCGCCACTGTCAATGGGGTAATCTACAGAAACCGGGACGCCATCCTCCGCTGGTGTATACCGGACTCCCTCTGTGTCCTGATACCAGCCGTCGATCTGAATCCCCTGGTTGTCGGCCAGAAAGGTCTGGCCCATGCCCGCCGCGTCAGGAAGGGTGACGGAAGACTTGGAACCATACCGAGAATCCCAAGCACGCACATCTGCGCCTTCAAGGGATGCCGTGTTGTTGCACAACACTGTCTGGTCGTTCGCAGTCATGGAGGTGGACAATGCCACAGCCACTCCTCCGCCGGTTTTGGATGAGTTGCCTGTCACGGTGCAGCTTTGAAGGGCGCAGGTGGAGTTATAGGTGAGTGCGACGCCGCCGCCGCAAAAGCCGGCAGTGTTCCCGGCGATCTCGGAGCTTATGATTTGAACATTGGCGCTTTCCCGGGCGCAGAGCCCGCCGCCCTGGCAGGACGGCCCGCCGGCATTTTGAAGAATCCTGCACCCGGACAGGGTGGCGTCCGGGGAGTTATACAGATGGACGCCCGCGCCGTTGAATCCGCCCTGATTGCTTGAAATGGTGGAATCGCTGATCGTAATGTTGGCGCTGCGGTCAATACAGATTCCACTGCCGGTTGCACTGCCTCCGGTCAGGGTGTTCTGGGAAACCGTCAGGCCGGAAAGGGCCAGCCCGGAGCAGGAGTTGATAAGGAGCCCGCCGCCCTGGCCCGTGCCATGAGGAGCTGCGGATCCGGCCGTGTTGCCAGTGATGCTTACGCCGCTGATCCCCTGAGGGTCGCCGCTGTTCCTGCGGCTCCTGCCTCCCATGGGGATCACGATCTCCACTTCTTCCCACGGATCCACTGTGGGGTCAAATCCGATGGCGCCGTGAGTTATCTTTTTGCCGCTGACATAGAGCCCGCCGCCATAGCTGCCGGCGGTGTTCCCGGAGATCGTGCCGCCTGTTATATGGACCGGGACGCCGGAGAGATAGAGCCCGCCGCCGGTCAAGCCTGCTTCGTTGTTCTGAATCGTGCCGCCGGACATATGGAAGGTGCCGTTGGTAATGTAAATGCCACCGCCGTTCTTCGCGGCCCGATTCCCTTCGATTACGCCGCCGCGGAGGTTGAACACAGCCCCTTCCTCGACCATTCCAACGCCGCCGCCATGCTCCAGCAAACCCGTTGAACAGGCGCTGATGGTGCCGCCGTACATGTTGAAGGTGCCGTTCTTCCCCACATCAACGCCGGCGCCGAAGCGTCCGCCGTTATACTGATTCCCGGTCAGCGTGACGCCCGGGTACATGTCTACGGTACCGCCGCGCATACTATCGACCAGGGGAGTCACCTGCGAGCCGGTGGAGGTGATGGTCAGCCTATCTGAGCCGTCGTCTCTCCCCAGTACCAGCGTCCCTTGGGTCTCCGCACCCAGGCCGCCACGGGAGTCGGCGTTCGGCGCATATGTGAGGGCATGGCCGTTGCCCAACAGGATCGCCGTATTCTGTTTGATCTTCAAGGCCCCTTGTTCGGAGCCTGCTACCTGGATATTCTCCAGCAGGGAAATCGTATAGATCCCAGGTGCCCCGCTGTTGATGCTACTTATTGCAGCTTTTAAGTCGCTTTCACTGCGAATTTCAAAGTTGTTCTCTTGCTGGGCAGGTGTAGACACCCCGGCAGTGTCCACATTTTCGGGTGGGGGTGATTGTTCCGGGCCGGCCTCTGCCTCCGGCATAGGCGTGCTTTCCGAAGGCTCGGTTTCCTCCCATACAGGCATATCGCCCATATCCGGATGCCCTGGTACATCTGCTGCATGTGCCGGGATCAGCCCGCACAACAGGCAAACGATCAGGAATACAGATACTCGTCGTTTCCACATGGTGTTTTCTCCTCGTTTCGTCAATACTTTGTCCCTCCGCAGCGTCCACCGTCCAAGCAAGGCCGCTTCTGTGGAAACAGTGCGCCTGACCATCCATAATCCTTGTGTCCAAATTAGGAAAACGGGTGTTGCTTCTCAATGGTCTCTGCGGATGTCGCCGGATCAGAACTATATCCGGGTTGGTCATATACGTCCTTCTGACAGTCTGTATTCACCTCCTCGTGTCCAGAATCAATCCCCAGCATCGTCCTTTGGGGGAGGGCACCCGTCATCATGCAGCAGAGCCTCCTCTTTCAGGCTGGTATTACGATTAAACCGAAAAATATGACCAGTTTTCAGTTATGGTCATTTTATCATATTGGGCGCAAAATATCCACCTCTATTTGACTGCTTTTTTGATATATTCATTTTGGGGGAGACATCATTGCATTGGCCGGCCCTCGTTTTCTGGAGCCTGCACAAAATGACGCAAAGGCCAGCTGCATTCCTTTATGGGCAGCTGACCCCTGCGGCATTTTTAATATCTATGCTTATGGCGATCTCGTTTTAGGGAAATGCAGTTTTCTACCCCAGAACTCGCACACGCTGGTCGATGTATTCCCATTCTTTCGTGGCGGGCTCCTCAGCAATCCCGCCAAATGGCATCTGCGCAACGATTCTGTATTGGTCCGGTACGTGAAACTGTCGCTTCACTTCATTGTCAATAACCGGGTTATAGTGCTGGAGCGAGGCTCCGATATTCAGCTCCCGCAACGCAGACCAGGCCGCAAGCTGCAGCATCCCATTGGCCTGATTGGCCCATACGGGAAAGTTCTCCGCATACCGCTCGAACTTATGCTGCATCTCCTGAACTGTTTCTTCGTCATACATGAAAAGAATCGTTCCTGCGCCGGCCTTAAACGAAGCAATTTTCTCTTTTGGCACCTTACCGCCAAAGGTGGAAAATACCTTGTTCCAGAACAAATCGTGTTGAGCGCCAAAGAATACTACTACACGAGCACTTTTCATATTAAAGGCGTCCGGCACCAGTTCGGTAACCGTCCTGATTGTCTCAATTACTTCGCGCTTTGAAACCGGAAGGTCTTTCGTCAAAACATAGTAAGATCTTCTGTTTCGCAGCGATGCAATAATACCCATATTTCCTCCTTGCTGCTGTATGTATTCTGACAATGTACAGTGCGCCTGTTTATGCCGATTGATTCTTCAAAGGATATCCTCTCCCTCAGTGTTTGCTGTTTCATGGGCTTGCTCTTTTTCGGAAGCGGCCTTTTCCAGCCTTTCGTCCGGGACAATCCACAAAAGCGCGATTGCAAAATAGATAACGTAAGCAATGGCAGGAAACGCACAGGACAGCGCCAACGCAATCGCATATAATGCAATGGAGAGTTTCCCTTTTATATCCTTCCCGATGTTCCTGCTGATCGCCGACTCCCGCCCGCTCTTCCGTATAATTTCCCATTGCAAAACATGGTAGGAAACAGCACACATGAGGAGCACTGCGCCATAAAATGCAGTCGGGATCCAGTGGAACGGCTGATTGCCGATCCACTCTGTTGAGACTGGAATGAGGGACATCCAAAACAGCCAAAATAGATTTCCCCACAACACCGACCCAGACACCCGGTCTACAAAACAGAGAAGATGGTGGTGGTTCACCCAATATATCCCAACATAGATGTAACTGAGCACATATGCCAGAAAAAGGGGGAGAACGGCATAAAGTTCACGCAACTCTGCTATCCGTGGAAGCTGTATCTTCAAAACCATAATGGTAATGATAATTGCCAAGACGCCATCGCTGAACGCTTCCATCCGATTTCGCTTCATATTTTATCACCCGGGATCTATCGCCTCAGTACTCGGCCGTTTCTCTGATAAAGGTTCCGCTTCTAAGATCCGAAAAAGCACCGATCAGTTCCTCTGTTGTATTCATGACAATGGGGCCAGACCAGGCAATCGGCTCATTCAGTGCTTTTGAATTCATATAGAGCACCTGCACAGATCCTGCTCCGCTTTTGATCCTGACACTGTCTCCGACTGTCAGCTTTACGGCGGTTTTTTCTTCAATGTGCTCGCCCTCTACAGAGATGTCGCCAAGAAGCGTGAAGAGCATGACAGACGCTTCCGGTTCCGTCTTCAAAACGATCTCCACCCCTGTATCCATATGGATATCATAGTAATCAAGGGGCAAGTGATCCCCCCGGTGGCCCTGATGCCCCTCGTAGGACCCGGCCAGAATTCTGATCTTCCCTCCGGGGAACGGAACCTCTTCTATGCTGTCTGTCCCAATATGGCGATAGCTTGGCCTGCTCATCTTTTCTTTTGCAGGCAAATTCAGCCAAAGCTGTACGCCCAATAGCCGCTCTGCCGCCGGAACCATCTCTTCATGCATAATGCCGGAGCCAGAGTTCATCCACTGCACTTCACCGTCTGAGACGCTGTCCTCGTTCCCAAGACTATCTCGGTGCACCATCTTCCCCTGAGAAACATAACTGATCGTCTCAATCCCCCTGTGCGGATGCATCGGGAAGCCTGCTGTATAATCCGGCGGATTCAGACTGTCAAACGAATCCAGCATCAGGATCGGGTCGAACTCCTCTGCAGTAGTATTCCCAAGCACCCTTACCAACTTGACGCCTGCGCCATCCTCAGTTAAATATCCCTTTACCTTTGTTTTGACTTGTCTGTTCATATGTTCAGCCTCCAATTCTAATGAATGATATTCCGGGCACTCATTTGCTCGGTGCAGATACAGCCCCTTAACAGGACCGGACGAGAAATACATCAGGAGATATAGCCAATAACGCGGAAGACCTGATAGAGAAAACGGGGTGTGGTGCATATAGGATACCCCGCCCTAAACAAGCCTTTCACAAGGTGTGCCCTCGCCACTTATATCTAATTAGATATAATATACTACCTGGGTCAAAAAGTAAAGGATAATTTCTCCGCAGAGGAAATCAGCCCTCGTATTTTGATTGATATGGAGGATTTGCCTTGAAGCGGCAAATAGATCAGCTTCTCAGAGGGGGCCTCGTTTCATCATTCTGGCATCAGAATATGACATCATGTTCTTGACTGTCTAATGTGGTTTTTGTGACTCATTCAATAGGCCCAACTGTATCAGAAATTTATAGGCAACATCGTCCACAGTCCTGCCCTCTACATCAACTTGATAGGTCAGCTCTGCCATCATCTCTGTTGAAATTCTTCCAGCTAACTGATTCAGAATTCCCTCCACCTCCGGATGTGTCTCCAAAATATCCTGGCGAATCAAAAACGCGCCATTGTAATCTGGGAAGAAGTTTCGGTCATCCTTCAGTACTTTTAGCCCCACTTTGCGATTCAGGCCATCGGTGGCGTAAACGACGGCCACATCGAAACTCCCATTCTCTATCGCGGTATATTTCAAACCCTGATCAACGGGGATGTGAGTTTTGAAGTGCAGACCATAGAATGTCACGAAGGGAGTATACTTCATGCTGCCCTCCAGGGTGAAGAACCCCTGTTCCGCACCAAAAACCAGACGATCAGCCACAGGAACCAGATCTGTGATCGTTTCCAAGTCATATTGCTCTGCAATGGCTTGAGGAACAGCAACGGCGTAGGTGTTATCGAAGCCCAGCTTATCCAACAGGCGGAGCCCGTAGGTTTCGGACGCGACCTGATTTACATAATCGTAAATGGACATATTCTCCGGCACATTCTCCACATCTTGATGGAAAAAGGTAGTCAGCAGGGTGCCATCGTAGGAAATCATCAGGTCACAGGTGGGATTACTGCCTTTGAGCGCATTGAAGCTGTTCACTTGAGACATCTGATCCTGAATCATGACGGTCAAATCTGTCTGGTCCTCTATCAGTATTTTTGCCATATGATGCATCAATTGGGTCTCAGAATAATCACCATCGTAGAGTATCAGGTCCCCAGTACTCCCCCGTCCATAGGGCAAGAGCAGGCAGAATGCCAGTAGGATAACTCCAGCGGGAATCCATATCTTTCGGGGACTGCCCTTGGTCTTTCGCATTTGCCCCTCAAACCAACTCAACAACATATCCAGCACTACAGCGATGGCCATAAGAATGGCTGTCGCAGCCAAGACCAGTCTAAGATCAGAAACCCGTATCCCTTGTGTGATAATACCACCCAAGCCGCCACCGCCCACAAAGGCAGCAAAGACGGCAGTACCAATCGCGTTGACCACAGCTATTCGGATACCTGTAAAGGCGGTAGGGAAAGCCAGTGGGAATTCTATCATCAAGGTACGGTATGGTTTGCTCATTCCCATGCCGCGAGCAGCCTCTTTAATCCCAGACTCTACTTCCAGAAGGCCCAAGCAGGTATTTCGTACAATCGGCAGAAGAGAATACAGTGTGATCCCAATAATAACGGTGAGTTTTCCAGGAGTCAGTACCACCATGATCATACCAAGCAGAGCCAAAGATGGAACCGTTTGAAGCAAATCAACTATTCGGAGGATCCCCGCCCTCATCTTTGGTGACACATAGGCCCAGACACCAAGGGGCAGGCCGACAGCAATCGATAACAGGCTTGCAGACAATACAATAAGCATATGCTCCAAAATCATTCCCAAAGTCATTTGCCGGCCTCCTTCCTCATGCCGCGGGGCGTGACTTTCTGCTGAAGAAAATCGATTGCAGCACCAAAAGCAACGGCGAGAGCAGCTGCAGGGATTGCACCAAGTAGGATAAGCGTGTTATTGTTGGAGGCAACGCCCTGATAAACAAAGTCCCCCAATCCCCCCTTTCCGATCATGGAGGCCAGGATCGCCCATGAAACTGTATAAATAGCGGCCATCCGCAGACCAGCGATGATAGTAGGCATGGCCAAGGGCAATTCTATTTTTATCAGCTGCTGAAGCGGAGACATTCCGCACCCTCTGGCAGCCTCAATATATCTTTGCTCAACTTCGAGAACACCGGTATATGTGTTCTTCAAAATCGGGAACATGGCATACACGCTGAGAGCTACGATAACTGTGGTGTATGTGTCACCCCACCAAATAAACAGCACACCAATGAACACCAGGCCTGGAATGGTCTGAAAAATAGAGAGGATTGGAATGATGAATCCGGAGTACCGGGGAGTCCGAGATAACAAGATTCCAAGCAAGCCACCCAATGTAAATCCAATGACCACGGCTAACAGGACATAGCATGTATGGATACCAATCGCCTTCAGCAACATAATTCCATAGATTTGAAAGAGGTTCCTCATGTCGCATCCCCCCACAGGGTCTCAGCGATAGACCTGGCAACACTGGTTTTGGTCACGATGCCAGCGATAGTATTGTCCTCCTTCAAGACAACTACATAGGGGTCACCAGAATCCAAGAGATAATCGAAAGCTTCCTTGACATCGTCACCTACATGTACGGTCCGGGCGGTCTGGCGAATTAAGGGCGCGATACTGGCAAGCTCTTTGCCCCAGTGACGGATGTCCCCGATTGAAACGGTTCCCAGATACCGCTTCTCCTTATCTGTTACCAACAGGGTGTCTACACTGGCCCGAGCCATGCGTTCTGCACATTCTCTTACGCCGCGGTCCTGTCGGACACTCTGGATATTGGTGCGCATAAAGCTATCGACCGTCGATGGAATAGCGCTATCAGAGGCGTGCTTACCCAAAAAGTCACGCACCAAGTCGTTTGCAGGGTGTGCTAACATTTCCTCGGGGGATGCCATTTGGACGATTTCCCCCTCTGCCATAAAGATAATAATATCTGCCAGCTTCAGTGCCTCACTCATATCATGGCTGACAAAGACAACGGTTTTATTGAGATTTTGCTGGATATTCTTCACTTCATCCTGAAGGAGTTCACGTGTCATAGGATCTAAAGCACTGAACGGTTCGTCCATCAGAACAATAGGAGGCGAAGCGGCCAGTGCACGCAGTACGCCAATGCGCTGCTGTTGGCCACCTGAGAGCTCAGATGGATATTTGTCAGCGAATTGCTCCATCTCCACCATTTTTAGAAGTTCCTGAACAATCTCGTGACACTTTCTATTGTCGTATTTCAACAACTTCGGGACCACGCATATGTTTTGCGCCACAGTCATATTGGGGAATAGTCCGATCTGCTGGATGACATAGCCTATGTGGCGGCGTAAATCAACCTTATCTACGAAGCGGATATTTTGCCCATCAATGGAGATCGTCCCGGAATCCGGCTCCAACAGGCGGTTAATCATTTTCATCGTAGTGGTCTTTCCACAACCGGAAGGCCCGATGAGAACTACAAATTGTCCATCCGGAATGGTAAAGCTTAAATCTTTTAGGACTGTGGTTTTTCCATAGTTCTTGAAAACATGTTCGAATTGGATCATTCGCACCGACTCCTTTCGCTTTTGATAAGGTGTAAAAAAGGAGCTTTCATATAGCGCCAATCGGCGCAATACTAAAAGCCCTTCCTTAATACGGGTCTTTATTTGGATCAGCATAATACTTCAGCTCAAAAGCAATATTATGATGATAGTTATGTTGGTAAATCTCCTCTCATCTCAGACAGCGCTCACTCTCAACCCCATAGACGCTCCTAACGGGCAGAGCTAAGCCTTCACAAAGCTCGGGTTCCGCCCTGCTTTTTTGAATATATCATGGAGCTGTGTCCAGTACCGGATGGTGCATCACCCCCTCAACTGCTTTAAAATATCCGAGAATTCTGCCAAATGCAAACAAGACCCGCCGTCCTTATATGACTATAATACAATATTAGTCAAATAAAGGCAAGAAAACTTCTACAAAAGTCGAAATACAGAGGAGATGCTTGGAGATATGGAGTATATAAGACTGGCCCCGTGTAAAGGTACTTGCTATGTTTTTCAGGGCCGGAATCAAGCTCCATGTTGGAGTATCAAACATGATATAGAAAAGGAGCCTGGCACGGATGCACATTTAGTGGACAAATCATTGGAGCAACAACACTAGCTCTCCGATTTCCAAATCCAGCTGGCTGCTACAGTCCATGATGCGATGCAACGCTAAATATGCTTCACACCACTCACACGGCACCCCTCTACAGCTGCTCTTGAGTTTTTGGGCCTGCCCTATAAGCTGCTCACAGCTTAAAATTATGTGATTGATGGAGGATGATATTTCTTCTTCGCTACAATACAATCTAAAGACTCCTTCCTTAGTATTTTGCTAAACAAAGCCGACATCCAGCCTTGCGGATGGGCGCAGGTGCAGGGGGCGCGCCATCCCATAAGCGGTTAGGCTGCTCCAAATCGAACATCACAGGCAGGGTGTACCAGATGATTTTGCCGTCTGTACCACCTTGACATATTTCTTCCTTATTCAAGGGCAGCGTTGCGTAGGACGCCAGCCACTACGCTATTTCCCTCAAATACTCCACTCCAGGCAACTGATACAGTCCATCCAAAACTTCAGTATGGTTGAGCTTTTGTACAAGATCAATGGAAAATACCAATGTCCCCATCTCACCACTGAGTGTTTTAATTTTTCCCCGTTGTATTTCATATATCTCGAAATGATGCTCTAGTGCATATTCCGATAGTTTCCGCAAAGAAAACTCAGCATTATACTCAAGATATACTTCCATGCTTTTCGCATGCTGTTTAATATAGACATCAATTTTCCTTAAATTGATAAGAGTGAAAAGGGAGAACAGGAAACCAATGAGTGCTCCGGAATAGAATCCTGCGCCGGCGGAAAGGCCGAGCCCGGCAGCCAGCCAAAGGCCGGCCGCCGTTGTCAGCCCCCGGACTTCGTCATTCCGTGTAACAATAATTGTTCCAGCCCCTAAAAAGCCTATCCCACTTACAACCTGAGCAGCCAGCCGGGTAGAGTCGGCCGAGAGTGATCCGGCGGCTATGTATTGGTTGGTCAACATAATCATGGCTGAGCCCATGCAGACCAGGACATATGTCATAAATCCGGCAGGACGATTTTTTATCCCTCGTTCAGCTCCGAGGATCCCGCCCATGAAAAGGGCCATCCCGATTCGTATGGTGATGGAAAAAAGATTCACTTCATGCAGCAGCGAGCGTATTGTTTCTGCACCTGTTGATAGATTCATAACTTGTTCTCCTATTTGAGCCCTCGCCTATATCCATTGACATAACGCCCCCATTTTTTAGTTTCATGCCGCGATAGCGATTTTAGATTTTGCGCTGCATCCTATTTATTGAGCAACAAAATGGGCCGTGTCATCCGTACTGGAAGGTGAGGCTCGCCCAGACTGATCAAAAACAAAAATCATGAATCATCCGCCTCCTTATGTTCATCCCTGTCTCTCGACCCAATGCGGTTCAGCTTACAATAGTACTGATAGAATGCCTCTGCACACTCACCACTCTTCTCTTCTAGGGGCAGCGTTTTTAATGCAAACAGGACTTCTTCTCCTGCGCGGTTACTCATATATTTAAAGGTTGTATTCCCCCAACGCTGACGCTCCGGTCTCTGAACAATATACGGCCAAAAAAGGGGCTGCTGATCATGTGGAATCCGCAAGCGGTAGTCCGGGTGGGCTTGAATAATTCCGTTACGGCAATAGTTTCCAATGAAATCCTCTTCAACCATAAAAGCCCCTATGATGCGCCGTTTTGCTTCTGGCTGCTGGGCTGGGCGCTCTGTCAGTAGGCACATGGAATTTGGGGTCATACGCTCCGGGATGCGGGGTTCACCCACGGAATACCCACTGAGGTAGCTTCCAGTTGAAACAGCCCAAGAGGAAAAAACACTCTCAACCTGTTCCGCAGAAATATCAAATACCGCTTGGGACTGTGAAGAGAATGTCAGATTCTCCAATCTGCTCTTCCTCTCCTGAGCCTCAAAAAGCACTTTCAATTTATCCTCTTTTTCCGCCGTACGATCGTCGATCAGCTTCTGAATGTATTTTTTCGCAGCTGTATTTTTCAATGTTAAAAAGCCGGAAAAAGCATCCGGAAAGATAAACCGTTTTTCCCCGTCAGAGAAACGAACGGTAATTGTAGTATCAGTCCAAGCGGTAACGACCCCTTTGCCAAATAATGTGTGATTAACAAACTGGCCGATTAACTGCATATCATATTCCTTTCTGCAAAAGTGACTGCACGCTGTGCCCACCCGAATCGCACAAAAGATCTCTTGTGCGCGAGTAATTGCTCTATAATTATTCAGCACTTAGCTCCACTCTTTTTTTATCAAGAATTCTCAAAACTGTGCTGTCACTGTTGATCTGCAGATCAATCTGCTCGCTCTGAAACTCCGGGATGTCCTTTACCGCCAATACGGTTCCAACAGATAGCCCCTCGAGGTCAATGGTAACTGTATCGATCATATCGACAGGAAATGATGAAAACGGAACCTCAAATAGCATCTGCTCGAGATTACCAGGAACCAGCTCCGTATTTTTCAAAAAAATGTGTGCAACGCTGTTAACCTTTTTATCGGCTGCAAGAACTTGGAAGCTAAAGTGTTCCGCATCTCCACTGAGGCGCTTTTTCTTTTCTTTGATTTGTGTAAGTATGACATGGCCGTCCAAATCAAGGCCAACTTTGCTGCCCTCTCGCTTGGTGCGATACAGCCTGTTTGCGGCCTGCAAATCCATTTGGATAGAAACGGATTCCTTCAGGTTCCCGCCATAGATACAGCAGGGCACAAGGCCACTTCGCCGCAGATGGTTCGCTTTTGCCTGTTCGCTTCGTCTTTCAACTTTGATAACGTCCATTGTGATCCTCCTCGTATAATATGGATTTGTATTTCTATATCGCGTAAAACGCGGATACAGCGTGATTAAGGGCTCAGAGATTTCGCCATGCCAAACAGAACCTAAGAGTCCCTTCTTCATATGCCTTTTTTCCAGGTAAGCTTCATTCCTGGTACTGTGTTTGTTTACCACTGCCTACCAATACGAATTCTCTGCAGATGATCCAGACGCATAGGCTTAGGGGAGGCGCTGCTGTGGGAGGTTTCTTTGAAAAGAGCAGCAAAAGCCAAGTCTACGTTCTTGCCGCAGAAGGCATCTTGTATCCACTCCCCTGACCTCAGGGCCCTTGAGCCGGAGCTCAGGCCCTGAGGTCGGATTGGAGCAGAACCAGCTTGATAAGCGGAAACAGTCCACAACGACCACTTCTCTGCACGCCGCCCAACATGGCACTCTGGATGCTGACGACTCCGGTCTATGAGGCATCTACTAATAGGCCAAGCCGGTATCCTCCCCTTAGAGGCCAAACCTTTGATGCCAATGGCGGCATTCATTCAGGCGAGGCCAACTGACAGTATGTACGGCGACTGTGTAGATAGTAGAAAGACTCTGACCCAGTAAATGTAATCGCCAGTTCCCTATGAATTGTTATAGCATCCCGTCTATCCTTGCATCGGCCAGGCGATACCACGTTATCCCTGCATCCTCATAAGCTTCAAACCTGCCAACGACAGTGATTTCTGCATCTAGTTCGAAATAATCGCTCGGATCATGCTGTCCATCTGCAAGGACGAATTCAATCCCCTCAGCACAGCAGGCTGCCGCATCAGATAAAACACATGCATACGCAACTGGCGCTTCAGAAAGGACTCCATCTTCTCCCACATACTGAAATGCAGAAAATGCACCAGAAATCTTTATGGTTTTCCCGATATAATCCTCTGGCTGGAAATAGAGCATGTTGTAGACTTCCGCATATACGATGGTGCTGCTAACGCCAGTTAAGTCGATATCAATATCAAGTTCATGATCGGATGTCGATAGGACTGCCTGTGGCGTTTCCTCCGTGCCGGGTGACACAGAGGAACTGGGTGTTTCCAACGGCGGTGAAGCAAGTTGTCCTGGCGGACTATCTGCTGGTGAGGATGTTTTTGGCGGCGCAGCATCAGATTCTGATGGCGGTATAACCTTGGGCAAAGGCTCTGCTTGTCTGGGAGTATGCGTTTCAGCTGGAACTTGCTCCTGTGCCTGATCCCTGACTGTCTGCCTGCAAGCACAGAAGGACAGCGCCAACGACGCAGCCAAAAGTATACAGACTACTTTCTTCATATTCCGAAACCCTTCCTCACAAAGTCAGCCACGGAAAAAGCAAGGAAAGCCATGATATCCGCAGCAACAATTGTGGATCCAACCGGGGTCCCGGCCAAAATAGCAATCAAAATGCCTAACACCGCGCAGCAGACCGACAAAGCCGCAGAGCAGATCGTAACCGCGAGAAAGCTCTTGTATATCCGCATGGCAGAAAGCGCCGGAAATATTATCAGGGCAGAAATCAGCAGTGAGCCAACCAGATTCATCGCCAATACAATCACTACGGCGATAGTAATGGCGAACAACAAATTATAGCCGTCCGCATTCGTGCCTACGGCCTTTGCAAAGTCTTCGTCAAATGTCACTGCAAAATTTTTGTTGAAGAGCAGACAGAAAACGGCCACTACAATAACAGAAAGTACGGCGCATAACCAAACCTCCGTTCGTGTCAGTGTCAGAATAGAAGTAGAACCAAAAAGTGTACTGCATACATCGCCAGACAAGTTGGCCGATGTGGAAAACAGGTTCATCAACAAGTAGCCAACGGCAAGAGCGCCAACTGAGATCATTGCAATGGAGGCATCACCTTTAATTTTCACATTCTGCCCAGAGCGGAGCAACAGGATCGCACAAAACACCGTAATCCCAAGCGTCAAAGGAATGTCATCGGTCATCCCTAACACAGCTGCAATGGACATAGCCCCAAACGCGACATGGGAAAGGCCGTCGCCAATGAATGAGAACCGCTTTAACACCAGTGTTACTCCAAGCAAAGAAGAACACAGTGCAATCAGGACCCCGACAATCAGCGCATGGCGGACAAATGGATACGCCCAATAGAGCGCAAGTTTATCAAATATGGGCGACGTCATTTTCCACCGCCCCTTCCGGCAATGAACAGCTGTCCCTGCGGGCTTTGGAGATACTCATCCTTCGTTCCGAAAAAGAGCTCATGCCCAATATGCAGAATATGGCTGCCATATTGAATCGCTGCCAAAATGTCGTGCAAGATCATTATAATTGTGATTCCATCTCTTTGGTTTAACGCCGCGATCATTCGGTACATCTCTTCCATAGCTTTGGGATCAAGCCCGGAAGCAGGTTCATCCAGAAGCAGCATCTTTTGCGTGGCACATAGTGCACGCGCCAGCAAGACACGCTGCTGCTGCCCGCCAGAGAGTTCCCGATAACAGCATTTGGCCAAAGGGACGATCTGCAGCTTCGACAAGGCGTCTATCACAAGTTGTTTTTCCGATCTGAGATAGAAAGGCCGGCCCCCACAGCGCCCCTGACATCCGGAAAGAACAATCTCCCTCACTGATGCAGGGAAGTCCTTTTGAGCCGCTGTTTGCTGGGGCATATAGCCGATCTCGCGTTTCTTAAGTCCATCGCCTGTCAGAATTCTGCCATCAATGGGGGGCTGCAGGCCGAGCAAAGTTCTCATTAGCGTGCTTTTGCCAGAGCCATTCTCCCCCACAATACATAGATAGTTTCCTGCACAGACCTCAAAGTTCAGGCCCTGCAGTACCGCCTTCCCCTCATAGCCGACAGAAAGGTTTTGGCAAATGAGCTGAGACATTTTCTCACCTCCTCAGCCCAGAGCTTGCTCCAATACGGAGAGATTCCGCTCCATAACAGAAAGATAGGTGGCACCGTGACTGGCATCTTCCAATGTTGTTGACTGCATGGAATCCATCTCTAAAATGTGCCGATCTTTCTCGGCGCTGTTTTCTACGATGGTCTCAGCAATTTGATGCCTGGTATCCTCAATCGTCAGTACACACGGAAGACTCAGCTCATCCAGTTTATTTGCCAAAAATGAAATCGTTTCAAAGCTGGCCTCTGTTTCAGCAGAGCAACCTGCAAAGGCCGCATAGTAGTCAAGCCCATAATCGTCAACTAAATAGCGGAATGGGAATCGGTCTCCAAATAAGAGCGTTCTACGGACCGCACGATCTGCTACCTTTTGATATTCCATATCCAAGGCATTGAGGCTGTCAATATATGTAGAGGCATTTGCTGCGTATACAGATTTGTTTTCGGGGTCGAGCTCTGCCAGGGCATCGGAAATCACGGTACAGAGAGTCTTCGCATTTTTCAAAGAAAGCCACACATGCTCATCGTACTCCTCTTCATGTCCGTGCCCCATCAGCTCAGATAGAATAGCATCGACAGAGAGACTGCTCTCCACAAAAAACGGATTATGCTCATCATTCATCAGAGAGTCGAAGCCATCATTGCCAAAATAGATATGGAAATGTCCGGCCTTGCACGGCTCGTACTCATGATCGTTGAACTGCACATATTTAGGCGCAGTGTTGTCCTCCGTTTCAAATTGATAGCGGACGCCCTTGATTTCCCCCGTGTCAGTTCTCTTAACTTGATAACCGGCGTAGGTGTAGTCCGCAGAATCGCAGCGCCCATCTGAATAAGTAAAGGTGATCTGAGTTCCGCTTACGGAGATTTTTTCTGCATCGCAAGCCCAGCCTGCCTTATATTTCTCAAAGTATGTATCCTTATTTGTGGAGGGGTCTCCATCTTCCTCCGCCTTATGTGCACAAAAAACATCCAAATCGCCATTTAACAGATAGGGGTGCAGAGACTTCCATTCTCCGTTAAAGTCAGAAAGCGCACGATCCTGAATACTTTCTGCTGCGATCTCTCCGCTTCCGTGATGATGGTCGTGCTCAGCCTCCTGCATACCTTCAATAATCTCCTCGGTTTTTGCGGAATTCCCCAGCGCGTCCAGCAAATTGATTACTCGCCTTTTGGGGTTTGGCGAAGCGTTTAATGCGTCGTTCACCCAGTAGTCAGACTCGCCTCCAACATAGATGAATAAATCGCAGGCCGCGATTTTAATGATATCATCTGCTGTAGGCTGATAGCTGTGCAGATCAACCCCATTATCAAGCAACAGAACAAGTTCTGCGCTTTGGGCGTTGTTTCCTAAAATCTCACGCACCCAGTCGTATCCCGGGAAAATAGTGCTGACTACCCGCAGATGATCTTCATCACTGGCTGCCGGCGCCACGTAGTTATTGCAGCCTGCAAGAATACTGGCAGCCACGGCTAAACACAGAAAAATTGAAATATATTTCTTCATTTGTTATGCCTCCAATTATGTTATAAGAATCTAAAAATATCAAAGCCACGTCACCGTTGCAAAAACGCTGCAAAAGCCTGCTCTGATGAGTGAACATCTCCAGATGATTCCGATTCTTAATTGGAGAGCTTAACCTTCAAGGAAACGAGTGTCAGTATACAGACCTGCTTTGGGCTCGGTAAAAGGCTCTGATACTGACTATATTTCAGAAATACAGCCACTATAGCAACGGCTGTTGTAAGACCGAGCCCTTTAAGGAAGGTTTCACATGATGCAATCTGAAGACAGACTGCGCAGTCTTCACCGCGGCAGTCGTGATCGGCAGCGGCCACAATATAAATCATAGAGGACAGCATGACAGCAAGCACCAATACAGCCAGCGTAGCAATTAATATGCGGGTGTATCTTTTCATGTTGTGCCCTCCCTTCCATTAGCGCCGCTTGTGCCGCATGTTATATCCAGACTGTAAAAATAGCTATACCCCTTGCGATTTCTTGGATAGAATACATAGCCAATTGTGCTGCCTGTCCGCATGTACGGTTATATTTGAAAAACCTGCTTCCTCCAGGAAGTGTGTCAGTTGCTGCTGATTGAATATCTGCATCCCTTGGATCATGTCCGCCCATTTTTGCCCTGCTGGGTCAGTTCCGTCCGCTTCGTTTACAATTAAAAAAATCCCACCCGGCTTAAGAATTCGCATGATTTCCCTGAAACTTGTCGTTGGCCCTGGCCAGAAGTAGACAGTTTCAAAGGCAGTGACAATGTCAAAGCTATCCGCCGGGAACGGTGGATAAGACACATTGCCACATATCGCTTGGCATCTGCCGCCTGCTACCGCCTTTCGGTTGAGCCGCCGTGTTTTTCCAACAGCAGCGCTGGAGTGATCTAAAGCAATGACTCTTGCTGCGGGAAAGCGCTTTAAAAGCTGTGCTGTGTTACGACCACCTCCGCAGCCGATGTCCGCAATTGAAGACAGGTTTCCCTCTTGATCATCTGGAAGGAAGGATAATCCCCAATCTGAAACAGAAGCATGTCCTCGATTCATCCCATAAAGCATTACATTCCCCAACCACCCTTGTGGCTTTTCTGTGTTTTTGAAGAAGTGTTTGACACCTTTCATCCAGAACTCTCGCCATGCCACCATAATTGCATCAACCCTCCTCTTCGACCGGCTGCCATGCCGCGCCGAAATCAACATCCTTAAAAAGAGCTGTCAGTCCAGTAATTTGTTTCAAGCGGAGAATTTCGTCTTTATCCATCCCTAAGTGCCTGGATATCCATGCGTCTGACCGCCCCAATTCATGTAGCTCTTGAATGATGTTGCTCATCAGATCCACATTGTGTGTCCCGCGGGCACGGTTGTGGCGAATGGTGCTAGCCATGCGTTGATCCAAAGGTTTATTAATAATGCTGACGGGCAACAGCCCCTGCTCCCGTTCATAAATGTCTGGGTAGTCCAGCATAATGCGGTATCTGTGGAACCCGTCTACAAGAGTGTATTTATCCCGCGATTTGTCATAATAACACACGACAGGCATGGTGTAGCCGTCCTGTTTGATGCTGTCATATAATAGCCTCAGTTCTGGAGGGGCAACAGAGTTGGGATTGTATGTGTTCGGCTCGATCTTTTCGACAGGTACTGCAATGATGCGATATACCGGGCTTTTATATATCATCTTCCCTCACCACCTGCTTGTACTTTTCCTTCAGAGCGGCTACTTTCCGCTGCTGTTCCCGTGTGAGACCAAAACCCATGAAGCGGCAGGTATGATCGTTGCGAAGTATGCAATAACACATTCGCTTCCAGCTTGGGAGATCCCTTGTGGATTTGATGTCATCTGTATGATCTGGAATCTTTCCAAGAAAGATAATGCGGGAATAGCGCATCACAGTGTAATTAGATACTCCGTTGCGCTTGATATTGTAGCCGCAGGCGAAAAGCTCCTGGATGGTTTTTTCGTCCAGTCCGCCGCCGGTCTTATGCCAAAAATCCAGAGAGGTTTGAAATTTCTTCGTATAATTGTTCCTCAGCCTTCCGGGCAATGTGGCCAGTAAAAACTGCGTATAGCTTTCCCACGAATGGCCCTCTGGAAGTGAGAGTGAACGGTAGGCCAACAGTTTGGTTTTACCATAAATTGCGCCGAAATTTGCCCCCCGTACGCGCCCCACCAACCTAGCCCAGATATCAGGATCAATGACCCGGTAAAGATTAAGGCTGTCCTTTGCCGAATCATTAAAGGGGGATGCAACACGCATCTGGCTGGGCTTGAGTCCCGCCAGAAAGTATAAATCATAGAGCCTGTTATAATCATAGTGAAACAAGGCGTACGCGTGCCACACATCACTTGTGGACCAGTCGTAAATCGGCGAGGCCGCATAAGTATTCTTGAACTGTTTGGATATCCAGCACTGTTCTTTATAGCCGTGTTTCTTATTCAGAATGCCACTGTATCGTTGTAATGACTCATCTGTGCGGATTCCCAACAGACAGACTGTTTTCCTGTTTCCGTGAGAGATCCGATACCATCGTCCGAACTGTTTGGCCAAGTCCTCCTGATGCATTCGATACCTATAAGTTGTCATTGGATTGTTCTGCAAATTTATAACATAAGAATGCTGGGGCATCGAACGAACCCAGATATCTTCCTTTGTGTCATCCCAGGGATACCAGTACATCTGATAGCTGCTGAAGCAGGTCCGAGTTGCCATAGGAAGGCACACCCAATATAGCTCAACCATCGGATTCCGTTCCAAACGCTCAAATGTGCGCTCTACATATTCTGTAGTAACGGTATACTGTGCTTCGAAATCTTGATGGAATACCCCCACTTGTTTTCGTGGATAGTACTTTTGCTGAAAGTCCAAAACCATGTTCAACAGCAACCCGCTGTCTTTCCCCCCGGAAAAGGAAACAAAGATATTGTCAAATTCTTCAAAAATGAAATGCATGCGCTCCAGAAATGCCTCATACACATTTTGCTCTAAATATAGTCGTACCATATCATTGCATCCTCATGTCTACCCATCCCTCGGGCCGATCCTAAAAACTTTCCCTCGCAGATCATCACCTATCCACACACAGCCTGCGCAACCTCTCTGTACGGGTATTCCTAACTGTGTCATCCTTCATCTGCTTGCAGACTGTCATTCCTCGCGCTGTCATTTGCTTCTAAGCATGCTTTCAGGGCTTTGCCCGGCCGGAATACGATCCTCTTTCGGAACGAACCGCGTAACTTCGGTCTGAGAAAGAACGTTCCAAATCCGGAAATCTTAACCGGATTCCCTGTCCCAATCTCTTCTAGCAAAATATAAAACATCTCATTTGTTAGGCGCTTTGCCTCTGCTTGCGAAATCTTCATACGGCTTGCTAAGGATAGGCTCACTTCCTTTTTGTTCATGATACATAGTCCTTTCTTTTTAAAGTACGCTAAATATATCTGGTTTCTGGCGGTAAGAATTTATTTTTTTGACCATTTTACTATTATAGTCATTATAGTGCATATATGAAAAAATGTCCACACCAAAATACCCAAAAGCAAAGCATAGAAGCGCACCATTATTTAGTACATCCGCTTTGTGTATAACTCGAAGAGATTGTACGTTCATTTATGATAAATTTGTAGCAATAATCATATAAAAAACTATTCACTTCTTGGTGTGAATTGTTTATAATAAAAGTCACACCAGTGTGGAGGAATTTAAATGCCAAAACTCTTTTCTGACTACGAAAAAGAACAACATCGTATTACTCTTTTTAATGATGGTCTTAGGATGATTATGGAGCACGGCTATAAAAATGTAACCGTCGAAAAGCTCACCCAACTAATCGGCTCATCTAAAGGCTACTTCTATCTTCTCTTCGAATCAAAAGAAGATTTCTATTTAAAGGCTATCCGTTGGCAGATGGAGCAAATTCTGGATCAGCTTATGTCCGCCAGGGAAAAGGGAGCATCTCATGATGAGATCAGCCGCCTTTATAAAGACCTGTTTCTACAGGCCAGCCATGCAAATTTTGTAGATGTTTTTTATATCCAAAACAAGATTACAAGGGAGCAATGGGAACAGTTTCGCGCCTTTGAGGAACTGCATTTTTCCAAAGCGATCCAAATGCTCGGGAAAGATCCTAATGTGTGCAACCCTCGAGTACTGAGCAATTTATCTGCTGTTGTATTTCTTTCTTATGGAATGAGTCATGATTCCCCCTACCTTTTTGCAGATAAAAATGAGGAGACGCTAGAGGTTCTGTTAAATATGCTCCACCGATATGTTGTTGAGCATTGATATGCCCTCTGCAGAAAGGTTATTGAGCGATTACAGAAGGAGCTGTCGCAGTTTTGCGACAGCTCCTTTTATATCACCGCCTAACATTTCTATCTTTGTATAACATCTGCTGCAATTCTTTTTGGAAAACTAATCTGTCTGATTATTTTCCGTTTTTTAGTCCCGTCCAGCGTTCATGTACGCCATCCGGCTTACGCTCAAAG
>OLZO01000414.1_pt1 | contig 24665 bp, 23 predicted proteins | sample 1644431 | NCBI WGS metagenome assembly OLZO01 (sample SAMEA103958145, study PRJEB25191) | human gut metagenome | biome: human-associated habitat [ENVO:00009003]; feature: intestine environment [ENVO:2100002]; material: feces | place: Germany | collected 2013/2015
GGTGGTCGGTAATCTGGCAGTCGACGCACCTGGTAGTCTCCGCCGGGGGCGGACGCGCCATCTTGACGGCTAGGGCAACTGTTTACGGCAAGTACAACATAACGTGCGGCCCGCTATCAAAAAGACCCGCACCAAAGGCCGCTTTTCTTTGGGGCAAACCCCGTTTCTTTTGGCAAGGGCAAAAGAAATGGGGTGTCTCGCAGCAGGGCTTACCGCGAGCACCCAACGTAACGGCGCACACGTAGAAGCGTAAAGAAAGAGGGGGAACCCCCGGCGAGGGTTCCCCCTTAGACCCCCTCCTGCGCTTTTGGGAGCACAAGGGGGGTTCCGCGCTCTGCGGAGCGCGGCCAGAGGCTTTGCCTCTGGACTCCACCACCTTTGAAAAGGTGGACGAAACTTTCAAACACGCGCGGCGGGGCGTCACGCCGCAAAACAGCTGTTGCCTTGTGCGCAAAAATTTGTTATGATATATCCCAAAAGGAGATGATACCTCTGAAAAAATCTCTTGGCGAGATACTCACAGCCCTTCGCCGTGAATCAGGGCTCACTCAGCCCCAGGTCTCCGAGCTGCTTGCGGCCGAGGGTATAGATATAAAGCCCGCCGGCATCAGCAAGTGGGAAAAGGACATGACCCTGCCCAACGCCGTGCAGTTCCTCGCGCTCTGCGGTATCTATGGCGTCATTGACGTTATGTCAACCTTCACCGGCTCGGGCGGGAGCACCGCGGGGCTCAATTCCGAGGGTCGCAGGCTCGTCGCGGACTACATCCGCGTCCTGCTCGCCAGCGGACTGTACGCGGAAACGGAGGCCCCGGAAAAGTCTGGGCGCGTCCTGCCGCTCTATACCCTCGCCGCCTCCGCCGGCACCGGCCAGTTCCTAGACGGCGACGACTGCGAGCCCATAGACGCCTCCGCCGCCCCGGAGGAGGCGGATTTCGCCGTCCGCATCGCAGGCGACAGCATGGAGCCCGAGATACACGACGGCCAGATAGTCTGGGTCCGCCGCCGCGAGACGCTCGAGAGCGGGCGCACCGGCATCTTCGTCCTCGGCGGCATGGCCTACTGCAAACGCCTGCACGTCGACGAAAAGGGCGCCTGCCTCATCTCGGTCAACCCCGCCTACGCGCCCATAGCGCTCACGCCGGAGAGCGAGTTCCGCGTCTGCGGCGAGGTCGTGGGCTGAGGCTCACTCGCCCGTCGCGTAGCGGCAGACGTGGGCCACGCAGCAGCCCTCGCACTTAGGCGCGCGGGCCGTGCACACCGCCCGGCCGTGCAGGACGATGCGGTGGCAGAAGTCGGAGCTCTTCTCCGGCGGCAGCACGGCGCGCAGCGCGGCCTCTATCTTCGGGGGGTCCTTGGTGTCCACAAAGCCCATGCGGTTCGAGAGCCGGATGCAGTGCGTGTCCACCACCACGGCCCCGGGCGCGTGGAACACGTCGCCGAGGATAAGGTTCGCCGTCTTGCGGCCCACGCCTGGCAGGGCGAGCAGTTCGTCCATGCTGTCCGGCACCCGGCCGCCGTGCTTTGCGAGCAGCACCTGCGCGCAGGCTACGATGTCCCGCGCCTTGGTGTGGAAAAAGCCGCAGGAGCGTATGTACTGCTCCACCTCGGCCACGTCGGCCTCGGCGAAGTCCTTGAGTGTGGGATACCGCTCGAAGAGCGCGGGGGTTATCATATTCACCCGCTCGTCCGTGCACTGCGCCGCAAGGCGCACGGAGAAGAGCAGCTCATAATCCTTGCCCCAGTCGAGCGTGCAGTCCGCGAGTGGGTAGGCCTCCTCAAGCCGGGCAACTATCTCCGCAGTCTGTTCGGGCGTTCGCATAATATCACCGCTTTCGCATTTTTTACAGCATTTTAGCACCATTGCGCATATATTTCAACGTATTACGGAGGTCAAGCCATGCACAGACCCTTGGCAGACGAGATAAGGCCGCTCGAGCTGGACGACGTTGTCGGGCAAAAGCACATACTGGGCCCCGGCGGGCTGCTCCGCCGCGTCATCGACTCCGGCAGCATACCCAATATGGTGTTCTACGGGCCCTCCGGGACGGGCAAAACCACCGTCGCCAACATCATAGCCCGCAAAACCGACCGCAGCCTGCGCCGTCTCAACGCCACAAACGCCTCGCTCGCGGACATAAAGGCCATCATCGCCGAGCTCGACACCATGCTCACCCCCGGCGGCGTGCTGCTCTACCTCGACGAGATACAGTACTTCAACAAAAAGCAGCAGCAGAGCCTCCTCGAGTTCATCGAGGACGGCCGCATAACGCTCATCGCCTCCACCACCGAGAACCCCTATTTCTACGTCTACAACGCCCTGCTCTCGCGCAGCACCGTGTTCGAGTTCAAGTCCGTGCCCCCCGCCGAGGTCGTGCCCGCGGTCAGGCGAGCAGTTGACATAATATCGAAGCGCGAGGGCATAGAGGCCGTCGTGGAGCCGGGTGCGGCGGAGCATATCGCCCAGAGCTGCGGCGGCGACGTGCGCAAGGCGATGAATTCCGTGGAGCTGCTGTTCTCAGCGGCGCCGAGGAAGGACGGAATGGTTAACATAACACTTCAAGACGCGAAGGACGCGACGCAGAGCAGCGCGATGCGCTACGACCGCGAGGGGGACGAGCACTTCGACTCGGTCTCGGCTCTTATGAAGTCGCTGCGCGGCTCGGACCCGGACGCGGCGCTGCACTATCTGGCGCGGACGCTGGAGGCGGGCGACCTCATCGGGGCCTGCCGAAGGCTGCTGTGCTCTGCCTCGGAGGACATAGGGCTGGCGTATCCTCAGGCGGCGGCGATAGTGAAGGCCTGCGTGGATTCGGCTCTGCAGCTGGGCCTGCCGGAGGCGCGGCTGCCGCTGGCGGAGGCTGCGCTGCTGCTGGCTACGGCGCCGAAGTCGAACTCGGTGGTCATGGGCATAGACCGGGCGATGGCCGACGTGCGCGCGGGCAAGGCCGGGCCGATACCGCGCGAGCTTCAGAACGTCCACGCCGACGGCGCGGGCTTCGAGCGCGAGCAGGGCTACAAGTACCCGCACGACTACCCGGGTCACTGGGTCGAGCAGCAGTATCTGCCGGACAATTTGAAGAACGCGCACTACTATGAATACGGCGACAACAAGACCGAGCAGGCCGCGAGGGCCTACTGGGAGCGCATCAAGGGGGAGGGCCGCTGATGGACATACGTGTAGGCGACACGCTGGTGATGAAAAAGCAGCACCCCTGCGGCTCATGCCGCTGGCAGGTGCTGAGGATAGGCGCGGATTTCAAACTGCGCTGCGAGGGCTGCCGCCGCGAGGTGATGGGCCCGCGCTCGAAGTTCGAGCGGAACGTGAAGGAAATAATAAGGCCGGAGACGGCGGAGGGGTGACGACATGTCGGTATACGGAACGGATCTGAAGGAGCTGCAGCGCCGCGCGGCGCGCAAGGTGCAGATAGGCTCCCAGCTGCGCGAGCTGGAGGCGCAGCGGCGCGAGCTTGAAGCCAGGGTCGAGGAGCTGGCAGCCATAAGTCACGACGAGCAGGCAGACGTGGACCGCCTGGAGGCGGGCGGCCTGACCGCGTTTTTCTACTCGCTGCTCGGCAAGGGCGAGGAGAAGCTCAGCAAGGAGCGGCGTGAGGCCGCGGCGGCGGCGCTCAAGTACGAGGCCGCGGCGCGTGAGCTGGCGAACGCGGAGGACGACCTGGAGCGTCTCCATGCCGAGTACGCGGAGCTGGCCGATGCGGAGGAGGAGTACCGCCGCGCGCTTGAGGAGCGGGCGGCCGAGCTCAGGAGGGGCGGCAGTGCCGCGGGGCGCGAGCTGCTGCGCATCGAGGCGGAGATTGCCGCGGAGGAGAGCCGGAAGAAGGAGCTGCTGGAGGCCATAGCCGCGGGCAGCGACGCGCTGAACACGGTGAACGTCATCCTCGACGAGCTGGGCGACGCCGAGGGCTGGGCCACCTGGGACATGTTCGGCGGTGGGATGATCTCCGACCTCGCCAAGCACAGCCATCTGGACAGCGCGCAGCACAACGTATCGCTGCTGCAAAGCCAGCTGCGCCGCTTCAGGACGGAGCTTGCGGACGTGGGCTCGGCGGCTGACGGCATGCAGGTGAGCATCGATGGCTTCATGCGCTTTGCGGACTATTTCTTCGACGGGTTCTTTGTGGACTGGATGGTCCTCGACCGGATACAGCAGTCGACGGAGCAGGTGCAGAACGCCTATGCGCGCATCCACAGCGTGCTGGACTGGCTGAACAAGCAGCTGGCGCAGGCCAACGCAAAGGCTGACGAGCTGCGCGCCAGGGCGGACGCCGTGGTGGCGGACTCGCAGCCGCGTCAATTGCAATAACAGGAGGTAAAAGACATGTACCAGAGCCACGAATACTATCTCAGGCGGGCGATAGAGGTCTCGAAGGCCTCGCGCGCGGCGGGGAATACTCCCTTCGGCGCGCTGCTGGTGGACGCCGAGGGCAACATCCTGATGGAGCAGCAGAACATCGAGATAAGCGAGCACATCTGCACCGGCCACGCGGAGACGACGCTGGCGGCGAGGGCCTCGCAGGCGTATTCGCGAGACTTTCTCTCGCACTGTACGCTGTACACGACGGCGGAGCCCTGCGCGATGTGCGCCGGGGCCATCTACTGGGCCAACATCGGCCGGGTGGTGTACGGCATGACGGAGCGGCGGCTGCTCCAGCTCACGGGCAGCAACGAGCAGAACCCCACCTTCGACCTTCCCTGCCGCGAGGTGTTCGCAAGAGGCCAGCGCAAGATCGAGGTCATCGGCCCATTCCCTGAGCTCGAGGAGGAGGCCGCCGCAGTCCACGAGGGCTATTGGAACTGACAGGGACACAAAACTTCATGCGCCCGGCGCGCACCACTGAATATAAAAAAAGCAGGGCCCCCGCGGGGGTCCTGCTCATTTTTTTGCTTACGCGCCGAGAGAGGCGACGATGCTCTCGTACACGCTGTCCGCGTTCTCGCACATCACCATCACGATGGTGCCGTCCTCAAGGGTCTCGAGCTTGGCGTTCTTCGCGATCTCGTACTGGTCGGCCAGGTAGGTCTCGAAGTTGGCGCACTGGGTGTCGATGAAGCCCTGGAGCCCGGCCTTGACCGTATCCGCGCAGCCCTCGGCCGGCTTCACGACCACGATGCCGTAGGCCTTGACGTTGATGAGCGACACGCTCATCGCGATCTCGTCAACGTCGGAGGAGGTGAAGCCCACGACCTGGTAGTACATATCCTCAATGGCGTCCTTGTCGCAGAACACCGGATAGGCCTCGTTATCCTCGTCCGTGCGCGCGGCGGTTATCGCGTCGCCCAGAGCGTTGGTCACAGGAGCCTCGGTCTCAGGGGCCTCAGTCGCAGGGGCCTCGGTCTCAGGGGTCTCGGTCTCGGGGGCGGTGCTCTCCTCGGGCTCCTCGCTCGGCTCGGCGCTCTCTTCCGGCTCTTCGCTCGGCTCGGCGCTCGGCTCGGTGCTGGTGACAGGCTCGGTGGTGTCGGTCGGATCGGGTTCGGTTTCGGTCCCGCAGGCGCTCAGAAGGGCCAGGCACATGGTCAGGCAGAGTACTGCGGCAATGATCTTTTTCATTTTATCATTTTCTCCTTGGATGTATTTCGGTGGTCTGCCCACCGTGCGCATTAGACTTATGTCCGCCGAAAAAGTTCCCGCAAATTTTCAGTTAATTTTTCTTTCGCTTGCCTGTGCCTGCCCGCGATGTTAAAATCTCTTTATATTCCCCCCTGGAGGCCGCCATGAACAAAGCCCGCACGCCCTGGTACCGCATGGATAACGCCAGCTTTATGTACTCCTCCATCCAGCGCGAGGAGTTTTCCGCCATATACCGCTTCTCCGCCGTCATGACGGAGGAGGTCGACCCCGCGCTGCTTCAGGCCGCGGTCGACCGCACGCTGCCGCGCTTTCCCGGCTTCGCCGTGAAGATCTGCCGGGGCTTCTTCTGGTACTACTTTGAGCCGAACACCGCCCCCGGCCCCTTCGTGCGCGAGGACGTGGCCGACCCCTGCCGCCCCGTGCGCTTCAACGAGGACAACGGCTGGCTCATCCGCTTTTACTACTACCGCCGCCGCATCTCGCTGGAGGTGTTCCACGCCCTCGCGGACGGCGCGGGGGCGCTCACCTTCTTCCGCAACCTGCTGGCCGAGTACCTCAGGCAGTGCGGCGCGGACATACCGCCCGGCGAGGGCCTAGCGGACCTCGACGAGCCGCCCCGCGCGGCCGAGAGCGAGGACGCCTACCTCCGCTACGCAGGGCCCGCCTCGCGCGCCCTGCCGCGCATCCCCCGCGCCTACCAGAACCGCGGCACGCCCGAGCCCTTCTACACCTTTCACGTCACGATGGGCTTTCTCTCCGTCTCCGCCCTGCGCGAAAAGGCGAAGAGCTACGGCGCCTCCATCACCGAGTACCTCGCTGCGATACTCCTCAAGCTGCTCATCGAAAAGCAGCGCAGCGAGCGGCCCATACGCGAAAAGCCCGTGGCCCTCGCCGTGCCCGTCAACCTGCGCGCCTTCTTCCCCACCGAGACGCTCCGGAACTTCATCCTCACCGTGCAGCCGAGCGTCGACCCCACGCTGGGCGACTACGAGTTCCCGCAGCTCGTCGCGCTGGTGCACAACTACATGCGCCTCACCGCCGAGCCCGTAAAGCTCCGCGCGGGACTGACAAAGGGCGTGCGGCTGCTCTACAACCGCTTCCTCATCCTCATACCGCGCGTCATCAAAAACCCCATCATGCTGCTCAGCTACGCCCTCGCGGGCGTGCGGCCGTACAGCGCCATCTTCACCAATCCCGGCCCCTTCCCCGTGCCGGAGTGCATGCGGCCCTACATCGACCACATGGAGGTCGTGCAGGGTCAGGCCACGGTGGCGCGGCCGCACGTCTCGTCCATCAGCTACGGCGACACGATGGAGATAACCTTCTCCGGCGTGCAGAAGGAGACCGACCTCGAGCGCGAATTCTTCCGCTTCCTCGTGCGCGAGGGCCTGCACGTGCGCGTCGAGAGCAACCGTCAGGGGGTGTAATGATGTCATACTGTGTAAACTGCGGCGTGGAGCTAAATCCCGCCGCGCGTGAGTGCCCGCTCTGCCGGACGCCTGTGCTCAATCCGAGCTGCCCCGTGGACGCGGACGCGCCAAGCTTCTTCCCCACGCGGCGCGAGGAGGTCGCGCCCGTCTCCCGGCGCGAGGCGGCGCTGCTGCTCACGGCTATGCTGCTGAGCGTGGCCATCTGCTGCACGCTGCTCAACCTGGTGTTTTACAGCGACGTGTGGTGGTCCTTCTTCATCGGCGGGGCCATGGCGATGCTCTGGGTCTGGTTCGTGCCGCCGCTGCTCTCACGCAAGCTGTTCATCTGGGTGCGTCTCACCCTGGACGTGCTCGCCGTGGGGGTCTATATTTTACTCATCGCCATAGCCCTCGACGGCATGGACTGGTTCGTCGGCCTCGCCCTGCCCATCGTGGCGGCGGGGGTGCTGGTCATTCCGGTGCTGTACTGGATAATCCGCACGCGGCGCTGCTCGCTGCTGGTCTCGGCGGTGCTGGTGCTGCTCGCGCTAGGGCTCTTCGCGGTGCTCACCGAGTTCCTCTGCGACCGGTATCTCAAGGGCGTCTGGCTGCCCGGCTGGTCCATGGTGGTGCTGGCCTCCTGCGTGGGGCTTTCGATACCGCTAATCATAGTCCGCCGCGTGCCCTCGCTCCGCGAGGAGGCGCGCCGGAGATTCCACATGTAGGAGGTAAACCGAATGCTTATGCTCTCTGAGCGCGAGCTCATCGCGGAATACGGGCGCAAGATGTCCTCTGCGGGCCTCTGCCCCGGCACCAGCGGCAATCTCAGCGTATATGACGCCCGGAGCGGCCTCATGGCCGTCAGCCCCTCGGGCATTGACTATTTCGAGACGCGGCCGGAGGACGTGGTCGTCATGGAGCTGGACGGAAAGATAGCCGAGGGCGAGCGCAAGCCCTCGAGCGAGTGGGGCCTGCACGCGGGCTTTTACCGCGCCAAGCCGGACGTGGGCGCGGTGGTGCACACGCACTCGGTGTACTGCACGGTGTTCGCCGTGCTGGGCCGGGAGATAGAGCCGGTGCACTACGCCATGCTGGCCTCGGGCGTGGAGCGCGTGCCCTGCGCGCCCTACCGCACCTTCGGAACGCCGGAGCTGGCGGAGGAGGCCGTGCGCGTCTGCGGCGAGGGCCGGGCGGTGCTGCTTGAAAATCACGGCATCGTGCTCTGCGGCGCGGACCTGCCGGGGGCCTTTGCCCTGGCGCTGAACGCCGAATACGTGGCAGAGCTGCAATACAAGGCCCTCGCCATAGGCAGTCCGCGCGTGCTCGGCGCGGAGGAGCTCAAGGCCGCCGCCGCGCGCTTTGAGACCTACGGCCAGCCGGGAGGCCGGAGAGGATACTAAAAAAAGAACGCCGCCGCGGGACACTGAGGTCACGCGGCGGCTTTATTTGGAGGGAGAAATATCGATTATGAGAGCACGCCCGTCGGGCTGCAGGAGAGGGTGACGGTGGTGTCTATGGTTCCTAGCAGCGGGTGCTTGAATTCACCGTTAGCCAGAGCTGTATTTCCCTCGCACCATGCACTGGCGCTGACAAAATACCAGCCGGAGGCATAGATATCGTAGTCATACGAAGCCAGCGTGGCTATGCAGGTGGAACCATTATATTTGAAAGTACCGTGTACCTCAAAGGTAAGCACCAGATCGCCGCCAGCGCTGTAAAGGCTCTGGACTGCCGTGCCGCTCGTGAGCTGCTGAGCACGGGTCTGCACCGAATAAATCTCTGTAACTATGTAGTAGCCATTGTCGAGATACTTGACCTCAGTAGCAACAGGCGACGGACCGTCAGCAAACGCGCAGACCCCCATCGAGAGCATAAGCACTGCCGCCAGTGCCAGACACAAGAACCGTTTCATCAATAACGCCTCCATAATAGTTTTTATAGATATCCTTATTGGAAATCTCAACTCGGCTGTTTGCAAAGTACCACACCAGCGCTAGAACTATCAACACCAGTGCAACGCACAATAAAACTAAGGCCAGATAGCTGCGCTGCCCGAAACGTCTGATGCTGGTCTCCTCTCCGGGGCCGATATATTGCCGCAGCTCCTCAGCGGCCTGCTCGGGCGGGCCAAAGGCTGCAATTATCTCCGACATGGAGCAGTCCCCGCCCAGCGTTTCGTCTATCTCTGCGGCAAGGCCATCCAGCAGCCGCCTCCGGGTATCGCGGCGCGCGGGCAGCCGCCGGGAAACCTGGCGGCAGTATTTTTCCACGCTATTCACCCTCGGCGCCCCCCTTCAGCAGCTTTAAAAAGACGGTCGACAACTCCTCGTATTCCCTCGACGTCTCGCTGAAATATGCGGCGCCTTCCGGCGTGATGGCATAATAAGTGCGCGCTCTCCCGTCTACCACTTCCGTTCTGTCTTCGCGGATATACCCCTGCTCCAGCAGCCGGTACAGCACCGGATAGAGTATGGACAGCGCATACCTGCCTCCGCTCCTGCGGTTCATTTCCTGTGTGATTTCATAGCCGTACATCGGCCGCTCAGACAGCAGGCTCAGTACGACCAGCGGACTCGTCGCGCGCTTGAAAAACGCCTCAAACGAATGTCCGGTCGTGTCCTTTTTCATGCTAAAGCACCTTGGTCATTATACGACCGATTTTGACTTTCGTCAATAGTTATTTTGCATTGCTATATATTAAAATATACATACAGCCCGTAAGGCCATCCACAAGAACGCTGAGAAAAATAAAACTGCCCTCCGAACATACATCCGGAGGGCAGTTTTTGGGAGAAAGCAGTGCATTCAATTCACGTTGGCCGACATCGAATACACCGTAAAGTGCGTATTATAAAGGTTACTTGCTTCTTGCCAGGACCTCTTTGAGGAGCTGGTAGGTCCGGGCTGTGGAGGGGATACTCAGGTGCTCTCTGGGGGTGTGCACGTCCGCCATATCCGGGCCAATGGACACGCAGTCGAGATTGGGGATGCTGTCGGCGAAGAGGCCGCACTCTATGCCGGCGTGCACGGCTTCGACCGTTGCTTCCTTGCCGAAGAGGTCCTTGTATGCAGCCAGGATGGTGTCTTTGACAACGGAGTTCGGGTTGTACGACCAGCCAGGGTAGCTGCCCGAGATTTCCGTCTTTCCTCCGGCCAGAGCCACGACGGCGCTGACCTTATCCAGAATCCACAGCTTCTGCGTGGTCATGGAGCTGCGCACAGTGTTGGCGCAGTAAAGCTCCGTGTCACGCAGCTGCAAGATACCGAAATTCAGCGAGGTCTGCACCAGTCCCGGCATATCCACGCTCATGGCCTGCACGCTGTCCGGCAGGGCAAGCAGCACCCGCGTGACGAGCGCCGTGCTCTCTGCGGTCAGGGCGTTCACCGTCTCGACTGCCAGCGCCTTCGCGGTAAGGCTCAGGCCCGGCTCAGCAGTAGCGTATTCCTTTGCGAACACAGCGGCGCAGTCCTCTACGACCTTCACGGCCGACTCGGCATCGCCCTCTGCCACGCCTATGACCGCTGTGGCCGCGGACGCTATGGCCGTCTCGCGGGAGCCGCCCTCCAGCTTGACCAGCCGGTACGGGAGCTTCTCGCCCAGAGCGCCCAGCACACGGCCCATGAGGACGTTGGAATTGGCCCGTCCCTTGTGTATCTCCACGCCGGAGTGGCCGCTCGCCAGGCCGCCTATGTTAAGCTCCACAAGCTTAAGCCCAGTCTCTTCCCTCTTGACAGGTATGGTGGAATAAGCATTTGCGCCGCCGGCGCAGCTGCACATGAGCACACCCTCGTACTCGGAGTCGAGGTTTATGAGCTTGTGCCCCGTCAGATGCGAGCAGTCGAACGCAAAGGCGCCTATTAGCCCTATCTCCTCGTCACTGGTGAGCAGCGCCTCGATCTTGGGATGCTTAAGGTCCGGGTCGTCCAGCAGCGCAAGGATCATCGCCACGGAGATACCGTCATCCGCGCCCAGAGTTGTGCCGTCGGCCCTGATGATATCCTCCTCAACAACGAGGCGGATGGCGTCCTTGGTAAAGTCGAAATCCACACCAGGGGCCTTCTCGCAAACCATATCCGTGTGGGCCTGGAGGATAACCGTGTCCGCCGCCTCATAGCCGGGGCTGGCAGGCTTGGTCAGCACTACGTTGTTTGCCTCATCCCGGTACCACCCAAGGCCCCGGTCCTGGGCGAACTTTACCAGATAATCAGCGATCGGTCCGGTGTTTCCTGAACCGTGCGGGATGCCGCAGATGGTCTCAAAATAGCTGAACACCGCTTTGGGTTCCAGCTGAGCCAAAACGCCCATGGGGTTTCCTCCTTATCCGTTTGATAAAATCGACTCAATAGCGAACCTGATCGCCCTTCATGCCGACACGCTCAAGCTCAGGCAGCCAGCAGGTGTAGGCCTTGTGGTCCTCGTCCCACCAGTGCGGATGCGCGGGGGTCATGGTGACCAGGAGACGCATGCCGACCTTGGTATCCGCATTGGTCAGCGGGGTGAGGGTGTCGAGGTCGATGGTGCCGATGCCCTCGGGCGCGGTCAGGCAGGTCTTGCCGTTCTCGTCGCGCAGGATGAGGTTCTCGTTCTTGAAGTCTATGTAGTAGAGGTGCCCGTCGTCGCCGCGGATGACGGTGGTACCGAAGTCGAAGCCGCCCTCGGCCTTGAGGTCGAGCTTCTCAATAGTGCCGCGGCAGAACTCGCGGATCTCAACAGCCTTCTTCAGCTCGTCCATGACGTCGGTGCCGTTCGCACGTGCGGCCAGGATGGCCTTGCCGATGTTCTGGGCCTTGGTCACGCAGCCGATGTCCAGCGCCTCTTCCATCTCGGCCTTGTTCATGCCCCAGGTGGCGAAGCCTATGCGCATCTTGTAGAGCATGCACATCTGTCTGGCTATCTGCTCGCCGGAGTGGTCCGTTACGGGGTAGACGATTATCTCGTCGCCGTTGAGGCTGCCGAGGCCCATGGGCTTGGGGGGATGGCCGTAGTAGGCGTTGAGGGTGGTGTTGAGCTCAGGAACGGCGCGGCCGTTGCTGTCAACGTCCAGGAACTTGATGCGCTTGGCCGGGTCCTTGTCGGAGAGTATGGCCACCAGCATCGGGATGAAGGTGTTGAAGCCGCCCATCTCGCCGGAGTAGAGGTACTTGCACTCCTTGCCCTCCGCCTTGAAAGCGGTCTGGAAGGCGCGGTACGCGTAGACGGCGTCGGGGCCGAACATGGGCAGGTCGGAGTCCAGCATGGCCACGGGGGAGCCGAGGCCGGCCACCATCGCTGCGTACTCGTTGTCGCCTATCTCCGCCAGGTCCAGCAGATCCAGCTCGATCACTTCGCCGGAGTCCTCAAGCCCTTTGAGCATCTTCAGGCCCAGATCCAGCGTGCCGCCGCCGCCTGCGCCCAGCAGCGTCGCTCCGTACAGAATCTCGATTATGTCCTGTTTGTACAGCTTTCTCATGTTCGTTCCTCCTTAATAAAATTCCTGTATCATGATAAGTTATCGCTTTGTATGTTCTTATGCAGCATCTGCCTCGCTGTCCGCGCCCTTTGCCGCGGCCTTCTTGCCAATCAGGGGGAACAGGATGAGGTAAAGCACACAGGCTACCACAATGCCGTTGAGCGTGGGAACCAGCACCGACGGGAAGGCCAGAGCCACAACGGAACCGGCGATCCACGAGAGTATGCCCGCAATATTCACGCCCGGCGTGGGCTTCCAGGTTGCAGGATTCGCCTTGTTGACAACAAAGTAGTCCACTATGACGACGCCGGCCACCGGCGGGATGAAGGCCGCGAGTATGTTCAGGAAGTTATTGAAGTAGTTGGTGATTCCAAGCACCGCCAGCGCCGTACCCAGAACGCCTGCCAGCAGGGTGAAGAAAGCCCGCTTTTCATCTTTGGCACGAGTAAGGCTCAGCAGCGCAAAGCCGGCGGAATATGCGTTGGAAACGTTGGTCGTCCAAGTTGCCAGCACGAGCACCAGCAATCCGAGGACGGGGGAACCGATGCTGGAGAGCATGTTGACGATGCTGGTGGTGTCCATACCAACAGAGCCGGAGTGTATGGCCAGCACGCCGCCCACGAGCATTGTGCCGACGCCCATGGGGATGACGCCGATGACGCTGGAGAGGATAACATCCCGACGGTTTTTGCAGTAACGGGTCACGTCGCCGGAAAGCACGCTGCCTGTTGCAAAACCGCCCACCGCGGAGCCGATTGCCACCACCATGCTGGTGTTGGTAGCTGGGGTATAGTTTGAGATTGCCGCCACAGACTCCGAGTCTTGGAACACCACGATCATGGCGTATACCAGGATGATTATCAGCGCAGGCACGGATATCAGGTTCAGTATTTTAATCCAGTTGATGCCTACCACGGCCGTAATGCACATGACCAGGCCCCACAGGATAGTCGAGACCACGCCGGATATGGGAATACCAAGAAGGTTGAGGATGGCCGCAAAAGCCTCGCCGCAGATGACGGCCTGAAAACCGAACCAGCAGATATAGCAGAATGCGATGATAAAGGATACCACATAGCCTGAGCCTATCTTTCCAAAGGCGCCGGACGCCGCCACCACAGTGGGAATGCCTTTATCAGCGGAGAGAATGCTCATCAATATCATCAGCAGCACACATATGCCGTAGCCGATGCACATGGCCAGAGCGGCCTGGCCGAAGGTCAGACCCATGGTTATGCCTGCGCCCACCATAAGCGCCGGGACACAGCAGACACCTCCGGACCATATAAAGGCTATGCTGAGCCAGCTTTTGCGTTCCTCCGCCCGGAGCTCACCGAGACCAGAGGTTTCAATCGTTTTCTTTGCCATTTTCCTTTCCCTCCCATTGAACAGTTATTCTTGTGTACCATGCGATTTGCACAAATCCTACGTCATTATTTTAGACTGCATTGTATGTTTTGTAATTGTCCGTTCAGACAAAAAAAGAACAGGCCCGCTTATCCGAACAGGACAAGCGGGCCTTCAGCAGATTGTTAGTTCATGGGTCTTCCCCGGATATTCGATTGATTGCTGCCGCTATGTACAGAGAATAGGCGCCGGGCAACTGGGTCGGAGAAAAGCCGGTCAGTTCCTGGACCTGCCGCAGCCTGTACTTCACGGTATTCAGGTGTACATACAGCAGTCGGGCGGTTTCCGCCATGCTTGAGCCTGAGTCGAGCAGATATACGGTCAGAGTGGTTATCAGCTCGGCGTTGGCGTTCCTGAGGCAGGAGAGTATGCGCAGATACTGGTCCAGGTTATCCCGGTTTGCCATGATCTCCTGGCAGAGCTGAGCGAACATCATGTCCTCCGTCCGCAGCACTCCGGCCCTCGGATAGATGCGCCTGGCAGTCCGCCATTGGGCCATGCTGACCAGATATGCCTGACGGGCATCCGAGCTGTCGTTCAGGCAGTCACAACAGACGATTTCATATCGCTGGCGGATACTCTCATATTGTTCGCTTGAGCAGAGCAGCTCACCCTCGACAAATTTACCGTTCTGGTGGGCGTGAATGAAGACTACAAGCGTTTCTTCGTAATAGCTGACCAGCACCGGGTCAGAAAAAGTGGAGAAATAGTCGGTGCATTCGCGCAGAAGCTGTTCGTCATGCCCCGCCTGCTCCTGTCGCGGGATGAACAGCCACATCTGGTTCAGGTCCTGGATTCGGACCTTGAACAGTTGCGCCAGTCTCTGCTTGTGCACCGGCTCGTCGTTAATGATAGCCCGAACCAGCTCTGAAATGACAAACTCCCCATGGTTTTTGTTCCAGATGTGTATAAAAAGCCGCACACATTCGCTGGCCTGCCACAGAGTGTCCTCCGGCAATGGTTCCCTATATTTGAGGATAAACAACCGCAGATTATCGGAATCTCCCAGCAAATACGGGCATCTCTGAAGGTACCCTTCGCCGTCTCCCAAAGGCACCTTGCACTTAGTTCCGCTTCCCAGCTCTCTGAGCCAGCCCGGCAGCTGATCGGCAATCACCGTTCCCAGGGAGCGGGGCCAGAATACCACTGTGTTCAGTTCCCTGCGCTGCTCTGTCAGTATTACCGAAACGCGAAGATGCTCGCTGAGCATCTTCAGCATCGTTTCCATGCTGCGCTGCTGGGCAGGAAGCCCGGAGATGCGGTCCAGCAGCGTGCTGACAAAGAACTGCTCTCTCTGCTGCTCCCTATATACCTCAAACAGGACCTCCCGGATAGTCTCGCTGTATCTCAGGTTCGTCTGTCCGGGCGGCATGCAGATCAGGGGGAAGTCCAACTCGTCGCAGAGGTCCAGCAGTCTTTGGTCTATCTCCGGCACAATGATGCCTACATAGTACAGCACCAGCCCAACAGCTCCCACGGCGTGATATCGGCGGATATTTTCACACTGGGCGTCTACGTCGTCTGCGACGGAAGCCAGAGCAGAGATCAGCAGCTCGTTGCCGTCAAAAGTGTTGTCCCGGAAAAAGCGGTTGAGCACCTCCGTAGGCCAGCCGTACTCCAGAACGTTCACTGACTCAACCGGATAGTTCAGCCCGCCCCGGCCGGCAACCACCTCCGCGCCAACCATGCATGGTAACTTCATAACATCGCTCATGGTCATACTAGCCGCCCCCTGTCTCTCTGTCCCTTACTTGGCAGGTTCTTTACTATAATATACAAAACATTACCATTCTTTGCAAGCACTTTAACCAGCCTTGCACAAAATCACTTGTCTCTCGGTACAGATTTTTCCTTGCTCCATTGTACCCTCAAACAATTACAGCAGGGTGTTTTTCCCTTATAATATTAAAGGGACAAAAAGTCCCCCGGTCTTTTGGGAAAGGCCGCGAAAGGCGTACCGTCCGCCAGCCGGTGTCCGCCGGTGACCGGGGTATCTCCAAATCTTAGGGTGTTCAACGCCAAAACATGGAGGTAGAATGTCTATGAAAGAGTATCCGCTTAACGTCCCAACCCCGCGCCACTGTGCCTTTGCAGTCCGTGACCTGCCCACCGTCACCGTGGAGCAGCGCGAGCGGGCCCTGAAAGCCACACACTACAACGAGTTCGCATTCCCGTCCGGAATGCTGACGGTGGACATGCTGTCGGACTCCGGCACCACCGCCATGACCAACCATCAGTGGGCCGCGCTCTTCCTTGGCGACGAGGCCTACGGCCGCAACACCGGCTATTACGTCCTCCTGGACACCTTCCGGGACATCTTCGAGCGCGGCGGCGAAAAGAACTGGAAAAGATCCATTGACCTGGTCCGCACCGACTGCCGTGACGTCGAAAAGATGATGGACGAGCTCTACCTCTGCGAATACGAGGGCGGGCTCTTCAACGGCGGCGCAGCACAGATGGAGCGGCCCAACACCTTCATCATCCAGCAGGGCCGCGCGGCCGAGTCGGTGCTGATGGAGATAGTGAAGAACATCCTCTCCGCGCGTCACCCGGGCAAGGTGTTCACCATCCCCTCCAACGGCCACTTCGACACCACCGAGGGCAACATCAAGCAGATGGGCTCCATCCCCCGCAACCTCTACAACAAGGAGCTGCTGTACGAGGTCCCCGAGGGCGGCCGCTATGAGAAAAACCCCTTCAAGGGCAACATGGACATCGACAAGCTAGAGCAGCTTATCCAGGGCGTCGGCCCCGAGAACGTGCCGCTGATATTTGCCTGCATAACCAACAACCCCATCTGCGGCCAGGCCGTCTCCATGGCCAACCTGAAGGAGATAAACAGGGTCGCCCACAAGTACAACATCCCCCTGGTGTTCGATGCCGCGCGCTGGGCTGAAAACGCCTACTTCATCAAGACCAGCGAGGAGGGCTACGCCGACAAGTCCATCGCCGAGATAGCCACGGAGATGTTCTCCTACTGCGACGCCTTCACGATGTCCGCCAAGAAGGACGGCCACGCCAACATGGGCGGCATGCTCGCCTTCCGCGACAGGGGCCTCTTCTGGAAGAACTTCTCCGACTTCAACCCCGACGGCAGCGTAAAGACCGACGTCGGCGTGCTGCTCAAGGTCAAGCAGATTTCCTGCTACGGCAACGACTCCTACGGCGGCATGTCCGGCCGCGACATCATGGCTCTGGCCGTGGGCCTCTATGAGAGCTGCAACTTCGGCTATATGGACGAGCGCATCGCACAGTGCAACTACCTGGCCGAGGGCTTCTACAAGGCCGGCGTCAAGGGCGTGGTGCTGCCCGCCGGCGGCCATGCGGTTTACATAAATATGGACGAGTTCTTCGACGGCAAGCGCGGCCACGACACCTTCGCGGGCGAGGGCTTCTCGCTGGAGCTCATCCGCCGCTACGGCATACGCGTCTCGGAGCTCGGCGACTACTCTATGGAATACGACCTCAAGACCCCCGAGCAGCAGGCCGAGCTCGCCAACGTGGTGCGCTTCGCCATAGACCGCAGCAGGCTCACGCAGGAGCACCTCGACTATGTCATCGCCGCTGTGAAGGCGCTGTATGAGGACCGCGAGAGCATTCCCAACATGCGCATCGTCTGGGGACACAATCTTCCCATGCGCCACTTCCACGCATTCCTGGAACCCTACCCCAACGAGGACTGAGCCCCAGCGAAAAATAAATATTTTCTAAGGAGGACCAGAGGATGAACCAGAAGCGCAATTTCAAGCTCACAAGACGAGTGACGTGTCTCATCATTGCAATATGCCTTCTCCTGTGCGTTGCCGCATACGGATACGCTCCGCAGTCGGATTCCATGTCCACCGACGAGCCCATCCTCACGCTGTATGAGGACGGCATACGGCAGCTACTGAAGGGCGCAGCGCTCATGGCCGCCGGCGGCGGAGGATCACTTGAGCTGGGCGAAAGTATGCTCGACGCCTTCAAAGAACTCAATCCCGATGTTGAGGTGAAAATCGACCTCTACGACGTCAATGCTATGCAGGACAGTGAGTCCAGCTTCGGCGTTGCGATAATGGGTTCCCCGACGGCGCACGCCTCCGTGGAGGACCTTGCTTCCATAGCGCTGATGGCCTATCAGGAGACGCTGGCTCTTGCCGAGCGTTCCGGCAAGAACGCGGAATACGCCCTGGCACTTGAGCTCGGCGGCGCAAATACGCTGGTGCCTCTGCTCTGCGCCATGAAATACGGCCTGAAGGTCCTGGACGCCGACATGTGCGGCAGGGCCGTCCCCGGGCTTGAAACCTCGCTCAGCAACGTCAACGGCCTCGCCACCGCTCCCCTCGCCCTGACAGACGCAAAGGGCAACAGCTACGACCTCATCATGGCCGACCCCAACGACGCCGAGGGCGCCGAAAGCGTTGCGGTCGCCATACTCAACCACCTCAATTCCAACGGCGGACTGACCGGCTTCTACTACTCCGGGGCCGAGATCGACGCGGGCATCCCCACCGGCTCGCTCTCCCTGTGTGTGCAGATCGGCCAGTGCATCGAGGAGTTTGAGGCCATGAGCATCGAGGAGCGTCAGGCAAAGCCTCTCTTTGAAATGCTCAACGAGATGAACGTCGGCATCCGCAGCGTCACCCTCACTCCGCGAGCCAGCAAGGTGCAGAACTTCCATCAGGAGCCGATAGCAGGCGGCGCGCGCGACGGCGGCTACTACTATCTCGGCGTGGAAGGCGTGCCCGGAGAATACTTCTACGTCCAGTTCAACAACGAGACGATGGCCGTGAGCGTGCTCAACGAGTCGGGCACCTTCGACTGCCTGGCCACCGCGCCCTGCGTCATCACGATGTACGACGAGCTTACCGGTCGTCCCCTCACCAACGCCGATCTCAAGACCGCATATGAAAACGGCACCGAGCACAAGGTCGTGATGGGCATCATTGAGCTTGACGAGAAATGGTGGAATAATCCCGACAAGGTTGCCGAAGTGTGGACGCCTTATTTTGAAGAGGTCGGCCATATGGGCGGCGTCGTTCGATATGAGTTTGACTGAGTAAAGCAAAATCTACACTTCCAAATAACTCTCCCTCCACAGCAGGAAAAGACAGGGCGTCCCTTCCCTGTCTTTTTCTATGCCCGTTCAGCTCTCCGCCCGGCGATGGGCTACAAGGCCCCCATCCCCCTCGAGAGCCGCGCGAGCGCCTTCTGCCGCAGCGCCTCAAACTCCTCCGGCGAGCGCGGGGAATAGCTTTCCACAGGTTTTTCAACAGCCTCCGCTACGGCGGGGGTTTGTTTTTGTTTTTGATTATGTTTTTGTTTTGTTTTTGTATTTGTTTTTGTTTTGGCATCGGTGCATGCTGTGTCCTCGTCCGCTTCTTCCTCTGCCTCGTCATCGCGCTCCCAGCGCTTCAAGGCCCTTGCCCGCGCACGCTCGCACTTGGCCTCGTAGCGCTTGCGGTCGTTGTCCACATACCTCGCCACAAAGCCCCAGGCCATGCTCATTTCAGGGTCTGTAAACTCCGGAACTTCACCGAACTCCCCATAATTGAGCATCGCGGCAAAGAGCCTGCCCAACTGCTCGAACGACAGCTTGTCTATCGCCGGGCGGAAGTCAAAATACATCATGATACCCGGTAATTTTCCCACGCGGCATACCTCCTTTGCCGCACCAATATAGCGCCCCTCATATATTCCGCAAGGGCGCGGGAGAAAAAAAGTCGGAGCAGGGCTTTCCCTGCTCCGACCTTCGGTTTATGGGCCTTATTGGTTTTTCTCGAGGATGACAAAGGAGACCAGCGTCTCCTTGTGGAGGTAGTTTTCAAGCTTGGGGTCAACGTCCACGGTCTGCGTGTTCATCTGGGCAATGGTCCAGCCATCTTCCAGCAGCTTGTTGATACGAACGAGATATTTGTTTTCGTTGATATCCGTCTGTTCCGTAAAATCGCGGCTGTTGCTGATGTAGACGACCTTTTGCATCGTTTTCCTCCCTCTCTCATTCCAGGCGGCTGGTTCAGAATACAGGAAAGGCCGGAGCGCGAATGCTCCGGCCCCCCGCCTCTGGTACGCCCGACGGGATTCGAACCCACGACCTTCAGAGTCGGAGTCTGACACTCTATCCAGCTGAGCTACGGGCGCATATGCGCTTTGCGCCCGATTATTATAGCAAAACGGCGAGGCAAAGTAAATAGTTAAGTTTGCCTATTTCCGCGCGTTGTGCTATACTCTTGAAAAAAGCAATTTCTCACAGGGGTTTCACGCTTATGAAAACTTTGAGAAAAATCATCGCGGCGCTGCTCATCTGCTGCGCGGCTCTGCCGCTTTCCGCCTGCGGCGAGGTCGAGGCCACGGAAAAGCAGCTCTTTGCCATGAATTCCGCCGTCACCATCAAGGCCTACGGCAAAAACGCAGAGGCCGGGCTCAATTCCGCCGCCTCCGTCATCTCCGCCCTCGACTCCTCCCTAGACCCCGAGCGCGAGGGCAGCACACTCTACAACATCAATTCCGCCGCCGGGAGCGGCATCGTCATCACCGGCCAGATCGCCGAGATGCTCCAGGTCGCCAAGGAGGTCAGCGAGGCCACGGGCGGCGCCCTCGACCTCTCCGTCTACCCCCTCGTCAAGGCCTGGGGCTTCATCGACGGCCTCTACAAGGTCCCCTCCGAGAGCGAAATAGAAAGCCTGCTCACAAAGGTCGGCCTCTCCGCTGTCAGCGTCTCCGCCATGACCGAGACCGACACCTACCTGCTCACCATGCCCGCCGGGATGGAGCTCACCTTCGCCGCCGTCGCCCGCGGCTGCGCCGCCATGTACGCCATGCGCGCCATGAGCCAGGCCGGCGTAGACAGCGGCATCGTCTCCTTCGGCGGCACCGTCATGACCCTCGGCGTAAAGCCCGACGGCTCCGACTGGACCGTCGGCCTCCAGGACCCCATCAACACCGGCAGCTACGCCGCCACGCTCTCCGTCGGCGCAGACACCGCCGTGGTCACCTCCGGCGGCTACCTCCGCTACTTCGTAGACGACGACGGCAACTACTGGCAGCACATCATTGACCCCTCCACCGGCTACCCCGCCGACAGCGACCTGCTCTCCGTCACCGTCATCTGCGACGACGGCACCTATGCCGACGCGCTCTCCACCGCGCTCTACGTCATGGGCGAGGACGACGCGCGCGACTTCTACGAGGACAACACGGGCTTCGAGCTCATCCTCATCACCGCCGACAAGCGCATCGTGGTCTCCGAGGGCGTGCGCGAGGACTTCACGCTCAGCGGCAGCGACTACACCGTGGAGACGCTCAGGAGGCCCTCATGAGGCTCTCTCGCGGGTTCTTTGAGCGCGACGCGCTTGACGTCGCCCCGGAGCTTCTGGGCAAGACGCTGGTCACCACGGCCCCCGACGGCACGGAGCGCCGCCTCGTCATCACCGAGACCGAGGTCTACCGCGGCGAGGAGGACACGGCCTGTCACGCCCACCGCGGCCGCACAAAGCGCACGGAAATGCTCTACCGCGGCGGCGGCGCGGTGTACGTCTACCTCTGCTACGGCATACACTGGCTCATGAACGTCATCACCGGCCCGGCGGACTTCCCCCAGGGCGTGCTCATCCGCGCCTGCGCAGGATACGAGGGCCCCGGGAAACTCACAAAATACCTCGGCATCACCGGCGCGCTTAACGGCGCGGACATCGCCTCCTCCCCGCTCATACGCATAGAGGATGAGGGGCGCGAGGTTTACATAAAAACCGCAAAGCGCGTGGGCATCGCCTACGCGGACGAGGCGGATCGGGACAGGCTGTGGAGATTCATCGGCGAGGTGCGCTAATGCAGCTTGACACGGACATCAGATACATAAAGGGCATAGGCGAGGCGAGGGCGCGCAGCATGGGAAAGCTGGGCATCCACGACCTCGCCGGTCTTGTCTCGTACTTTCCCCGCGCGTACGAGGACAGGACGCAGTACAAGCAGATACGTGAACTCACCGACGGCGAGACGGCCTGCGTGCGCGCGATGGTGGCCGAGGAGCCTAGGCTCTCCCGCGTGCGCCGGGGCATGGAGCTGGTGAAGCTCCGCGCCGTGGACGAGAGCGGTGCGCTGGACATCACGTTCTTCAACCAGGCCTACGTCAAAAGCCAGCTTGTCCCCGGCGAGACCTACGTATTTTACGGCAAGGCCGGAGCGATGGGCTCTCACCGGAGCATGACGAACCCGGTATTCGAGCGCGAGGGGGCGGCCATGGCCGTCACGGGGCGCATAGTGCCCATATACCGCCTTACCTCCGGGCTCTCGCAGAAGCTGGTGATGCAGTGCGTGCGCAGCGCACTCAACTATTGCGCGGACTCGCTTCCGGACTACCTGCCCGCGGAGCTGGCGCTCGCAAACGGCCTCGCCACGGCGCGCTACGCCTATGAGAACATCCACTTCCCCAAGGACGCCGCGGCCCTCGCCATAGCGCGGCGGCGGCTGGTGTTTGAGGAGCTTTTCGTCCTCGTCTGCGCGCTGGGGCTCGTCCGGGGCGGGCGTGAGAAGGCCGCGGGCACGCCGCTCGAGCGCGCGGACCTCGCGGAGTTCACCTCCTCCCTGCCCTTCACGCCCACGGCGGCGCAGATGCGGGCCGTGGGCGATGCGGTGGAGGACATGTGCTCGGGCAAGGCGATGAACCGGCTCGTGCAGGGCGACGTCGGCAGCGGCAAGACCCTCGTCGCCGCCGCCTGCGTCTGGTACGCGGCGCGCTCCGGCGCGCAGTCGGCCTTCATGGCGCCGACGGAGATACTCGCCGAGCAGCACTTCGCCACGCTCTCGGGCTTTCTCGAGCCCTTCGGCATCAGGGTAGCAAAGCTCACCGGCTCCATGCGCGCAAAGGAGCGCCGTGAGGTGCTCGCGCAGCTCGCCTCGGGCGAGGCGGAGCTCTGTGTCGGCACGCACGCGCTGCTCTCGGAGGACGTGGAGTTCAAGAATCTCGCCCTCGTCGTGACGGACGAGCAGCACCGCTTCGGCGTGGAGCAGCGCGCCGCGCTGGTCGGCAAGGGCACGCGGCCGCATCTCATGGTCATGTCCGCTACGCCCATCCCGCGCACGCTTGCGCTCATCATCTACGGCGACCTCGACGTGTCCGTCATCGATGAGCTGCCCCCCGGGCGGCAGAAGGTCGGCACCTTCGCCGTGGACGAGAGCTACCGCGCAAGGCTCAACGGCTTCATCGAGAAGCTCGCGCACGAGGGACGGCAGATCTTCGTCGTCTGCCCGCGCATCGAGGAAAACGAGGAGGGCGCCGACGGCATAAAGTCCGCCGAGGAGCACGCCCAGGCCCTCCGCGCCGCCCTGCCCGACCTCAAGATCGCCTGCATCCACGGCAAGATGAAAGCCAAGGAGAAGGACGAGATAATGAGCGCCTTCGCGCGGGGCGAGACGGACGTGCTGGTGTCCACAACGGTCATCGAGGTCGGCGTGGACGTGCCGAACGCGGCGCTGATGGTCATAGAAAACGCCGACCGCTTCGGGCTCTCGCAGCTCCACCAGCTGCGCGGGCGCGTGGGCCGCGGACAGCACAAGAGCTGGTGCATCCTGGTCTCGGACGCGAAGGGCGAGGAAGCCCGCGCCCGGCTCTCGGCGATGGTGCACATCTCCGACGGCTTCAAAATAGCCGAGGAGGACCTCAGAATGCGCGGCCCCGGCGACTTCTTCGGCTCGCGGCAGCATGGCTTGCCGGAGCTGCACATAGCCGACCTCGGCGCGGACATGGACGTGCTCAGCCGCGCCCGGGATGCCGCCGAGGCCCTGCTCAAATCCGATCCCGGCCTCCGCAGACCGGAAAACGCCTCGATACGGAAGCGCGCCGAGGCGCTCATCCGCCAGTCGGCGGGCACGCTCAATTAGCGGGGTCTTTGTGGGACTGCCTTCCGCATATACTCTTACGAGTACAAGCGGGGGGCAGTCCTTTTATGAAAAAGCGGCTTATTGTGAATACGGCGCTGCTCGCGGGCGCGTCGATACTGATGCGCTGCATCGGCATGGTGTTCCAGGCCTGGCTGGCCGGGCGCATAGGCGCGGCGGGGATAGGGCTCTATCAGCTCGTGATGAGCGTGGAGCTGCTGGCCACGACCTTTGCGATAAGCGGGATACGCTTTGCGGCGACGCGGCTGGTGGCTGAGGAGATAGGCCTGGGCCGGGGCAGCGGCGTAGGCGGGGCGATGAGCCGCTGCGCGGCGTACAGCCTTTTCTTCGGCGCGGCGGGCTGCGCGATACTCTACGCCTTCGCAGAGCCCATAGGCTTCCTCTGGATAGGCGACGCCCGGACGGTGATGAGCCTGCGCATACTCGCCTTCGGGCTGCCGTTCATCGCGCTCTCGAGCGTGCTCTCGGGCTATTTCACCGCCTGCGGGCGCATCTGGAAGCCCTCGCTGGTGCATCTTCTCGAGCAGCTATTCTGCGCGGCGCTGGTGGTGCTGTTCCTCTCCCGCGCGCCGGAGGGCGACATCGAGCGCAGCTGCGCGGCGGTGGCGGCGGGTGTCACGGCGGCGGATATGCTCTCGCTCGTCATGATGCTGGCCTTCTACATAGGCGACCGGCGGCGGCATGGGGAGCGCGGCGGCGGCTCGGTGCGGCTGACGGCGCGGATGTTCGGGGTGGCGGTGCCGCTGGCGGTGTCGGCATACGCGCGCAGCGCGCTCTCGACGCTGGAGCATCTGCTGGTGCCACGCGGGTTCCGGCGCTCCGGGCTCTCAGCGGACGCGGCGCTCGCGGGATACGGCGTGATACAGGGCATGGCGATGCCGATAATCGGCTTCCCGAGCTGTCTGCTCTCGGCGGTGGCGGAGCTGATGATACC
>OLZO01000422.1_pt1 | contig 24386 bp, 29 predicted proteins | sample 1644431 | NCBI WGS metagenome assembly OLZO01 (sample SAMEA103958145, study PRJEB25191) | human gut metagenome | biome: human-associated habitat [ENVO:00009003]; feature: intestine environment [ENVO:2100002]; material: feces | place: Germany | collected 2013/2015
CTGCCTCGGCAGCGTCCCGCGGGTCGTTTTCTGTAAAGCATTGCGGGGGAGGTTTCCGTGACTATATTGTGGACCCAGGTGCGTGAAGTTATGTAAACTAAACCGTCTGCGAAGACACTGAATCATACGGTTGGAGGTAGTCCGCTTTTCCCTTAACGAGGTGGCTGAAAATGCGGCGGAGCTGAGCTTTTCAGACGGCGAAGCCGTTTCCTGGACGCAGGACGGCAACTACTATTTGATGCGGCCCGTCGCAGACAGCGTGTACGTGGCCCGCTCGTATTGGGATGAGGGCTGGGTAGAGTTCATCTGGACAGTGCTGTCCGCCAATGAGAAAATAATCCCCGCCTGAGGCGGGACGTGAAAAAGGCGCCGGCAACGAGAGTTGCCGGCGCCCTTATTTTGACGCGTTCGGATGTTTACTTTCCGAGGTAGCTCACGAGCAGCTCCTGCAGCAGTTCGTCGCGGTCGAGGCGGCAAATGAGGCTGCGGGCGTTGTTGTAATTCGTGATATACGTCGGGTCCTCGGAGATGATATAGCCCACAAGCTGATTGATGGGGTTGTAGCCCTTGACCTTCAGAGAGTCATACACGGATGACAGAATTTCGCGTGTCTCGTTCCGGTTGTCAATAGCTGTGAATCTCCTGGTTGCGTCTTCCATGTCGATACCCCTCCCTGGTCAGGTATGATTGCCTTAACTGACAAACATTATACCAAAAATCCCGGGAGTGTAAAGCACCGCAATATTACGATTCAATTACAAAACGCTCAGCGGATGACAGCGCCGTACTTCTCGTGCAGTGCGGAGAGGATGGCCTGGACGGCCTCATCGGCGTGTGCGTCGGTGAGGGTCTGGTCGTCGGAGCGGAGGGTGAGCGAGAAGGCCACGGACTTCTTGCCCTCGGGGATGTTCGCGCCCTTGTAGACGTCGAAGACCTCGCAGCCCTTGAGGTACTCGCCGCCAGCCTCGCGGATGCAGCCCATGAGCTCGCCCGCCGTGAGGGCATCGTCGCAGACGACGGCGATGTCGCGGTTGACGGAGGGGAAGCGCGGCAGCGGGGTGTAGTACACCTCAGTGGTGCGGTGGTCGAACATGGCCTGGAAGTTCAGCTCGGCGACGTAGAGCTCATCGGCCACACCGTAGTTCTTAGCGACCAGCGGGTGTATCTGGCCGAGCTTGCCGAGGCACTTGCCGTTTACATACAGCGCGGCGCAGCGGCCGGGGTGATAGCTCGGGTCGTCCTTCACGGGGCGGTACTCGACATCCTGAATGAGCAGCGCGTCGCAGAGCTCCTCGACAGTGCCCTTGAGCGTGTAGAAGTCCATGTCCTCACCGTAGGCGCCGAGGGTGAGTACCTTCGGCTCGTCGGCCAGGCCGTCGGGGCGCTTGAGGTATATCTTCGCGAACTCGTAGACCTTCGCAGACTTGTTGCGGTAGTTCCAGTTGCGCGCGAGCACCTCGAGCACGCTGGGCAGGGTGGTGGTGCGCATGCAGCTGGTATCCTCGCCGAGCGGATTGAGGATGCGGATGGCATCGCGGCGCTTGTCGTCGGCGGGCAGACGGATGAGGTCCCAGCCCGCGGGGCTGTAGAAGGAATAGGTGATGATGCCGTTGTAGCCGCAGGCACGGCAGATGGCACCCAGGTGGCGCTCGGCGGCCTGCTCGGGCGTGAGCCCGCCGGACTTCGTGCCGGAGTCCTCCATCATCGTGCTGGGAATGTTGTTGAAGCCGTAGATGCGCGCGACCTCCTCGGCGAAGTCGTTCTGCGTGTACTTCGGGTCGATGTCGAGACGCCAGCTCGGGACGGTGATGGTGTTGCCCTCAACGCCGAAGTCGAGCTTGCGGAGGATATCGCGCATGGTGTCGCCGTCGATGTCGGTGCCGAGTATCCAGTTCACGCGGTCCACATCCAGCTCGCGTACCAGCGGCTCGGGAGGAGCGGGGAAGCAGTCGACATAGCCGTCCACGACCTCGCCGGCGCCCAGCAGCTCGACCAGCTCGCAGGCGCGGTCGACCGCTATCTTGGTGAGGTAGGGGTCGAGGCCCTTCTCATAGTGGGCGGAAGCGTCGGTGCGCATACCGAGGCCCGCGGCGGTACGGCGGATGCTGGTGCCGTTGAAGTTGGCGCTCTCAAAGAGGACCATCTTGGTGTCGTCCGTTATCTCGGAGTTCTCGCCGCCCATGACGCCCGCGACGCCGACGGGCTTGTACTCGTCGCAGATGCACAGCATGCTGGTAGTCAGCTTGCGCTCGTTGCCGTCCAGGGTGCGGATGGTCTCGCCCTCGCGCGCGGTGCGGACCACGATGTGCCCGCCGTCCACGCAGGCGAAGTCGAAGGCGTGCATCGGCTGGCCGTACTCCATCATGACATAGTTTGTTATGTCAACTATATTGTTGATAGGCCTCATGCCCATGGCGGCGATGCGCTCGCGCATCCACTTGGGCGAGGGCTCAATCTTGATATTGCGCACCATGCGCGCGGTGTAGCGGGGGCAGAGCTTGGGGTTCTCGATGTCGACCTTGACATGCTCGTGTATGTCGCCGCCGGAGCCCTTGACTACGGGGGTGTGCAGCTTCAGAGGCTTGCCGAAGGTCACGGAGGCCTCGCGGGCCAGGCCGATGACGGAGAGGCAGTCCGGGCGGTTCGGGGTTATCTCGAACTCGACCACGTGGTCGTCGCGGCCGATGACGGGGACAATGTCGTCGCCGGGCTTGCAGGGCTCCTCGATGACGAAGAGGCCGTTCTCATAGGCGTAGGGGAAGTCGTGCAGCGTGAGGCCCAGCTCCTTGAGCGAGCACATCATGCCCTCGGAAAGCTCGCCGCGGAACACGGTGGTGTGTATCTCCACGCCGCCGGGGAGCGTTGCGCCGTCGAGCGCCACGGGGACGAGGTCGCCGACCTTCTGGTTCTGCGCGCCGGTGACGATCTGCAGCAGGCGCTCGCCGCCCACGTCGACCTGGCAGGTCCACATGTGGTCGGAGTCGTGGTGGCGCACCATTTCAACTATCTTGCCGACCACGACGCGGCTGATGCCCTCGCCCATGTAGGATGTGCCCTCGACCTTGGAGCCGGTCATGGTCATCGCCTCGGCGAAGTCGTGGTCGTTCTTTTCCTCAAGGCTCAGCTCGACGAACTCATTGAGCCACTTTCTGGACAATTTCATTTATATCGAACTCCTTCATACTTCATCCAAATAAGTCCGCACGGGGTTTGTAAAAGACTCAGAACTGTTCGAGGAAGCGGATGTCGTTCTCGAACATGAGCCGCAGGTCGGCTATCTTGAAGCGGCGCATGGCGGCACGCTCGAGGCCCATGCCCCAGGCAAGGCCGGAGTGCGTGGCGGGGTCGATGCCGCTCATCTCATGCACGTGCGGGTTGGTGACGCCGGCGCCGAGGAGCTCTATCCAACCCTCGCCCTTGCAGGTGGGGCAGCCCTTGCCGCCGCACTTGTGGCAGAGGACGTCCATCTCGCAGCTGGGCTCCGTGAAGGGGAAGTGGTGCGGGCGGAAGCGGGTCACGGTGTTGGGACCGTAGAGCTGCACGGCCATGTTGTGCAGCAGGCCCTTGAGGTCGGCGAAGGTGATGTGCTTGTCGACGACCAGGCCCTCCATCTGGTGGAACATCGGGCTGTGGGTGGCGTCGACCTCGTCCTTGCGGTAGCAGCGTCCGAAAACGGCGGCACGGATGGGGCCCTCGCGGCTCTCCATGATGCGCGGCTCCATGGGGGAGGTGTGGGTGCGGAGGAGTGTTTTGCTCTCCTCGTCGAGGTAGAAGGTGTCCGTCCACTCGCGGGCGGGGTGGCCCTCGTCGGTGTTCAGGCGGTCAAAGTTATAGGTGGAGAGCTCGACCTCGGGGCCGTCGTCGACCTCGAAGCCCATGCCGATGAAGATGTCCTTGAGCTCGTCGATGACGATGTCCATCGGGTGCTTGTGCCCGCCCTTGACGCGCTTGCCGGGCAGGGTGACGTCCAGCGCCTCGGCCTCGAGCTGTATCTCGAGCGCAGACTCGGCGAGGGCGGCCTTGCGGCTTTCAAGCTCGGATTCGAGCTCAGCGCGCACACTGTTGGCGAGCTGGCCGATGACGGGGCGCTCCTCAGCGGAGAGCTTGCCCATCTGCTTGAGTATGGCGGTGAGCTCGCCCTTCTTGCCGAGGTACTTTACCCTCAGCGCCTCAAGCGCTTCGGCATCCGCTACTTCGGCGATGGCGGCCGCGGATTCGGCCCTGAGCTTTTCCAGCATCTCTTTCATTTTGTTTCAGACTTCCCCTTTCAGTTTGCGGTACGCACAAAAAAACGGCCCTCCGTCCCCATACAGGACGAAAGAGCCTATCTTCCGCGGTACCACCCGTTATTCGGCGCAGAGGGCGCCGCACTCGTACGCTGTAACGGGCTTACCCGCCGGTGATTGGCCGGAGCTCCCGGGCGAACCAGACTCAACGTGCGCGGGGGGCTTACAGCCGGCGGCCCCCGTTCTCTGTGCGCCGTTTCGGGTCATTTTCCCGTTCACAGCAATAAAATATCTTCAACTGGAATACATTTATAGCACAACGTTTGCCGGAAGTCAAATAAATTGACTTATGAATTTGAAAAATGTATAATGTTATGCCATGAAAACCGAGATAGCAAAAGAGAATACCCCGATTATGCTGCCCAGAAGGGCGCGGGAGAGCTCCAAGCGCGACTACGGCAGGCTGCTCATCCTGGCCGGGAGCCGCGGATACACGGGAGCGCCGACCTTTGCCTCGCGCGCTGCGGTGCGCGGCGGCGCGGGCCTGGTGTGGCTCGGCGTGCCGGAGAGCATCTATGAGATAACCGCCGTCAAAAACGACGAGGCGATGCCCTTTCCACTGCCCTGCGACGAGCGCGGCCGCCTCTCGGCTGAGGCCGTGCCCGAGGTGGAGGAGCGGCTGGAGCACATGAGCTGTCTGGCCCTCGGCCCCGGACTCGGCCGCAGCGAGGGCGTGACCGAGCTGGTGCAGGGCGCGCTGGCGGCGTCGCGGGTGCCCACCGTGGTGGACGCGGATGCGCTCTGGGCGCTCTCGCGGGACATGGGCGTCCTTGAAAACGCGGCCTGTCCCACTGTGCTCACTCCGCATGAGGGTGAGTTCACCTACCTGGGCGGTCGGCTCAGCGGGGATCGCGTCTCCGACGCCCGGCGCTTTGCCGAGCGCTGGGGCTGCACTCTGGTGCTCAAGGGCGAGGGCAGCGTCATAGCCTTTCCGGACGGTGAATGTTATGTAAACCGCACCGGCAACCCGGGCATGGCCAAGGGCGGCTCGGGCGACGTGCTGACGGGGCTTATGGCGGCAATGTTATGTCAACTGCCGTTCCGGGACGCTGTGCGCGCCGCGGTCTATCTCCACGGCCTTGCGGGCGACATGGCGGCATCGGAGCTCGGCGAGTACGGCATGACACCCTTGGACATCATAGCATATCTTCCGGCGGCGCTGAAAACGGTGACGGAGGTTTGAAATGCCATGCGGCGAAGGATAATGGCCGCACTTATGACAGCGCTCATGCTGTTCCCGCTCACGGCCTGCGGAGGAGACGCGGCGAGGTCGGCCTTTGAGGAACTGCGCGCCTCGATGGAGGGCGGAACGGCGGAGCTGACGGCGGAGGTCACGGCCTGGGGCCGGGACGGAACGCAGACGGAATACACGCTCAGCTGTGCGTCGGACGAGACCGGCAGCGAGATAGAGACGCTGGCGCCGGAGCTGATATCCGGCGTTCGGGCGAGAATAGAGAACGAAAACGCATCTCTCGAGTACGAGGGGCTTATCCTGGACGCGGGTGAGGCGGCGGAGGGACTTTCACCGGTGACGGCGCTGCCGAAGCTCTGCGAGGCGATACGCACGGCTTATGTGGAGCTGGCCTGGACCGAGGGCGGTGAGACGGTCGTGAGCCTCGTGCCCGAGGACGAAACGGCGATAACACTGAGACTGGACGAGACCGGAAGGCCCAGCTCCGCGGAATTCACCAGCCGCGAGGACGGCCGCTGCCTGATCACTTTGCGGATAAGCGAGTTTTCCCTCAACTGAATGGAAGGCGAGACCATGATAAACGCAGAAAAGAGGACCTGGGCCGAGATAGACCTCGGCCGCCTCGACCACAATTACAGAGAACTGCGCCGCGTGCTGCCGGAAGGTTGCCGCTTTGCGGGACTGTGCAAGGCGAACGCATACGGCCACGGCGCAGTGACGATAGCCAAGCGGCTGGAGGAGATAGGCGCGGATTACATAGCCGTCTCGTGCTACGAGGAGGCGGCGGAGCTGCGCACATCGGGGCTGAAGATGCCCATACTCATCCTTGCGCCGAGCCCGGCTTTTCTGGCTCCTGACATCGCCCGGTTGAACGTGGAGCAGGCGATAGGCGATATCGACTGCGCCCGGGGAATGAGCCGCGCGCTGGAGGGCACGGGTCTGACGCTCCGCTGCCACATCAAGCTCGAGACCGGCATGGGCCGGACGGGTTTTGCGGTGGGGAGCGAACAGGAGATGGCCGGCGTGCGCGAGCTGCTTACGCTGCCGGGCCTTGAGCCCGCGGGCGTGTTCACGCATTTTGCCGTCTCGGACGAGCCGGCGGAGAGCTTCACGCTGGAGCAATTCGCGCGCTTTACCAAAGCCGTGGACGAGCTGGAAAATGAAACCGGACGCAGCCTCGGCATAAGGCATTGCGCCAACAGCGGAGCTGTGGTAAACTTCAGGGAGACCTGCCTCGACATGGTCCGGCCGGGCCTGCTGCTCTACGGGCTCTATCCGGGCGCGGAGCGCGGCGGACTGGACTTGAAGCCGGTCATGCGGTTGCTGACCCGCGTCGCGGAGATAACGGAGCACCACGCGGGCGACACGATAAGCTACGGCCGCATCTTCACCTGCGAGCGGGACATGCGCCTCGCGGTCATACCCGTCGGCTACGCGGACGGGCTGCACCGGAGCCTCTCAGGCAGGTTCGACGTCGTCATAAACGGCAAAAGAGCCCATCAGGTGGGCCGGATATGCATGGATATGTGCATGGTGGACGTGACGGACATGCCGGAAGTCAAAACAGGCGACATCGTGACGGTTTTCGGCGACGAGCCGGAGGCCACGGAGCTTGCGGACATAGGCGGGACTATTTCTTATGAGCTGCTCTGCGCGATTTCCCCGCGCGTACCGCGCGTTTATATTGATGTATGAATAAAATCGGCCGCTCCGTGTGAGAATAGCATTGGCGGTAAAAGTACCGCTGCCCTACATATGACATATAATATGAACGGGCACTATACGGAGTGTGAAGCCAATGCAAAATCCAGTAAAGCGCGGAGACATCTACTACGCCGACCTGAGCCCGGTAGTGGGCAGTGAACAGGGCGGCATGAGGCCGGTGCTCATAGTCCAGAACGACACGGGCAACCGGCACAGCCCGACGGTGATCGCCGCGGCAATAACCTCGCAGACGGGGAAGGCCCGGCTGCCGACGCACATAGAGCTGTCGGCGAGGAATTACGGCCTGAGCCGGGACAGCGTCATACTGCTCGAACAGATACGCACGCTTGACAAATCCCGCCTGCGCGAGAGAATGGGCCAGCTTGACGGGCCCACAATGGACAGGGTGAACAGCGCCATAGCCGTGAGCTTCGGCCTGGCGCAGTAGACAAAAGCGTCCCCCGGGCTTCGGCCCGGGGGACTGAGAGCCGGGAGGTACATAGAATGAAGAAGTGGCAGATAGTTGTACTTGTCATAGCCGTCGCGGTGCTCGCGGCGGGCATCGGCGCCTACGCCGCGACGAATTACGGCACGCAGTCCGACCCGCTGGTCGCCATGAGCTACCTTGAGGATGTGCTCGGCCCCAAGATGGAGGATGAGCTCGGCAAGCAGATAGACGAAGCGGCCGACGCCCTTCAGGCCCAGTACGGCGCCGCTTCCAGCGCGTTTTCCGTGGTGACGCTATCCTCGGGCGAGACGCTCAAGTGCGGAGAGGGCTGTGAGATAGTCCTTCGCAGCGGTTCCGCGTCTGCGGCCGGGGCTCTCGTCGATGTGACGAGCGGCAACGAGCTCGCATCTGGCGGCTCGCTTACGGCAAACCACCTCTATGTCGGTTCCGGCTCCGGCGTCACCGCCTCCGGAAACAGCACGCTCCTGGTCCGCGGCTCCTATACCGTGGGCTGAAAACCAAAAACGAAGCGCGGACGCTTTTATGCGTCCGCGCTTTTTGTTTATGCTGCCGGGTGCATGCGGCCAGTGTGGTCTATGCTGTATTCGCCGCTGAGCAGGAGCTGGGAGATGGGCACTATCGTGTAGCCGTCGGCCTGAAGTGCCTCTATTATACCGGCAAGCGCCTCGGGCGTGTGCTTGGCGGCATTGTGGAAGAGGACTATGGAGCCCGGCTCCACGCCGCCTACCACGCGGCGGGTTATCTCTGCGGCGTCGAGGTCCTTCCAGTCCAGACTGTCCACATCCCACTGGATGGCGGTCATGCCCATGCCGTTTACGGTGTCGATGACGTTGTCGTCATACTCGCCGTAGGGGCAGCGGAAGAGGGTGGGACGCACGCCGGTTATGGCCTCTATCTTGGCATTGCAGGCGTTTATGTTCTCCACTATCTCACTGGCCGAGAGCTTGGCGAAGTGCGCGTGATCGTTTGAGTGATTCATTACCTCCATACCGGCGTCCGCGAGCTGCTTCACGCTCTCCGGGTACTTGTCGACCCACTCGCCGACGAGGAAAAAGGTGGCCGTGACGCCGTGCGAGGTGAGAATGTCGATGAGCTCCTCCGTGTCCTCGTTGCCCCAGGCTGCATCGAAGCTCAGCGCGACGAATTTGCCGTCCCTCTCCACGCTGTAAACCGGAAGTGAGCGCTGTGTCGCCGAGACGCCCACCACCGCCGGACTGTTGACGAGCGCGAATACCAGCAGCACTGCCAGCACCAGCGCGGCTCCGGACGCCGCCTTCTTGTGCCGTGCTATGAAGTCCAGCGCCCTTGATACCGTGTTATTCATGTATTTACCCCCCGCGGAAATGGTTTTGTACATCCTATGCCGCGGCAGTACGGGCTATGCCGTCGGATATGCCGAAGAATTAACGTTGTTGCGATTTGAGCGGGGAGGTAGTATAATCTAAGCAATTTCCTTAAAGAACAAAAGAAAACAAAGCGTCTGAGGAGGGATAGCATGAAATTATCGTCAAAAATTCAAAAATGTGAGCTGTCACCAATAAGGAAGTTCGCCCCTTATGCAGACGCCGCGCGAGCACGTGGGATAAAGATCTACCCGCTCAACATAGGCCAGCCGGACATAGAGACCCCCGCTGAGTTTTTTGAGGCCGTGCGCGAGTTCAAGAGTCCCGTCCTCGAATACGCGCCCTCGGCCGGTGTCCCCGAATATCTGAAAGCCGTGCACGACTACTATTCGCGCATAGGTCTGGACCTTGAGCCGGACGATATTCTGGCGACTGCGGGCGGCAGCGAGGCGCTCAGCATAGCGCTTGCCTGCATTCTGGACGATGGGGATGAGCTGCTCTCTCCGGAGCCCTTCTACCCCAATTACAGCACCTTTACCCAGATGACCGGCGCGACCATCAGGCCGATACCCACCTTCGCCGAGGAGGGCTTCCGCTACGCCGTGCGCGAGCGTATAGAGCCGCTGATAAACGAGCACACCCGCGGCATACTGATAACCAACCCCGGCAACCCGACGGGCTACGTCCTGTCCAGGGCCGAAATGCGCGTCATAGCCGATATTGCCAAGGAGCATGACCTCTACATCATCAGCGACGAAGTGTACCGTGAATTCGTCTACGGCGGCGAGGAGACCGGCAGTATGCTCGAGTTCGAGGATATGCACGAGAACGTCATCGTTGTGGACTCCGTCTCCAAGCGCTTCTCCGCCTGCGGCGCGCGCGTCGGCGCTCTGGTCTCGCGCAACAAGGCCTTCATGACCGAGGCCATGAAGATATGCCAGACCCGCCTGTGCGTCGCCACGCTCGATCAGGTCGGTGCAGCCGCGCTCTACTCCGTGGAGCCCGGATACTTCGCCTCCGTGCGCGAGGAATACAAGCGCCGCCGCGATACGGCCATGAAGAAGCTCAGGTCCATTCCCGGCGTAGTGTGCGAGCAGCCGGAGGGCGCGTTCTACTTCATGGTGAAGCTGCCCGTGGACAACACAGACAAGTTCCAGCAGTGGCTCCTGGAGGAGTTCAACGCCGACGGAGACACCGTTATGCTCACGCCCGGCGAGGGCTTCTACGCCACGCCCGGCAAGGGCATGAACGAAGCGCGCCTCGCCTACGTTCTCAAGCAGGCGGACCTGGAGCGCGCCATGGATGTTCTCGCCATCGCGATAGAAGAATACAACAAGAGATAAGCAAAAAAACAAGCGGCCGGGAGGCAAACGCCTCCCGGCCGTATTTTTTATGTTCTGTTGCCTCAGGCACGCATGTACTGGAAGGTCACGTCGATGATGACGGATTCCGCGGGCATTACGAAGCTGTACTTCTCGCCGTCGACGCGGACGACCTCGAGCATGTCGCCCGTCGCGGTTATCGCGGCGACGGAAGCTGTCTTATAGCCGCTTGAGGGGTCCACACTGAAGGACACGGTACGTCCCGCAATGCTGTCCGAAACGCTGGGCTGCACCACGCCGCCGGTCTGGGCGGAGGGAATGACACTGAAGGTGTCTGCCGAAGTGTTGTACAGCGCGGCGACGTCTCCGGCAATGGCGTCGGGTTCCCCATCCGCACCGGAGGCGGTGGTCGGGAAGGCGACTATGGAGACGCAGAGGACTGCTATGAAGACAAGCATTGGAAGTGTAACAGTATGTTTTTTCATGGCACAGCTCCGAACAGAAAAGGTTACATAATATCGTTCATAATATGATGATAAACACATTATGACAACTTATCAAGGAAAACTTCAGATACAAATGGTTACAAAATCGACATAAAGATTACAAAAGAGAAAAAATAGAGGCGGGAGCCATGAAAGCTCCCGCCTGTGGAAAACGGTAAAAAATTCAGTTGAGCTTGAGGTCGCCCTCGCGTATCCAGCCGATCTTCCGGAAGAAGAGGCCGAGGGCCCAGCAGAGGACGGCGGGGAGGACGAAGCAGATTAGCACGAGGCCTATCCAGTCCATGGAGGTGGGGGTTATGGCCGCGGCACCCTTGGCCAGCGCGTCGGCGCCCGGCTCGTACCAGCCTGTTATCACTCCTATGGGCCCGCACATGCCGCAGGTGCCCATGCCGGAATTGATGGGCGCGCCGTTCATCTCCAGCTTGAACACGCAGGTGGCGATGGGGCCGGTTATCATGGAGGTGATGATGGCTGGCAGCCAGATGCGCGGGTTCTTCACTATGTTGCCCATCTGAAGCATGCTTGTGCCCAGACCCTGGCTCACAAGGCCGCCCCAGCGGTTCTCCCGGAAGCTCATGACGGCGAAGCCCACCATGTTCGCGCAGCAGCCGGCCAGCGCCGCGCCGCCGGAGAGACCGGTCAGGGTCAGCACCTGGCAGATGGCCGCCGAGGAGATGGGCAGCGTAAGCGCGATGCCCACCAGCGCGGAGACGAGTATGCCCATCCAGAAGGGCTGCAGCTCCATGGCCAGCTCGATGAGGTCGCCCACGTATCCTGCGCCCACGCCGATGGGCGGAGCTATGAGGGCCGCGAGCGCGACACCTATGAATATGGTCACGAGCGGAGTGACAAGTATGTCGATGGGCGTTTCTTTGCTGACCGCCTTGCCAAATTCGGCGGCTATGATGGCCACGATGAGGACGGCAAGCGGTCCGCCTGCACCGCCAAGCGCATTGGACGCCCAGCCTACTGCCGTCAGCGAAAACAGCACGAGCGGCGGGCACTTGAGCGCATAGCCTATCGCCACTGCCATGGCCGGACCGCTCATCGCCGTGGCGTAGCCGCCGACGGTAGAGAAGATGGTCACGCCTGTCTGCGAGCCGAGCGTGTTGAGTATCGTGCCTATGAGCAATGAGCAGAAGAGGCCCTGCGCCATGGCTCCCAGCGCGTCTATGCCGTAGCGCCGGAGCGATATCTCTATGTCCTTCCGCTTCAGAAACGCCTTGAATCCGTTCAATCCGACCACCGCCAATATAAAAGTATCGTTACAAGTGTCAAGACACCTGTAACGATACTTTAAGCTCATTGCGTCCTGTTGTCAACGTTAGATTAGTTTTTCACAAACAGGATACCCGCCTCGTCCAGCTCTTTTACGGTGCGCTCGTAGGCCTCCTCGTCCGGGCAGAGGAGGGTGTGGAGGTGGATGCCGCCGGTGAGGGCGGAGAGGGGTGAGGCCTGTTCGGCGCGGATGCGCTCCATGAACTGGCGCACGTCATGGCGGTTCGTGAGGCGAAGCTCACCCGTGAGCTGGCCGTACACAGCGTGCTCTATGACAACGTCAAGCACCATGCAGCCGTTATCCACCATGATGTTGAGCTCCGTCTCCATGCCCTCGGGGCGGTTGTGGATGCAGGCGACGGTACGCCGCAGCCCGCCGCGGCCGCGCTCCGTGATGTAGCCGCGGGGCGTTGCCGTTATGTCGGCCCCGGAGGCGCGCAGCAGCGCTATGTCGCCGACGATTACCTGACGGCTCACGCCCAGCTTGGAGGCAAGACTGGCGGCGGAGAGCGGAGAGTCCGCCTTCTCGAGCAGGGCGGCAATTTCCGCCCTTCTGGCCGTCCCGTCCGTCATCGTCTTGCGTTGAGCAGGCTGGTCTTTATCTCCAGCAGCTCGTCGGAGAGGTCGACATAGTAATTGTGCGGATAGTCGAAGCGCAGCACCTCGGGCCAGAGCGTGGCCACCTCGCGGCGGCAGTAGGCCTGGATCTCGGGCAGGCTGGGCTGCTTGTAGACCAGTTCGCCGCCCTTGAAGATGGGCACCAGCAGCTCGCGGGCCTTGAAGTTCGTCATGGTCTTCTGCTTCCAGGTGGCGTCCGGGTCGCGGATGACGAGGTCCTTGGTGTCGTCCACGCTGTCGTTGTAAAGGCAGATGTAGTCGGCCTCGGCCATGCCGGTGTCGCGGCCGTAGAAGCGGTAGACCTTCTTGAAATGCGGGTTCGTTATCTTGCCCACGTTCTCGCTGATCTTGATGCGCGGGACGATGGTGCCGTCGGGCTCCTCCACGGCGGCGAGCTTGTACACGCCGTCGAAGACAGGGGAGGTGCGGCTGGTGATAAGCCTCTCGCCGACGCCGAAGGAGTCTATGCAGGCGCCCTGGCGCAGCAGCTCCTTTATAAGGTGCTCGTCAAGGGAATTGGAGCAGGTTATCTTGCACTCGGTCCAGCCAGCGTCGTCGAGCATTTTACGGGCGCGCTTGGTGAGATAGGCCATGTCGCCGGAGTCAAGGCGGATGCCGCACTTGGTGATCCCGAGGGGCTTGAGCACCTCGTTGAAGGCGCGGATGGCGTCGGGCACGCCGCTGCGGAGCGTGTCGTAGGTGTCCACGAGAAGCACGGCGTTCTGCGGATAGGCCTTGCAGTAGGCTCGGAAGGCGTCGAGCTGGGTGGGGAACATCTGCACCCAGGCGTGGGCCATGGTGCCGCCGGCGGTGACGCCGTATATCTGGTCGGAGAGCACGCAGGCCGTGCCTGCGCAGCCGCCGATGTAGGCCGCCCTCGCGCCGAGTATGGCCGCGTCGGGACCCTGCGCGCGCCGTGAGCCGAACTCCAGCACGACCCTGCCGTCGGCCGCACGGACTATGCGGTTGGCCTTGGTGGCGATGAGGCTCTGGTGGTTGATGGTGAGCAGCAGAAAGGTCTCAAGCAGCTGGGCCTGTATGGCGGGGGCGCGGATGATCATAATGGGCTCGCGCCGGAATACCGGCGTGCCCTCGGGCATGGCCCAGACGTCGCCGGTGAATTTGAAGTGCCGCAGATAGTCGAGGAAGGCCTCCGAGAACATGCCGCGGCCGCGGAGATATTCGATGTCCTCCTCGGAGAAGTGCAGGTTCTGGATATAATCTATCGCCTGCTCCAGTCCCGCCGCGATGGAAAAACCGCCCCCGTCGGGCACGGTGCGGTAGAACAGGTCGAAGTAAGTCATCTTGTCGCCAAGCCCGGACTCAAAATAGCCGTTGCCCATAGTGAGCTCGTAAAAGTCGCAGAGCATGGTGTAGTTCAGGCCGTTGTATTTAAGCATGGTGCATTCCCCCAAAGGTGTCTTTACACCTGATTATATGCCAGAGTGCCCCACATTTCAATCTCCGCGGACAAGTTAATATTTTATCTTGTGAGCAGCAAATTTCAAAAAGTACAAGATTTCGTCATAAAGTTCAGTTATAATATAAAATAACCGAAGACCAGACCAAGGAGGAAACGAGATGGAGCAGAAGAAGCCCATACCCCACATAAGCAGCCGGCTGCGCCACCAGATACTCGAAGTGCCGAACGAGGCGCGCGGCGTCAGCGGCATTGTGATAAACGGTAAGAGAATAAAGACGTTGGTGTTCACAACGGACATAGCGATAATCCGCAACTGCTCGGCGGACGCGGTGCTGGCGGTGTACCCCTTCACTCCTCAGCCCACGATATCGGACGCGATACTGCGCTACTCATCTCTGCCCGTCTTCTGCGGCGTCGGCGGAGGGACCACCCAGGGCATACGCACCACACAGCTCGCCTGGGACGCGGAGGCAGAGGGCGCCATGGGCGTTGTGGTCAACGCGCCGATGGGGAATCTGGACATAGAGCGCATCTGCAACTACATCGACATCCCGCTTGTCGTGACGGTGCTCAACGAGCACACGGATATCCAGGCCCGCCTCTCCGCGGGAGCCTCCATCCTTAACGTCTCCGCCGCGGCGCGCACGCCCGAGGTGGTGCGGCGTATACGCGACAAGTTCCCGGACGTGCCCATAATCGCCACCGGCGGCCCCACGCCCGAGAGCATCTCCGCCACCGTAGAGGCCGGTGCCAACGCAATAAGCTACACCCCGCCCTCCACCAAGGAGCTCTTCTCCCGCATGATGGAGGATTACCGCGAGCGGTAAGGGCGCGAGTTCACAAAAAGTTCATAATCATCCCCCTCTGGTGATATAAGCCGGATACAATTCGGTGCTATGTTTTTGCCAAAGGGGGAGATTTTTTATGAAGAGAACGGCGGCATTTCTGCTTGCCCTGGCGCTGATGCTGAGCCTGGCCGCCTGCGGGTCGGCGGGGGAAACAGTCATCGCGCCCGGCGGCAGCCATCCCGCCTAGAACTGCACCTTCGTGACGACGGACGCCTCGCTCGTGCCGGAGGACAGGATAATGCTCATCGTCCCCGACCTCGGCTCCATCCGGGCGACACCCCCTTTGCGCGGATGGAGCTGCTGCACGTCAACGACATCAGCGGCGACGACCAGGAGGCCTTCCGTGCGATAAGGGACATGAATGCCGTTAAATACCATGTTTACCCAGAAGGTTACATGATGCGCGATCCCCGGAGAACCAGAGGGAGCAGGTGCGCGTGTCGAAGCAGGCCGTGAAGCTCTACTAAAAGGCATAAAAAGGCTGAACTGCCCCGGGAAACCAGGGCAGTTTTTTGCAAGAATAAATTGAAAATTTTTCTTGATTTTACAAGATATATCTGCTACACTAATGGTTAGTCAAGACTAACCAGCAACTGACTTAAAAAATAAAAAAAGGGAGGAAAAAACATGACCACGCGCATCAAAAAATCACTCTTTGGATTGTTTACAGCAAGCGCAATGGCCACATCACTTTTCACCTCTGCATTTGCACTGGACGCAACGCAACCCAACGAGGATGTATTGGATCAATATCTTATTGAATCCGGGTATTCTCAACGTTTTATCGATGCAATCGATGAAACCATCAAGTTGAGGCTATATGAAGGGCAGTATGTACACCAGTCTACAGGAACAACCTATGGCGTCTTTACTGAGGAGTATCAGGTTGCATATACATTAAATGACAATGGAACCATAGCAATTGACGACGAGAACTTAAACGAGTTTGAGAGGCTCCTTGAAGACCGACCCATAGTAGAAAAAATTATCGATTCTAACGAATCGAAGGCCAATTTGATTACAAGCTTGGAAGGCTTTGACCTAGACGTTAAGACCGTTCAAGCAATGCCCATAGAAACAGCTCTTCGAACTCTTAGTAATTGGACCGCAGATTGCGTTGTAAGCCACAAATCGTATAGTGGTGGCGTCGCTAAGAAAGAACTCACATACACTTGGCAATGGGAGTATAGTCCTGTGTGGACATTAACTGACAAAATGGCTGTCGCATGGAGTGGAGACTTTACTGCCGACGAAGATTCAATTTACTGGACGTATAAAAAGAACGTAGGGTATACTGGAACTGGAGTATCAGGAAATGCATACACTGATAGCGGCTATGGATATGATGACTATGAACCAAATGCCGGCTGTGCTGTCGGATTTGACATCAAGGGTACATATGTAGGGACTTATGATATATACCACGCTGGCTCTCTATCGGTAAGCCTTACAAAGGTTACAAATGAAAAAACAGCGGAATCAGCTATTGGTAGGTATTATCATGTAAAAATACTTCCTAACCTTTCGCTAGGTTTCTCAAAGTCTGGGCCGAGCATTAGTGTCACAGCGGGAACTTCCTATGACCAATCTCCGGACAGTGCAGCCTCCTTCTGGTCAACGACTTCGGGCAAGCCCTAAAGATTTGGTATGCAGGCTATAAAGAGAATGCTGCTTGGAATAGCGGTTTCCCTGATGGGAATCTCTATTTCCTGCGGCTTTGACTCCAGCGACTTTGTTTTCATAGGTTGGGCTGTCTCGCTATTTGGCTTGATCATCGCAGTTATCGGCTATTATTTTACCGATGATTGAAACCGAACAGGCCCGGGAGCTGTGCTCCCGGGCCTGTTTTCTTTGTGTTCAGTCCTCGACGTCCCTGAAGCCGTCGTCGTCGGGGTCGGCGATTTGGCGCTTGAGGGCGTTGAGCCTGCCGGCTATGTCGTCCGCGGGCTCGTTCATGCGCTTCTGCATCTCCTCGAGCAGGAAGCGCGAGCCGGATAGCATCGTATACGTCGCGCTGCGCGCCTTTCCGGCCTTAGAGAGCTCCTGAAGATTCAGACGCACCAGCTCGAGCTCGGCCTCCACGCTCTCGTAGAGGTCCTCATATTTTCCGAGCGCAGCGGCCAGCTCCTCCGCGCTGTGCTCCCCGGCCGTGTAGCCGCCGCCGGGCTCCTGCTTTGTGTACCTTTCCATTAGCTTACCTCCGAATATCAGTCGTCGCCGCCGCCGAGCGCCTCGAGCTTCGAGACCGGCGTGGGCTTGTTGTCGCCGTGCTTGACGAACAGCATGGTCACGAACGCCAGGAGCACGCACACGCTGCCGTAGGGGAAGAGCACCGTGAGCGCCAGCCTGTCCATCAGGAAACCGGAAAAGATGGGTGTTATGGTCTGCGCCGCCATGCTGGCCGTATAGTAGAAGCCGGTATAGCGCCCCACATCGCCGCCGCGCGAGAGCTCGACGACCATGGGGTAGCTGTTGACGTTTATCGTCGCCCAGCCCACTCCAGCGAGGGCAAAGAGTATGTTCATAACGAGCGGCGAGCTGCCCGCGCGGATGAACGAGCCGGAGAGAAATGCGCCGCCGAGGATGACTATGCCCGCCAGAATGGTCTTCTTGCGGCCTATCTTAGAGGCCACGGCGCCGACGGGTATGTAGGAGACGATAGCCGCGCCTGTGGCGATAGTCAGCGTCGCGTTGTAGTCGAGGTTGAGCACGCTGGAGGCGTATACCGCGTATTTGCTCGTTACCGCGTTGTAGCCGAAGAACCAGAGCACCACAGAGGCGAGAATGAGCAGCAGCGATTTGCGCTCCGCCTTCGAGAGCTTGCGGTCGCCGGAGCCGTCGTCGTCCGTCTCCTCGGTGTCGATTCCGTACTTTGCGCTCTCCTCGTGCATCTCGTGCACCAGCTGCGGCTCCTTGACCTTCCAGAGGAAGATGAGCAGCGAGCCGAGCATGATGCCGGATATGACGGCGAAGAACACGGTGTAGCTCATCAACGCGTTCTCGGCCTTGCCGGTGCCGAAGACCATGCCGAGAATGAGCACGATGATGCCGCCGGCCGCACCCATGAGATTTATGACGGCGTTTGCCTTGCTGCGAAGCGGCTTTATGGTCACGTCCGGCATCAGGGCAACGGCAGGGCTTCGGAAGGTGGCCATGCTCAGCAGCACCAGGAGCAGGATACATACAAACAAAATGAGCGGCGTACGGTTTTCGGCCGTGGCCTGAGCGGCATAGGCCTGACGCGCGGGGACTACGTAGTTGGTGTAGTCCGGATTGGTGTCGCCGTTGGCGTCCTTCATCGTGATGGACACGAACTCCTCGCGCGTGAATTCGTCCTGCACTACAAAAGTTTCGCCGTCCGGGGTTGTGGCGGTGAGGTCGGCGTCGTAGAGGGTCTCCTGCGCAGTGGGATTGTCGATGGCCACGGGCGCGAGGGCCTTTATCTGCATGTCGTCCGCGAAGGAGAGAACGACGAAGAGCGCGGCCGCGGCGACGGTGCCGAAGATTATGAAGGGCGTGCGCCGCCCGCGCTTGCTCTTGCACTTATCCGATATCGTGCCGAAAAGCGGCAGCAGAAAGAGGGCAAGCACGTTGTCCGCAGCCATTATGACGCCCGAGAGCGTCTGCGACATGCCGAATTTGTCGGTCAGTATCTTGGGAATGATGGTGTCGTAGGCCTGCCAAAAGGCGCAGATAAGGAAAAAGGCGAAGCCGACGAATATGGTGCGCTTGTAGTTTAGCTTCATTCTATCCCTCTCTCATCTAGTATTCGGTTTACGAGTTATGTCCTAAGTGTAAACTATATCGGGAGGCAATTCAACATTTATTTGACGCTGGGGCCTGAGCGTTGTAAAATGGACACACAGGAGGTGCTGGTATGAAAACTGCACTGAAAGCATTGATGTACACAGCGGGCGGCGCGCTGGCCCTGACCGGGGCCTGTGCCTTCCTTGTCGCTCCCGGGAAGCGGAACAAGGAGCAGCGCGCACCCTTCATGGGCCGCAATTATGCACACCGCGGCCTGCACAAGATAGATAAGAGCATCCCGGAAAACTCTCTGCCCGCCTTTGAGGCGGCGGCGCGCATCGGCTACGGAGTGGAGCTGGACGTGCACCTCACGCTCGATGACGAGCTGGTCGTGTTCCATGACGACGACCTCTCGCGCATCTGCGGCGTCGAGGGCAAGGTGGAGGAAAAGACCCTCGCCGAGCTCAGGCAGTATCGCCTCTGCGGCACGGAGTACGGCATTCCGACGCTGGGTGAGGTGCTCACGGCCATCAACGGGCGCTGTCCCATGATAGTGGAGCTCAAGCGCGGCAGCCGAAACCGCGAGCTCTGCCGCCGTACCTACGACATGCTCAAGGAATACAAGGGCCGCTGGTGCGTGGAGAGCTTCGACCCGCGCATAGTGTTCTGGTTCCGCGTCCACGCGCCGGAGGTGCTGCGCGGCCAGCTCTCAACGCGCATGTCCTCGCTCAAGAAGTCCACAAACCCCGTCCAGGCCTTCATTTTGAGCCGCCTTTTCACAAATTTCCTGACCCGCCCGCATTTTATCGCCTACGAGATAGGCCGCAAGCCGCTCACTGTGAAGTTCTGCGAGTTCCTGGGCGCCATGCGCGTCGCCTGGACCTCCCGCGAGTGGAAGACCGAGGAGAAGAACGACGCCGTCATCTTCCAGTTCTATCGCCCGAGAGTTAAATACAAATAAACAGCAAACAAGCCCCCGGACCTCGGTCCGGGGGCTGTTTTTTTTATTTGTACGGTTCAGGATTCGAGGTGCGGCGCAGCAGGTAGTCTGTGCTCACTCCGTAGAAATCTGCGATGAGGCAAAGCGTGCGCAGAGGCACGTTCAGACGCCCCAGCTCATAGTCCGAGTACGTCGTCTGATGAACGCCCAAATACTCCGCCAGCTCCCTCTGCGTCAGGTCTCTGTCCTCCCGCAGGTCGCGCAGCCTCGTCTCTACCATAATATCACCTCGCTGATATTATGGTCTAAGGCAATATCCCTTATTGACTTTTAAGGGAATATACCTTAAAATGAACCGTCACAATATAGTACTTGCACTGTATAGATGCATAGTGTATAATCCCGCTTAGTACAGTTAAGGAGGACCAACCTATGTCCGATGAGCTGCTGCGCATCGATAACGTCACCAAAAAGTACGGCAAGACCGTCGCAAATTCCAATATAAGCTTTTCCGTGAATGCGGGGGAGACGGCCGTCCTGCTCGGGCCGAACGGCGCGGGCAAATCTACCATAATCAAGTGCATCGCCGGCCTGCTGCGCTTCACGGGCGACATATTCATCTGCGGTGAGAAGAACAAGACCCTGCCCGCAAAGCGGGAGCTGGGCTACATACCCGAGCTGCCCGCGGTCTACGAGCTGCTGACCGTGGAGGAGCACCTCGAATTTATCCGACGTGCCTACCGTGTGGAGGACGACGGTTACGGCGACTCCCTGCTAGAGCGCCTGGAGCTCGACGACAAGCGCAAGAAGCTTGGCCGTGAGCTGTCGAAGGGCATGCAGCAGAAGCTCTCCATCTGCTGCGCGCTTGTCCACAGGCCCCGCGTGCTCATCTTCGACGAGCCGCTGGTCGGCCTCGATCCCCACGCTATTAAGGAGCTTAAGACCATCTTCCGCGAGCTGCGCGCCGATGGCCGCGCCGTGCTCATCTCGACGCACATGATAGAGAGCGTCGAGGACTACTGGGACGTTGCCCACATCATGATGAACGGCCGCTTTGCCGCCACCAAGCGCAACACGCCCGAGGACACCGAGAGCCAGAGCCTTGAGGACCTGTTCTTTGAGATCACCGAAGGCGGTGAGCGCGCATGAGCCCGCTTTCCTACCTGCTTTTCACCCGTTTCAAGAACCAGATAAAGGGCATCTTCCGCTCTCCCGCGAAGCTCATTTACGCCGTTGTGCTCATCGCGCTACTGGTGCTTGTGGTCATCGGCGGACGGGAGTCGGCTGCGGAGACGGGGGTCTTCCGTCCCTCCAGCGAGCTCTATGCCATCGTCCTCGCCTTTTACGCGCTGATGCTTATCCTTATTGTCAACTCGGGCTTCTCGACCGGCATGAGCGTGTTCAAGATGCCGGACGTGAATTTCCTGTTCGCCGGGCCCTTCCGTCCGTTGCGCGTGCTTTTCTTCGGCATGCTCCAGCAGCTGGGCACGGCTATAATCACGGGCCTTTTCATCCTGTTCCAGTACGGCTGGCTGCACGGAAGCTACGGAGTGAGCGTGCCGGGCATGATAGCCATATTGCTCGGCTACTCTCTGGTGCTGTTCACCGGCCAGCTCACCGCCATGACCATCTACTGCCTGACCTCCGGCAGCGACAAGAAGCGTCGGACGGCGCGGGTCATCTTTGTCGCCGTATGCGTCGTCTGGGCCGCGTATATCCTGTACAGCTGCCTCGGCGAGGGTGACTTCCTATCCAAGCTCTGCGCCGCGGCAAGCAGCAGCTATGCCATGTATTTCCCGGTTGCGGGCTGGCTCTGCTGGGCCGTTGCCGGAGTGATAGAGGGCGAGATCGTCGGCCTCATAGGCCTTGCGCTCTGGGCTGTTTTCTGCCTCATCCTCTGGCTGGCCATGGCCAGAGCGGACCAGGATTATTACGAGGACGTGCTGCAATCCACCGAGACCGCCTTCAACGCGCAGGCCGCCGCCAAGGAGGGCCGCGTCACCGAGACGGGGCCGAAGAACCTCAAGGTCGGCCGCATGGGCCTCGGCGGAGGCGAGGGCGCGTCGGTGTTCTGGTATAAGCACCGCGTGGAGAACCGCCGCTCGCGCACCTTCATAATAGGAGGGGCGGAGCTGATATTCGTCATAGCGGCGATAGCCTTCGGCTTTTTCATGCGGGACGAGGGACTTGTCCCTGCGCTGGCCTTCGCGGTGTATCTTCAGATGTTTTCGTCTTCGATGCGCCGACTTCCCAGGGAGATGATGAAGCCTTATCTATATCTCGTACCCGAGCCGCCGTTTAAAAAGCTGCTCTGGTGCCTGCGCGAGAGTGTGGGCTCCTTCGCGCTGATGGCCGTGCTGATCTTTGTGCCGCTGGGCTTCATCATGAAGCTCGATCCCGCCTCCATCGCCGCGGCCTGCCTGGTGCATTTCAGCTATTCGTATTTGCTGCTGGCGGGCAATCTGGTCTGCGAGCGGGTATTCGGAAGGGTGAATACCCGGGCACTGATATTCTTCTTCTACTTCCTCGTGGAGATACTTATCTGCGCGCCGGGAATAGTTGTCGCCGTGGTGCTGAGCACATATATGGCCGCACAGCCGATCTGGCTCCTGGCCCTAGCCGCCACCAACGCCCTGCTGTCCCTCCTCGCCCGCGGCATACTGAACTACGCTGAACTTAAGAACTAAAGAAAACTCCCGGCCCTGATGGGCCGGGAGCTTTTGTTGACAAAAACGCCGGAGCAACCATGCTCCGGCGTGGTGACCCAGCGGGGATTCGAACCCCGGACACCCTGCTTAAAAGGCAGGTGCTCTGCCTGCTGAGCTACTGGGTCATATTCGCTTTTAAGAACAAAACGAAAGCCCGCTTTCGTTTTGAGAGGAGGCGCAAGGGAGTGAGCGCAGTTTTCACGGGCAGCCTTCGGCTGTGCGCGGAAACGGAGACGAACGGACTTTGCGCCGACGTGGCTGGGATGGCAGGACTCGAACCTACAATATCAGAGTCAAAGTCTGGTGTGTTACCGTTACACTACATCCCACCATCGACTTAGGCAGAGAGGCCGGCATTGCCGGCCTCCCGCATTTTCTGGGGTGGGAGATGGGGCTCGAACCCACGACACCCGGAACCACAATCCGGTGCTCATACCAACTGAGCTACACCCACCATTTGGAGCCTTGCCCTGGCACGCCAGGAGGGACTCGAACCCCCGGCCTACTGCTTAGAAGGCAGTTGCTCTATCCTGCTGAGCTACTGGCGCTTATATAGCAGGCAACTGGCTCCCGCACCCGGTGTTCCGTCCGGACGCGCCCGCAAGCCTGATTATATTACCATCACCAACACCGTTTGTCAAGCATGCTCCGAACAGTTTTCGCCTTCGGCGTATATTTTTTGCAAATTGGGCACAGGTTATTGACATATGCCGGATATAATGCTACACTCAAAAATGAAATCGGCATATGCCAGAAATGAGGTGGCGCGATGCCGCGTCCAAAAAAGTGCAGAAGGGTCTGTGGCCTGCCCAGCTGCAATGAGTTCGGCCCCGCCGGCTGCGGCGGGGAAGTGCAGCCTGTGCTCATGACCATCGAGGAATATGAGGCCATCAGGCTCATAGATCATCAGGGTTGTACCCAGGCCGAGTGCAGCGAATACATGTGCGTCGCGAGGACTACGGCGCAGCAGATATACAACAGCGCAAGGGCCAAGCTCGCCGCCGCGCTGGTGGAAGGGCGTCCGCTGAGGATAGAGGGCGGCTCCTACCGGCTGTGCGAAGGCGGGGGAGAGCACTGCGGCCGCCCTTGCAGGCGGCGTCACTGCGCGAGAAAGGAGAACGAAACATGAAGGTCATCATTCCGGTAGACGAGGCCAGCGTGGAGAGCGGCGTCTGCGTGTCCTTCGGACGCGCGCCGTATTTCATGCTCTGCGAAGGCGGCAAGGCCGAGTTTATTCCCAATCCCGGCGCTGAGGCCGAGGGCGGAGCGGGCCTCAAAGCTGCACAGGCTGTGGCCGACAGCGGGGCCGAGGTGCTTATCACCGTCCGCTGCGGCGAGAATGCTGCCCAGGTGCTCAAGGCCGCGGACATAAAGATATATAAGTCCAAGGACGGCACGGCGCTTGCCAACGCCGCCGCGCTCGAGGCGGGAGAGCTTGATGAGCTGACCCACTTCCACGCGGGCTTCCAGGGCATCCAATGAGGGTAGCGGTACTAAGCGGCAAGGGCGGCGCGGGCAAGACCCTCGTCGCGACCAGCCTTGCCTGTGCGGCTGGCCGGGTGGTCTATATCGACTGCGATGTGGAGGAGCCGAACGGCAGGCTCTTTCTCAAGCCGGAAAACGCCGCATCCTACCCCGTGACGAAGAAAATGCCGGCTTTTGACCGCGAAAAATGTACCGGCTGCCGCAAATGCGTGGAGCACTGCCGCTTCAACGCGCTGGTGCTGGTCAAGGGTGCGCCGATGCTGTTCGACGAGGTCTGCCACTCCTGCGGCGTTTGCGCCTACGTCTGCCCAGAGGGGGCGGTGAGCGAGGCGGAGCGCGAGGTAGGAGCGGTCGAGACGGGCATGAGCGGGGACATAAAGGTTGTGACCGGCGAGCTCAAGCTCGGCGAGGCGACGGGTGTGCCTGTCATCGCCGCTGCGCTCGCTGAGGCCGGGCCGGAGGACGAGCTGAGCGTCATCGACTGCCCGCCGGGCAGCGCCTGCCCGGTCATGGAGAG
>OLZO01000425.1_pt1 | contig 24081 bp, 19 predicted proteins | sample 1644431 | NCBI WGS metagenome assembly OLZO01 (sample SAMEA103958145, study PRJEB25191) | human gut metagenome | biome: human-associated habitat [ENVO:00009003]; feature: intestine environment [ENVO:2100002]; material: feces | place: Germany | collected 2013/2015
CTTGAAAGGGTAAAATTTTACCGCAGCGAGGGCCGCTCCATGAAGGAGGCGGCGAAACTCGCTGCGGCTGACACGGGATATTCCAAAAACGAGCTCTATGAGCTCGCGCTCAAGTCGAAGGACTGAAGATGGCCTCGACGCGGCGGATGTAGTCGGGCAGCACGCCCTCGAAATCCACGCCCCAGGGCCGGGGAGTGTCGCGCAGGAAGCTGCGCTCTATGCTCCCGCGCACCAGTGCGCTTGCGGCCTCCAGCGCCTGACCGGCGCCCGCCCCGCGCACCAGCAGCGCGGCAAAGGCGGAGGCGAAGATGTCGCCCGTGCCGTAGAACACGCCCTCAAGCGCCGGAGCCATGGCGGAGAAGCTCTCACCCGTCGTAAAATCGCGTACGACGGTGCCTATCTCGTTCTCAGACGGGTGCACGCCCGTTATGGCGGCGACGCGGGGGCCGAGGCCCTCCAGGCCGCGAAACAGCTTGTCTATATACTCCGCGTCGTGCGGAGCGCGGCGGTACTCCTCTCCTGTGAGGAGTGCCGCCTCTGTTATATTCGGGGTCACGACATGCGCGCGGGCGAACAGGGCGCGGAAAGCGTCCCGCAGCTCGTCGCCGAGGCCGGTGTAATAACGGCCGTTGTCGGCCATGGCGGGGTCGCATACTATGAGCGTATCGGGGCCGGCGAGCTCGTCTATCACCTGACCGAGCAGCTTCACCTGGGCGGGGGAGGCGAGGTAGCCGGAGTAGATGCCGTCGAAGGGCACACCGATGCCGTGCCAGTGCCGGGCCATGGGCAGCATCTGGTCCGTAAGGTCGCGGAAGGTCCAACCCGTGAACTCACCCGTGTGCGTGGAAAAGAGCGCCGTCGGCATACAGGCACACTCCACACCGGTAGCGGACACTACCGGCAGCGCCACAGTGAGGGAGCACTTTCCAAAGCCGGATATATCATGTACCGCGGCGATCCTCTTAAGTTTTGGCAATACTTTTTCCATAACCGCCATTTTAGCACGCCGTGGGGCGCTGTGCAATAATAAAAGGGGGAACCCCCGGCGAGGGTTCCCCCTTTGACCCCCTCCTGCGCTTTATGAGAATAGGGGGTTTCGCGCTTAAGCTGAGCGCGACCAGGGGCGCGGCCCCTGGACGGCGCCCACTTTTTTGTAAAAAAGCGGGGCAAAAAACTTTTAGATTTTGGGGCCGCGATTACTTCTTCTTGCGGCCGAAGAGACCGCCGCCTTCGGGAGCATGGCCGTCCATGGCCTTGGCATACTCGCGCAGTGCTTCCTTCTGAGCGGAGGTCATGCTCTTGGGCACGACCACGTTCACGGTGACGTAGTGGTCGCCGCGGCCGGAGCCGCGCAGGTAGGGTATGCCCTTGCCGCGGAGCCGGAACACCGTGCCGGGCTGTGTGCCCTCGGGAATGGTCAGCTTGACCTTGCCGTCGAGGGTCGGGACCTCGATGTCCGCGCCGAGCGCCGCCTGGGCGAAGCTGATGTCCGCACTGGAGAGGACGGAGCTGCCGTCACGCTCGAAGCTCTCGTGCCTGCGCACGGAGACGGTGACGAGCAGGTCGCCCGCGGGACCACCGTCGCGGCCGGCGTTGCCCTGGCCCTTCATGGATATGGTCTGGCCGTCGTCTATGCCGGCGGGTATGTTCACATTGAGCTTGCGGTTGCGGCGCACGTTGGCCTTACCCTTGCAGGTCGGGCAGGGCTGGTGGATTATCTTGCCCGTGCCGCCGCACTTGGGGCAGGGACCCTGGGATTGCACCATGCCGAAGGGTGTGCGCTGCGTTGTGCGGACGCTGCCTGTGCCGTGGCAGTCGGGGCAGACCTCGGGCGTGGTGCCGGGGGCGCAGCCCGTGCCGTGGCAGTCGGGGCACTGCTCGACCTTGGAGACGTTTATCTCCTTCTTGCAGCCGAAGGCCGCCTCCTCAAAGCTGATCGTGACGGAGGCGCGCAGGCTCTCGCCGCGCCTCGGGCCGCTGCGCTGGGACGAGCCGCCGCCGAAGCCAAATATGTCGCCAAGATCTCCGAATATATCTCCAAAGCCGCCGAAACCGCCAAAACCTCCGAAGCCGGAGGCTCCGTCAAAGCCTCCGAAGCCCTGGCTCGGGTCGAAGGCCGCGTGACCGAACTGGTCATACTTGGCACGCTTATCCGGGTCGCCCAGCACCTGGGCGGCCTCGTTCACCTCCTTGAACTTCGCCTCAGCTTCCTTGTCGCCGGGGTGAAGGTCGGGGTGATACTGCTTCGCCAGCTTCCTGTATGCTTTTTTAATTTCTTCTTCCGAGGCGCCCTTCTTCAGGCCGAGCACCTCGTAATAATCCCTTTTCTGTTCCGCCATCTGCTTTTCACCTCACATTACGCGCTTTTGCGGGCGCACATTCGTGCGCCCGCATTCTGCACGGGGGTCGCTTTTTATAAGAGAGGGTTTAGAGAGTTATCATTTCTTGTCGTCGTCGACCACTTCGTAGTCGGCGTCGTAGTACTGCTCGCCGCCATTGTTGCCGCCGGGCTGCTGGCCACCCATGTCCGGGCCGCCGGCCTGGGCGCCGGTCTGCTGGTAGAGCTTCTCGCTGACCTTGTAGAAGGCCTGGGTGAGCTCGTCGGTGGCGGACTTGATGGCCGCGGTGTCGCTGCCCTGAAGCGCCTTCTTCAGGCTGTCGAGCTTGGCCTCGACCTCGGCCTTGTCGGACGCGTCGAGCTTGTCGCCCATCTCCTGCAGGGTCTTCTCGGTCTGGTAGACCATCTGGTCGCCGGCGTTGCGGGTGTCGACCTCCTCCTTGCGGCGGGCGTCCTCGGCGGCGTACTGCTCGGCCTCGCGGACGGCCTTGTCGATGTCCTCCTTGGAGAGGTTCGTGGAGGCGGTGATGGTGATGTGCTGCTCCTTGCCGGTGCCGAGGTCCTTGGCGCTGACGTTGACGATGCCGTTGGCATCGATGTCAAAGGTGACCTCTATCTGAGGCACGCCGCGGCGGGCCGGGGCGATGCCGTCCAGATTGAAGCGGCCGAGACTCTTGTTGTAGGCCGCCATCTCGCGCTCGCCCTGCAGGACGTTGACCTCAACGGAGGTCTGGTTGTCCGCGGCGGTGGAGAAGATCTGGCTCTTCTTGGTCGGGATGGTGGTGTTGCGCTCGATGAGCTTGGTGAACACGCCGCCGAGGGTCTCGATGCCGAGGGACAGCGGGGTCACGTCGAGCAGAAGGATGCCCTCAACGTCGCCGCCGAGCACGCCGCCCTGGATGGCAGCGCCGATGGCAACACATTCATCGGGGTTGATGCCCTTGAAGCCGTCCTTGCCGGTCAGGTTCTTGACGGCCTCCTGCACGGCCGGGATACGGGTCGAGCCGCCGACGAGCAGGACCTTGGAAAGCTCGGTGGCCTTCAGGCCAGCGTCGGACAGAGCCTGACGCACGGGGCCCATGGTCTTCTCGACCAGGTGATGGGTCAGCTCATTGAACTTCGCGCGGGTAAGGGTGACGTCGAGGTGCTTCGGGCCGTTGGCGTCAGCCGTGATGTAAGGCAGGTTGATGTTGGTGCTGGTGACGCCGGAGAGGTCGCACTTGGCCTTCTCAGCGGCCTCACGCAGACGCTGCATGGCAACGCGGTCGGTGGAGAGGTCGATGCCCTGGTCGCGCTTGAACTCGTCGACCAGATACTTGGTGACGCACTCGTCGAAGTCGTCGCCGCCGAGGCGGTTGTTGCCGGCGGTAGCGAGAACCTCAATGACGCCGTCGCCTATCTCGAGGACGGAGACATCGAAGGTGCCGCCGCCGAGGTCGTAGACCATGATCTTCTGGTCGGTCTCCTTGTCGAGGCCGTAGGCCAGAGCCGCCGCGGTAGGCTCGTTGATTATACGCTTGACCTCGAGGCCGGCGATCTTGCCGGCGTCCTTGGTCGCCTGACGCTGGCTGTCGGTGAAGTAAGCAGGAACGGTGATGACGGCCTCGGTGACCTTCTCGCCCAGATAAGCCTCAGCGTCGGTCTTGAGCTTCTGCAGCACCATGGCGCTGATCTCCTGAGGGGTGTAGGCCTTGCCGTCAATGTTGACCTTGTAGTTGGTGCCCATCTCACGCTTGATGGAGCTTATCGTCCTGTCGGGGTTGGTGATGGCCTGACGCTTTGCGACCTGGCCGACCATACGTTCGCCGGTCTTGGAGAAGGCGACGACGGACGGGGTGGTCCTGGCGCCCTCGGCGTTTGCGATGACGACTGCCTCGCCGCCCTCCATGACGGCCACGCAGCTATTGGTGGTGCCCAAATCTATACCGATAATCTTACTCATGATTTTCTTCCTCCAGTTGTATTTGAAAAGATTTTAGTAAACAATTTCAGTTGACGACTTTGACCATCGCGAAGCGGATGACCTTGTCGCCCATCTTGAAGCCCTTCTGGAGCTCCTGAACGATCTCGCCCTCGCCCTTCGTCTCGTCCTGTTCATGCATGACTGCGTTGTGGAGGGAGGGGTCAAACTTCTGTCCCATGGACTCTATTTCGGTGACGCCCATGCGGGAGAGAATGTCCTTGAGCTGGGTCATTATCATCTCCACGCCCTTGCGGTAGGCCTCGTCGCTGGTCGCCTGTTCGAGTGCCCGCGCCAGGTTGTCGTAGACGGGCAGGAACTTCGTCACGGTGTCGGCCCGGACGTCCGAGTATATGCTCTCGCGCTCTTTGGCGCTGCGCTTGCGGTAGTTGTCGTATTCTGCGAGGAGCCTGAGGTAGCGGTCCTTTTCAGCCTTGAGGAGCGACTCCGCGGAGGGCTCGGCCGGCTTTTCAGGCTCGGGCTGCTTTTCAGTTTCCTTTTCCGGCTCGGCAACCGTTTCTGACCCGGCCGGCTTTTCGGTTTCCTGCTCCGGCGTCGGCAGCTCCTCTTCCGGCGTCGGGGGGTCTTTCTTTTTACTGCTCATCTGGATCTTCCTTTATTATGAGTTTATTGTCCATTCCGGGCGGGGGCGCCGCTCCGCCGCCAAGCCGCTGCGAGAGCGCCTGCGCAATGAGGCTGAGCTTTGCCGCGACCGTGGAGTAATCCATTCTGGTCGGCCCGACGACGCCTATGAGGCCCTTCGTCTCGCCGCCCATGTCGTAGCTTGCGAGGACCACGCTGGAGTTGCGAAGTTCTTCGGCTACGTTTTCGGGGCCTATCAGGACCTTGACATCCCCGCCGCAGTCGATGGCGTCCAAATCGTGCAGGTGACGCGCATCGGAGAGATAGCTCATCAGCGCGTGCGCCTTTGCGGGGTCCTGGAATTCCGGCTGGGACAGCAGTCGGTTCGTGCCGGTGATGCAGGTCTTGGCCTCCTGGGATTCGGAGAGTATCTCGATTGCAAAGGAGGCGATGACGCCCGTGAGTCCCATCGTGTCGTCCACGGCGCGCTCCGTCGAGCGAATGAGTATCGGAGTTATCCGCTCCTCCGTCACGTCCGTGAAGTTTGCGTTGAAAACTGAGGACAGACGCTGTATCATGTCCTGGCCGACCGATACAGGCAGACGCACAAGCTTGTTCCTGACCGTATTGTTGCTCATCATAGCGACGATTATGAAGGTGTTCGCGTCGATGTAGATGAGGTCAAAGCGTTTTATGGTGGCGGGCGGCTGAGCCGCTATCGCCATAGCGGGGTAGTTCGTGAGGCTGGAGGCTAGCGCGCCGACATTCGAGACCAGGTGGTCCAGTTCCCGGAGCTTTTCGTTGAGGCTGCGATTTATTTCCTCCGTCTCCTCGAGCGAGAGCCTCTGGCGCTGCATGAGCTCGTTTACGTACATCCGGTAGCCCTGCGGCGTCGGCACGCGGCCGGCCGAGGTGTGCGGCTGTTCGAGATAGCCCATGGAGGCCAGCTCCGCCAGCTCGTTGCGTATCGTGGCCGAGCTGCATCCGAGGTCCGCGGTCTGAGCCACGGTCTTGGAACCAACCGGCTCCGCCGTGCGTATGTATTCTTCTACGACCGCGGCAAGTATTTTCTTTTTGCGACCGCTGAGATCCATCGCACATGCTCCTTATCTGGCACTCATGGCCCGGGGGTGCTGGCACTCTCGAACCTCGAGTGCTAATATAGCACCCACCTCCGCCAATGTCAAGAGGAGCAAACGAATAATTGACAGATTGTTCATAAATGTTTATATATAATATAAGGCGTGTCGAAAAAGCTAAGGCTCACACCGGAAAACGGAGGACATATATGAAGAGACTGATACCGATATTGCTCATATTTGCGCTGGCGCTGGCGCTTGGGGGCTGCGGCGACTTTGCCCCGGACCCGACTGCGGCGCCGAGCTCGACCAGCGAGTACTCGTTTGACCGCTCAAACTTCCCGGCACTTGCGGGAGGCACGGCGCAGGAGCCGCTGGCGGAGGCCATAGCGGCGATAATGCTGGGCGAGACGCGTGAATCCGTGTCCGACCTGCTCAGCTTCGGCAGCACGGGCGATGCCTGGGCCGCGCTTGAGAGCGGGGAGGCCGGGCTGGTGCTGGCCTCGGAGCCGGACGAGCTGCCCGCGGGCGTGGACACGGCGGTCGTATCCCGTGACGCGCTGGTGTTTTACGTCGGCGAGGACAGCGCAGTCGACAGCATGACCACAGCCCAGCTCAAATCCGTCCTGGCGGGCGGCACCAAGAGCTGGAGCGGTATGGGCGGCAAGGGCGACATCATAGTGCTCGGCAGGCCCGAGGGTTCAGGCTCGCTCGCGGCGGTGAGAAGGCTTATAGGCGCGGACGAGCTGGCGGTATCCGATGCGAATGCCGCCATCACCAGCAGCGAGGTGCTGGGCTATGGCTTTTACAATGAGGCCGTGCTGATGGGCCTTGCCGACGGATACAAGCTGCTGGCGATAGACGGGGTTGAGCCCACGGAGGAGACCATAGCCTCGGGCGAGTACCCGCTGACGGTGGACGTGCTGGCGGGCATCAGCTCTTCCGCGGCGGAGGATTCACCGGAGCGCGCGCTCTGGCTTTGGCTCCAGGGCGGCGTAGGCCAGGCGTTCATCTCCTCTCAGGGATATCTGGAGGCTTCCAAATGAAAAAAATATTTGCTGCTGCGCTGATACTGGCGCTGGTCCTCTCCGGCTGCGGCTTCACAGAGCAGCTCGAGACGGTCAAGGAAGAATATATAGACCCCGCCATAGAGCGGGCTGAGAGCGGCGAGGCCGCTGTTATTGACGACACGGCCATAGCGGCGCCCAACGTGAACACCAACCGCGAGAGGCTGACGGACTACGTCCCCTTTGAGGCCATATATACCCGTGCGGACGGCGCGCTCATAGAGACGCTGAAGGCCTCCGATAGCTACGGACGCCTGCTGCCCTTTGCGGGCGGGCTCGTGACGGAGAAGGGCGAGATCGTCCTTGACCCGGTGTGCGCCTCGGTCACCACGGCCTCGTATCAGACCTATTCCGACACGATTTATCTGGATATCTACATCCTTGAGGACGCAAACGGCAAATTCGCCGTCTGCGGCGCGGACGGCTCCTGGACCACAGGCTTTGATTTCAGCTCCGTCCTGCCCATGGAGCTCGGCGTGCTCTGCATAGAGGACGAGGAGGCGAATCACGCTGTCTGCTATGCCGAGGACGGCAGCCTGGTGTTTGACACCGCGAGCTTCAGCGAGCTCATAAATCTCCAGGCCGGAAGCATCTCCAGCCTCGCCCAGTGTGAGGGCGGGCTCATGAGCATCTGCTACGTAAACGGGCAGAAGGGCTTCATTTCCGCGGACGGCACGGTGCTCAACCGGGCCTCGGAGCGCGCGAGCTTCTTTGACGACGCGCTGCCCTTCTCCGGCGGCCTCGCAGCAGTCAAGACCAACGGAGTCTGGGGCTATATCGACACGAACGGCGAATTCTCGATAGACCCGGCTTTCGAGGAGGCGGGCAGCTTTGTGGGCAATCTCGCGGCCGTCAAGAGAAACGGCACCTGGTGCGTCATAGACAAGAGCGGTTCGGTCAAGCGTGAATTCCCCGGCGTCGAGAGCGTGACCATCGGCAATGGCTATGTGGAGGCCGGCGGCGCATACTATACGACGGCGCTGGAGGAGGCCACTTTCTATGGCTACACGGGCGTGCCCTGTGACGGCGGCTTCTGGGTCGCGGGCGAAAACGGCGTGCGAGTGTTCCGCACGGACGGCTCGCAGGTGTATTTCTCCGGCGGTACTGAGCTGCTGGGCCGCTCTGGTGAGGTCTGGCTGGTGAAGCTGGCCGACGGCACCACGGCGGTCATGGACGCCTACAGCCGCGTGGTGGTCTCCGGCGACTGCTCCTTCATCGAGGACGCGGCGACGGGAGTCACCTACATCTACGACGCGGACAGCGGCAGACTCTATGACGAGAGCGGGTCCTACCTCGCCTCCGGCTGCACGGGCCTTGTGATAGACGGCTTTATCAACTGTGACGACGGCGCGAGCCTCGGCTGGAAGAGCTCGGGAGACGAGTGGATATTCCGTGTCTCGGCTCCTTCTGCGGACTGAAACAACACTTAAAAGAAGAAAAAGGAGCGGTACTTTTCCCGCTCCTTTTAAATTAACAGATTCTTAACCCAAGGCGGCCGGCCGCGAGTGTAAAATACTGTCGCCTGGGATCGGAGGGAATATATATGAACAAAAAAGCACTCGTGATAGAAGACGACAAGAACATAGCCGAACTGCTCCGCCTGTACCTTGAAAAGGACGGCTTTGAGGTCATGATAGCTGCCGACGGCGGCAAGGGCCTGCAGCTCGCCACGGATGAACACCCGGACGTGGTTTTGCTGGACATCATGCTGCCCGTAATGGACGGCTGGCAGGTCTGCCGCGAGATACGCACGAGCTCCGACGTGCCCATCATCATGCTCACGGCTAAGGGCGAGACCTATGACAAGGTCTCCGGCCTCGAGATGGGCGCGGACGACTATGTGACCAAGCCCTTTGAGGTCAAGGAGCTCATCGCCCGCATCCACGCCGTCATGCGCCGGCGCGAGGGCGGCGACAGCCCCGCGGCCAAGAGGCTGGAGTACGACAAGCTCATCATAAATCTCGACTCCTATGAGCTCATCGTGGACGGCAAAAAGGTGGACACCCCGCCCAAGGAGATGGAGCTGCTCTATCACCTTGCCGCCTCGCCCAACAGGGTCTATACCCGCAACCAGCTGCTCGACGAGGTTTGGGGCTTCGACTATTTCGGCGACTCCCGCACCGTCGACGTGCATATAAAGCGCCTGCGCGAAAAGCTCGAGGGTGTTTCTGACAAGTGGTCGCTCAAGACGGTTTGGGGCGTGGGCTACAAGTTCGAGGTCAGCGGGAGCTGAGGCCCCGCGTGATGCGCCATGAAAAGTATCTACTTTAAAAACTTTCTCGCGACCGCGGTAATGGTGCTCGTGAGCTTTCTCATGATAGGCGTGGCCTTTGTGTTCATCGGTCAGGGCTATATCATAAAATCTCACAGAGACAATATGGAGTCCAACGCCATGGTCGCCTCAAGGCTCACCACCAGCCTCGTCAGCGAGGATGGATTGACGGACCTTCGCGTGCGTATACTTTTGAACGGAACCTCGCTCATCTCTGGCAACCACATCTTTATAACCGACGCCGATGGGCTCATTGTCTCCTGCTCCGATGAGCTTGGCCGCTGCCAGCACCTCGGAAGGTATGTGGACTCGGTCTATATAGACGCAATCAACAGGGACGGCTGCCTGGATACCATGACCGAGCTCGGCGGGCTGTTCTCGGCCAAGAGATATGTTTTCGCCATGCCTATATCGGTGTCGGATGGGCAGTACACGCTGGGCTACATCTTCGTCAGCACGGACCGCTCCACCATTATGGGCGCGTGGAGCGCGTTCATATGGGTGTTCTTTGCCGTGACGCTGGCGGTGCTGTTCCTGGCGCTGGTGCTCTCGCTGGTGGTCTCCAAGAAGATGGCGGAGCCGCTTGATGAGATGACGGCTGCGGCGCGGCGCTTTGCGCACGGCGATTTCTCCGTGAGGGTTCGAGAGGACAAGGGCACGGATGAGCTGGCAGCGCTGACGAGCTCCTTCAACAACATGGCGGACAGCCTTGAGCGCTCGGAGCAGCAGCGCAATGAGTTCATAGCCAACGTCTCGCACGAGCTCAAGACGCCAATGACCACCATAGCCGGCTTTGCAGACGGCATCCTTGACGGTACGATACCCAAGGACCAGGAGGACAAATACCTCGCCACCATCGCGGACGAGACGCGCCGGCTCTCTCGCCTTGTGCGGCACATGCTCAGCCTCTCCCGCATGAAGAGCGAAGGCTCAGATCTCACGAAGCGCAGGGATTTCGACCTCAACGAACTCATTATCCGCACGCTGCTCAGCTTCAACGGCCGTACCGAGGAGAAACACCTCGACGTGCAGCTCGAGCTGCCCGAGGATCACATGACCGTCACCGCAGACCCGGACTCCATCACGCAGGTGCTCTACAATCTGCTGGATAACGCCGTCAAGTTTGCGGCGGAGGGCACGGAGATAACCATATCCCTCTGGAAGCAGGGCGGAAGGGCCTTTGTCTCGGTAAAGAACCGGGGCGAGACCATACCACCGGACGATCTGCCGCTCATCTTCGACCGTTTCCACAAATCCGACCGCTCGAGGAGCCTGGACCGCGACGGCGTGGGCCTCGGCCTTTATCTCGTGAAGAGCATCCTGGACGCGCACAACGAGGATATCGCGGTGACGAGCCGGGACGGCCTGACGGACTTCGTATTCACGCTGACGCTGGCCAAGGAGACCAAGCAGAAGCCCGAGCAGCGCAAAAAGCCCGACACGCGCAAGAAAACCGAGCAGCGCAAGAAGTCCGATTCGTCCAAGACGGCCGAGGGCGGCGCCGAACAGGAAGAAGCGGGGGAAGAGCAGTGAATTCACAGTTTGTTTCAAACTTATTCATACCCAGCACAAAATTCGAGCGTATTTTTAAAATGACCTCAGGGGGTAAGCCACATGAATGAAACGCCTCACAGTTGGCAGACCGGCTGGTACGACACGGACCCAGGCCCGGCAGACCCCCGCAGGCCCACAGCATCCCCGCCGGCGGACGCGGCTCCCCACCCCACACAACTACCTCCCCGCCGCGCCGCCGGCCCCTCTCCAGCCGCATATGGCAACAGCCGGCACACAGCTTTCCGCATTGCCGGCATCTGCCTCCTCGTCGTGGTGATAATCGCGGCGACCGCACTCCTCTTTTCGAGGGACGGTGCGGCTGTGCTCAACTTCGGCAGCGCGGGATATGACAACGGTCTGCGCGAGGAAGAGTACGACGACTACCGTGACTTCTTCGCAGACTACTACGAGAGCACGTCCGGCAGCATTTCCGGAAGCAGCAGCATTCCGCGTGCGGAGGAGACCAGGGAACTCAGCATAGAGCCCGTTCCCGAGCCGGACACGGAGGAGCTGAGCTTCCAGGAGATATACGCCAAGTGCTATCCCTCCGTTGTCAGCATCACCGCCATGGTGAGCGACACGAGCTACTTCTGGGGCACCGGCATAGTGATCTCCGAGGACGGCTACATCGCCACCAACGCCCATATAATCGAAGGCGCGTATTCCGCGACAGTGACGCTGTACGACGACCGGGAGTATGAGGCGCTGCTCGTCGGCATAGACGGCGTGAGCGACCTGGCGGTGCTGAAGATAGAAGCCGAGGGCCTCACAGCGGCGGAGTTCTGCTCCGACCAGGTGAGCGTGGGCGACTCGGTCGTCGCCATAGGCAATCCCCTTGGCGCCGAGCTGCGCGGTACCATGACGGACGGCATAATCTCCGCCATAAGCCGCGACATCCCTTACAACAACCACTCCATGACCCTCCTGCAGACCAACGCCGCCATAAACGACGGCAACTCCGGCGGGCCCCTCATCAATATGCACGGCCAGGTGGTCGGCATAACCAACATGAAGATGAAGGCCGCGAACGAGAGCGCTACCGGCATTGAGGGCATAGGCTTTGCGATACCCGTTTCCACCATCAAGAGCGTGGTAGACGAGCTCATCGCGAGCGGTACGGTCAGCGGCCGCCCCGCGATCGGGATAACGGTCGGACAGATACCGGACAGCGCCGCGGAATACTATGACCTGCCCAAGGGGCTGTACGTGATGGAAGTGGCCCCCGGCTCTGACGCAGCGGCTCAGGGCATACGCGTGGGCGACATAGTCACCGCCATAAACGGCGAGGGCGTGCGCCAGACCTCCGACGTGGCCGCCATAATCGCGCAGTATGACGTGGGTACGATAATGACCTTCACCATCTACCGCGACGGCGAGACCCTCCAGGTCGATGTTGCGCTGGTTGAGACCAGCGACATCTATTAAATCCGATACTTCTCACTCCTTTTCCATACATTTTCCCCTCTCTTTTTGCAAACGGCCGGCCCCACGGGGCCGGTTGTTTGTATTTATGCGCGAAAAAAGGCCGCCCCCTGCGGGGCGGCCTTTTGCCTTATTTGAGCCTGCACACAAAGGCGTGCCAGTCCTCCTCGTGGAGGTGCTCGGTTATCTCGAAGCCGGCAGCCTCGAGAGCGCGCTGCACCTCGGCCTCGCGGCCGTCGATGATGCCGCTTGTAATAAATACGCCTTTCGGCGACATGAAGCCGGGGACATGCGGCGCGAGGGGGATGATGACGTCCGAGACGATGTTTGCGAGCACGATATCGTAGCCCGCTCCCAGTTCGGCGCGCAGCCCGGCGTCGGAGATGATATCGCCGACGTACATCTTGTAGATGCTCTCGCGGATGCCGTTGAGTTTGGCATTTTCAGCGGCGGACTCGGGACTCTTGGGATCCACGTCGCAGCCGGCGCAGTAGGCGCAGCCGAGCACCAGGGCGCCTATGCCGAGTATGCCGCTGCCGCAGCCGAGGTCGAGAACAAACTTCTCGGGCCCGGCGTACTTCTCCAGCGCCTCCAGGCACATCCGCGTGGTCGCATGCCCGCCTGTGCCGAAGGCCAGACCGGGGTCGAGCCGGAGCAGCAGCCGCTCCGGGTTCTCCGGTATCGGCTCCCAGCGGGGGAGGATGAGCAGCCTTTCGCCTATCTCTATGGGCTTGTAGTACTGCTTCCAGTTCTCAGCCCAGTCCTCGTCGGCCACGACGCGCGTCTCGGGCTCGAGGCCCGTGCCGTCTGTGAAGGCAGCCAGCCGCGAGCGACCCTCGGGAGAATCCTCGACATAGAGCTTCACGCGGGAGACGCCGCGGTAGCGCGCCTCGAGCTCATCGTCTACGTAGTCCCAGTACTGCCGGTTCTCCTCGAGGAAACGGCGGAAGTCCGCCTCGTCCTCTATGACCAGCCCGTCCGCGCCCAGCTCGGTGAGCTTTTCGCACAGCGCGTCTATGTCCTGCGAATGCGTCCTGAAGGACGCTTCTATCCATTGCATAAGTGATCAGCTCCCAAAAAAGCCCCCAAAATTGGGGGCTTTTTATAGTGTTTTCAGTTGGAACTCAGTCCTTGTCGTCCGTTATCAGACCGTAGCCGCCGTTCTTGCGGCGGTAGACGACCGTGAAGGCGTCACGTGCCTCGGCATTCCTGAATACGAAGAACTCGTGCTCGAGCAGGTTCATCTGCAGGATAGCCTCCTCAACGGACATGGGCGCGATGTAGAACTTCTTGTTGCGCACGACCTTGAATTCTTCCTCCCCCGTGTCGTCCGAGGGAATCTGGAAGGGTTTGATCTCACGCTCTATCGCACCATCGCGCAGCCTTTTCTCAAGGCGCGTCTTGTTCTTGCGAATCTGCCTCTCGATGCTCGCAACAGCGGAGTCAATGGAGGCATACATGTCGCTGGTCAGCTCGCTCACGCGGTAGAACATTCCGTTGTTCTTGATGGTCACCTCGGCGCGGAAGCGTCCACGCTCCGTGCTGAAGGTCACGAAGGCCTCACTCTCCGTCTTGAAAAGCCGGTCGATCTTGCCTATCTTTTTCTCGGCATAAGCGCGCAGCTCCTCGGAGGCGTCCATCTTCTTTTCCGTAAACGTGAACTTCATTGGTTTCAGCTCCTTCCTGCGTATATGGGTATCGCCATAAATATAGTAACATATCCGCTGGATAAAAAGAAGAGTATTTTGTAAATTTTACGAATAAATCGTGCAGTTGGGCAGAGCGGAGTTGAGGTAGCTGATCTCGGTCCGGGAGAGACCGCAGCCGGAGAGATAAAGCGTGCGCAGGTTCGTCATGCCGTAGAGCGCCGAGGTGTCCTCAAGCGGGCAGTCCTCGAGGTCGAGGGTCTGGAGGTTCGTGAGGTCCTCGAGCGCGGACACGTCGGTGACTCCGGTGCCGTTGAGGGAGAGATACTCGAGCGAGGTGCAGCCGGAAAGGGCGCTGATGTCGTTGAGCCTCGGGTTGTAGCTCAGGTGCAGTTCCTTGAGTTCCGTCATGCCGCCGAGGGCGCTTATATCGCGCAGGTCGTTGTGCATGAGACTGAGGGTGTTGAGTGCTGTGAGGGTCCGCAGCTCGCCGATGGAGGTCAGACCGCAGCCGGAGAGCTCAAGCGCCGTCAGTGAGGTCTGCGTGCCGAGACCGGCGAGATTAAGGCCGGTGTTGTCATTCAGCAGCAGGGTCTGCAGCGCCGTGAAGCGAGAGACGTTCTCGAGACTGGTCACGTTCTTGCCAGAGGCGTCCACAAAGGTGTCGGAAGCCTGGTACTCGCCGTCGCCGAGCTTGATGCCGTATATCTCCTCGGAGGCCGTGATGGTGCAGTTCGGCAGCTTTTCCTTGAGCGCATCCACTGCGGCGCCGGTAATCTCGAGGCAGCCGGTGAGGTCCAGAGTCTTGAGCGAGCTGAGAGACTCGAGAACGGCAAGGTCGGCGTCCTTGAGACTCATGTCCTTGAGGCTCAAAGCTGTGAGTTTGGTGAGCCCGGAGAGGACGGAGATGCTCTGTACCGCGCAGCCGTCGAGTTTGAGCTCCGTGAGCTCCGTGAGGCCGGAGAGCGCGGCGAGATTCGTCACGGCGGAGCCGGACAGATCAAGGTATTGCAGCTTGGTCAGCGTCATGATGGGGGAGAGGCTCGAGACCTTTGTGGCGGAGATATCGAGCCGCGCAAGCTCCGGCATGTTGACGAGTACGGAGATGTCGGAAATTTCGTTGCCTGAGAGGTTCAGACTCACGAGGGCCGTGCAGTCGGAGAGCACGGAGATATCCGTTATGCCCTTGCCCGAGAGGTCGAGCTCCGTGACGTCGGACTTGAAGTCCACGCCGCCGAGGGAGAGGTCCTTGACCTCGATGGTCGCCTCGTCGGAGAACACCGTGCAGTTGGGCAGCTTCTTTTCAAGCTCCTCGAGCTCCGTGTCGGTTATCTCGCGGTCGCGGATGTCCAGCGTGGTGAGTCCCGAGAGGCTGTACAGCGGCTCAAGGCTTTCGACCGGGTTGCCGTTGAGATAGAGCGTTCTGAGCTCGGACAGACCTTTGAGGGGCGAGATGTCCTTTATGTCGTTGTCACTCAGCGAGAGGGAGCGCAGCTTGGTGAGACCCGAGACGGCGGAGATATCCGTCAGCCCGCAGTCATTGAGGGAGAGGGCGGTGAGGTTGGTGAGAGTAGAGAGCGTGTCGAGCTCCTCGGCCGTGAGGTCCACGCCGGAGAGAACGAGGGTCTCCGTGCTCTCGCTTACCTCCTTGCCGCCTATGGTCATGGCCTCGTCCTCGTCGCCGCTCTCGCCCTTGTATTCGGCAAGCAGGCTCTCGGCGAGGGAGCCGGAATTGTTTTTCAGCCAGCTCTCGAGAATGTAGATGGCGGAGGTGCTGTCTCCCCGCTGATAATAGCAGCGTGCGAGCAGTACGGCGGCGTCCTCGGTGGCGTCGGCGTCGTAGGCCTTCTGAGCCTCCTCGACGGCGCTGTCATAGTCGCCGGAGATGTAGTATTCCATGGCCGCGGAGTAATGCTCCTCATACTTGGCCCCGCCGCCGGAGCGGGTCATGAGCAGGATGGCGGCGATGATGATAATGAGCGCCAGGCCGACGCCGACGGAGATGAGGATCACCGTCCGGCGGTCGAAGCGCGGGCTGCGTTTTTTTCTTCTGTCCATAGTGCCTCCTCCGGCTCAGAACGCCCAGCCGCCGTCGCGGAAGATGGCGATTCGCTCACCGGAAGCGGTGACGCCCGTGACGGCAAGGTCGGCGGAGCCTATCATGAAGTCTTCGTGCATCATGGAGTCGTTCACGCCCATGGCGCGCAGTTCGTCGAGACTGTACTTTTCGTAGTCACGGATGTTGCTGGAGTAGCCGCGGCCGAGGGCCAGATGGCAGGCGGCGTTTTCGTCGAAGAGGGTGTTGTAGAAAAGTATGCCGCTCTCCCGGATGGGGCTCATGTAGGGCACAAGGGCGCACTCGCCGAGCATGGCCGAGCCCTCGTCCATCTCCACGAGCGTGCGCAGGGCCTCCTCGTTTTTCTCCGCGTGCAGTTCCACGACCCGGCCGCCCTCAAAGCGCAGCCAGAAGTCCTCTATGAGCACGCCCTGGAAGGCGAGGGGACGCGTCGAGTGGACTATGCCCTCGGCCTCTCCGGCCTTGGGGGTGACAAAGAGCTCCTCGGAGGGGATGTTCGGGTCATACATTACGCCGTTCACCGGGCAGCGCTCGGCGCCGCCGAGGAAGAGCGCCTCGGGGATGAGGCCGACGCGAAGGTTCGTGCCGTTCGAGGCGCTGTACTCGAGCGCTACGAGGCCCATGGCGTTGAGCGCATCAGCGCGGGACTTGAGTTCTAGATTGTGCAGCCTCCAGTTCTCCTGCGGGTCGCCCTCGAGCGCGCGGGAGCAGGAGAGAATGGCTTCCCAGAGCTTTTCAATAGCCCTACCCTTGGGGAGCTCCGGGAAGACCTTTTTGGCCCACTTGGCGCCGGGCACGGCGGCGATGCACCACTGCTCGCGATTCTCGCGGGCGTCGATGTAGGGGCGGAGCTTGACATACCTTGCCTGCATAGCGGCGGCGTACTTGGCCTGATTGATTCCGGCGAGACCGTCCGGGTCCTCGCTGAGAATGACTATGCGGGCGGGAAGATTGTCGGACTGCCACTTCTGCCTTGCTTCCTCCCAGGCCTTGACCTCGCCGAGCCTCTTTGCGCTCTTGTAGCGGACGTCTAGGCGCGTAAGCGGCTGGTGGCGCCACTCGACCTCGACCGCGGAAGCACCTGCGCGGTAGCACTCGGCGGCAAGCATCTCTATGAATTCCGGCTGGTCCAGTCCGGCAACTATCAGCACCGGCTGCCCCTTCTGTACATTTGCACCCGTGCGGGCGATGAGGCGTGCATATTGCTTCAAAACGGACTTTTTCATTGCTGTTCCTCACTTCAATTGATAATCTAATGTTTAACTTTTGTTGATTAGAGTGTATATGTGTGTTAATATGTAATGTGCGCTTGACGGGGCAATAAGGCGGCCCGTCGGGGGCATTATAGCATATATCTCCGCCATATGCAAAATCTCCGCAGAAGCCATCTGCGGGAAAGGAAGTAAAGAATGAAAAACACGGAAAAGACGATGGAAAAGCTCGTGGCCCTGTGCAAGAACCGGGGCTTCATCTATGCCGGGAGCGAGATCTACGGCGGTCTTGCCAACAGCTGGGACTACGGCCCCCTCGGCGCGGAGCTCAAGAACAACGTCAAAAAGGCATGGTGGAAGAAATTCGTCCAGGAGAACCCCTACAACGTCGGTCTCGACTCTGCGATACTGATGAACCCGCAGGTCTGGGTCGCCTCCGGACACGTCACCACCTTCAACGACCCGCTCATCGACTGCAAGGCCTGCAAGATGCGCCACAGAGCCGACAAGCTCATCGAGGACTGGCTGAAGGAGAACCCCGTCGAGGGCGCGAATGTGGAGGCCATGACGAACGACGAGATGGTCGCCTTCATCCGTGAGCATAATATACCCTGCCCCGGCTGCGGAAAGTCGGATTTCACCGATATCCGCAAATTTAACCTCATGTTCAAGACCCATCAGGGCGTCACCGAGGACTCGGCGAGCGAGGTCTATCTCCGCCCCGAGACGGCGCAGGGCATCTTTGTCAACTTCAAGAACATCCAGCGCACCACCCGCCGCAAGATACCCTTCGGCGTCTGCCAGATAGGCAAGAGCTTCCGCAACGAGATCACCCCGGGCAACTTCACCTTCCGCACCCGTGAGTTCGAGCAGATGGAGCTCGAGTTCTTCTGTGAGCCGGGCACCGACCTCGAGTGGTTTGCCTACTGGCGCGGCTTCTGCCGCGACTGGCTCGTGGGCCTCGGCATGCACGAGGAGAACCTCCGCCTGCGCGACCACGAGAAGGAAGAGCTTTCCTTCTACTCCAAAGCGACGACGGACTTCGAGTATTTGTTCCCCTTCGGCTGGGGCGAGCTCTGGGGCGTGGCCGACAGGACGGATTACGACCTCACCCAGCACCAGGAGCACTCCGGTCAGGACCTCAGCTATTTCGACCAGGAGAAGAACGAGCACTACGTTCCCTATGTCGTCGAGCCCTCCCTGGGCGCAGACCGCGTGACCCTCGCTTTCCTCGCGGACGCTTACGACGAGGAGGTCGTGGACGCGGCCAAGAACGACACCCGCATCGTGCTGCACCTGCACCCGGCGCTGGCGCCCATGAAGGTCGCCGTGCTGCCGCTTTCCAAGAAGGAAGTTCTCGCCGGCCCGGCCAGGGAGCTCTATGCCGAGCTCTCCAAGCACTTCATGTGCGACTATGACGACACCGGCTCCATCGGCAAGCGTTACCGCCGCCAGGACGAGATAGGCACGCCCTTCTGCGTGACCGTGGACTTCACCACCGTCGGAGATGCCGAGACGCCCGCGGACAACTGCGTCACCGTCCGTGAGCGCGACAGCATGCAGCAGGTTCGCCTGCCCATCTCCGAGCTCGTCGCTTACCTCAGCGAGAGGCTCGCCTACTGAGGCGGATTGAAATGAAACATCCCGGCGCCCGGCGCGGGCCGGGGCGGGAGCGGGCAGTGGCCTGCTCCGCGGCCTCGGCCTTTGCGGCCGGTCTGGTGCTCACGGCGGTCTCGGAGCTTATCACAACGCAGAGCTTCGCTGACGCCGCGGCGCTGCTTTTCGGTTTTTCGCCCCGGGCTGTCGCCACGGCGGCATTTCTGGGGCTTCTTATCTGTACGCTCGGCTTCCTCTGTCGGAGCATCTTTGCAGGCGGGCTTGTCGTCACGCTCTCCGTGGCGGGGCTCAGCTTCGCCAACTACTACAAGATGCTCATAACCTCCACGCCGCTGTATGTCCAGGACATACGCCTCATCACCCAGGTGGGCGGCATAATGGAGCTCAACGAGGCGTCCATGAAGTTCTCGCTTGAGAGCGGGGCGGCTGTGGCCGTCATGCTGCTTTTGCTTGTGGGACTTTTCTTCGTCTCGCGCATCTTCCGGCCGAAGCTGCGTGCGGGGCTCATATCCGGGCTCGTCTCGGCAATACTGTTTGCGGCGCTTTTCTGCGTGCCGGCCTCGGTCGACGCCTGGTTTTACGCCCCGCTCGGGGCGGGAAGGGCCGCCGCACAGGAGACGCAGGTCACCTATAACAGCCGCTGCGGCGTGCTGCTCGGTCTGTGGCGTTCCGTCGTACTCGGAGGGGATGAGGATCTGGTCCCCGAGCCCGATGAGGAAGAGCTGATGCTCATGAACGCCCAGAGCTGGATAGAGGACCTGCCCGACACGGAAAAGGATGTGACGCCGAGCGTCATCTTCGTCCTGGGCGAGTCCTTCTTCGACGTGACGGAGCTGCCCGGCGTGAGCTACGCTGAGGACCCAGTCGCGGACTTCCACCGCATATGCTCCGAGGGCGTGTCCGGTAAGTTCTACACGCACACGCTCGGATACGGCACGGAGAACATAGAGCTGGAGATAATGACGGGCATTAACACCCGCTTCTTCAGCTGGGACGACATGATCTACGGCTGGGAGCAGGAAAAGCTTCTCACATATCACAGCCTGCCGCAGATATTCTCGGACGCGGGCTACTACACGGCCTATCTCCACACCTTCAACGACGGCATCTACAACCGCACGGACCTCTATACGGCACTGGGCTTTCAGGAGATGTATTTTTCCGGCGACTTTGCCGCGATAGATCCGGAGGCAGCCGCTGCTGCGGATTACTGGGGATACATGAACGGCAAGATCTCCGGAGAGTTTTACTCCGACGACTATCTTGCCGACGTGACGGCCATGCTGTTTGACCAGAAGGTCGACGAGGGCCCGGTGTTCCTCTGGGCCGTCACCATGGAGAACCATACGCCGTATACGGCGGACAAGTACCCGAGCTACGACTTCCCATTTGAGTCAGCGCTGGACGAGGAGGGTGTGGGAGTTCTCAACGCCGTGACCCAGGGCGTGGCCAATTGTTCCGAGGCGCTGGGCAAGCTTGTGGATTACCTCTCGGAGCGGGAGGAGCCGGTCATTGTCGTATTCTTCGGCGACCACCGCCCGGGCACGCCGCTCGAGAGCGGTGCCACGGTGTATTCCGAGCTCGGCATGTGCCCGGAGGACGTCGCGGACTGGGAGCTTGAGGACTATGCAGAGCTTTACGCCACTGATTATGTGATCTGGTCGAACGACCCGTCGTTGCTCCCGGCCGAGCCGGGCAGCCGACAGAACACCTCGTCCACGCTCCTGGGCGTCGAGGTGCTGCAAATGGCGGGCATGGATCTTGACGAATACTGGAGCATGTGCGCCGTTGTGGATACGATTTCGGACGGCTGGACCTGGAACTTCTTTGTCCCGCAGGATGGGGAGCCCTGCTTCTCGCCCTTTACGGGCCTGGATGAGGAGGGCCTCGACGTAATCAAGGCCATGCGCGTATTTATGAACAGTACATTTTACGGTACGGAGGGCCCCGGCTTCGGGGACATCTTTGCCGTCACAGAAGGGGATAAAGAATGAAAGACGGTTTCATCAAAGTCGCGGCCGCCGCGCCGGAACTGCGCGTGGCCGACCCGATGTATAACACTGGAAAGATAATCGAGTGCATCGAAAAGGCGAAGGGCGAGGGAGTAAAGCTCCTGACCTTCCCCGAGCTCGCCATAACCGGCGCCACCTGCGGGCACCTGTATTATCAGCGCTATCTGCTCGACGCCGCCATTGAGGGGCTGGGCAGGATAGCCGATGCCACCAAGGACAGTGACATGCTCGTCGTTGTCGGCCTGCCTCTGCGTGCGCGCGGCGCCGTGTACAGTGCGGCCGCTGCTGTCTGCAAGGGCGAGGTCCTGGGCTTCACCGCGCGCCGCAACGTCCGCGGGAGCGTGTTCGCCAGCCTGAATCCGGGTGAGTCCATAGACATCGACATGGACTTTTCGGACTACTGCTGCCTCGAGAGCGAGGCGCTCTTCTGCGCGGACGCCATGAGCGAGCTCGTGGTCGGTATACAGTTTGCTGCCGACAGGCGCCTGCCCGTACCCCCGACGGCGGCTCTCTGCGCAGCCGGTGCGACCGTGATCGCCGAGCTCTCCGACGAGCCGATGAGCGTGCAGTCCGCCTTCGAGACGAAGCGCGCGCTTGAGAATGAGACTAAGCGCCTCCACTACGGCACCGTTTACGCCGCCCCCGCTTCCGGCGAGAGCACGACCGACAAGAGCTATTCCGGCCTCTGCCTTGTCGTGGACGACGGCGAGACCATCTCCGAGTGCGAAGCCGGCTGCGGAATGGCCGTGAGTGAGATAGACGTATTCAACCTGAGCGGTGCCCGTGTGCGCGAGAGCACTTTTGCAGCCCTGCCCGCGGCGCCCGTCGCCCGCTACGCCTGGGAGCTCGAGCCTGCCGAGACAAAGCTCACCCGCCGCATAAAGCGCGAGCCCTTCGTGCCCGACGAGGGCATCGCGGAGTTTGCCGCGCGCTGCCTCGACATCCAGGCCACGGGTCTCATCAAGCGCATGGAGTACACGAACTGCTGGCGCCCCGTCATCGGCGTCTCCGGCGGCGTGGATTCCACGCTGGTCATGCTGGCCTGCGCCCATGCCATGGACAGGGTCGGTCTGCCGCGCAAGAATATAGTCGCCGTGACCATGCCCTGCTTCGGCACCACCGACCGTACCAAGAACAACGCCGTTACGATAGCCGAGCGCCTCGGCGCGGAGCTGAGGATCATCCCCATAGGCGAGAGCGTCAAAAAGCACTTTGAGACCATCGGCCATGACTTCAACGACCACAGCGTGGTGTTCGAGAACGCCCAGGCCCGTGAGCGCACCATGGTGCTGCTCGACATTGCCAACAAGGTGAACGGCCTCGACGTCGGTACCAAGGACCTCAGCGAGCAGGCCGACGGCTGGTGCACCTACAACGGCGACCAGATCTCCAACTACGATATCAATGCCGGCCTCACCAAGACCATGGTCCGCGCGGTGGTAAAGCACATTGCGGACACCTGCGAGGATGCCGAGCTGGCCGCGGCGCTCAACGACATCTGGGATACTCCTGTGACGCCTGAGCTGCTGCCCATAGGCGACGAGGGTGAGCTGCTGCAGAAGAGCGAGGACTCCGTGGGTCCCTACATCCTGCAGGACTTCTTCCTCTACCACATGGTCATGCGCGGCGGCTCTCCCGAGAAGGTGCTCCGCCTGGCCGAGATCGCCTTCGAGGGCGAGTTTGACCGTCCTACGCTTATCCACTGGATCCGCAGCTACTGCCGCCGTTTCTTCGTGCAGCAGTTCAAGCGCAGCGCCTCGGCGGACGGCCCTGCGGTCATGGGCTTCACGCTCTCCCCGCGCGATGGGCACAAGATGCCCTCCGACGCCTCCAACGCCCTGTGGATGGACGCCGTCGAGAAGATGAAATAATGGTTTTTTGCGAAAGCGGTCCGCTCTGCGGGCCGCTTTTTGCCTTATAATGCAGAATAAGGAGGGAAAACGGAACTTTGGTCCTTGCAATTTTCCCCGGGCGTTTATATAATGGGCCTGCGCTATATCCGGGCTGGAACCGGAACGGCAGCAGGAGGAAGTAAATATGCCTGACAACACTGAATTTACCAGAGACCGCGTGGGATCGCCGATATCCACGGCTCTGGTTTTTGTTTTTCAACTTGCCGAAGAGCCTGCGAAGAAGGGAGGACCTGCGAGATGATCCTTGCGGTCGACATTGGAAATACCGCTGTGACGCTCGGCTGCGTGGAGGGCCGGGAGATACTGAACCTTGCCCGGCTGGAGACCAGTCCGGCCCGCAGCTCGGACGAATATGCCGTGCTCATGGAGCGGGTGCTGAGCCTGCGCGGAGTCAGCCTGCACGAATTCGAGGGCGCGGCCATCGCCTCCGTCGTTCCTCCGCTCACTGAGGTACTGCGCAGAGCGGTGCGGCTCATAACGGGCCACGACGCCCTCGTCGTGGGCGCCGGAGTCAAGACCGGCCTCAACATCGGCATCGATGACCCCACTCAGATGGGGGCGGACCTGGTGGCGGGCGCTGTCGCCGCACTGGACGCGCATGAGCCGCCGGTAATCATCGTCGACATGGGCACGGCTACCACGATAAGCGTGATAGACCCTAACTCGCGCCTGCTCGGCGGAGCGATACTTCCCGGCGCCGCGGTCTCTCTGGAGGCGCTCTCGGGCACAGCCTCGCTGCTGCCGCGGGTTTCGCTCGAGGCCCCGAAGCGCGTCATAGGCTCGAGCACGATAGAGTGCATGAAATCCGGGGCAGTCTTCGGAGCGGCCTGCGCCATCGACGGCATGATAGACCGCATTGAGGATGAGCTCGGCGAAAGCGCCGCGCTTGTCGCCACCGGCGGACTTGCGTCAAGGATAATCCCCTATTGCAGGCACGACATCGAGATAGACGACTACATGCTGCTGCGCGGGCTTTCTCTTATCTGGCAGAAAAACCGGCGCGAAAAACGCAGAGAGGCGAAACAGGCACTCCACGCATAAGATGCAGAAGGGGCGGCGGGCCATCCCGCCGCCCCCTTTTTCTGCAAGTGGGGGTATTCACATGGTAGACTGGTTTCTGGCCCTGCCGCATACGGTGCAGGCGCTGCTTGCGACGCTGTTCGTTGCGGCTCCTGCAGTCGGGGACTATCGCTACATATTTGCCTTCAATCTGGCGTTGCCCTTCGTTTTGCCGATTGCTTGCTTGGTGAAGGCGGGCCGACCCAAGGCGTAGCTTTTTCTGTTTCGTGCTGATGAGTAACGGGTGAACGTTTCAAATCTGTAAGAGCGGT
>OLZO01000433.1_pt1 | contig 23572 bp, 32 predicted proteins | sample 1644431 | NCBI WGS metagenome assembly OLZO01 (sample SAMEA103958145, study PRJEB25191) | human gut metagenome | biome: human-associated habitat [ENVO:00009003]; feature: intestine environment [ENVO:2100002]; material: feces | place: Germany | collected 2013/2015
GACTCCCAAATAACTGAAAATGGCCCTCCGCAGAATGCTTCCATTCTGCGGAGGGCCATTTAACTATGGTTCTTGGTTGAGATGAGCTGGGATCATGGTCATTCTATTTCCAATGCACCCAGAAGATCCTCCTCCAACAGACAACCAGCAATCAGCGGCAGCCGTCGGCCGTATTCTGTTCGGAGCATCCGATAATCCAGGCCGTTGAAGCGTACACGGTCCAGCCCGTCCATATCCTTGCAGATATGGTAGAGGTGAAGGGTATGTTCCTTTTCCCTGCGGGTCAGCCCCGGCTCCGCTATGATCGCTGTGGCACCAGCGTTATCATCATGACTGTGGTGGGCGATCAGCAATTCCGCGATGCGGTATTGCTTTCTGGTCAGCGCCATGCCCCGCAGACGCAGCCCCTTCTTGTGAATCGCTGCGACTGATCGTTCCCCGTGGGCATCGTCCTGGTCATCGTTGGTCCGTCCAATGTCGTGCATCAGGCTGAAGTAGATCAGAATGTTCCGATCCGCTTGCGTCAAAGGATCTCCTGAATGGTGATAGTAGACCAGAGTCAAGAGCAGTACACGCAGGATATGCTTGACTCCATGAATCTTGAACAGGCCCTCTTCCGGATAACCCAGTGCCTTTGCCTGCCTGCCATAATACTGAAATTCCAGCAAGGTGGGGGCTAAAAGGGGCAGCACCGTCTCCGGGACCGCAGGGATCATGTCCTCATAGCGATAATCTGTTATGGAACCAGGCAGGACCAGCACTTCATTCTCCTCGGAAAATGTGGGAAAGTATGCCACAATCAGCTCTGGTCTGATCCTGGCTACGGCGATATGCGTACCACGGCCGCTGTGGATGGCAAACCACAGGGCATTGCCTGGATGACTGCTCCATGAGATGGCCCGCTCCGGCGGCATGGAGCGTTCGCCCATACCGCGGTAGATCGTGATAAGGCCATCTGTGTCAGCTGGAGGCAGCGGCCCCGGCGGTGCATACCGGGATACATACGCCAGAATTTCCGGCTGCCACATATCATTGGCATAGTCGATCCGTTTATAGATCTTGTGCCAGACCGGGAAGACAGTTTCCTTCGGGATATCCTGATAGCGCTGCTGGAAATCCCAGATCAGCATGGGCAGCGGCACACTCTTGGTGTAATATGAGGCCCAGTCCCGTTCTGCAAGTTCATGGCAGATACCGCCCTGCTGAGCAAGGGCATGAAGTGCCCGCCGTCCTGTATCATGGATGTACTGCCTGTTCAGGATAAGATCAGCATACAGGCCATGCTCATAGTCGGCATAATAGGTGTGGAAGATCTTTCGCGTAGGATCATGGACAGCCTTACTGATGTCCAGACCGTGCGCAGACAGCGCCTCAGCCAGTTCGGCATAGGACAGACCATCCTCGGTCCGCTCTGATACAATCTCCTCTGTCAGTGGATCAAATCTGGTCATGACGCCGCGCACTTCTTGCAGTAGCAGGGAGTTTCTCATTGGTGCTCCACCTCTTTCCCTTCCGTCAATTTTCGGAAGTGATCCACACCCGGGACAAGGGTGTGGCCGAACCCAGTATCGAAGCGGCAATGGATCTGGCCTATGTCATCGACATGCCATACGGTTCCTTTTGTGTTGTCCGGGATGGGCCACGGGTCCTGCTCCATGTGCAGAAGGAGTATCCGGGTCCCGGTCGGATACTCTTTTTGCAGCTGCAGAACGGCATCGTGGTTTAATTCATTCATTTTTAACCTCCTTGTTGTCATGCCCAGAACAGCCAATGGCCATCCAGTGAACGGAGCAGCTGGTAAAACGCATCGAACACTTTGTAATCGGGAAGGCCGGTCCGCAGCAGAGCTTTCAGCGGCTCGCTGTCAACGGGGACACAGAAGTTATACTGGAAATTATAAATGGGCTGCCCGGTGTAGGGGACCAGATCGTCGCTGTCGTGTTTGCCCAAATAGACCACTCCGTGTACATCAGCCATTGCCTGGATCAGTTCCCGGCTGATGTCATTGATGGGAAGCCGTTCTGTGACAGGATATGTCTGCATCCTGATATAACGGGTTTTTTGTTCCAGAACCGACTCCAGCCGGGCCATAGGTGCGCTGGACTCATCAGGTGATTCGTCCACAGCTTCAAGACCGGCTGCCTTCTGCAGCGCCCTGTACAGCGAGGTATAGTGTGTTTCCAAAATATCCAGAAGGCGCCGGGCCTCTGCGCCGTCCAGCAGATGCGCGTCCCCCACCTTAAACTGCTCATAGCAGTCAGAACACACGCAGTCATAGGGCAAGTAGAGGATTCCCTCCTTGACCGGCAGAAGGACGCCGCCAAGGTGGCTGCCGTCATGGAACGGGAAGCTCCAGATCTGGTCACTGCCAAACTGCGCTTCATACCGCTCGCGGATAGGGGCCAAGTCCGTAAAGCTGTGCCCACCATTCTTGAGCAGTGTTATCACCTCGGCCATTGGAGCCAATTTTTCCTGTTGGGCCATGTCACCAATGATGCAGGTGTCGATTCTGTCTGCAGCCGGATTTTGATGGTTTTGTTTATGATCCATTTCTGTGGTACCTCCTATCTTTTCCTGAAGAGTTGATCGACATAACGGGCTTTTGCGTAGAGCGGCTCCTCCAGCATCTTCAGCTGTTCGTCACTTTTGCTTCTGCGGGTACCGAAGGGCATCGGATAACGCCATACCCATTTTCTCCAAAGATAAATTGGCGTGTACCAGCGCTCATACTCTGTCACGGTGAGAGTATCGCCACGAATGACGACTGCGGGAATCCCATATAAGCTCAACTGGATAAAGGCCATTTCCGCACAGGTGGCATCCAGATCGACAGCCTGAAGAACCAGCTCTTCTGTGGGATTGAGGCCCAGCTGTAGAAGCCGCTCCGCCGCCGCAAGCAGTAATATTCCGCTGCCGCAGGTAGGGTCGGTCAATGTAAAATAGCCCTGTTCGGAAATGTCCGGGGAGCTGTGATAGGTGAGGCGGGCCAGCAGCCTTGCTATGCTCTCCGGCGTAAAGTCCTGCTTCATGCCCCGATTTGCTGCACCCAGCTCCAGGAATACATCGCCCAGGATATCCGGATAAATGCCGCATTGGACATTCCGGGAAACGGTATTGGCCAGTTCCTGAAATGCCTGTCCAAATGCGACCTGTTCAGCTGAAGTGTAGTCCTTCAGCAATGCGGTAAGCCGCTTTTTTCGCTCCAGATGATGCACGGGATCTGTGCAGGCGCTGAGGTGCAGCGCGCAGTAGCTGATGAAGCTGCGATAGACACGCTGTGTATCGTTCCGTCCACGGGTGATCTCCGCTGTTTGTATGAGCAATTTCTTCACATCATTTATTCCGTTTCTATCATTCATAGCGATCTCCTGAAATTTTAGGGCCGGAAGACATCTAATCTTCCGGCCCATTCTTTTTTTGAACCCAGTGCGGGATGTTCACTCAGATGTGGCAATCCACATATACCAACATACTCTCCTCCGGCAGTGCAGCAATGAATTCCTGGACCATCCGGTCCCATACCTGATCTGCATTTTCTTTTCCGCAAGCAGATACGTCACAGAACTCAGACCATCCGTAATCAGACAGGTAAGCGTAAGGGCTGACTGGCCAGTGACACGCTTCCGTACATTGATTGCGGGTGAGATAGTCATCTAAGGATTCATTTTTGATATAAACCAAGGCGCCAGACTGTACGATTCCCTGTTCTGTAATGGATAGCCCAAACGTGCCCTCTGGAAGCTTCCCATCCAGATACCATGCCTCCAGATTGTGAAATTGTTCGGTGGCCTGATGAATCTTCCACCCTTGCATGGCGTCCCAGGCAATATCACATTTGCGTGCTCCAGCGACCCATCGATAGCCGGCTGGTGCAGGATTATCGAACAGGTTCTTTGGAAGATAACCTCGATTCCCAAGAATGAACGTCTGACAATTCTCAGGAACTAAAAAGACTTCTGGAAAACGGTCGCCAACTGAGCACCAGTCCCATTTTGTATTGGGATTAACATAATATCCCCAGGCCTGCCGGGTCGGTTCAAAGGAATAGGCATAACAGTCTTTTGCAAATGACTCGTAGGTAGGGAACAGTTTTCTGGCCGGATAGTCCGGCAGTAGTTTCATGTGGCGTGTTTTCTTCGTTCGCTTACGATGATGCAGTTGGCCAAACCGCATCTGGTAAATGTTCCCCTCATGGACCTCATACTTGTGGAAAAAATCTCTGTCATATATCGAGAGGATCCTGCCGTTTGGCATACGGACACAGTCTAAAACGCTGTGCTCATACTCATGCCGGGACTGTTCGGTACAGTCTATAAATTCCAGATTTTTTGGATCTTGAGTATATTCCCAGTATGGATCAAGCCGCTGGCAAACCAGTTCCTCAACAAATGACTCAAAGCGCATCTGCGGTTGGATGGATAGCGCATCAGAATCCAATGAAAGGGGGATGCCCTGGAGATGCGTGAGAAATGCGACCTCCATGATATGGGCAAGGATCTCCTGCTCTGGGATCTGTTGAATCTGGTCGGCAAGGTCATCTGGCAGACTTACCGCTGTAAGAACTGAAAAGTGGCTCATAGTATTACGCTCCTTGTTTTTTCCTTTTGTGATCCTTCAAACAGTATCGGCGCGATACCGCTGCCGATACAGCGCACTCATATCCTTCTTCTCGCTGGGACTGAGCTGTTTGGCATACCGCTCCTCACAACCATCCTCCCAGGGGTACTTACCTGCGGGATCACAGAGCAGGACACGTAGGATCCGCTTGAAGCAGGAATCAGGTACTGCCGGTTCTGTTTCAAAGAAATAGACCGGGAGATTAAAAACCTCGGTTTCCCTGTCGCCGGACTGGTATCGTTTCCCGTTTTCTGCGATCTCCCGCCCAAGCAGGTTGAGGATCATACCTGCGCTCTTTTTCACCAGCGGGAGGTTCAGCTCCAGTTCCAGACTGCCGTGCTTGTTCAGCCCATGTGTGTGGCTGCTCGGCCGCTCGCAGAGGACAAGGTGGATGATCCAATCAGGTTCCATGGCAATCTGCTCCTTCTCCTGTACTGGATGCGTCCTGTATCAGCCCTGCCTGTGGCAATATCCCCAGCAGAATAAATTTGAATGCACACTGGTATCCTACCAGAAACGCATATTCCAGCTCCTTTGCAACCCGGAGATTGTCCAGATCACAATATTCTTCCAGTAGTCCTCTGTGTTTATCGCCAAGCAGCTCCAGGATTTGACTCTGTTTTTGAAGGGCCAGTTTGTTCGCTTGGCGCAGCTCATCATTATCGAGCCTGGTCACCTCCTCAAAGGGGTCCCAGCAGCCATCCATCATACTGTGGAAGAAGTCAGAGATCGTGCTGTGGTCGGGTGCGGGACCGCCGATGGCTTTCGCCAGTGATTGGATCGCCAATTCCAAGGCTGGCAGCCGTTCAGTAAGTGTTGATCTGATCGGATCATTGAGATTTGTTTTTTGCACATAGTTTCGTGCACACCTCCATTTCATTTGTAACGCGGCAGTTGGCCGCTCTGTGTATATATAAAAAACGCATGGATCTGGCGTGATCCATGCGTTTGCTGCCCTTGGGCACTGAAATGAATTTGTCGCCACAAAGGCAGAAAACAAAAAAGCTCTCAAAGGCCATTAAGACCTCCGAGAGCTTTGAAACGCGGTTACTGTGCTTGCCAATGGCAAACAACGGATACTGTATGCTGTCATTATACTTGAGTCTATTATAATTTACAAGTGGAAATTATAAGATCGTTTTTGCTTTCGGAATGATGGAATCTCACTCCGTCAGATTAGCTATGCTACAAGAAGGTATACGGCGCTTTACTTTTATGCTCTTACTGAATATAATCAGAGTATAAAAGTAAGGTGGTGAGTAACGTGAAATATGAGAAACTTGATAAACTGCTGCTGCAGCAAAACGGCATCCTGCGGACAGCCGACCTCCAGACGATTGGGGTATCCAGAGCCTATTTTTCCACGTACATGAAAGACCGTGGATTGGAGCGGATCGCCCACGGCGTCTATCTCGCCCCAGACTCTCTGGGAGACGACTTTTTCATTTTACAGTCCAGATGGCCGAAAGCCGTGTTCTCCCACGAGGCGGCCCTCTACCTGTGGGGATTGGCTGAGCGGGAGCCTCTGCCCATTACTGTCACGCTCAAGGCAGGCTATAACGCCACGAACCTTACCACAGAGGGGATCAAGGTCTATAAAGTCAAACCGGAGCTCTATGAGCTGGGTAAGACGGAGACCACATCTCCCGGAGGGCATCTGGTGACAGTATATGACGCAGAGCGCAGCATCTGTGACCTGTTCCGCAGCAGAAGTCAGGTGGAGGTCCAGGACCTTCATTCCGCCCTGCAAAACTATCTCAGAGAGAAAAGGAAAAACATTCCGCTCCTGATGCGCTATGCTAAAGCGCTGCACGTGGATCGGATCATGAAACCATATTTGGAGGCGCTGCTGGCATGATACACACACCCAAACAACTAAAAGACCTTGTGAGGAATTTGAGCAAAGGCAACAGTATGCAGGCCCAGATCCTGATCCGGAATTACATGATGGAACGCTTTCTGGAGCGCCTGTCACGCTCTCCATACCAGAAAAATTTTATCTTGAAGGGTGGGGCGCTGGTGTCTGCGATGGTGGGAGTGGATACCCGCTCTACCATGGACATCGACACCACGCTGCGCGGCCTTCCTCTCACTGTGGATGACATAACAGACATTCTGGCGGAGATCGTATCCATCCCATTGGATGATGGGATCACCTTCCATATCAACCGCATCTCTGAGATCATGGATGAGGCCGAGTATCCGGGGATTCGCGTGACGATGGAGGCAGAGCTTGGGACTATGCGTACTCCGCTGAAGCTGGATATTTCCACTGGTGATGCTATCACCCCAAGGGAGATCTCCTATCAGTTCAAATTGATGTTCGAGGACCGCTCGATCTGTATCCTGGCCTACAATTTGGAAACCGTGCTGGCGGAAAAGCTGGAGACCGTCCTAAGCCGTGGCACCGCCAATACCCGTCTGCGGGACTACTACGACCTCTACATCCTACAGCATGATGTCCCAACAGCCATTGACTACGCGCATCTGCATTGTGCGTTCATGGCCACTTGTGCAAAACGCGGGACCCAGTTTACTGTTCAGGAGGGGGATCTGATCCTGAGCGAGATCTGCTCCAGTCCGGACCTTCAACTTCTATGGCGCAGATACCAGAGCAAGTATTCTTATGCTGCGCAGCTCTCTTGGGATACTGTCATGGATGCGGTTCACTCACTGTACCATCAGGCCGCAGGAGCATAAGCGATCCATACAGCGGCCCTTCCACGGTCAGGAATGATTGGAGTTGACTTACGAAGATTCCGTACCACGCCACTGTTCCCATCCTCGCCGAGGAACGAGTGATAGGCTGCCTGTGCTTTCAGATTGGCCTTGATGAACTGAGTGTAGGTTGCGGTTTCCTGGAAGATATCTCGGATCTCTGACCATGCCCTGTCACAGCCGTCCTGGCACTGCCCGCGGGCGGCGTACTCGTTTTTATCCCCGTTGAACTCCTCAGTAATGTATCTGCGCCCATCCTTGCAGATAAAGATGATCCTCCGTCTTGTCATATGTCCTCCTTTTCCGCGGCGTGTCTGGCCGCACTGATAATCTGATCCTCTGTGGTGCAGGGAAATTGGCTGATGGGATTGTCCACATGCAGCCGGTAGCGCTCCCGATGCTGGAACAATCCGTATGTGATACTGGCCAGGATCTCTCCGGTACGGAGATCGATCTGGCCCGAACAGCGGCCGTACTCGCTGGCCAGCCGTTCTGAGGTCTGAAAGGAAAAGAATCGGTATTTGGATCCTCTCTCAGAGTCCATCCATAAACATCTCCTTCTGATCATGCGTTGTTGCCAGAGCACAGCAGGCGCACCAGATCGAAAAGCGGAGTATGAGCGCAGGTAAATCTGCTCTCATACTCCGCTTTATGCTGTTTTGGGTCCTTACAAAGCCGTCCGGCTCGGTCGCTGTGTCTGTTCGGCTAACTCCGCTCACCTCTCAGCCATGCAGCGGCCTTTTTCAACAGGATGGCCGAAGTGGAGGCGTCAACTTCCACTTCAATATCAAAATCCTGCTCGCCGGCCCGGGCGCTGTTGTTGGCATAGTAGATGGACAGGCTGACGCTCTGCTTCCTGATATCATAATTGCAGTAGAGATTGATGTAGTCATCGTTTTCCTCTGTCTCCACATGGATACCGGCAAAGACACTGTCCACATGGAACCAGCACGGGATATAGAAGGAAACCGTATCATCGTCCAGCCACTCTGGCTCCTCCAACCGCAATTCATGATCCGTCAGGGGCCGCAGCATCGTTGTGGTCTGAAATGGCCTCATGTTGCTGTAGCCTCCTCTACCTACGGCGGCTTGCCTGTGGTCAGCCAGGACAGCCAACAGGTCTGGCAGTCCTGCTCCTGACATGGGAAGCTGGACTGCTCTGCTGAAAACGGCGGACAGGAGCCACTGAGCAGGAGCGCCTTCTGCGCCGCGGTCAGATCCGTTGACTGCAGCAACGTCATCCCAGGGCAGGCTGGACCTGTAAAGGATCCGCCGGGCCCCAGCGTCAGCTCCGTCACACGATCCAGCGCCTGAGTGAATGCCTTCCGGGGGATAGAGTTACGATAGCGGTCCAGCACATCGCTGGTGATCTTGACGATGGTATTGGATTTATTCATGCCTGCACACCTCCATTTTCTCTGTCATGCTCCGCTTCCGGCATAAGGGCCTTCATCTGCGTGTAGAGCTCCCGCCGGCGCTCCTCTGTGATGAGCCCCAGCTGGCGGGCAAGATCAATGGAGCCGATGTGCGACCAGTACCATGCCCTGCGGGATGCCGGCAGCGAATCAGGGTTCCTGATACTTCGCTCTGCCTCCTGCTTCATGGCAACCAGCAGAGTTTCAATGTTCTGCGCCGGGTCTGCCCATGAGCTCCCGCAAGTTGGGCAGTATTCGACCGGCGGGAGCGCCGCTGCACAAACTGGGCAGTTCTCCGTATCCGCAAGGTCGTAGAGGCGGACCTCATCGCCGGGCGGTTCGTCCAGCAGCTCCATGCAGCCGTTGCCGCCCAGTGTTGCCTCAGAACAGTTGAGCAGGATGGCATAGTGGCCGTTCCATTGTTGGCCGGCATAGCGAAGGGTATCCTCGATCTCATCCAGCGTCAGCTTCCCCCGTTTTTTCCGGATAACGACACATGGGATGTCACGGCGGTCGTAGCTTCGCTCGATGGTTGTCCCGCGTTTCATTCTATCACCCCTTCTCCACAGCCGCCTTCTACGGGCTGCAGCCCATGTTTTTCAGCGTACACATCCAGATCCCGCTGCGCCAGGTCACGGCTGCTGCGATAGGGTACGGCATGAAGGCCGGACTCACGGCGCTGGCCCTTCTTAGGCGCGGCATAGCGGCGGAACGCTTTGTAGCTGCTGCCGATCCCCGTTCGGACAAAATAGAGATTACCCTGTGCATCGGTGTAGCAGACGGTCGGCACATCCAGTTCGCGTGCCATATCATCCAGCGCCGCGCAAAGGCCGCTGGTCTGACTGCGGTAGGCCTCACGGAGTTTTGCGGCATCCTCAGCATTCAGCAATCTGGCTGAAGCCAGGTCATAGTGGACATTGCCTCTTTTTCCACATTCGTCATAAGAAATGTGCAAAAATCCCTCCCGAACTGGGATCATGGCGCCGCCGCTGCGGAGATCTCCAAAACAGGGGTACTTACAGACCAGCTGGTGTCCAAACCGCAGCTGGAACAGATGCCGGTAGTGATCCAGCGCCAAATCTGTTGGAAGCCGCTCCGTCAGGTAGGCGACCACATCATCCGTCTTGGGGAGGCCCGCTTGTGGGAGCGACATCCCCATGTAATGGATGGTGCGCCCTTCCGCTTCATCATTGAGTTTTGTAAAGATCTCCTTGCGCTCCTCTGATTCCACAAAACAGCGGGCGGCCAGCTCCGCAAGTTTGCAGTTGCATTCGCTCCATTCGACCTCATCGGGCGGAACGGTATAGGCAAACTCATGCATCAGATAATAAAGCTTCAGGATCTCCAGTCCGGACACAGCCTGTGTCGGAATGAAGACCATGAGTTCCGGATCAGGGGCGGTATCAACTCCGATCCCGACCTCCGCTTCCGCAGTCACTGTTTGGACCAGCTTTTCCAGTTTGGTACTGCGGTCACACAGCACCTCATATTTCAGAAAATAGTCATGGGGGATACCCTCCTCATCGCACAACTCATCGTTGTACTCGGCGGTGAGAAGGAGGCCCGGCCGCCCATCCACATAGGCGATATAGCAGGGGACGGAGAGGCAGTCCGTCCAGAAAGCCTCATATACGCGCTGGAGCGGCATCGGTAGCTCTTCCACACTTTTCAGGGATTCCTTCCCGCCCTTGTGGAGTTCTCCCAAACAGTTGCAGTAGAAGATAATTTGCTCATCTTTGAAATCCCGCATGATCATTCACTCCCAATCAAAAATCGTTTGTCCAGTATCTGTGTTGCAAACCGCATAGTCCCTTTCGTCGTCTCCTGCGGCAAAGTCGTCTGAGGAAGTCAATCGGTTGATCTGTGCGGCCTTTGCTTCTGCGTCCTCATCGGTGTCAGCTTCAAAGAAAACGGCAATGCGTCTGGTCTGCTCCATGGTGATACAGTAGTTCATCCTGCTTCATCCTTTCTGACGATGTGTACGAACATAGTAGCCTGTACGCAGGTTCATCAGCAGCTTGCCCAAGTGGTTGCAGCCCCGCCTTCCAGCACAATGGGGACAGGTACAGCTGCCCCAAAAGTTGTCGTGCCAAGTGTTGCCTTCCACCAGAACGGACTTGCCGGTAGCCAGCAGCTTGGGGATCAGCTCCGGGTTTTCCTGAAACTTGTGGGCGAGCAGGTCACGCATAACGGCCAGCTTCCGCTGTTCCCAGTCCGGCCGCATCTGGACATGCCGGCCCCGCCGTTTTGCCTGGGCCGGTGTCAGTGTGAGAAACTGTGCCCGTTCTTTAGGATCTGCACATTTCGCTGCCTGAAACGCCGCTTCCACCGAGGGGTAGGTCAGCCCAAAGCTGCTCACCCGGCAGGGGTGGAAATTGCTCAGGAACGCATACTCGCCTGTAAATTGATCGATAACTTTGATAGAGATCATCTCCGTTTCCATATAAGTGAATTTGTTATGTATGTTTTGTAGACAGCCTGAGTCGGGCTGTGTGCGCTGCCTCTTTGGGGAGACGAGACACCGAAGATCAGTGGTGGCTGTGCATGGACAATGCTACGGTGTTTTCCCATTTCATCTCTCACCGGCGGATCTTGCCATACCCCGCTGCTTGATATAGGCGTAGGGGCAGTTAGGCCACTGTCTGCCCTCACACTGCAAGCAGTTGGTCTGCAAACAGTGTTCTTCCATGCAGCTGCTGCACAGCGATGTGCCCACATACTCAGGGGCCGCAATGTAGTGGGGAGGCATTGAAGCCAGCGCTGATCTGCGGATCAGAGGCTGCCCGCAGCGGATGCAGTCCAGTTCCTTCCACTGCACAGGCTCCGCCATCTCGTACTCAATACACTCACCACAGATTGGGCAGAAGTGCCACGGCCTTCTCTGACCGGTATTTTCAGGTCCTTCCGGTGGTGGCAGCTTACCGCCGCAGGTCCCGCACCAATAGTTTGGCAGGACATTCGGCCGTGCCTGCGTCAGTTTAGGGATCATATCGTTCATCCTCCGCTTCTTTTGTCATGGTCGCATACCGTAGCGCACAGGCTGTCCTCCTGCCAAGCATAGAGGAGCAGATCATGGCTGCTGGATTTTTCAGGGCGCGATGCTGCCCGAAACCGATAATTTGTGAATACAAAACCAGTCGGACTGTGAGTGTATCGGACTGCAAGGGTCTGATACTCCCGGCCCAGCCAGCTGGCGGTGCCCACAATCTGTTCGGTTTCATTGCCAAAATCCAGATTGAACACCCAATTTTCCCAGCACCGCTGCGGCTCGGCGTACCATGCCCCACCCGGCAGAGACAGTAGCTTTTTCTTCATCTCTTCATAGCCCCGCAGACCGGGGTGCTGCTCTGAAAATGATTTTGCCAGTTCTTTTTCAAAGACACAGAATGGGATAAATGGCTTTTTCCCAGCGAAGTCACTGTTCCCATCCAACGCAATGACCTGCCCGTCTGCGATGACTTCGACGATCACATCCTGCCGGATACGGCTGTCGTTTTCATATGCGGTTGGGGTTGCAGTGTACCAGATGCCGTTCTCTGTATTGCGGTTATAGAAGCGGTGTGGCGAGTCTACGGACTTGAACACGTCCGTGCATAAGCCTGCGTTTTCAAACAGGTAGCTGACCTGAATCTTCTTCATCGTGTATCCCTCCACAGCATGCAGGAATGTTCCAGCGGCTGATACCACATAAGCACCTCGCCCTCAGGCAGTGGACAGTTTGGGATCCACTCCATATGGTCCTTCACCTTCCACCCCGGCCGGCAGGTTAGTGTCCCCGCCTCTTCAAACACATTCAGCCGAAGGGACTTTCCTGCAAGATTGCGGGCTGTCCGGTCGAAGGCTTCGAATACTGGGATGTCCTCCGGCGTATGCAGTGTCACCGTCACCCCATCCAGCAGAGGCATCAGCGCATCCAGCTCCGCGGGCTGGGCGGTATAGAGGTAGATGGGCGCATCCGTCTGGCTGCGGATGTCAGCCACAGCCGCCTGGATGATCTCCGGATGCAGCATGGGCTCGCCGCCTGTGAGCATGATCAGCTGGTAGGGACTGTAATCCCGGCATACAGGCAGAGACTGGAGATCCCAGTCCCGATTACAGCAGCCTGGGCAGTTCCGCGTACATTCCTCGAAAAGGAGCAGCCGCAGCTTCTTTTGATCGGTCATCCCTGCACCTCCTCTCCAGCATCTGCCGCATCGGTATCTGACAGGCATTCTCTAACGTCGGTTTCATCAAAACTGAATACCTCCGTCAACTCTTCCGCAGTGAATCCGAGATCCATCAGAGTTTCGATCACTTCCCGAACATGGCCTCCGGCATCGTTGAGCATGTGGTCGATGATGCAGTTGGTCAATGTCAAAATGCGCTCCAGTGTAATAATAGGTTCATGTGTTTCCTCGTGCATTGTCCATGTCTCCTTTCAAAACTCGATCAGGGCATAGCCACACCAGACTGTGGACGCCCCGAATGTGTTGCGCACAGCAAGCTCCGCCACCGTATCGGTGTCAGGCACGTCCAGTACCTGCTTGAGCCTGGTCAGTTCAACTCGGAGGGCGCGTGTTTCTTCCGGCGTGACAGGATGATCTACCTGGACCATCACATCCGCGCAGCCGCCGCAGCCGTCAATGTTCGTCTCCCGGATCAGGATCAGATTTGCTTTTTCCATGTACTGTTCTCCTTTTTCTATTAGTTTTGTGTGCGGCCTTCTTCCTGAAGTCTATTACACCCCCTTCACTGTCTTTTGCGGCACTCCCGCATGGAAAAATCTATATAAAAAGGCACATGGGCCTGAGCCGCATGTGCCTTGTGGACAAAAGCGTCCGAGATGAAATTGTTCCCATACGGGGCTAAAAAACAAAAAAGCTCCCAAAGGCCAGATGACCTCCGGGAGCTATCAAACACGGTTACTTTGCTTGCCTTAAAACAAACAACGGATACTGTATGCCTGTATTATACTGGGATACACAAGAATTTGCAAGAGGGAAAGAATTTCATTAAACCAGCTAAAAGGAAATCAGATATCCGCCGACTTGAAATAGACTAGACACAATGGATTCCCCCCTGCGCCGAATAGCGGTAAAGCAAATGGGCGTTGTGCTGGAGAAATTCTTTGAAAAAAGCTATCTCAGCATCTGAGAACCCCTCATTAGATTTCCATTGATACGCAGGTAGAACACATCGTGCGGAGTCAAAACCGTGCTCTGCGGGGCGCTCAAAATGTACCTCGACTTTTGAACATCGCTATCTTCTATAATGTAATATATGGATACATCACAATGAGGTCACCTCCAGCTTTCCCTGTCAGTATTCTCTGATATCTAATTTCCCGTCAGGCGTCAATCGAAATACACAAGCATGGCAAAGCTATTCAACCAGCATACCATATTCTATCAAACCAAAAAGCATTTGACAATGCCCCTTTAGGGGGCTATAATAAAGACACAGGGAATGCCTGCTGGTAACAAGCATCCCCCGTGGTGGAAACCCAGATGGTCGCCACTACATAAAACTTACGAGCTGGAGGGTTTTAACCCTCAAACAACTGTGAGCCGTTCTGTTGCAGCAGACGGCTCACTTCTTTCTACTATGGAACTTGTCCCATGCTTGGTACAGAGTCCATGCAATGGAAACAATCCCAAAAACTTCTTGAAGCGTTATATGTATCACCCCCTGGGAAAAAATTTCCCGCGAGGCTATACATTCACCTATCTTTCCGCTCTCGCGGGATACCAGGCGACCGTCCTTTAACCATCACCGTCTCTGACTGTCATAACGGTTGGGTTCCACAGAATTTATTATACACAAGCCGTCGAGTGCTGTCAACTTAGTGAGAGCTACCCTTTTATGGGGTATGCTCTCATTTTTTACAGGCCAGGGGACGAAGCATCCCCGCAGGCCTGCTGGAGGGATGAGACTTGCGAAGTATATTCATATAAAACAGATCTAAGGCTATCTTCATCTGAGATCCAAGTTTCGTTTGTCATAATTTTATACAGTGCTACACTCTCAATAGCTGATCGGTCTTCTGCAGAGAGCGTATCCCAATTATGCCGTCCAAGGAGGTTCAGTACTTCCCCATTGCATGTGGGGCGATAGCCAGTTAAAACATCATTCTCGAAGCGAAGCTGTACAGGAACTCCCTCATAGATAAACTTTGGATATACCATTTCCTTTCCATTGGAGGAGAGGGCCGCACAGGCAAGAAATCCAGTATCACGCTGAATTTTCTTTACAGATAAGCCATTTGAGATTTTCTGCTGGAATTCTGATTCTGCAATCAGATCCACATATTCTCCGTCGTAGTGCAAATCATTCTCTGCGTGCAGAAACCAGTACGAACCAAGCACTAACAGTGCAATAATCAAGACCGTTGGATAAAGTATGATATGTTTCCTACCCATATTCAGAAACCCTCCGATTCAGATGAAATTATTGTTTGCATAGCTGTTCTACCACGGTGAATTCGACGATTTCATTACTCGGGGCACTCGGCGGAAGAACGACAGCTTGGATCGCATACCGGCCAGAGCACATGCGCTCATAGGGATATACATCGATCCCACAGCCCCTATATTCATCAAGGGTGGAAAGTTCATCGCGGATGGCCCTTGCTATTCCCTCATAAGCAGAATCTATATCTGTGCCATACTCGACTGCTATGAGGTCACCAATCATGTCATCATCTTTCGAGTAATAGAGCAAGTATTTATAATTTTCCCTCCCAGTTGGTTTCCTGTCATGCTCAGATTGCCGCTCCTCTTTCTGCCGCTGGATCTGTTCATTGCGATAGGCAGCACAGTAAAACATGGGGGCGATATTGAGCGCATAGCAGACGCTCAGACCTAACCGGAGGGAGGTGCCTTCCATACTCCGCTCGCCGTTTTCAAGCCGTTGGTATTGCCTGATGTTGATATTTGCTCTGTCAGCAACCTGCTGCTGTGTGAGCCCTAAAGCACGACGCTGCTTTGCCAATTCTTCACCTTTACCAAGTAAGCCGAGTAAATCGCCAATGCCAGGGAATTGAGTAACTTCATAGTCAAAGAGAAAGCCATATTCAGGATAAAATGGATATGACATAGCGGCAACCTCCTTTTTATGACCAATCGGTCGTGTTACCTGAATATTACCACCAGCTGGTCGTAAAGTCAACCCCATTTTTGGATAAAAATGGGGTTGATGTGCAGGCTGTTACGATGGTCATCCGAGTGAAAATAAGAAGGATGAACAAACTACCAAAATATACTCCGATTATTGTGTAACACAAATGACATCATTTGTGTTGACTTTTGGGCGGGATATGCATATACTGAAAGTGAAAGGAGTGGATTCCATGGCTACGAATACGATTCGCATTGACGACAGCACAAAGGCCGAGGCGACCCGGATTGCCGATGAGTTGGGCCTGACGTTCAACGCAGTGGTCAATATTTTGCTGAGAAAATTTAATATGGAGAAGGGATTTCCTTTCCCGGTGAAGATCGAGAGCAAAAAACAGGTTACTGTTTTTGATATGGACTCACAGGAGTTTGAGGCCGCCTGCAGGGAGGCGATTGCCAACCGGGATCCCTATCCTGTGGCGGAATACACCACCTTGCTGGACAGCGAAACCGGGAACTTAATGCGAAAGTATGCCGATGGGCGGGTGGAATATGTCTTGGACTGAAGCTATGGACCGGGCCCCTCGACTGCTCGTATTTGCGGGGCCGAATGGCTCAGGTAAGAGTTCCATCACAGTGAAGATTCCGCCGGTGGGACTATATGTGAATGCGGATGACATTAAGAGGGCCAGAGGCTGCACAGACCTGGAGGCGGCCCAGGAGGCGGAGCAGATTCGACATCTGCTTTTATCCAACAAAAAGGATTTCACATTCGAAACCGTCTTGTCCACACCCCGGAATCTGGACCTGCTGCGGCAGGCGAAGGCTGCTGGCTATCAAATCAAGGCAGTTTTCGTCCTGACAAAAGATCCGGCAGTCAATATGGAACGTGTACGGCAGCGGACGGCGGCCGGCGGGCACGATGTCCCGGAGGACAAGATCGTCAGCCGGTACCACAAATCTCTGAGCAATCTGGCTGAGCTGGTTCGTATTGCGGATCAGACAAGGGTGATCGACAATACAGGGGAGCTTCCAGAGCTGATCTGCGAAATCAATGGAGACAGAGTCCGTATCATTGAGGGCACCTACTGGATGAAAAAAGAGATTCTTGCCCTGCTGTCATTGAAAAAGTAGGAAACTCCGACGGCTGCAAGCCGGCAGAGCTCGGGTCCCCTTTTGCCCTATGGACTGAACTACCTCCCTCGTAGAAATAGCGGAGAGTATTTATGATATAACCGCTCAACAAACTGGAGTTTATGTTTTAAGTTGATAATTATTCCAATTATGACACAAAGAGCCATGCAAATGCCACATACCGCACCCATATAAATTTTCGTTGTTTTGCCAATGTGTTAGGTTTCTTTACAAAGGCATAATCATAAATCACAACAAAAAACCGAGCCAACCTACACTAAAACGTCGCTTTTTCAAGAAAAAGGCGGCGTTTTTTCATGGCCCGGTTTGGGAAAGGAGTGGTGCTGACTTTATACTAAAACGAAAGGGGGAATTTTTTTAGCTGGCCGGGCCGGGAGGTCTGGCCTTTTTTCATCTCAAGAAAAAGGAGGTTAGCCAATGGCAGATGAAAAAGTAAACGTGAGCGCGGAGGAAAGTAAAACCCCGGAAGCTCCGGCTCCGTCCGGGCCGGGCGATCCGCCTGTGCCGGAACACACCGAGGGCCCTGCTGTCCCTGGTGGGGATCAGGCGGCCCCCGCTCATGCGGAGTCTGCCGCCAGGGAACATACCCAGCAGACTGTTCTCCCCGGCATGGGTAAGGACGCTCCCGCGCCGTCCGGCAAGGTGATCAACCTCTCGGACATCCAGGCCGCTGATAAGGGCGGCAAGGAGGCTTCTGCTCCCGCCCCGGACAAGAAAGCGCCGGAGGCGGATAAGCCGCCGAAGCGCCGGGGCCGCCCGCCGAAAGAGCAGACCGGGCCGACTGTGGAGAAAAAGGCGAAAGCGGCGGAGCCCCGCACAGGCCGCCCGTCTAAGGTTGACAAGGCGGCCCGTGAGGAGGCTCCGCCCTCTGTTCGGGACAAAGTGTCCAGAGGTAAGAAAGCCGACAAGGGCAAGGAAACGGGTTCCGGCGGTGCGCCTGCGTCTAAATCCGCTAAGACGGTAAAGCCGGGCAAGACCGCTCCCGTCAAGGAGGCGGCAGTCCCGCCGCCGGAGATCAAGCTGCCGCCCACGCCGGAGGTGCCGCCCCGCCCGGTGGAAGAGGGAAAAATCGTCTATTTGAAGATGTCGGAACTCCATCCGTTCCACACGTTCCGGGAACACCCCTACAAGGTGCAGGACGATAAGGCGATGGACGATCTGGTGGGGACGATCAAGGAACACGGCATTATGACCCCCGCCACTGTCCGCCCGGAAAAGGACGGCAAGGGCTATGAGATCATCGCGGGCCACCGCCGCCATCATGGTGGTGCGCGGGCCGGGCTGGAGGAAATGCCCTGTATTGTCCGCGAGATGACTGACCTTGAAGCCGTCCGGGAAATGCGGAACAGCAATAAACAGCGCGGCGATCCGCTCCCCAGCGAACTGGCAAAGCTCCTGGATTTGGAGGTGGAGGCCATCAAGCGCCAGGGGGCCCGCCCGAAAACGGAGAAAGAGGCTGAGGCCCTGGGTAAGCTCTCCGTGGAGATCGTGGGTAAGGATCACGACATGAACTATAAAAAGGTCATGCGGTATATCCGCCTTAATTCCCTGGTGCCGGAGCTTCTGGACAAGGTGGACGCAAAGCAGATGGGCTTTATGCCTGCGGTGGAGATCTCGTATATCAGGCCGGAAAACCAGCGGCTGATTGCCGTTTCCATTGACGGGGAGCAGTCCTCCCCCTCGGTGGCCCAGGCGAAGCGGCTCCACGAGCTGGACAAGGAGGGCAAGCTCAACGGCGATGTGATTGACGGTATTTTGAGTGAAGAAAAAAAGGAGGATCGCGGTGTGATTATTTCGACTGCTGAACTGTCTAAGTATTTCGGCAAGGAGGTCACTCCTGCCAAAATGAAGGAGCAGATCATGGCCCTGCTGGACGAGTGGAAAGAGAAACAGCCGCCCGAACTGGCAAAGCCGGACAAGAAAAAGGACTTGGAGAAGTAACCGGGCCCCGCTTCTGGACACTTTGTCCAGAGGTAAGCGCCCCGCGCTTGGGATGGGCTCTGTGGTGATATATCCCCCGTCGCCGCATCTATTCCTGCACAGCCGGGAGTGGGCCGTCAAGGGTGCAACGCACCGCCGCTCGCGGCGGCTTGCCCTTGACGGTCTGCCCCGGCTGTGCTACCTCCAGCGGCGCGGCGGGGGTATATATCCTCCAGAGCCGCCCCCTTTCCCTGGGATAGGGAAAGGGCGGGGGGATAGGGTCGAACTACCTATTATAAATATCGGAGGTGTTGAAGATGAAACGATCCCTTGCTTATATTACCGCCGCATGGCGCGGCGATCCTGCGGTGGACATGGAACAGGCGGCACATTACTGCCGTGTGGTTTACGATGCGGGGTATTCCCCCATCTGCCCCACGCTCTATCTGCCGCTGTTCCTCAATGACGCAGTGCCGGAGGAGCACAAGAACGGCATCGACATGGGCCGTGACCTGCTCCGGCGTTCCCGTGTGCTGGTGGTGTGCGGCCATACCATCACCGAGTCCATGAAAAATGATATTGCCGTGGCCCAGCGGCTGGGGATCACCGCTACCACCCTTGAGGGCATCCTGACCGTCAAGGGACAAGGCCGCCGCTGATATGGCGTCCCTGTTTGAAGCCTACATCACCAACCTGGGAAAATACAACGAGGGCGAGCTGGTCGGTGAAACCTTGAAATTTCCCACTACCACGGAGGAGGTGCAAGGACTTCTGAAGCGCATCGGCGTGGACGGGGTGCGGTACGAGGAATTTTTTATTACCAGCTTTGACGGTGATGTGCTGGGGCTCTACGACTGCTTAGGCGAATATGAAAACCTGGACGAGCTCAACCATCTGGCCTGCCTGCTCTCCGAGCTGGATCAAGGCGACTTGGAGAAGTTTGAGGCGGTCATTGACAGCGGCGGGCATACTTCCAGCGTGGCCGATCTCATCAACCTCACACAAAATCTGGATTGTTTTGAATTTTATCCCAATATTGAAAATGAGGAGGATTTAGGCCGCTACTTTACGCAGGACTTGCCGATCCCGGAGGAGCTAAAAGATTACTTTGATTATGAGGCTTACGGACGGGATTTCCTAATCAATGAGGGCGGCCATTTAGCTCCCGGCGGCTATATCGTCCAGACCAGCGGTGACTTCAAGGAATTTTATCACGGGATAAAGGACATTCCCGCCGAGCACAAGGTTTTCGCTTTCCCGCAGCTCTCGGTGCGGGAGCAGATGGCGGCCTACAAAGAAATTATTGACGGCTCCTCCCTGGAGGGCTATCGGAAGATTGCCAAAAAGGAGCATGAGGAGCGATAGCGGCACTTCTGGACACTTTGTCCAGAGGTGCTTTTTTCAAGGAAGGGAGGGATACGGCTGATTGATGAGGACGTTTCCAGACGTACCATAGCAGTTTCCATCAAGGCGACAAAGCTCACGGGCCGGGTGCTGGCCCAGGCGTGTCTGGCGGTAGGCCGGAAAATCAAGAAAGCTCACCGGGCCCGCCAGACACCCCACGGCAAACAGACGGTGCGCCAGCTCATGGGCCACGGGGCCGCCACGAACAGCATCGAGGTGGAGTCCCCAAAGGACTTTGACCGGGTGGCCCGGAAATGGAATGTAGACTATGCCTTTTATAAGACCGGGCCGGACAAGTATCTGCTGTTTTTCAAAAGTGGGCAGGCCGATGCCATCACCGCTTGTTTTTCGGAATATTCCCGGCGTGTGATGAAGCGTTCCAAGTCCCGGCGCGTCCCGATCCGGGAACAGCTCAAACGGGCCGCCGCTGAACTGGCCCGCCAGCCGTCCCACAAGAAAGAACGTGCAAGGGAGGCGGTGCATGAGGACAGATAGCGTTAAGAAATATGTGATACCTAACATCCCGTACCTGTTTATCCTGTGGGCCTGCCTAAAGCTGGGGACGGCCTACCGCCTGGCTCCCGGAGCGGACTTTGCTCACAAGCTGATGGGCCTGGGCCAGAGCATCGGCCCGGCCTTTGCTGACTTTGCGCCGGGGCTTGCTCCCTTTGACTGGCTCATCGGCATTGTGGGCGCGGTGGGCTTTCGCCTGCTGATCTATATGAAAAGCAAGAACGCAAAGAAATTCCGGCGGGATGAAGAATACGGATCGGCCCGCTGGGGCACCGAAAAAGACATCAAGCCCTTTGTCGATCCAAAGTTTGAGAACAACGTCATTTTGACAAAGACGGAGTTTCTCACCATGAACACCCGGCCCAAAAATCCGGCCAATGCCCGCAACCTCAACTCTTGTATTATCGGCTCGTCCGGGTCGGGCAAAACCCGCTTCTGGCTCACGCCCCAGCTACTCCAGGCGCACAGCTCCTATGTGTGCGTCGATCCAAAAGGCGGGGTGCTCTCCCAGGTGGGGGCTTTCCTGCAACGCCGGGGCTATAAGGTCAAAGTGTTCAACAGCATCGACTTTTCAAAATCCATGCACTACAATCCGCTGTCCTACATCCACAATGAGGCTGACATCCTAAAGTTTGTCGATACCCTCATAGCGAACACCAAAGGCGAGGGCAAGGAGGGCGATCCGTTCTGGACAAAGGCAGAAACGCTCCTTTATTGTGCGTTGATTGCCTATATCATCTTTGAAGCTCCTGCCGAGGATCGGAATATCAATACCCTGGTGGACATGATTTCCGGCATGGACGTGAAAGAGGATGACGAGTCCTATATGAACGCGGTGGACTATATGTTCAAGGGCCTGGAAAAGCGCAAGCCGGATTGCTTTGCCGTGAAGCAGTACAAGAAATATAAGCTGGCCAGCGGCAAAACCGCAAAATCAATCCTTATTTCCTGCGGTTCCCGGCTGGCTCCCTTTGACATCCCCCAGCTCCGGGAGATTATGAGCTATGACGAGCTGGAGCTTGACCGCATCGGGGATCGGAAAACGGCGGTTTTCTTCACCATTTCCGACACCACCCCGACTTATAACTTCATTGTTGCCCTGGCCTTTTCGCAGATGTTCAATCTTCTGTGTGAACGGGCGGACAATGTTCACGGGGGCCGCCTGCCCCATCATGTGCGGGTGCTGTGGGACGAGGCGGCGAACACGGGCCAGGTGCCCTCCCTGGAGAAGCTGGTGGCCGTGATCCGTTCCCGCGAGGTAAGTCTGTGCCTGTTCTATCAGCAGTACGCGCAGTGCAAGGCCATTTACAAGGACAACGCAGAAACGATCTTAGGCAACATGGACAGCGTGATCTTCCTGGGCGGGCGGGAAAGCTCCACTATCAAGGAAATATCCGAGAACTGGCTGGGAAAGGCCACAATTTCCATGCAGACCGAGGGCCGCTCCCGTGGGCAGTCGGAAAGCTACAACCAGAACACCCAGCGGCTGGGCCGGGAGCTGATGACCCCCAGCGAGCTGGCTACCATGCCGGGCGACAAGTGCATTTTGCAGTTGCGGGGCCTGCCCCCGTTCTTTTCGTCCAAATACGATTTGAAACAGCACCCAAACTACAAGTACACGGCTGAGGCCGATAAAAAGAAAAACGCCTTTGACCTGGATAAGCTCATTAACCGCCGCAGGCGGCCTGGGCTTTCCGAGGCTTGTGAGGTGTACGAGGTAGACGCATCCGAAGCGGGGCCCGTAAGCGAGGACGAGGACATCCTCAACTATGATGACCTCGACGACCCGGACGCTTTTGTATAGAGCTTTGGGACATTTTGTTCCAAAGAAGAACTCACACTCTGTCTTACGACGAAAGTGTGAGTTAGAAGAATTATTCTGATTTGCTGTCTGTGTTATCGGCACTCACTTGGCAGACTGTAACCAACTGTTGCAACTTCTCCCCAACTCCGTGCAATTCTCTGGTCTGGGCTTTCATTTCTTTCAAAAAATCATCAAAATCGCAGTTCACGGAAAAGAATGTTGCATAGGAGTCAAAATCAATGTTAAACGCTTCTTTGTATGTACGCTCACCATCTTGGTAGACCACTTGCCCCGAAAGAGGATATTTGTCTGTATTTTCACGAAATTTGTTTGAGCCGAAGTAGAGATCATAATGTTGCCCAATTCCAATAATACATTCTTTGCCGTTTGCTCGCTTTAACATTTCGCTAAATGAAGGCTCTTTGAGGCTGTCTAAAAAAGTTTGGTCAAGTTGTATGCGTACATGATTTGCAAGACGTTTTCCATGATTTGAAAAACGCAGCCCGTAAAACGCTTTTCGCTCATAAATAAGCTCAACGGTTATATATGGACGATTATCTTCTTCATATTGGCGGCGCATCTCAGCAGCTTGATCTCTTGAAGCCTTGGTTGCCCCATAGTTATAGTAGCAAATAAGAATTGTAGCTAAAACATAGATTGCGGTTAACACAACCATTGCCCAATCAGTCATTTATTTTCACCTCACTAATTGTTTTTATCTACATTATACCGCAATTCAAATTGCCAAGCAATGAGAAAGGAGTCCTTTTTATGTTACCAAGAGCTCCTCCCGCAAAAAAGAAACCTTGTATAAAAACCAGTTCGTAGGCTGCCGCCCGCAAGGGCGGCTTTTTTCATGGCCGGGTATATCCCGGAGAATAGGAGGCTATATGCAGTTTTTCGCTTCTGCCATCACCACTTTGCAGACCCTT
>OLZO01000447.1_pt1 | contig 22795 bp, 19 predicted proteins | sample 1644431 | NCBI WGS metagenome assembly OLZO01 (sample SAMEA103958145, study PRJEB25191) | human gut metagenome | biome: human-associated habitat [ENVO:00009003]; feature: intestine environment [ENVO:2100002]; material: feces | place: Germany | collected 2013/2015
TGGAGCGCAAGGGCAAGCAGAGCTATCAGGGATGGATGTGCGCCCGGCTGCTGGCCTTCTCCAACGGAGATTTACAGGCGTTATTTGACCGGAGCGACGGATTTTACCGCCGCCAGCTGGTGCTGACCACGAAAGAAAAACCAGCTGACCGTGTGGATGATCCCGACCTTGCGGAGAAGATGAAAGCCGAGGTGGAGGGCATTCTGCTGTGGGCTTTTGAGGGATTGCAGCGGCTGGCCGCCAACAATTTCAAGTTTACCGAAAGTGACCGCACCAGAGAAAACCGGGAGGCAGTCAAACGAGACAACAACAATGTGTATGATTTTTTGGATTCTGACGGGTATGTTCGCCTGAAAGCCGATATGTCTGCCAGCTCCAAAGAGCTGTATGAGGCATACCAGATTTACTGTGCCGAAAATAACCTGCCCGCCCTGAAACCGCGCAGCTTCAGCGAAGCCCTGATTGCCTGTCAGAGCTGTTACAATCTGGAATACTGCAACAATGTGACCAATGCTGCCGGACGGCGAGTGCGTGGCTTTCTGGGAATCGAGGTACTGGTGAGAAACAATATGTCGGTGTTTTCCGGTGATTCGATGCGTACGTACGTACCGGAAGATGTGTCGGAAGAATGGCGGCGCTAACACTGGGAATCGGACGCTGTACGTACGTACACTTTGATTGACCGTTGTTCTCTCTTTTATAGGAATTCAGCGGTTGTATATCAAAAATCACTGGCAAAATCGGAGGTGCAAATCAAGGCAAGTGGGAATCGGAAAGTAGTTGACGATTGGCAGAAATCATTTCCTGAAACCGTGCTTCTCGAACCAGCGAACCGGGTGTATGGAACCATGGGAAAATGCACGGCTTCGAGCCAAGTCACACGGAACGAAAAAGTCGGAAAGTGCGACCTATGGACAGCACATCATACCGGCGATTCTGAACGGATTTGGTGACAAGGAAATTTTTCACGACACAGCGAAGCGGTTATGCCAGAGGGCGTACCGGCTTCGCTTTTTTATCAAGTAAATGTAGGAGGATTTTTTATTATGTTGGTACGCAACGAGATCAAGGCACAGATCGTCCGGGCCGGATACACCATGCAAGAGGTGGTTGACCGACTCCATGAAGAATATGACTGATCGGACAGCGTTTCCAACCTGTCGGCCAAGCTCCAGCGGGAATCTATTCGCTACAAGGAGGTCGTGGAGCTGGCCGATGTGCTGGGCTATGAACTGGTCTGGCAGAAACGGAGGGATAACGTATGAGCAAGCCGCAATATGCCATTCTTCGATTTGCCAAGTACAAAGGGCCGGAGCTTGGAAACATTGAAGCCCACAACGAGCGCACCAAAGAGAAATACGCCAGCAATCCCGATGTGGACATCAGCAGGAGCAAGTATAATTTCCATCTGGTCGAGCCGGAACGAAAATATCGTGCGGAGGCAGAGCGGCAGATCAAAGAAGCCGGTTGCCGTACCCGGTCAGACAGTGTTCGGGTAGTGGAAGCCCTGGTAACTGCCACACCGGAGTTCTTTCAGGGAAAGAAAAAATCCGAGATCAGAGCCTATTTTCAAGAGGCGCTGACCTTTCTCCAGCAAAACCAAGCCTCCAAAACAATCATATCTGCTGTGGTGCATATGGACGAGAAAACGCCCCATATGCACCTTTCTTTTGTCCCGCTGACTGCGGATGGCAGGCTCAGTGCCAAGGAAATCGTGGGAAACAAGAAAAAGCTGACCCAGTGGCAGGACAAGTTCTGGGAACATATGGTGCGGAAATATCCTGACCTGGAGCGTGGGGAAAGCGCCAGCCAGACCGGACGTGACCATATCCCGCCCAGAGTGTTCAAAGAGATGACCCGCCTGACCAAGCAAAAGGCCAAACTGGAGGAACTGCTGTCCGGTATCGGAGCCTTTAACGCCAAAAGCAGAGCTACCGAGATTGCAGCTCTACTGGATAAGTATATCCCAGCGGTGGAGCAGATGCACAGCACTATGAAGAAGTATCAGGTGGCATTCACAGAAACCACCGTAGAGAACAAAAAGCTGAAACAGAAGAACGCTCAGCTGGAGCAATCCCTAGAGAAAGTAACCCAGGAAAGCACTTTGAAGCAGCTGGCCGATGCCAAGCTGCGTCGGGACTATGCAGACGCCGTTGCGGTGCTGGATCGTCTTCCAAAAGAAGTGCTGGTGGAGTACATGCACAAACCGGACAGACGGAGGATAAATGCCTATGATAGATGAGTGGAACGGCCTTGCCGTTTTGCTGGCAGATATGATTGAAAAATATGCTGGGGAGCTGGACTTGGATGCTTTGCCTGATCCGGTGTTCCCCGAGGATAAAATCACAAACCACGACACAAACAAAAATGTTTACAAAGAAAATATTGAAACGCCAAAAGCAGCATGATACAATAATCGTGAGGAAAGTGTCCAAACTAATTTTCCAAGGGAAGAAATGCTTCCCTTGGAAAATACATAAGAAATTGTTGAGCAGTATAAGCGAGGAAGAATCATGGCAAAAGAAAAGATAAAAGTTTATACCTATACACGAGTGTCTACCGCCATGCAGATTGACGGCTACTCGCTGGATGCCCAGAAATCCCGCATGAAAGCTTTTGCGGAATTCAATGATTATGAGATTGCTCACGAATATGAGGATGCGGGAAAATCGGGTAAATCAATTGAAGGCCGTACACAATTTAACCAAATGATGGAGGACATCAAAACCGGCAAGGATGGTGTTTCTTTTGTTCTGGTATTCAAGCTATCCCGCTTTGGCAGAAATGCGGCAGATGTCCTTTCCACCTTACAGGTCATGCAGGATTTTGGCGTCAACCTGATCTGCGTGGAGGATGGTATTGATTCCTCCAAAGATGCGGGAAAGCTGATGATTTCCGTCCTATCGGCAGTGGCGGAAATTGAGCGTGAAAACATCCGTGTCCAAACCATGGAAGGTCGTATCCAGAAGGCCAGAGAGGGCAAGTGGAACGGCGGCTTTGCCCCCTACGGCTATAAACTGGTGGATGGCAAGCTGGAAATCAACGAGGAGGAAGCTCCGGCGATTCGCACCATCTATGAGCAGTATGTTACAACCGATTCAGGCGCAAATGGGATCGCAAAATATCTTGAAAATCACGGAATCAGTAAAGTCCAGCGCCAGAACGGGAAAAATCCTCTTTTTGATGCCCGTCTGATCCGCATGATTCTGAAAAATCCGGTTTACTGCGGCAAGATTGCCTATGGTAGGCGAAAAACTGAAAAGGTGCATGGAACCAGAAACGAGTACCGTTTGGTAGAACAAGAAAACTTTTTGTTGGTGGATGGCCTGCATGAGGCCATTATTCCGGAGGATGTATGGCAGGCAGCACAGGTCAAGTTGGCTGCTCAAGCCAAGCGGTATGAACACGTCAACAAAGGGAAAAACGAATGCACACACCTGTTGTCCGGCATTGTAAAATGTCCCATATGCGGTGTTGGAATGTACGGTAATAAGTGCGTAAAACGGAAAGCAGACGGCAGCAAATACAAGGATTTCTACTACTATGGCTGCAAACATCGCTCTATGACCCGTGGACATAAATGCGATTACAAGAAGCAAATTCGGAAAGAGCTGCTGGACGATGCTGTGGCGGAGGTAATCTGCAAGCTGGTCAGCAATCCAAAATTTGCGGCGATGATGCAGGAAAAGATCAACATGAAAGTCGATACCACGGCGATTGAGCAGGAAATCAGTAACTATGAAAAACAGCTTCGTCAGGCTTATTCCACCAAATCCAAGCTAATTGAAGAAATCGACTCTCTTGACCCAGACGACCGGCATTACAGCAGGCGGAAATCAGACCTTGATGATCGGCTCTATGGGATGTATGATAAGATTGAAGAATTGGAATCTCTGCTGATTGCGGCTAGAGCCAAGAAACAAGCTATTGAAGCAGAAAAGCTGACCGGCGATAATATCTACAAGGTTCTGATCTACTTCGATCAACTCTATGGAAAGATGAACGACAGAGAGAAACGGCAGCTGATTGAGGAACTGATCTCTGAAATTCAGATTTACCCGGAGCGTCAGTCCAATGGACAGTGGCTGAAATCCATTAAGTTCAGGCTGCCTATCATAGAGGAAGATATGAATATCAGTTTGGACAATGAACAGCAAGTTGAGACGGTGATGCTGCTCATTTGTGGAGATACGGCCGATGAATAAGACCCTGCTGCGCGATATCCCGGGAAAAATTCCATCGGATATTCGAAATTATGTAATTGGTGCAAATGTTTACGACAGCTCCTGTTCACCTGAAGCAAGGGTATATTTCATAGACAGTGGAGAAGGCTGCTATTTGAAATGCGCCGACAAAGGTGCGCTCAAAAGGGAAGCCGCAATGACGGAGTACTTCCATTCCATTGGGCTCGGCGCTGAGGTGATGGAATATGTTTCGGACGAACGTGACTGGTTGCTGACAAGGGCTGTTGCAGGAGAAGATTGCACCTATGAGAAGTACATGGCGGAACCGAAGCGCATGTGCGATACTCTGGCGCTCGAATTGAGGAGACTGCACGAGACGGACTATGCTGACTGCCCGTATCAGGACAAAACGGCGGAATACCTTGCAGCAGCTGAGAGTAATCGTTGCACCGGAAATTACGATAAAACTCTTTTCCCGGACAGCTTTGGTTATCGTTCAGCTGAGGAGGCCGCTGCTGTGCTGGCCGAGGGGAAGGGCGAGCTACGTGAGAGAGTGCTGCTGCACGGAGATTATTGCCTTCCTAATATCATACTTGATGACTGGAAGCTCTCCGGGTTTGTCGACGTCGGGAGAGGCGGTGTCGGCGACAGGCATATAGACATCTTTTGGGGAGCCTGGACCTTGTGGTTCAATTTGAAAACAGACGAGTACCACGACAGGTTCCTTGATGCCTACGGGAGAGACAAGGCGGATGAGAGAATACTAAAGATCATTGCTGCGGCTGAGGTCTTTTTATAAGGCTCCAAGGCCGCTGCCATAACGTAACTTCTGCGCGTTTTGGCGAAGTTCGGGAGCAAACGGGGAAATGTGATTTGAATTATAAGCGTGTCAAATTTGCCTGCTATCTGGGGTTTATCACTCAGGCGATAGTAAATAACTTCCTGCCGCTGCTGTTCCTCACATTGCAGCGGGATTTTGACGTTTCGCTTGAGCAGATATCACTCCTAGTATCGGTGAACTTCGGAGTTCAGCTCCTCACCGACCTCACAAGTCCGCTGTATGTGGACAAGCTCGGCTATTGGCCGAGCATGAGGCTGGCGCACATACTTTGCGCGGTCGGGCTTGCCGGGCTGTGCTTTTTTACAGAGCTGTTTTCAGAGCCGTTTTACGGAGTTATGACAGCGGTCGTCATCTACGCCATAGGCGGCGGGCTGCTTGAGGTGCTGGTGAGCCCCATTGTCGACGCCTGCCCGAGCAAAAACAAGGAAGCAGAGATGAGTCTGCTCCATTCATTCTACTGCTGGGGACATGTTGGCGTCGTACTGACCTCGACGGCTTTTTTTGCACTGTTCGGCTTGGAAAACTGGCGGATAATGGCCTGCATTTGGGCTTTGCTTCCGCTATATAACCTGTACAATTTCTGCACTACCTCAGCGCCGGACATCGTTGAGAAGCGCGACGGCATGAGAGTGGGCGAGCTTGTCAAAAAAGGCGTATTCTGGCGCATGTTTGTCATGATGCTCTGTGCCGGAGCGTCTGAGCAGGGGATGAGCCAGTGGGCGTCTGCATTTGCGGAGTCCTCTCTCGGAGTTTCAAAGACCGTCGGCGATCTGCTCGGACCCTGCGGCTTTGCTGTCATGATGGGGCTCTCTCGCATGTATTTCGGCCGCTATGGGGAGAAGATGGACCTGCGGAAATTCATGAACCTGAGCAGCGTACTCTGTGTTTGCAGCTATCTGCTGGCGACGCTGACGTCGGCGCCCTGGCTGGGGCTTGCGGGCTGTATGCTTTGCGGGCTGTCGGTGGGGATCATGTGGCCGGGCAGCTTCAGCACGGCTTCCGGAAGCATAGCAAACGGCGGCACGGTAATGTTCGCGTTCCTGGCGCTGGCGGGAGACGTGGGCTGTGCATCCGGCCCGGCGCTGGTTGGTTACGCGGCGGACAAGGCTGGGGGAGATCTGAAAAGGGGACTGCTTTTGGCCATCGTATTCCCGGTCGTGTTGCTTGCCTGCAACATTGTTCAATCAAAACGAGGCCTGCGTGAGAGTGCTCACTGATCTGGGGGCGCGCAATAAATATGAAAAGCGCAGCTGGGACATGTGTCCCGGCTGCGCTTGCCGTTTTGTGCGTTTATGCGGTCTCCTCTGCGAAGTTTCCGGTGTAGAGCTGGTAGTACTTGCCCTTCTTTGCGATTAGCTCATCATGAGTGCCGCGCTCAATGATGCGGCCCTGCTCCATGACGATGATGCAGTCGGCGTTGCGCACGGTGGAGAGGCGGTGAGCTATCACGAAGGTGGTACGTCCGCACATCAGGGCGTCCATGCCGTCCTGCACCAGCTTCTCGGTGCGCGTGTCTATGGAGGAGGTGGCCTCGTCAAGTATCAGCACCGGCGGGTCGGCCACAGCCGCACGGGCTATAGCTATCAGCTGACGCTGGCCCTGTGAGAGGTTCGCACCGTCGCCTGTAAGCATCGTGTTGTAGCCGTCGGGGAGACGCCGGATGAAGCCGTCTGCGTTGGCGAGCTGCGCCGCCGCGATGCACTCGGCGTCTGTCGCGTCCAAATTGCCGTAGCGGATGTTTTCCATGACCGTACCGGTGAACAGATGGGTGTCCTGAAGCACTATGCCCATCGAACGGCGCAGGTCCGGCTTCTTTATCTTGTTGATGTTGATGCCGTCGTAGCGTATCTTGCCGTCGGCAATGTCATAAAAGCGGTTTATTAGGTTTGTGATTGTCGTCTTACCCGCGCCGGTGGCGCCGACAAAGGCTATCTTCTGTCCGGGCTTTGCCCAGAGACTGATGTCGTGCAGAACGAGTTTGTTCTCATCATAACCGAAGTCCACGCTGTCGAGGACGACGCCGCCCTCGAGCTTGGTGTAGGTGATGCTGCCGTCCGCCTTGTGCGGGTGCTTCCAGGCCCAGGTGTTGGTGCGCTCGGAGACCTCAGAAATCTCGCCGTCTGCGCCTTCCTTGGCGTTTACGAGCTCAACATAGCCGTCGTCTGTCTCAGGGGTCTCATCGATGAGATTGAACACTCGCTGAGCACCCGCCGCGGCCGTGATGACGTAGTTTACCTGCATGCTTACCTGAGTTATTGGCTGGGTGAAGCTTTTGTTCAGGCCCACGAATGTGACAACGGTGCCAAGCGTTACGCCGGCAAGTCCGTTGATTCCGAGCACTGCGCCGATAATGGCAACAAGTGCGTAGCTCAGCCAGCCTATGTTGGCGTTGACCGGCATGAGCAGGTTTGCGTAGCGGTTGGCCTTGTCGGCGCTGTCGCGGAGCTGATCATTCACCTTGCGGAAGTCGGCCTTGGCCGCCTCCTCGTGGCAGAATACCTTCACGACCTTCTGGCCGTCTAGCATCTCCTCAATGAATCCGTCCACAATGCCGAGGTCGCGCTGCTGCTTGACGTAGTATTTGCCGGAGAGCTTGGAGAAGTTCGCGGTGACAAACAGCATCAGTACTGCTGTCAGGAGAGATATGATGGTCAGCGTCGGGTTGAGCACTATCATGCTTACCAGGGTGGCTATCATAGTTATGACGGAGTTTATTATCTGCGGTATGCTCTGGCTGAGCAGCTGGCGCAGGGTGTCAACGTCGTTCGTATAGACGGACATGATGTCGCCGTGAGCGTGAGTGTCAAAGTACTTGATGGGCAGACTCTCCATGCTCTGGAAAAGATCGTTGCGCAGCCTGAGCATAGTGCCCTGACTCACGGAGACCATGATGCGGTTATAGGAGTAGGACGCGATAATGCCCGCAGCCAAGATGCAGACAAGCTTGATTATCGCGCTGCCGAGGGCGCTGTAATCATTGGAACCGCTGTTTATCATTGGCGTGATGTAGTCGTCTATCAGCGACTGCGGGAAAGTGGTTGCGGCGACGCTTGCAACGGCTGCAATTACTATACACAGTATTACGAGCATGAATGGCCATTTGTAGTATTTGAGCATGTAGTCCAGCACGCGCCTGAGCACGGCAGTGGGGCTGGGCAGGGAAGTGTTTTTGTTCATTATGGGCATCCTCCTTATCAGGCGCTCTGGTCAAAGTCGCCGCCGCCTTTTATCTGGGACTCATATATGTCCTGATAAATGGCATTGGATTTGAGCAGATTCTCATGGGTGTCAAAGGCGTCTATGCGGCCGTTGTCCATGACGAGGATGCGGTCGGCGTTTTCAACACTTGATATGCGCTGAGCGATTATGATCTTGGTGGTACCGGGGATGCTTTCGGCAAAGGCGGCACGTATTTTGGCATCGGTGGCGGTGTCCACCGCGCTGGTGGAGTCGTCAAGTATGAGCACCTTGGGGCTTTTCAAAAGCGCGCGGGCGATGCATAGGCGCTGCTTCTGGCCGCCGGAGACGTTGTTGCCGCCGCGCTCTATACGGGTGTTATATCCGTCCGGCAGGCGGTCTATGAACTCATCGGCGCAGGCCGCGCGGCAGGCCTCCACGCATTGTTCCTCGGTGGCATCCGGGTTGCCCCAGCGCAGGTTTTCAAGAATCGTGCCGGAGAACAGGGTGTTCTTTTGAAGGACGACTGCAACCTGATTTCGCAAAGCCTCCATGTCGTAGTTCCTTACGTCTATCCCGCCGACGCGCACTGCGCCGCGGTCGACGTCGTAAAGCCGGCATATCAGGTTAACTAGGCTGCTCTTGCCGGAGCCCGTTCCGCCGATCACGCCTATCGTTTCGCCGGACTTTATGTGCAGATCGATATCCGAGAGGACGGCCTCGCCGCTGCCCTGCTTGTAGGCGAAGCTGACATGGTCGAAGTCGATGCTGCCGTCGGGCACTTCGACGATGGGCTCTTCGGGGTCGTGAAGGTCGGGCTTTTCCTCGAGCACCTCGCTGATACGCTTGATGCTGGCCATCGACATGCTTATCATGACTATGACCATGGAGAGCATCATGAGGCTCATCATCAGGGACATGACGTAGCTGAAGAGACTGGTCAGGTCGCCGGTGCTCATGCTGCCGCCGACAATGTAGTGAGCGCCCAGCCACGAGACCATTATAATGCAGAAGTAGACGGCCACCATCATGGCGGGGTTGTTGAATGCAAGCAGACCCTCGGCCTTGACGAACAGCTTGTAAAGTGTTTTGGATGCCTTGGAGAACTTGCTGCACTCGTAGTCCTCTCGCACAAATGCCTTCACAACGCGTATGGCCGAGACATTTTCCTGAACGCTGGCGTTTAGGTCGTCGTATTTGCTGAAGACAATGTTGAATATTTTCATTGTCACTACCATGATGACGCCCAGGATAACGGCCAGGAAAATCACCGCGATAAGGAAGGTGAGGCTCAGGCTGGGGCTTATTATGAGGCACATGGCGTAGCTGAATATCAGCATAAGCGGCGAACGTACAGCTACGCGAATGATCATCATAAAAGCGTTTTGAACGTTTGTTATGTCTGTAGTCATCCTGGTGACTAGGCCGGGTACGCTGAATTTGTCGATGTTTGAGAAGGAGAAGGTCTGAATGTTCTCGTATATCGACTCACGCAGATTGGCAGCGAAGCCTGCCGAGGCACTGGCAGCAAATTTGCCGGCCAGAGCGCCGAAAGCCAAGCTGAGGAAGGCCATGACCACCATGAGAATGCCGTATCTGTATACGACGGGGAGGTTAGAGGCCTCAAGACCTTCGTCAATGATAATGGCGGTGATAAAGGGCAGCAATATTTCCATTATCACCTCAAGGGTTGTAAGCCCAATGCAGAGCAGTGCGTCGCGTTTGTAGCGGCCCAGCTGGCGCAGTACAGTTTTCATTTTCCTATTCCTCCAATCGCTGGGGTTTTGACGGCTCCGAGAGGTTACGGAGCACTTTCTTTTGAAATGCATCAAGCATTGCGAGCTCTGAGGAGGTAAAACCTCCATAGGCACGCTTTTTTACCAAGAGCAGCGATTCGCTCAGAGATTGGCCGGAGAGTTTGCCCTTTTCCGTTGCAAAAATGAGCTTCTGCCGGTCGTCGCTCTCGCAGCTCTCTATTCGGATATATCCCTTCTCACGAAGCCGCTTAAGTATGCAGGAAAGCGAGCCCATCGAGCAGTCAAACTCGCGGTGTATTGCGGTGAGCGTGGTGCCGGACTCAGCTTTAAGAATGTGCTCAAGAATGTTGGCCTGCACAGCGGTCAGCTCCGAAGTGGACAGCATGCTGTTGGCCAGCTGCTCTATCTTGATGGTAATAAGCCTGTTGTCATGAACAAGGCGATTTTCAACAATATTCCCGGACATGTATTTGCCTCCTTTCGCAGTGATTAGATGGCTAATTGTTTTGACCGATAGTTTTATAGCACAAACCGTCTTGTATGTGAAATTCAAATATGCTATATTCTATAAAAGAGTTTTATTGTTCATATTTATTTAAAAAATGAGTAAGGAGGTTGAAGGGGTTTGAATACGACTCAGCTTGAGTGCTTCATGTCGGTGGCGAATTTTCTGAACTTTTCTCGTGCAGCGGAGCAGCTCAGAATAACGCAGCCTGCGGTTAGCCATCAGATAAATACGCTGGAGGATGAGCTGGGCGTGAAGCTCTTTCACCGGACAAGCAAGAGTGTGCGTTTGACGCAGGAAGGATACATGTTCACGCAGTACGCGGGAGAGATATTGAAGGTATCCGAGTTTTCCAAGGCCCGCATGAAGGAAATGAGCCAGTTTGCCAAGGCACGGATAGTTATCGGCTGCCGGAACACGGCTGAGCTGCGCCTGATAGTACCGGCCCTGAAGCGGCTAAGGGAACAGAGCCCCGAGATCCTGCCGGTTTTACGGCTCATACCGCATGACACGCTCGAGGGACTGCTGTCAGATGGGGAGATACACGTCATATTCACGTTTGAAAAGGACAGGGTACCGCCAAAAGTCAGATACAGAGAACTGATGCGCTGCCGGCCCGTGTGCGTGTTCAACCCGGAGCATCCTCTGGCAAAGTGCGAATCGCTTACGCTTGAACAGCTCAAGGACGCCGGAAGAATTGCGACCTGCCGTCCGCCTGCGTGCCCTCCGCCAATATTCGCTATACAGAGTATGGTTACAGCCACCAGGGAGACGCCTCAGATACTGTTCTGCGACAATCAGGATATTCTCATTCCGCTGGTGCTTGCCGGATATGCTTTTGCGGTAACGGTGGACTTTCCAAACACGATGCCGCCGGAGCTTGTCAAGGTTCCTCTCAGTGAGTTTGAACCTTTTTCTTTCGGCGTATTGTATCTGCCTGATAGTGGGGGTGCGGCGCTGCGGCAATTTCTGGATACGCTCGAGCAGAGCTTTAGTGAAAACAACGCTCAGAACTGAACTTACCATGCCCAGGCTCTGCCTTGACATACACACGGTCAGGCGAAGCAAAAATGTAAAGCCGAGGTACCGTGAGGTACTTCGGCTTTTCAAATAAAGGAGGTTCAGGAGACCTCAGCCTGGGGGCACAGCTGCTTTTTGAAGAGGGTGCGGAAGAGCAGTCGGGTCACGGGGCCTGCGGCGAAGAGGTTCCAGAGCAGGGCCATTGGGAAGTTTTTGAGCACCGTCCCCACCCAGTACGCGGGCAGTTGGCTCCAACTGCCGTGGGCGAGAATGACGGAAAACAGTACTGCCGCTGCGAGACTCATGCTGGGGCACATTATAAGTACTGTGCAGGATGAGGTCAGCACGGTCCTCCAAAACGGACTATCGCCAGTATACTGAAGCTTGGCAGAGAGTGCGTGGCCCAGCTTGTTGCCCCACAGGTTGGAGAATACAAACACGAATATCCACATGTATGACGCTTCGAGCAGAGCGTCCCAAAACACGGTGTTGCTCATGGCTGAAAGCCCTCCGGACTTGAGCGCAACATTATAAACCTCCATTCCATAGGCCATAGTAACTGACATGATTAGTCCAAAAATCAGACCTTGAAAGCGTGTTTTTGGCATTTTGCATTCCTCCTTCAAAATAAAAAGCGTGTAACGGCGGAAAATCGCCATTACACGCTTTGCCTGTATTTATCGCTACACGCAAAACTCATTATACCAGAGAACGAATAAGAAGTCAAAAGTGGATTTTTACGGCAGTATGACAGAAGATTCACAATAAAAATGCAAAAAATGTGATGAATTTCAGATAATGGTATAGTAAAATAAAAGGAAGAAAATGCGAGGGAGGCGAGGAGCATGGCGTTTGAGAAAATACCTAGCGGATACCCTGGCGTGGACGAGGTGTTTGACTATATCCGCATGGGCGACAACGTCGTCTGGCAGGTGTCGGCACTGGAGGAATATCGCCTGTTTGCGGAGGCTTTCGCGAAACAGGCACTGAAGGACGGGCGCAATCTCATATACATGCACTACGCGCGGCACGAGAGCATGTTCAGCCCTCAGCCGGGCCTTAAGGTGTTTGAGTTTGACCCCATGCTCGGCTTCGAGCCCTTCACCGTGGACATCTACAACCGAATAACCGAAGAAGGGGAGGGGGCCTTCTATATTTTCGACTGCCTCTCCGAGCTCCAGGTGGCCTGGCATACGGACCAGATGATGGGCAACTTCTTCCGTGTGACCTGTCCCTATCTGCACGAGCTGGATACAGTGGCGTATTTTCCCATAATGCGCGGAAGGCATTCTTTCGAGACCACTGCCAGTATCCGGGACACAACACAGGTGCTCGTGGATGTATATACCAGCGACAGCGCCGTGTACATACACACGCTAAAGGCGCTGGACCGAGATTCGATGAACATCTACCTGCCGCACGTAAGCCGCAGCGGCGGGCCCTTCCTGCCCCTGGACGGCGGCGTTGCGCTCAGCCGCTATTATAAGCTGCTTGACGACATATCTGCGCATACCCAGGACCAGAACCTTGACAGCCACGACAGATTCTTCGCGCTTGCAAAGCTCGATTTCGGACGAGGCAGCTTCCGGGATGAGACGGAGCGCAAAATACTTGAGAGCATGATGTCCAAGGACCCGCACGTCCAGAAGCTCATCCATCAACTTTTTGAGCCCAAGGACTATTTCACCCTGCGTGACCGCATGATCGGCAGCGGAGCGATAGGTGGAAAGGCCTGCGGCATGCTGCTTGCTCGCAAAATAGCCGAGGTATGCCTTCCGGAATTCCGCGAGCACACCGAACCGCACGATTCCTTCTACATAGGCTCGGATGTCTTTTACACCTACATCGTCAGCAACAACTGCTGGAAGACCCGGATAGAGCAGCGCACCGACGCGGGATATTTCGCAAAAGCCGAGGAGCTCAAACAGGCCTTGCTCTCCGGCAGCTTCCCGGAGAATATACGCGAGCAGTTCAGGTCGATGCTTACGTATTACGGTCAGAGCCCGATAATCGTCCGCTCCTCGAGCTTCCTTGAGGATGGCTTCGGCAATGCCTTCGCGGGGAAGTACGAGTCCGTGTTCTGCGTCAACTTCGGCCCGCTTGAAAAGCGCCTGGAGGCCTTTGAGAACGCCGTCAGGCAGGTCTATGCGAGTACGATGGACATTTCGGCACTCGAGTACCGCCTCCAGCGCGGGCTTGAGAAGAAGGACGAGCAGATGTCAATTCTCGTCCAGCGTGTATCCGGCTCCTGGGCCGGACCGTATTACCTCCCCGGCGTCGCTGGCGTGGGTTACAGCCGCTGCCTGTACAAGACCAGCCACGATGCCGACCCGACGGCGGGAATGCTGCGGCTTGTCGTTGGTCTCGGCACCAAGGCGGTGGACAGGACTGAGGACGACTATCCCAGACTAGTGAACCTAGACCGACCGGCCGTCAGGAACCTCACCAGCGTGGCGGACCGGCACCGCTTTTCACAGCACAACGTCGATGTGATAGACCGTGAACGTCAGGTCTTCCGCAGCATCAGCGTAGACGAGGCGCACCGCTATTTGCCGGGCTGGTTCCACGACCTGATGTTTGAGCGGGACTACGAGGCTGAGGCCTCGCTGCGTGAGATGGGCATCAAGGACGAGGTCTGGTTCATAAGCTGCCAGGGCCTCCTTGAGCGGACCAAGTTCCCGCACATCATGCGTGCGCTGCTCAAGACGCTGGAAAACGTCTACGGCACACCCGTGGATATCGAATACGCTGTCAATACCGACGAGTACGGCGATTTCGTTATAAATCTGCTCCAGTGCCGCCCGCTTTATGTGGGCCAGCCCGGCGGCAACGTTGTGGTGCCGGAGCTTCCTGATGAGGAGACTTTCTTCAGCCTGGACGATTCCTCAATGGGCATGTCATCCGTGACGGACATAGACGTGGTCGTGCAGATCAACGCCAAGGCATACTACGAGTACCCCTATGCCAAAAAGCGCATGGCGGCTTCGGCAGTGGGCCAGATAAACCGCTATTATAAGGGAAAGGGCAAGAAGCTCCTGCTGCTAGCACCAGGGCGGCTCGGCACCAGTTCACCGGAGCTGGGCGTGCCGTGCAGCTTTGCGGACATATCAGGTTTCGCTGGAGTGTGCGAGGTCTCGGACGACAGCGCGGGCTATATGCCGGAGCTGAGCTACGGCAGCCACATGTTCCAGGACCTCGTGGAAGCAAATATTTTCTACTGTGCCATCTGGAACGACAAGCGCACGCTTAAATATAACCCCTCGCTCTTAGACGAACTGCCAGACGTGTTCGGCGAGATATGCCCCGGCATGCAGGACCTGGCCCACATGTTCCGCGTCACTGAGCCGGAAGGGCTGTGCTGCTGGCTGGACGCCGTGTCGAACCGCGCCGTATGCGGGTTCAAGGAGCGGAAACCGCTTGCAATTTCGGAGGAATAGGCGTAATATTGTGCAATAAAGTTTTGCGGAGGTAAAGACAAATGAGCTACATCCCCACTCCCGAGCAGGCGCTGGAGCTGACGAAGCGCTATAACAGCGAAGCCTTCCACATCCAGCACGCCGAAACCGTCGGCAAGGTCATGCGCTATCTGGCCGGAAAGTACGACGCCGGCAACGAGGACTACTGGCAGGCCGTAGGCATACTGCACGACATAGACTTCGAGCAGTGGCCGGAGGAGCACTGCAAGCGCGCCGATACCCTGCTCAGGGAGCTGGACATAGACGAGAGCGTCATCCATGCGGTCGTCAGCCACGGCTGGGGCATTTGCAGCGACGTGGAGCCGGAGCGCTACATGGAGAAGATCCTCTTCGCCACGGACGAGCTCACGGGTCTCATCTGGGCCGCGTCTCTCATGCGCCCGACCGGTTTTGACGGCATGGACGCCAAGTCCGTCATGAAGAAGTTCAAGGACAAGAAGTTCGCCGCTGGCTGTTCCCGCGATATCATTTCCAAGGGCGCGGAGCTCCTCGGCGTCACGATGCCCGAGCTCGCCGCCATGACCCTTGAGGCCATGACCGCGTGAACACAGGCAGATAAAAACACCCTCAGGCTTCAAGCCTGAGGGTGTTTTTTGTTTATCTCATTTCATGACGTCCCTGAGCAGGTCGTCCATGTCGTACATGCCGGGAGTCTTGACGGTGGCAATGAACTTCGCTGCGGCTATTGCGCCGCTGGCAAAGACCTCGCGCGAGAGCGCGGTGTGCTTCATCTCGAATACCTCGTCATGACCGGCAAAGATGACCTCGTGCTCGCCTACGATCGTGCCGCCGCGGATGGAGGAGATACCTATCTCCTCGCGACGTCTGGGCTGGCGCACGCTGTGGCGCTCAAAGACGTTTTCCGCTTCATAGGGCAGGGCAGAGGCGGCGGCGTCGGCCAGCATAAGAGCAGTGCCGCTCGGCGCGTCGACCTTGCGGCGGTGGTGCTTTTCGACTATCTCGACGTCAAAGCTCTCGCCCAGGACAGCGGCTGCGCGCTTCACGAGCTGCATCATCAGGTTTATGCCCAGCGACATGTTTCCGGACTTGAACACCGGTATCCGCGCTGCGGCCTTCTCGATGTCGTGCAGCTGCTCATCCGAATAACCGGTCGTGCACAGAACGATGGGTATCTTTCGCAGCAGGCAGAACTCCAGCAGTGCGTCAAGGTTTGCGGGATTCGAGAAGTCAATGACTACGTCGGCGGGGCCCTCGTAGCTCATGGGGTCGGAGTAGACCTCAAAGCAGTTCTTCTTGACCGGCGTGCGGTTGAAGCCCGCGACTATCTCCACACCCTCAAGCCCCTGACAGCCGCAGACAACGCACTGACCCATGTGGCCGTTGCAGCCGGAGACTATTATCTTTAGCATAAGAATACCTTCCTTGACCCGGGATCACACCTTGAGCCCCACGCCGCGCATGGAGACCTTGAGCTTTTCGATATTGGCGGGGTCCATATCTACCAGCGGCAGGCGGAACTTGCCGACGTTCATACCGACTATGTTCATCGCTGTCTTGACGGGAATGGGGTTCGTTTCGATAAACAGCTTGTCAAAGAAGTCGGCCAGCCTGAAGTACTCGGCGCTCGCGGCCTTGAAGTCGCCGGCGAGGCAGAGCTCGCAGAGGTGGGCGACGTCCTTCGGGATGATGTTGGAGGCCACGGAGATGACGCCGTAGGCGCCGAGTGCCATCATGGGCACGGTGTCCGAGTCATTGCCGCTCCAGAACACCAGATCATCGCCGCACATGGAACGGGTCAGGGCGTACTCAGCGATGTTGCCGCTGGCCTCTTTGACGCCGTTGATGTTCGGGTGCTGGGAGAGCACCTTGTAAGTGGCGGGTTTGATGCCGATGCCGGTACGGCCGGGGACATTGTAGAGTATCATGGGCACCTTGACGCGGTCCGCGACATAGGTGAAGTGCTCTATTAGACCCTTCTGGGTGCTCTTATTATAATAAGGAGTTACCATGAGGATGCCGTCAGCGCCGCAGGCTTCGGCCTGCTTGGCCTGCTCAAGGACGTGGGCGGTGTTGTAGCCGCCGACGCCGACGATGGTCTTCATGCGACCGGCGCACTTCTTCACGGTGAGCTCGACCAGCTTGTTGTGCTCCTCCTCGGTGTGCGTCGGATTCTCGCCCGTGGTGCCGCAGACGAGAATGGCGGAGGTCCCACCGGCGTACTGGAAGTCAACAAGCTCGGCATATTTTTCGTAATCAACGCCGTTTTCAAGATAGGGCGTGACTATGGCTGTACATGAGCCTGTAAATATCGGTGTCTTTGCCATTTTATAACCTCCTTCAGAAGTCTCAGTGCAGATTATTTTGCCGTGATGTAACCCTCGGCAGTCAGCAGCTCGGCCAGCTCAACCGCTCCACCGGCAGCGCCGCGTAGGGTGTTGTGCGAGAGGCAGACGAACTTGTAGTCATAGTGTGTGTCAGGACGCAGACGGCCGATGGATATCTGCATGCCGCCCTCGTTCATACGGTCCAGCCTGGTCTGCGGACGATCGGGCTCCTCAAAGTAGTGCAGGAACTGCTTGGGAGCAGAGGGGAGATTCAGCTCCTGGGCGCGGCCCTTGTAGGCGGCCCAGCGGGCCTTCATCTCGTCCATGGAGGGCTTCTTGTCAAAGCTCACGAACACGGCGGCCATGTGGCCGTTGGAGGCGGCGACGCGCAGGCACTGGGCGGTGATGAGGGGCTTTTCGGCATTCTTGATGACGCCGTTCTCAACGTGGCCCCAGACCTTCATGGGCTCCTGCTCGCTCTTTTCCTCCTCGCCGCCAATGTAGGGGATGACGTTATCTACCATCTCGGGCCAGGTCTTGAAGGTCTTGCCGGCGCCGGAAATGGCCTGGTAGGTGCACACAAGTATCTTGTCGAGGCCGAAGTCAGCCCTGAAGGGGGAGAGGGCCGGGACATAGCTCTGAATGGAGCAGTTGGACTTGACCGCTATGAAGCCGCGCTTGGTGCCGAGACGCTTCTTCTGCGCGTCGATGACGGCAAGGTGCTCCGGGTTTATCTCGGGAATGATCATCGGCACGTCCGGGGTCCAGCGGTTGGCGCTGTTATTGGAGACGACGGGGCACTCGGCCTTCGCGTACTCCTCCTCGAGGGCGAGTATCTCTTCCTTCTTCATGTCGACGGCGGAGAAGACAAAATCGACGTCCTTCACCACGTCCGCAACGTCCGAGGCATTCTTGACGACGATGGACTTGGCGCACTCGGGCATGGGATCTTCCAGCGCCCACTTAGCGCCTACGGCCTCCTCATAGGTCTTACCCGCGCTGCGCGCGCTCGCCGCTATCGCGGTCAGCTCGAACCACGGGTGGTTGGCTATCAGCGTGACGTAACGCTGACCCACCATGCCGGTGCCTCCAATGACTCCGACCTTCAATTTCTCCATGCTTGATCCATCCTTTCCACCATACGACGCAGTATATTCGTATGTCAGTTAAATAATACCGGGTGACATAACTCTTGCATTTATCGGTATCAGCCTTTATAATGACATAATAAGTCGAAAAAGGCAATAACCTGCTGCGCCTTTAGCAATTTAATATTTTACCATCCTGTTTTAATCCCGTCAATAAACGTCAAAAGGTGAACAAAGAAAATGAAGCGATTGAAAGCCATACCCGCCCTCATGCTTGCCCTGCTGCTGATTGCAGGGCTTCTTCCGGCTCTGCCGGCTGCCGCAGCGGAGGATATCTACGTCAATGGACCTAAAGATGTGCTCTCCGGCGGCCTCGACTCCGCCTACGTCGTGGGCGGGAGCGGCACCGGTCTTGTTTCGGGAGAGGCCTACGTTATGACCGCCGACGGCCTCACGACCATAGGCGAAAGCGGTAGCGGCTCGTCGAGCTCGGAACGCCCCGGCCAGGGCGAGACCTCGCCCACGCCCTCGCATCTATCTGTGACGGGGCGCATAAGCCTGCCGTACTCCAAGCTCCGCGTGGGACTGTATTACTACGACGGCTCGAGCAGCATAAGAAACAGCACTCTTGAGTCCGCCAACCTGCAAAACGAGGTGGGCAGCGGCTATCTTTTCGGCTGGTATGACTCCAACCGGGTTTTCCACGAGGTCGGCTATACCGACGAGACCAAGATAACCATGGCGATGGACAAGAACGTTACCATAAGCAGCGGCGCTAGCCTTGGTTGCTATCACATCATGCTCCCGGGCAGCTACCGGAGCTTTGAGGAAGCCGCGGACGCCGCTTCGCGATATGACGGCTTCCCCGCATACTATGACGGGGAGTATTACGCCCTCTTTGGCAGCTTCACCAGCAGCTCCGAGGCGCAGGATGCAATGAACTGGTACGGCGTGAACGGCACGGTGTACACCGCGTCCCAGTACTGCGTCACCGTATGCCGCACCACTGACGGCACCATACTCTTTGAGTTTGACTGCGGCCGGGACCAGAGTCTCGCCGTCAGCCCGCAGAGCCGCTCGGGACAGGCGGTCACCTGGTTCAAAGGCTATCAGTATTACGGCGATTTTGAATATGTCCGCCGCACTGGCGATAAACTTACGGTCATAAACATCGTCGACATAGAGGACTACGTCAAGGGTGTCGTACCCTATGAGATGAGCGGAAGCTGGCCTGTTGAGGCGCTGAAGGCACAGGCTCTCTGCGCCCGCACCTACGCTGCAAGCCATTTCAACGCCAATTCCTATTATGGCTTTGACGTCACCAACGACACATACAGCCAGGTTTATCGCGGACTGACGGGTTCTACAAGCAACTCCGATGCTGCGGTGGAAGGTACCGCCGGCATATACATACTTTATAAAGGTGAGCCTATATCCGCCATGTACTGCTCCTCCAACGGCGGAGCCACAGAAGACAGCGAGAACGTCATGGCGAACGCTGTGGGATATCTGCGCGGAAAGGTGGACGGCTTCGAGGCCGCGGCTGCAAGCGTGAACGCCAATAGCAGCTGGACCTACACCTTCAGCCGTCAGGAGTTGGCTGCGAAGGCCAATACGCTTGGATTCTCGATCGCTTCGGCGGATAAGATTGAGATAACCTATTCCGATACCGGCAACGTCATCGGTATAAAGCTCACGGACTCCAACGGCCGCAGCGCGAGCTTCAGCAAGAGCAGCTGCTACAATTTCTGCACCTCCACGCTGGGTCTCAAGAGCATCTCTTTTGAAATAAAAGAGAACGGTGACAGCATCACCTTCATCGGCAGCGGCTGGGGCCACAACCTCGGCATGAGCCAGTACGGCGCTTACGCCATGGCCAAGACCTACGGCTTCACCTATGACCAGATAGTCAACTTCTACTTCACCGACATTACCCTTGCCAGCGCGACATATACGAACTGAGGCGTTTTGATGAAAACATCTGATTTTTACTTTGACCTTCCGGAAGAGCTCATTGCCCAGACTCCGCTCGAGAAACGCGATTCCTCCCGGCTCCTGTGCCTGGATAAGGTGAGCGGTGAGATACAGCACCGGGTGTTCTCGGAGCTGCCCGAGCTGCTTCAGCCGGGCGACTGCCTGGTGATGAACGATTCCCGCGTTCTTCCCGCAAGACTGCTCGGGGCGAGAGAGACGGGCGGCGCCGTGGAGGTACTGCTGCTCCGGGACCTCGGCGGAGGGCGCTGGGAGTGCCTGACCCGCCCGGGGCGCAAGACCAAGCCGGGCACAAAGCTGGTGTTTGGCGGCGGAGAACTTGAGGCTGAGGTAGTTGAAGTTGCCGAGGGAGGAAACAGAATCGTCGAGTTCAAGTACGACGGCATTTTCCTCGAGGTGCTCGAGCGTCTGGGCAAAATGCCTCTGCCTCCGTACATCAAGACCGAACTTGAGGATGGGGAACGCTACCAGACTGTTTACTCCAAAGAGCTGGGCAGCGCCGCGGCACCTACCGCTGGACTGCATTTTACCAAGGAACTGCTTGCAAAAATAGCCGAAAAGGGCGTGCGTGAGTGCTTTGTCACCCTGCACGTCGGCCTCGGCACCTTCCGCCCGGTCAAGGCTGAGGACATCGAGGAGCACGAGATGCACTCCGAATTCTGCATCATGCCCGAGGAAACGGCGAGAATAATCACTGAGACAAAGAAGTCCGGCGGCCGAGTGATATGCGTGGGCACGACATCCTGCAGAACTGTCGAGAGCTTTGCAAACGAGGACGGCACTATGGACGCCAAGTCCGGTTGGACCAACATCTTTATCTACCCGGGCTATAAGTTTAAATGTATGGACGCGCTCGTCACAAACTTCCACCTGCCCGAGAGCACGCTTATCATGCTCGTTTCAGCCTTTGCGGGCAGGGAACACGTCCTCGCGGCATACAAGCAGGCTGTGGATATGCGTTATCGCTTCTTCTCCTTTGGAGACGCGATGTTCCTGAGCTGAACTGAACAACACACCGCCTCCGCGGCAGCGGGGGCGTTTTTTTGCGCCGTAACAAGAAAAGCCGGGCCGCATACAATGATACTGGCACATTCAGAGTGCCGGATTTTCTCTTGAAACCATGGTGAAGGGAGTAAGTATATGCGGAAGTGCAACGACTCAGACTGGCGCGACAAGCTTGAGTGCTGTGAGATGAACGTGATAAAACCCTGCGATCACGATTGCAACAACACTCGCGGCTGCAGCCACGTCTGCTGCGTGAGCGGCCCCACCGGGCCCACGGGCGCGACGGGCGCTACCGGACCGACTGGGCCCACCGGTGCCACCGGACCTACCGGCGCTACCGGTCCCACCGGCCCGACTGGTGCGACGGGCGCGGGCATTGATACGATAGAGGAGTTCGTCCCGGGTACGCCGTACTCGGTAGGTGATCTCGTATTTTACAGCGGCGCACTGTATGATGTAAATACCAATAACCCCACGGGTACGCCCGGAGCCTCACCGGACTTCACGCTCGTGACCGTGACCGGCCCGACCGGTGCGACTGGCGCTCAGGGCCCCACCGGCCCGACCGGAGCAACCGGGGCTCAGGGCCCCACAGGTCCCACGGGCGCGACTGGCGCTACCGGCCCCTCCGGCACCGGCCCGACCGGCCCGACCGGACCCACTGCCCCGTCAATATATGCACAACAAGGAAAATGCCGTAACCATGCGGCTTTCAGCACATTAAAGACAATTAAACAACCCCTATAATTACACCTAAAACGCCGTAGCAAGGTTGGACAAGCCTTGATATGGCGTTTTTAAGTGAGTAGGATATGTCGCCGCAGCTTGAAAAGAGTTGCGGTTTTTTTATGCCCGAAAACAGGCGGTAACGTGGAACGTTAGGCGCGAAAAAGCCCTTGCAATACAAGGCTTTTCAGACACAAAAACGGCAAAGGCATACTGCAATACCAAAACCGCCGAAAACGGCTTTCTAATATTCCACGCAGACCAAGAGAGGAAGTGATGAAACATGGCAGTTTTCAGAGTGGAACGCAATACGGGATATACCGTTATGAGCAACCACCACTTGCGCAATAAGGAACTCACCTTAAAGGCAAAAGGCTTGCTTTCGCAAATGCTGTCTTTGCCCGAAGATTGGGATTATACCCTTGCGGGCTTATCTCACATCAACCGCGAGAAGATCGACGCAATCCGCGAAGCGGTAAAAGAACTCGAAAAAGCCGGATATATCGTGCGCAGCCGGGAGCGCGACGAGAAAGGACGCTTGCGGGGCGCGGATTATGTCATATACGAGCAGCCGCAGCCGCGAGAGCCGGAAGCAGCTACCAGCGGCGAACAGCCGTCTATATCGGATTACCCTACATTGGAAAATCCAACATTGGAAAATCCAACATTGGATAATCCAACGTTGGAAAAACCTACGTTGGAAAATCCAACGCAATTAAATAAAGATATATCAAGTAAA
>OLZO01000448.1_pt1 | contig 22768 bp, 26 predicted proteins | sample 1644431 | NCBI WGS metagenome assembly OLZO01 (sample SAMEA103958145, study PRJEB25191) | human gut metagenome | biome: human-associated habitat [ENVO:00009003]; feature: intestine environment [ENVO:2100002]; material: feces | place: Germany | collected 2013/2015
TGCGGGAGCTGCTGGTAGCAAAGGCCAATGTAGATCGGCTCATGGGGATGGAAGAAGAAAGGCTGAAGGATAAAGACAAAGACCAAGAGAAGAACCGATAAACCTTCATAAGTGTTGGAAAGTTTGCTGTGAGGCAGTTCCATTTCACGGACGAGTGATCTAAGCATAGCAAAGCGCCGGGCGCGCGGGGCATCACCACGTCCGGCGCTTATTTTTCGTGTCCAACTCAGAAAATTCGTTTGTGGCACTGCTATACTCTATAATTCATATTCTATTCCTTGTATTCTAAGAGCAACAAAAATATAATGAAATAAATTGCAGAAGATTCAAAATGAAGTGCATGATGATTTGAGATAAAAGTGAAAAATACTTTGTGCTGTAACATTTTGCGGACATTCCTCTGTTATGCTAAAAGAAAATTCAAAGGAAGTGAAACGATGAAACAGATTTTGATTGTCGAGGACGACAGTTTTTTGAATAAAATGTTAGCTTATAATTTGACTGCTGACGGATACGAGGTGACTTCTGCTCTAAATGCAAGGATGGCCACCGACATTCTAAATGCACACGAATTTGATTTGGTCTTGCTTGATGTCAACCTGCCAGATGGAAATGGATATGATCTGTGCCGGTTGATTAAGCCGGAACAGCCGGACACCATTGTAATATTTCTGACAGCCAACGATCAGGAGAGCGATCAGATACGGGGATATGAAGTAGGAGCCGTAGACTATATTACCAAGCCGTTTGTTATTGGAGCCTTGCAGCGCAAAATAAAAGCTATGTTTGCCATGCTGGAACATCACAAACCTGCCAAGGACATTTACGATGACGGACGGTTATTTCTGGATTTCTCCGAACAGGCGGCAACCCTAAACGGAAAGCCGTTGGCGCTATCCCCGATGGAATATAAGATGCTTAACCTGTTCCGCAAGAATCCGAAGCAAGTTCTTACCCGGCAGCAGTTATTGGAAAAGTTATGGGATGCGGAAGAACGCTTTGTAGACGAACATACTTTGACAACCTCTATCAGCCGGATTCGCAGTAAGATCGAAACGGACGGCGGTGCGCCTTATATTAAAACCATTTATGGGATGGGCTATCAATGGATGGGCGGTGAAGCGAAATGAAGATGAACACCATCCCGATTAAATGGCTGTTTTTGGGGGTGTCTATTGTAACGACACTCATAATGTGCGTTATTACTTTGGTTCTGTTTGTGTTGACCCACCAGACTGCTACTTTAGTAACTGGCGGTTTATTGATTCTCTGTTCATTGATAGGATTATTACTTCTGACGCGAACTTTCGGGAAACGGCTTTCTCTGTTTACGTCTGATTTGTGTAAAACTTTGGATAACATGATAGACGGAAAAGAAGAACCTGAAATCATAGATGACGGTGAAACACTTTTAGCGCGGATCAATCATCGACTTTCCCGCCTCTATCAGATCATGCAGGAAAACCGGCGCAAAGTGGACGAGGAGCGGCAGGAACTTCAAACTCTGGTGTCAGATATTTCCCATCAGGTAAAGACGCCGGTTAGCAATCTGAAAATGGTAACAGACACCCTGCTGACAAGGCCGGTATCAGAAGCAGAACGTATTGAATTTCTCCGAGGTATTTGTAACCAGACGGATAAACTGGACTTTCTCTTTCAGGCTCTTGTTAAAACATCTCGTCTGGAAACAGGCGTAATTCAGTTGGAGAAAAAAGACGGACGCCTTTTTGAAACTGTTGCCCAAGCTATGCTTGCTACGTTTCTTTTTCTCCGCTACTAAAACGCTCCCAACACGTCCAACTGCCCGCAAAATACGGGATTTCTCTGAAAAAAGGACAAAAAAATAAGAGAGCCTTGCGGCCCTCTGGCAAAACGGAAAACAGAGGATGCTTTCACACATCCTCCGTTTCTTTCGCTGATTGTTCAATTTTCAGCGCCCCGTCGATTGCGCCCTCAATGACTGGCAAATAGTGTTCCGGGCAAAGTTTCAGCTTGTGGCTGACCCGCTGCCGCTGTTCGCTGTCCCCTCGTATGATTTCCGGGTTGAAATACTGCTCCACGGGAAGTCCGCAGACTTTGATAAGCTGGATCACAACCGGGAGGCTGGGGATCGTGCCTTTATTTTCAATATTGGCAAGATAGCGCCATTCAATTCCCACTATTTCGGCCAGCACCTTGCGCGTCAGGTGCTTTGCTTTCCGCGCAGCTTTCACATCCGCGCCGAAAGTTTCAAAGCCGGGGCAATCTTCAACTTTCGCCATATAACATCACCCATTTACATTGTATAGTTCATAGTATCTCGATGGAATGTTGTTATATGTAGGCGAATTAAACTTTATAATTCATATTTTGTTCGTTGCATTGTTCGAGTAAAAGAACTATAATGTACGTTGTGGAGGTGCGCTATGGACTATATGACCTTGAAAGAAGCGAGTGAAAAATGGGGCGTGACCCCTCGACGGGTAAACTACTATTGCGCCGGTGGCCGTATTCCCGGCGCTGTGAAAATGGCTACAATCTGGCTGATTCCCAAAACAGCAGAAAAACCTGTTGACGGAAGAAAAAAAGAAAACAAGAAAAAATAATGAAACGGATTTTGAAATACGAAGTCTTATGAATGAACAGGAGGTGATAAAGTGCAGATACCGGATTTTGAAAGCATATACACAGACTATTTTGCTGATGTTTATAAATATATTTTGTCGATATGCAGAAATGAAACGGTTGCGGAAGAAATAACGCAGGAAACCTTTTTCAAAGCAATGCGTAATATCGACCAGTTTAACGGTTCGTGTAAATTGTATGTATGGCTATGTCAGATTGCTAAGAATACCTATTTCAACTATTGCAAAAAGGAAAAACGGTTTTCTCCTGAATTAAATATTGAACAGCCGGACACAGGCATTGATCTTGAAAGGTCATATCTTGATAAAGACGATGCAAGGCGGCTTCATATCCTACTTCATAAACTGGATGAACCATACAAAGAAGTGTTCACATTAAGGGTTTTTGGGGATTTACCATTTTCACAAATAGGCGAACTATTCGGCAAAACTGATAGCTGGGCGCGGTTAGTATTTTATCGAGCAAAAAAGCGATTGCAGGAGGATATAAAATGAAAATATCATGTGACATTATCAAAGATTTACTGCCTTTGTATTATGACGGGGTTTGCAGCGCCGATAGCAAAGCCATAATCGAAGCACATTTGGCGCAATGTGCAGATTGCAGGGCAGAATTAGCGGAAATGGGAAAAGAATTGCCGGTTTCAAGTAAGGAGCAAAATCTTTTGGAGGCAAAAGTGGTTAAGGAACTTTCAAAAAAATGGAAACATAGTTTGACAAAGTCAATGATGTACGGCGCTTTGGTTGCTTTTTTAGTAAATAACATTGCATGGGTATATCTCTGGTTTGTTAATAACACTGGAAATAACATAGTGGCATCTATATTATGGTGTATTGTTAATATTATCTGGCTAATTGCTGAAATAATTTGTACTAAGAAATCAGCCTATCCTATTTATAAAAATTGGAGAATATGGATATGTTCCTTGTTTTTACTAATTGCCCTTTTTACTTTAGCAATTTATTTATTCACAGCATCCATGCCATAAGTAAAACATAAAAACTGATTATCTGCCGGACGACGGCAAAAGAAAAAAAGCCGTCGTACAGCAGCCCTTTGACACGCCCATACGATCAGCGGCGGCTTTGAGTTATCAAGGCCGCCGCTTCTCTTTTTTGTCCAGCGCAGGATCGGCGGCCCACGGAGGGAGCTGCCATGAGAGAAGTAATATGTAGTTCATCAAAAAAAGCCTTGCTTATGCCCCGTCTCTTTCCGCTCCACCACCGGCATTATCATGCCGGTTAATCGGCAGTTACAAAAGAAATGAACTTGACGCCTGTTTCCCACTTTGGGAGACTGGCGTTTTTCTTTGTCGTTTTTTGTGGAATGGACCCGTATTATGCCGGTGTCGTTCTCCGCCCCATTTCGGCTCACTCGCCAACTGGTCCCGTGAACCGAAATGGAGGTACATAATGCAGAAGATCAATCTTCGGGAGCTGTATCCCGATATTTATAAAACGGACACTTTTTTGGAAGTGACCGATGAAGTTCAGGCGGTGTTCCTGGCCGACAAACGAGCTGAAGCACGCTACCTGCGCCAGATGTATAACTACAAAGCGCACTACTCTCTGGACTGCGACAATGGCATTGAGAAGGCAGTGGTGCAGCACGCGCCGACCCCGGAAGAAATCCTGGAGGACAAGCAGCTGCGCGATCAGCTTTATGCTGCGGTGATGGAGCTGCCGGACAAACAGGCCAAGTGGATCTATGCCCGGTTTTACCTGGGCATGACTGTCAAGGAAATTGCCCAGGCGGAAGGTGTTGATCTCAGCTGGGTGTATAAGAGCATCAAGCGCGGTTTGAAGCGCCTGGGAAAAAATTACAAAAACTTTAATTAACATGGCCAAAATATCACCGTTTTCTTCACTACCATTAGAAGGACAACTTTTCACCTTCATTGGTACATTGACAACCGAATAGACGGCATTTCTGGTACATAGCCCATGTACGAGCGAATCAGGCGCGCCGCCAAGAAGGACAAGCCAAGGAGGTGATGAACCAGCTGTCCTGAGCGATCAACGCAAGCCTGAAACCCGGAGGTGGCACTTCGGGTCGCGGTGACTGCATGGGGGCTTAAAGATACTTCCTCACGGCCTCCTAAAGACTTGGGGGAACCCTGCGGCGCACGAGTAAAACGACGCTGCGGAGTTATGACAGCCGCGCCAGCGGAGACCAGGAATGTCCCTATCGTCAGGGGCGCGTGGCAAATGTGACGAAAGCAACGGATATAATCTGAAAGGCTGCGTCCATTTGCTGTTAGCAACAACAAGGCATCATTTGGGTGCAGTCCTTTCTTTTCAAAGTCAGATACCATGAGCTGGCAGCTCTGGTTGCCAGCTCATTCATGTGATTTTGAAACCGACTTCAAAGAAAGGAGAACCCTTATGAGCCAGTTGACGCAATGCTGTCCACAAACAACAACCGATGAATTGGTTGACATCCGTGAAGTCACGGTAGATAAAGACCTCCCCAAAGAGGAACGGATCGCGGCCTTTCTTCACCAGATCAAAAACCCCTATCGCTTTCGCTGCGGCGATTTTGTGGTAAACGCCGCATTTGCCAGCAACGGGGCCACATTGGAGGAATGCCTGCAAGGGATTTTAAGGTAATCGACATCCTCGCTCTTTTCCCAAAATCGTGCTACGATGTGCATGGAAAAGGATGAAAACTGAAAACCTCGAAATCCACTCTTTTCTTGCGGGAGCTTCCGGGAGGAAAGGAGTGCTTTTTCATGCCAAAATATCAGGCAACAGCTTACATTCGTCTGTCTTACACAGATGATCGCTCCAGCGAGAGCGACAGCGTTACCAACCAGCGGAAGCTGATTGAGAACTTCATTGAACGAAACCCGGACATCCAAATCGTATCCGAAAAAATCGACGATGGTTACAGCGGTATTATTTTTGACCGTCCGGCGTTTAAGGAAATGATGCAGGACATTACCGATGGCAAGATCAACTGCGTCATTGTAAAGGACCTCTCCCGCCTGGGACGAGAGTACATCGAAACCGGACGCTACCTGCGCCGGGTGTTCCCCACTTATGGGGTCCGCTTTATTGCCATCACGGATAACATCGACACCGCCCATGAAGGCAGCGGTGACGATCTGACCGTATCCGTCAAGAACATTATGAACGAAGCCTACTGCCGGGACATTTCCATCAAGACCCGAACCTCTTTGGATATAAAGCGGCGTAACGGAGATTTTGTTGGAGCTTTTCCCGTTTACGGCTATATGAAATCCGAGGAAAACAAAAATCTGCTTGTACCTGACCCGTATGCTTCCCGTGTTGTCCGGGACATCTTTCGTATGCGTCTGGACGGGACAAGCGCCCTGCGGATCGCCACCGTGCTGAACGAAATGGGCATCCTCTCCCCCCTGGCCTATAAGAAAAACAATGGTTTTCCTTATGCCAAACACGGCTATGCCGACAAAGAGGATTGCAAATGGTCTGCTACAACGATTATCCGCATTTTGCAGGATGAAACCTACATTGGCACATTGGTACAGGGGAAGCAAGGCACCCCACACTACAAAATCAAGCAGATGGAGCAGCGCCCATCCTCTGAGTGGATTCGCGTCCCTGACGCCCATGAGCCGCTGATTGCCAAGCAGGATTTTGAGCTGGTCCAGCGTATCCGCAGACTGGATACCCGGACTTCTCCTAAGCAGGATACGGTGTATCTGTTTTCCGGCGTTTTGATTTGCGGGTGCTGTGGGAGCCGCATGACGCGAAAAACAAATCGGGTCAAGGGCAAGGAGTATCACTATTATTATTGCCCCACCGGGAAAAAGAACGGCTGCGCCAATCCGGTAATGCTCAAGGAAAGCGATCTTGTAGAGTGCGTCAAGGACAGTCTGAAAGGCTACATCGACAATGTGAGCTGCCTGCAAGCCATCCTGGACGGTATCGACCAGAGCAGCATCAATCAGGCGCTTGCCAATGAATACGCCTCCCACATCGCCGCCAATGAGCAGCAGGTGGAACAGGCGCTTGAATTTAAGGCCCGTCTCTACGAAAGCCTGATTACCGGCACTATCAGCAAAGAGGAATATACCGACTATAAGGCCAGATACACGAGGATTGCGGAAAATGCAAAAGAGAGTATCCAGGTCTTAAAGGAAAAGCTGGCTGATGTTCTGGAGAACCGGAGTGAACGGAACCGCTGGATTTCCCACTTCACACAGTTTTCTACGATGGAGACCCTGGACCGCAAAGCTGTGGTTCACATGATACAGAGCATCAAGGTGATTGGGAAAAAGGAATTGGAGATTACCTTTACATACCAGGATGAATACCAGAAAGCGATCCAGCTGATCCAGCTGGCAGAGCAAACAAGCCAAAGAAAGGTGGGATGATTTGTGGCAAGAAAAAGCAGAAAAGAAACTGCGGTGCTTCCTGCACCGGAGATGGATACTACTTGCCGCGCCGGAGTTTATGTGCGGCTTTCCGTTGAGGATAAGCATACCCACACCGTTTCTATCGAAACCCAGCAGCTGATTATCGCCCGGTATCTGGAGCAGAACCCGGAGATTATTGTGGTACAGACCTACATTGACAATGGCGCAACGGGTACGAACTTCCACCGTCCCGGTTTCCAGCAGATGCTCTCCGATATTGAAGCGGGTCTTATCAACTGTGTCATTGTAAAGGACCTCTCCCGCCTGGGGCGAAATGTCATAGACACCGGCTACTATATCGAGCGTTACTTTCCCATGCAGAAAGTCCGGTTTATTGCCGTGAATGACCGCTACGATTCTTCTTCCCCGGATAATGCCCATGATGGTATCATCATCCCGCTGCGGAACATGATTAACGAAGCCTATGCGATGGATATTGCCAGAAAAATCAAAGCCCAGCAGCGGCAGGCCATGAAAGACGGCAAGTATGTTGGCGGGCGTACACCCTATGGATATTTGAAGGCTCCTGATGACTGCCACCAGCTGATCGTTGACCCGGTGGCTGCTGAGGTAGTCAAAACCATGTTCCAATGGGCCGCCGAGGGCGCAGGATTAAACACTATCGCGGTACGATTGAACGAGGCCGGGTATCTCTCTCCCAGCCACTACAAGAGGACTTTGGGTGAGATCACCCATGAAAATCTGGTAGGCAATGGGCATTGGCAAACCCGCACCGTAGCCAAAATTCTCCGCGCAGAGGTTTATACCGGAGATTTGGTGCAAGGAGTATCTAAAATCATTGACCACAAGCAGGTCAGAGCCAGCGCCGATGAATGGACAACGGTACGCGGCACCCATGAAGCCATCATCAGCCGGGAGCTGTTTGCCGCTGTTCAGAAAGCGTTGGACCAGGCTGCACAGCAGGCAAAAGACAGGGAGATCCATTCCTGGTCTCCCAATCTTTTGAAAGGCAAAATCTTCTGCGCCCACTGCGGACGCAGCCTTCACCGACAGAAATGCGTCCGCAGAAAGTCACAGGAGGTATATGTCTACCACTGTATCAGCAACAACCGTATCAAAAAGGGCGTTTGTCCTGGTGCATTTATCTTTGAAAAAGAGCTGCTGGACGCCTTGGCCGATATGATACAGGAGCAGCTTGATACCACGCTGGGACAATACTCTCTCGGTCTGGAAAACCTCTCCAAAGAAGCCGAGGAACAGAAAAACATACAGGCTAAAATCGCCAGCCGGAAACAGGAAATCCAACAGCTGCGAACCTATCAGCGTGGATTGTATGAGGGCCTGATCCAGAACCATCTGTCAAAAGACGAGTATTTTACCTTCAAAGAGAAATACGAAGCCAAAATCGAGGCCATCAGCAAAGAAATCGAGCAGCTGAAAGCAGGGCTTGCAATCATCGCCAAGCAGCTGGAACAGTACAAAATGCTGTCCCAGGATGCACAGCATATCAAGGAAGATCGCCAGCTGACGGCAGCCCTGATTGACCGCCTGATTGACCGTGTAGAGGTCTCAAGAGAAAAGCGGATTACGGTTCGTTTCCGCTTCCAGAGCGAATTTGAACATTGTGAGGAGGTGCTGAGCCAGTGCAGAAATATGTGATTGCCCTTTATATCCGCCTTTCCCTGGAGGATTATAAATACGACAGTATGAGCATTGAAAACCAGCACCTTGCGCTGAACGAATTTGTTGCTTCCATGCCGGAGTCCGCCAATGCAGAAGTCCTTGAATTTATCGACAACGGGTATAGCGGGACAAACTTTGAGCGGCCCAAAGTCCAGGAGCTGATTGAGATGGTGCGGGCCAATAAGATCGACTGCATCATCGTAAAAGACTTTTCCCGGTTTGGGCGAAACAGCATTGAAACTGGCTATTTCATTGAGCGTGTATTTCCGCTGTTTCACACCCGGTTCATTTCCATCAACGATGATTTTGACAGCGATCAGCACAAGGGCGATACCGGCGGTATGGATGTGGCTTTCAAGTATCTAATCAGCGAGTATTACAGCCGGGATATGTCCATCAAGACAAAAAGCGCCAAGTATGCCAAAATGCAGCGTGGCGAATACCAGAGCAAAGTTTGCCCTTACGGGTATCGCAAAAGCGCCGATGGCAGAATGGAACCGAACCCGGAAACCGCTGCTGTGGTACAGCTCATTTTCCAACTTGCCGCAACCGGAATTGGAGCGGCAGCCGTTACCAGGGAACTCTTTAAGAGAGGCATCCCGACCCCCGGAGAATACAAAGCAGCGCATGGGCAGCAGTACCACGATGTCTCCCGCTCCCGTGGACGCTGGAGCAGTTCTACGGTTCTCCGTATCCTGGAGGACGAACGCTATATCGGCTCCTATGTCATCGGGCGTCGTGCAGTCATTGAAGTGGGCGGCACAAGGAGCCGCAAGAAGGATCGGGACAAGTGGTTCATTATCCCAGACCATCATCCGGCAATCGTTGACAAAGAACTATTTGAAAAGGTGCAGGCTGTGCAGCGCCGATTCTCCTTGCCGACCAAGAAAACCAGGGAGTACCCACTAAAAGGCAAGGTCTATTGTGGCTGCTGCGATCATGCACTCTCCCGCATCGCCCAAAAGAGACCGTTTTATATGTGCCGCCATTCTACCGCTGATGTGAATAGCCGCTGCCGCGATGTCCGGGCAGATGTTGCTGGGCTGGAAGAAGCCGTCCTCCTCACTTTGAAAAAGCAGCTGGAAATCCTGTTGCCCGTACATAAAGACGGCACCATTCACCTGGAGGCTACCGCTGCCAAATGCTCTGAGTATGAGAAGCAGCTGGAAGCTCTGAAGAACCAGAAGCAAGTTCTCTTTGAACGGTATCTCTTGGGGCAGATCGAACTGGACACATATAAATCGGAGAAAGCAGTTTATGACGCAGAAATACTGAAAGTCAAAAATGCCTATGCTGCTGTCACCGCCCAGGCAAAGCTGAAGCGAGAAGAACAGGCCCGCCAAAGCAGCCGACAAGAAATCGTTCACTCGATTGCAGAAGCGGATGTGCTGACCTCTGAGCTGACCGATCTGCTGATTGAAAAGGTGTATGTATTCCCCGACAACCGCATTGAGATTGTTTACAAAGTCCATGACCTCTTTGAATAATTGAAGGTATAAAAACGGAAAACCCAGGCTATCAAATCCATCTTGGTAGCTTGGGTTTTCTGCTTTTCAGAATTATATTTTTTTGTCGTGTGCTTGACATACGGGTGGCGCAGGTCGTGGAACCGCACATAAGGCAACCCCGCCCGTTTCAGCACCCGGCGGAGCATATTCCGAACACTGTCCGGCGAGATGGGCCCGCCGTTGGGAGACGGGAACACATACTCGCTATGGGTTTTCTCTTGCTGGCTTTGCAGCACGGCCAGAGCCTGTTCCCCCAAAGGAATCACCCGGTAGGCGTTCTTGGTTTTCAGCGGTGCCTCCACCACTTTCCCGTTGATTCGAGAAATCTGCCGCCGCACGGTGAGGGTGCTCTGGCCAAAGTCCACGTCTGACCATTTTAATCCCAATAGTTCCCCTCGGCGCAGGCCTGTGGCCAGCTCCAGGTAGTACATCTCGAACACGCCGGTACGCTTGGCTTCCTGTAAAAATGCGGTAAGCTGGTCAGCCGTGAGAGTTTTCATCTCGTTCCGTTCCACTCTTGGCAGGGCGCATCCCTCCGCCGGGTTGTGGGCGATGAGCTTTTGGTGAATGGCCAGCTGCAGTGCCGAGGAAATGATTTGATGGATATTCCGCACAGTCTTGGGGCCAAGGCCCTTGGGCTTCTTTTCCGACTCCTTTCGTTCCACCCGCCCACCGGTAAGCAAGTCCCGGTAGAACTTCTGCAAGTCTAGGGTGGTCAGCTTGGTGAGGGGGATGTCCCCAATGGCCGGGTCAATGTGGTTTTTGATAATGCCCCTGTACGTTGCGTGGGAGCTGGGCCGCACCTTGATGGTGGCGTAGTTTTCGTACCACACCTGCATCCACTGGCCCAGGGTGTACTGCCCGGCCTTGGCCACGTCCAGGCCCTTGGTTTCCTCGATAGCCTTGCGGAGTTTCTCCACCACTTCCGCCTGGGTCTTGCCCAGGACGTTCCGGTAGATGGCCTTCCCCTCCGGTGTGTGGCCCGCTGTGTAGCGGCCCTCCCACCGTCCGTCCTTCCGCTTGCGAATGCTGCCCTCGCCGTTGGCTCGCTTCTTTGCCATGCTGGTGTCCTCCTTCCGGTTTTCTTCAACCACCAACACTACTCTAGAGGGCTGCCCAATGTCCACCCCCATGTTGCGAACTGGGCGGAGAAAAATTGCCCCGCCTTTTGGTGGATTTACACCTGTCTGGGGCGGGGAGATTTTTACGGGTCTATTCTTTGTTTATGCGGCGCAAATTTTGCGGTGGCCCCAGTTGGGTATAGGCGGAGAAAAAATCACATAGACATCCCGAAACTGTAACCCTCATCCTCTTCAAAGCTCTCGATGTTCTCCAGCCGCTGGCCGTGAGCCAGCTTCTTGAGGGCCTCCCGCTGGCGCTGCTTGCTCTCCGTCCAGACGGGAATGGGAGGCGGGTCTGGCACGTCCATGGCTTGCGCCATGTAGCGGATCAAGGCTTCTGCATTGTAGGTCACGCCGTAAAGCCAGCCATAGGAGGGTTCCTCCCTGCCGGGTTCAAAGTTTGTCAGCTGCCGGTAAAGGAACAGATATTCCAGGTTATCTTTCAAAAAAGTTTCATCGTGCAGGCTGCTGTCCCGGCAGCGGTACCCCTCTGGCGTGATAAACGTGATGTGCTTCCGGTTGGCCGACCACTTCACTTGGTAGCCCTCCCGCTCCAGCCATTCGATGAAACTCTCCTTGTCCTCCGCCTCCCGCAAGGCTTGGTTGAGCACGAAAACCAGCTCTAGTTTCCAGCTGTCCCCGCGAAGTCCCGCCTGATATTCCCCAGGCTCCATGCGTTTCTTCCGGCTATGCTTCTGCGGTTTTGGAAGGACACTCAGGTGGTACTTCTTGCAAATTTGGTCGTTTACGTCCCGGTGGTGCTGCAAGTCAGCTGTGTTTTGGTGGAGTTTCCTGCCGTCCACACAGCTCACAGAGTTGACTATCAGGTGGTTATGCAGGTGGCCCGTATCGATATGTGTCGCCACCAATACTTCAAAATTGGGGAACTCTTTTTCGGCCAACTCCACTCCTATGGCGTTGGCCAGCTGTGGGGACAGGCGATCTTCCTCCGCAAAGGATTGGACGAAATGGTAAAACTGGCGCCCTTCTGTTTTGTGAAAGCGTTTCTTCGTGGTGAGGAATTCGATGTAGGAGGATTGGGGAACGCAGTTATGACCCGCCACCAGTGAGATGCCACGCCACTGGGTTTTTTCATCCTGGGCCACATAACCCATGGCTCCCGCCATTGCTCCACGGGTCTGCTTCACGTTACGGATCGCTACGAAAGTCGCCACGGTCACTCCCCCTCCCAGTAGATTTCCTCGATGAGTCCGTAGAGATTCGTGTAAGCCTGGGTGAAATTCTCAGCGTCCACCAGGGTGATGCGCCCCATGTTCGCCAGCTTTGTCAGCTGATTCAAGTTGCGGCCCTGGGCTTTCAGCTCGGATAAAATCGGTTCCAGCTCATCCGTCTGTCGGACATTTTTACCCAGGGCGCACTTCACGATGTAGTCGGTAACAGTCATGTTTGCCCGCTGTGCTTTGCGTTCAATGGCGGCTTTCTCAGCTGGGGTCAGCCTTGCGGTAAGGATGGCAGTTTTCTTTTTCATACGATTCTCCTTTCTGTCCTTTTTTCTGCATAACGTCCTTGACCTTTCTCCCCCTTTAGGGGGCCAGGGGGTGCCGGGCAGCACCCGGCGAGTGCGGACGGCGTATAGCCGGACGCTATGCTTGCCCTGCCTTCGGCAGGTCTTTTGTGCCTCCAACACTACCGCAACTGAGGCGACTATGTCCAGCGAATCATTCTTACCAATTTCTGACGATGTTTGTAGCTTTGGGGAAGCTCTTTCGCGCTCCATTTTTCCAGTTTCGTCTTTGCTCCACCGGTGCGAACACAGGGCCCACACAGGCCCAACGGGGCCGATTTAGACCTTTGCTGGTGTTGCTCCCCTACCCTGGCCTCAAATCGCCACACAGGGGCAAACCGGGCCGAGTTTGAGATTTCTCCCCAAAAACGAGTTTACCCCTCCCCCTAAAGGGGGAGGGGCTGGGTTGTGCTCACCTTTGGAGTGTTCGGGTTTTCCTTGGCAACTGCTGCTCACAAACGGCTCACACGGCTTTCACGGGTCGAGTTTGGGTTTTGCTGGCGTTGTTTCCCTACCCACGCCCCAGACCGGCCACAAATCGCCGCACAGGGCCGAGTTTGATTTTTGCTTACTCACTGGCACTTCTCAGACGGGAAGCCCGCCCTCTCCTGCAATCTCTCGTAAGGTTTTAGGCAGAAGAAAAATAATTCCTCCCTTACCTCTCAAAAACCACTCGGCTAACTTCGCCACTCCATGCAAGCAATTTTCAAACCCGCTGAAGAAAAGTCCTCTTCTTTGTTTATGCGGCGCAAATTTTGCGCCGCCATTGGCAGACCCCACGTGTTAAACTCTAGGGAATTCTTCCACACAAATGGTGAACCCGGCCCGTTCGTCCGGGTCCAATTCATATCACCTCATTCTTTGGCGGGGACGGGTAACCTCGCCAGATCCTGCTCCAGTTTATAATCCACCGCCTCCTGGATAGGCCGGATGGTATAAAGGAGCACCCCGTTTTTAGTTTTACCGTCACTACCTCGGACGGTTGTTTTCTCCGTGTCAATCAATCTCTTGGCCTCCAACGTATGTACATATTTTCGTACTGTGTTGGGGCTCATTCCTGTGCGCTGCCCAATAGTTTGATAGCTGGGCCAGCATTGGTAAGTGTCCCGGTCCTCACAGAACATGAGGTAGGCATACACCGCGATTTCCCCTGGGCTTAGATCCAGGATAAATAATTCGTTTGGCAGAGGGAAAAATCTCTTTTCGGCAGGCCGTCCCGGGAAGGATCTCCTGGTATTCAGCTTTCCGCCCCCGTTTGTTCTTCCACCCACTTGCGGAATTTTTCCTTCGGAACCACCATGCGAGTTCCAATTTTCAGGACCGGAAAGCCCTCGCTGTGGAGCAGGTCGTATGCCCCGGCCTGGGAGATCCCCAGCACTTGGGCTACAAGCTCCGCGTTCAAAAACAGCGGGAGATCGTCATAGGACTTGTAAGTGGATTCTTTCAATCGATACCTCCTTGTTTCAAGCTACCGCACTTGCGGCGGAAAAGTCACAATGGCAGCACTGCCGCCATACTCACGGAAAACCACGAGGCTGCAACTCTCGTTGCGCCCCGACGTGTTAGTTTACCATAATTTTACCGCCATGTTTTTGGCTATGTCAAGGAGGGTGTCAGTTTTGACAGGGGCACTAGAAAGCCATTTCTGGACACTTTTAAAAATTTACAGTTTGTTCATCTTAGTGAACCCTTATAATTTCGAGTGAATTTCTAGGAGTAAAGGATATTTTTTCATACTCCTGGCGCTAACAAAACATTCCATTTTACACTTTGCGTCCCTATCACCTGCCAAAGATGATATCAATGTAATCTAATTATAGTTCAGGAAAAAGCACTTCCAAACAATCTTTGCGATCTACTTTACGTTTAAACATTTTAATCATGATAACCCCTTTTTCTTTATCAGCTTGCATTTGCGCCAACTGACAGGATAAATTCTGCCATCGTTATCGCGCTATTTACAAATAATCTCGCATGATGTGTTTCAATTCGAATACGTTTTGCGCCAAGACCATGTGCATCGCTACCTTTGTTTCTCATTTCAGATATTGCATTAATAATTTTCTCTAATCCTGACAAAAGGCCATTTATACGTCTATCCAATTCTTTATCTTGGTGCATATTATAAAGTGTTTTCACCTGATTATAAAGCTTACCGATATCACCACTTTGAGAGGGTTTCTCTCCTTTTTCCTCAATAACATAACAGAATACTTCTTCCAGCAACGTCCGACATTTGGTTATAGCACTATCAAAGTCACCGTTTTCGACATTGCGAATAGCTCTTACTGAAATGTTACTTATATACTCACGATTCACACACACAATTCCAGGGGTTTCTATACGAATTGTTTCCTCGTCATGTTCCACAATCTTTTTGCACTTTTCGTATAAAGGGCGATTTTTCTCTTCTCCTGGTTTGTATTGACAATTCAATTCATAATACTCCAAAAGATCTGCTAACAATTTTGACACATCATTCTCAGGCGCATCCTTACAAAAAGCCGATAATGATCCGCCTTTTGATAGCCCATATTTTTGGCAAAGTGGGACCCCCACACTTTCCATGGTAAAAATATCAAAAGCATTTGTACCGAAATCAAGTACATATCCATTTCTAACAAATAGCTTTAGAAAAGCTGTACACTCAACAGGTGTCATTTAAGGTCACCTCTATTTTTTAAACAACCGCCGCAGCTATTAAATATATCTAAAACAAAAGTTTATTCTACAATGAATAGTAATATCATAATATAAGCCTTTAAGATAATTCGGATTTTACCTGCATTTCTTTGGAAACTTCTGTCTTAGCTTTTCGTTTTCTGCACTGGGGACACCCCTTGCCGCGAAGTAAATCATGAGGACGGATATCCCAACGATAATTACATACCTTGCATTCGATACTGACCTTCGTACTTGTGCCAGAATATGTACCAATAACTTTCAAGTCAGGAAACTTTTTAGCCAGTTCTTGCTCAAACTGCTGTTGAGTGCGTTTCATTGACCCACCACACTTAGGACAGCCATGCCCTGACATAAGAGTTACTGGATCTCCATCCCATGTATAACCGCACTGTTTGCATTTTACGAACAATTTGTTAGAACTACCAGTGTACTTCCCGAGCACTTCGATTTTTTGATTTTTTGTCGAAAGCAAATCCACAAATTCATCATGACTACGGGTATTTTTCTGCGCGGCACGTTTCCTTCCACAAAGTGGACACCCTTGCCCTTTAAGAAGATGGTTGGGTAATGCGCGCCATTCATTCCCACAGACCTTACATCTGCACAAGAGCTTTTCTTTTGATCTCCGATAGGGTTCCTTAATTTCAATAGATGGGTTTATTTCTGCCATTCGTACCAAAAAAGTATGCGGATCACTTCTATGTGCTAGATTTGTCGATTTTCTACCACAAGCTGGACACCCATGTCCGCTCAGCAGACTATTTGGAGTAGCCTCCCATTCGTGGCCGCAAATATTGCACCGCAAAGACACCTTGGAAGCGCTATCAATATATTCGCTAAGCAAAACAATGTTAGGATTGATCTCTTTAAGCTCAGCAATGAATTCCTCCTGTTTTTTCTTCTTGCTTTTTTTCTGAGCATAACCTCTTACACATACCCATTGTTGTTCTGACAGCGCCAAACCATACTTTGCAAGCAACATTGCTATGGTTTCTTTCGTTTCATTCCATGTTGCATTTCCAAGATTGTGTTTGCTGACAATACAATCCGTGGAATACGGTGGAGTATCTTCTTTGTAATCCGTAAAGATATTAATAAGACGAATTTCTTTCTCTGCGCATCGTTTTCTTTTCTCGGTATCCCGCTTTTTCTTATTATAATGCCAATCCCAACTGCCTGGTTCAAAAGCAACATTCAAGCACGGAATATATATATCTAATTCCATACCAATCATTTCGTGATTTCTGGTAAGTACAGCATCATTTCCGAGACACAGTCTAAATGCACAAAGGATTGCCTGCTCAAAAAAAGATGTTGATGAATGTGCACACTCGGGACACCCGTGTCCAGCTAATACACTATATGGCGTAGTAAACCAAACCCGCCCACATTCTGCGCATTTAAAATGCATTTTTTGGTGATTGTTATGATATTCATCAAGACATTGTATATTAGGATTGATCTTGTGTAAGTCTTCTACAAACTGCTGATGGCTGCGCCGCTGGGCGTTTTTCTGGTTTGACAGGCCGCATTGTGGACAACCGTGCCCACCCAGCAAATCATGAGGAGTTGGCGACCACTCATACCCACATTTACCACATTTTATTTCTATTTTGTTTTTGTTACCTGTATATGTACCTATGACAATCAAATCGGGGTTTCGATTACGAAGTTCTTGAACAAACTGATCGTGTGTTTTTCGGAGAATATTCCCTACCTTTCTTTTGCCACATTCGGGGCATCCGTGGCCATTCAATACCGAATTAGGCTTAGCCGCCCATTGGTAGCCACACACCTTGCATTGAAATCGAATTTTTGTCAAAGCAGTCACATATCGATCCAATGGTTGGATATCAGGGTTTATCTTCTTCAACTCTATTACAAATTCTTCATTACTTTTCTTTTTTGACATCTGAACCCCGCTTCCTCAAAAAATATTTTCAATTTACTAAAAGTCATTAGGAATCGAAGGACCTTTATCCATACAAAATTGTCACCGTAGCTAATCATTTTCTCACCATTATTGTCCTCAGTATGCTTTCCGGCATTATCATAGCTATACTGGTGAACCAGCATAAAGTACGGTACTACCTGGTACTGGTTCTCCAATTTATCTTTATCAATTAATTTAATTATTGTTATCCTCAGAGTTCTGCTGTGTTTGCTGTTGGCTAATCATGGCCATCATCTGAATATCCTCCCATTGAGTTTTTCGTTCCGCATTTTTCTCAACCTGCCACATACTCAAAAACAAAAACCCAAATGACAGCACAGTCACTATATCACTGACTTTTTCGTTGTACAAAAACGGGATTGGAATGGTCAAACCAACAAATAGTATTGCAAAAGCGATGCATTCAAATATCGTTGCAGCCCGATGTACTCTTCTTTCGTTCTTAGTAGAGAAAAACCAAGGAGCATATCTTTTTAGCATCATAAGCTGGAACTGATTTAGATTGAGCGAACCAATAGAATTAAACGTATCAAGTTGTTGTTTATACTCTTCATTAGGTCAGTTTACAAGGAACTACACGCAGACCGTGAAACGGGCTGCTGACAACAAACGGCGCTATGCTCCCGGCTGGGTGCATAGCACCTGTTTGTTGCGGGGGTTTCCAAAGGGGGCAGCGCCCCATTTGGCACACGACTTTGCGGAGCAAAGTGTAGTGTGTTATACGCTCTGTCGGCGTTGCCCTGAAAATACCGTTGCCGCCGGGGAGGGCAAGGGCATTTGACGCGGCAGGAAAGCAGGGCTTTGTTTGGGGCTGGTAAGCCGGAAACAAAGGGCTGATTTCAGCAGCAGACAGGGCGTATTATGAAAGCCCCCGTCCCTCGTCCTCCGCCCCCGGCCTATGGGACAAAAAGTCCCAAAGCTCTGGACACCGTGACCAGATGTGTGGCCACACTCCGGGAAAAGTAGCAGGACGGCAGGAAACCGTCAAGGCTGAAATGAATGGGCTGACGCCCGGCCTTGACCGTTCCCCGCCGCCCCGCTGGATGGGTGGACAAGGTGGCCAATCCCTAAAAGTGTTTGGCCGCACTCGTTCATTTTGGGGCCTTTCTTCTCCCAAAATTGAAATGGGCGGGAAAGCCCTAAAATGGCTTTCCCGCCTTGATTACCCATTAGCAAAGACGGGCGAGACTGTCAACGGCGGCGCTGAAAGCGCCGTTCATCTTGACCGTTGACTGGCTCGCCTGGCTTTGCTACTGCCCGTAAGAGATGGAAAAACAAGATGGAAAACAAGGTTAAAAATGGTTGACAAGTCTATCGGATGTGTGTTATACTGTGCGACAGTTTGAGATTGGAAGGAGGCTTACGTGTGTTAATTTGTGTACGCTAATAAGCAATAAAAAGTAGAAGTACCTTTCCACATGATGGTGGGCTTTTTTTGCGTGCGTATGCAAAGGAACACGTAGGTTTGACACGAGCAGTCTTTGAACTGTATCGTGGTGTTTTTTCGTGCTTTGTTGTTATGCAGGCGTCTGCCCTCTCTGTGGGACAACGCCTGCTTTTTATTGCAGAAACAAAGGAACAATGCAATAAAAAAGGAGGTTCGCATTATGACCCAAAACAACAATTCATGGAGAAAAACTTATTTTACACTTCTTGCCGGACAAGCAATATCCTTTATTAGCAGCGGTATTTTGCAAATGGCCATTATCTTTTATTTGGTTGCGAAAACTAATTCTGCAATCATATTGACGGCGGCAACACTGATTGGATTTTTGCCGCAAGCCTGTTTAGGCCCGTTTGCAGGTGCTTTTGTTGACCGGCACAGCCGTAAAAGCGTAATGATTGGTGCGGATTTGATAATTGCCGCCGCTGGCGGTATTCTGGCGCTGGTGGCGTTTTACATGGAATTGCCCGTATGGTCTATTATGGTTGTCCTGTTAATCCGAAGTGCGGGAACTGCTTTTCATTCTCCAGCATTCAGCGCAGCAACACCTATGATTGTGCCAAAAGAGGAACTTACAAAATGCGCTGGTTACACGCAGACCATGCAAGCAGTAAGTGCGATTATCAGTCCAGCTGCCGCAGCGTTTTTATATGCTGTTTGGCCTCTTAATGCAATTATATTGTTAGATATTGTGGGTGCAATCCTTGCCTGTGTGACTGTTGCGATTTCGTCCATACCAACGCCTGAACTATGTCCAGAAACGAAAAGACAACAGTTTTTACAGGATATGAAAGAGGGGTATGTGGTATTAAAGCAAAACAGGGGCCTCTTTGCTCTGCTCTGGATTGGTGTAATTTATATGTTCTTTTATATGCCAATCAGTACGCTTTTTCCTCTCATCTGTATGTCATACTTCAAAGGAACACCGGCCCATGCCTCTGCCGCTGAAATTGCTTTTGCGGTTGGTATGCTGCTTGGCGGAGTCATTCTGAGCATTTGGGGCGGTTTTAAGAAACGGCGGTACACCATCGGTCTTTCCGTTCTCCTGATGGGCGTTAGCAATATGCTCTCCGGGCTTTTGCCGCCAGACGCATTTCTTGTCTTTGTTGTGTGCTGTACTGTTATGGGAATTTCCGCTCCATTTTACGGTGTGCAAAATGCGATTTTTCAAGAAACGGTCAAACCAGAATATCTGGGGAGAGTTTTTTCTCTACTGACAAGCGCCGCTTCCCTCGCCATGCCGTTTGGCCTTGTCATTTCCGGGCCTCTGGCGGAGCGGCTGGGAGTTGAGAAATGGTTTGTCATTTGCGGAATTGGCATTATCATCGTTGCGCTTGCCGTATTTTTACTACCCGGTTTGAGAGAGATTGACAATACGCAATAATCAACTGCACCTTTTTCTATTACTAAACAAAATGCCTGGATGGTGGTTCTGAAAAACCAGAACCGCCGTTCAGGCATTTTTTATCTTCGTCCTCTCTGCGGTTTTGGATTCTTCAGCAAGTCGGATTTTTCCGCAATCTTTTTCAGCCACTTCCGTTCTTCTACTGACAGCTTCCTAAAATTCAGCTTGAGCCGTTTGCAGATAAACGCCAAGTACGCTTGTTCCGTGTCGCTGTCCTGGCTGACGATTTCACCAGCAGTTTCCAGCATTTCTTTTAGCGGGTTATCCTCTGGGACGCTGAAAAAATCGTCCTTGTGTGTTTCCCGCAGAGCAAGGGCAATCCCGTTTATGTCCCGTTGTATCACATAGCGGCAAAACTCGTCCTCATCAATATGGGCGGTGATAAGCTGTCTTAACTGCGTATCACTCATGCCAGGATTATGCTTTTTTATAACAGTTGCGCTCATCGTGTCCACTATGGCGTTTGCACCCTGCGCCTGTTTCAGTGCCGTTCCGTTCACATAGATTTCAAGGTCAGCCATCAGCCGGGGGAAATCCGGGTGCGCCGCCAGCTCACACAAGAGGGAATTATCCACCCGCCCACTTTTCAATAGTTCAATCATATCATCACTCAAACGCAGGTCTGCAAGATCGGCGTTTGGGTGATTTTTCATTTCAGACAGCCCCAGCAGATAATCAGCGGTCACACCGTAAAACTTCGCCAGCCGGATAAGGGCATAGTGGCTGATGTCCTTGAAGTCTTCCGTTTCGTAACTGCCCAGCGCAGACTTGGAAAGCCCGGTCTGCTCCGCAAGCTGCCCCAGCGTCAAGCCACGCTCCACACGTAGGTCTTTTAATCGCTCTTGTATGGATAAAGACATATTCACCCTCCTTGCTAGCTCAACGAAAGAGAAGCCGTTATGCTATGTACTATGCTCATAGCATAACGGCATAGGCATTTACAGTTTTATTTTACCATTTGCTACATCTTCACGAAATTTATCAACAAGCTTCGCTGTCAGCTTGGATTTACCGTAGTGTTCAAGTACAAAAGTACGATAACTTTTTCCATCTACAAGCACATCACTTTTTCTGGTCAACAACCAATTTCCGTTACCTCCTCCCTGTTCTCTAATATTCCAGTCTTTCCCATATCTTTTATAGATTTCATCTTTTTTACCTTGAACAGACATTGATTCGCTTGGAATATAAACAATTTGCATAATAGCTCCTCCTTTATTTTGTGCAAGAAGACCAGAAACCTGAATTTGTCTTTTATCTTTTTTTGATTATATCACAAATCCGAGAGCGTGGAAATAGGGAGTTTTTCAGGCTGATTTCCTACCTCTTGGATATACGGCACAGGCGGTCAAAAAGGTGTAGACTTGGGATAGTTCATCGATGGACAAGCACCTTGGAAACAGAACACGCCAAAGAAAACGGAGGGACGCATGAGCAAAAGACCCTATCAACACCTGCCGCCGCTGGAACACAGGCCGGACGGCTCCCCCTACCGCATAACCCCGCCCCAGAAGAGACGAGCCAGCGGCCTGATACGCCGGGAGTGCTGCAACTGCGAGGACGGAAACTGCCTTGCGCTGGACGATGGCGTCACCCCGTATTCCTCCTTGATGGCGGAGGCGATTCCAACCGCAAGCCCCATGTGCAGCTGCCGGCAGAGCGGATTACCATAGGATAGAGAGGGGTATTAGAGATGAAATCAATTCTTGTTATCGGAATCGGAAGGTTTGGCCAGCATCTGTGTGAAAACCTGGCCAAGCATGACAATCAAATCATGGCAGTGGACATATCAGAGGAGAAGCTGGAGCCCGTCCTTCCTTATGTGGTCAGCGCCAAGATTGGAGACTGTACCAATGAGGCCGTGCTTAAGAGTCTGGGAATCGGCAACTTCGATATCTGTTTTATCTGTATCGGAAATAATTTCCAGAACAGTCTGGAGGTTACCAGTCTGATTAAGGAGATAGGGGCAAAGTACGTTGTCAGCAAGGCAAACCGCAATATTCACGCCAGGCTGCTGCTAAAGAACGGGGCGGACGAGGTGGTTTATCCGGACCGGGACGTGGCCGAGAAGGTAGCGGTGCGTTACAGCGCCAACAATGTGTTTGACTATACGGAGCTGGCAGACGGCATTTCCATCTATGAAATCAAGCCCCTTCCCCAGTGGGTGGGAAAGAGCATAAAGGATTCTGATATCCGGCGGCTGTACGGCATATCGGTTATCGCGGTGAAAAACCCGGACGGACACATGAGGTTTATGCCCGGTGCCGACCATATCATAGCAGGGGATAACCACCTGATGGTGATTGGAAAACAGGAGGATGCGGAGAAGATTGTAAAGCATCTGACGAAAAATGTATAAGAAGGATGATGAGTCCAACGGATAATAGGGCCGGAGAAATGGCTGCCTGTGCTGACAGGCTGCTGTTTCTCCGGCTTTTTTCGTTCTGTGGTGTCT
>OLZO01000458.1_pt1 | contig 22299 bp, 7 predicted proteins | sample 1644431 | NCBI WGS metagenome assembly OLZO01 (sample SAMEA103958145, study PRJEB25191) | human gut metagenome | biome: human-associated habitat [ENVO:00009003]; feature: intestine environment [ENVO:2100002]; material: feces | place: Germany | collected 2013/2015
GCAAGGCATAAAACGCAGTTAATCCTTTCGGATTAACGAGTATTTTAACGCAGCACACGCGGAAATCGGTTGCTTTAAACCATATTGCGTTCGATTCCCGCCTGCTTAAATTCCTGATGGCATATCCGCAAGGGTTTTGCTGTGCTTAATTCGCTGAACACCCGTGTAAATATTCCAGCAACCCACAAGCACAGGGGCGTAATAGGTAAATATGCCGCCGATAATTTGCAGCGCGGCTATAACAAACCAAATAATTGCAGCCGATTTTTCATATATAATCAAAATATTATGTTTGCTTGCATTGAGATTATTGCCTGAAGCAATTGCCGGATAAAGCATAATAATTTTTGGCAAAGAGCATTGCAGGCAAAGAAAAAGAGCACCTCCGAAGAGGTGCTCTTAATTTTTAGGCTTTTGCCTTATTCAATTTGAATTAAGCAAGAGTTTGAAGAAGTCCGCAAAGATCGGAGATAACTTTATCCGTGTCGCCGGAAAGCATTCCGAGAACCTGATCAATTACCTGAGATACGGAGCTGCTTGCGCCGCCGATGAGGCCGCCGATGAGGTTGCTGATGGTGCTGTAGTTATCCTTGTAGTTAACTGTGTTAATCAGGTAACGAAGGAATGCAATAAGAACTTCGCTTGGATCAGCCTTAACATAAATTCTCTTGCCTGTGGTGGAAGCCTGAGAAGCTTCGTCGGTGATCAATTCACCGTGAGAAGCAAGCTGGAACCAATCGATAGGCATAAGCTCGATGCCGAGCGGTGTGCCGGAAATCTTGATCATGCCGAGAACCTTATTGAGAAGGCCAACGATGTTGTCGGCGCCGATAAGCGGCTTGAGCGAAGCAGTAAGATCGTAGATATCGAACTTATAGTTGCTGCCAACAAGGCCGTAGCCGGAAAGAAGCTTCTGAATATTGAGGCCTGCCGCAACGAGAATATCGTTGATATTTGCGATGGGCTTGAGCGCATCAATAAGTGCTCTGATCGGAGTTGTAAGGTTTTCGATAACCTGAAGCAATCCGTCATTTGCGAAGAAGAGTGAAAGGTTCGGAAGCATGCTCATAAGAGTTTGAACAGGAGCATTGAGGATATCCTCAACCTTGTCAAGAAGCGGGTTAAGAATGTCAAGAAGAATAGCATCGTATTCCTTGCTCATATCCTGTCTGTACTGATACTGAGTCTTAATATTATAAAGACCGAATGCCTCCATGATCGGAACGATTGTGGAAGTATATCCGTCCGAACCGGGGAGATAGATAAGGTTGAAGAGGCCAAGTGAGCCGTCGTTAAGAAGCACATCAAGCACGCCGTAAATCGGGCGAAGTGCTGCGCAAAGAGCATGCAGGAAGCTGTCTCTGTCTGTTACGCCCCAAGAAAGCTTATCAGCCTTAACATTTGCCCAAGAGCCTGCGCTCTTGATTGTTTTGGCTGCTGCTTCAAAGCTTTGGCCGTATGTCTTATCCGTAAGAAGTGAAGCAACATTGTCTGTTGAGAAATCAATGCCTGTTTGTGCAAGAAGATCGGTAAGGCTCATATTGCCAACCTTAACCTTTTCAACTGCGCCGTAAAGGCCTGTTGCCAAAGAGCTGATGATGTTGTCTTTGTAAACATTGGCAGTTACAAGGCTTGAAAGTCCGCCGGGAACAAGGCCGCCTACAAGGCCGTCAAGCATCGGGCCGATAACCGTTAAGAAATCAACGTCAACCGTTGAAGGATATTCAAACGAATAATCCTTGTGTTGGAAGTTTGAATAATCAAAGAATGTGTCTGTCGGCTGAGCAAGAAGGAGATAGAATATTGCAAGAACAATATCATCTTTGTTTGCCGTTGCGATGTTTGCGAATACGCTGTCAAGGATGCCCTTGATTGTTGCGTTCTTCTTAATTGCATCGATGTTGCCGAGAAGCTTATTGATTGAGGAAGCGTTGTTGATAAGAACGCTTTCGATGTAGCGAAGCAGGGTAACAAGTACCTGGCCTTGGTTTGCGGTAATCTGCTTGATTGAGCCTGCTGCGCCGTAAACCGTGTTAAGATCGCCGAGGCTTGCAAGGAAGCCGAAATCAATCTTGCCGATCTTGATGTTGAGATTGTTGCTCTTAAGAACGGCATTGATGATGTCTGCAAGGTAATCCTGAATGTTGCAATTTGCAAGGTTGCCGATTCTTAAATCAAGGCCGCTGAGGTTTGCACCGATGAGGCCGCCGATAAGATCGGGAAGTGATTTGCCTGCGATGGCTTCGATAATCTTGTCAACGCTTACACCGTTCTTATCAAGCACCTTAATGATGTCTGTAACAGGTGAAAGCAGGTTGTCAAGAACCTTGCCGATGCCGTTGTTGTCAATAAAGTAAGCAAGGTTCGGAAGAACTGCCGTGAGTGTGTCAAACGGTTTGTCGGCAACTTTGTTTACAAAGCCGAAGAGCGGATTAAGAATGTTGATAAGGAGATTATCCTTAGCTTTCTTGTAATCGCTGAGATACTGTGAAGGAGATTTAACATTATCGCACATAAGAGCTTCAAGAAGCGGAATGATTGCGCTTTCGTAGCCGTTGCCGCCCTTAATGCCAAGCTCTTTAAGCTGAGCGATTATGTCATTAAGATTAACCTTAATGGTGTTTGTTTGTGCATCTGTTGCAGCTTTGTTGAGAAGTTCAACAACAAGAACGTTGTTGTTGAGAGAAATTTTAATGCTAACATCGCCGGAAGAAGTTGTTGTGTTGATTTCAAGCTTATCAAGAACAAACTGAAGAAGCTCGCCGATGTTCACATCGCCGCCTGCAAGAAGCGCAGCAACAATGTCGTTTACAGGTCTGCAAAGAGCTGCAAGTGCATTGATGAAGCCCTGCTGAGCGGAGGAAGAGCCGTCTGTGAAGCCCCAGTTAACCGATTTAACATCGCTCCACTTAGCGCAGCCCTTAAGTGTGTTTGCTGCCGATGAATATGTTGCACCATAGCTTGAATCCATAAGATAAGCTGCAAGGTCGGCAGGTGAGATAAGATTTACGCTCTTTTCGATTGCGCCGTAAACGCCGGTTGCAATCTTTGTGATAAGCTCGTTTGTGAAGAGTTTATCGTTAATGATGTCGTTAAGGCCGTTTGCGTCAAGAACGCCGAAGCTCTTGAGAAGCGGGAAGATGTTCTTAACAAGATCATCAAGGCTTGAAACAGCCTTAGTTGCGTCGGAAGCTGTGATTCCCTTGGGATAAGAGAAGGTGTTGCTTGCCTGAGCAGCATAGTTAGTGAAGGTCCAGGCAATTTCCTTCGGGTTTTGTGTTGATGCGATAACCTCTCTGATTATTGTGAGAAGCTTGCTCGGAGAGAGCTTTGAAACCATATCAACAATGCCCGGATACTTGCCGTTGAGCAAGGAGCTGAGAAGTGAGCTGTTTGTGATAACGCTTACGCCTACAGTGTAAACAAGGAGCAGAAGCTTTGCATTTGATGTGTTGCCAACAAGAGCAAGTAATGAGTTAAGATCAAGGTCAATTGCATCCTTGCCTACAGCGGTAAGAATAGCATTGATTGTGTTAACAAAATAATTGTCTTCTTTAAGAATGTTGGTGTTAACAAAATCATTAACAAGTGTTGCATAGCCGGAAACTGTTTCGCCGAGCGTCGGTGAAAGGTTGGAAACAATATTGGCAGCGCCGTTGATTTCGTTTGTAATCGGAGCAACCGCTGCCTTAACCGTTGCGCCGAATTTATCGTCTGTAAGGTTAATAGCAAGGCCCCTGATTATGCCGAGAAGTGATGAAGCGGGAGCTTCAAGAACTTTGTTTATAAGCTTGGAAACAACTTCGATAATTGCGAAGGTTGCATCCTTGCCGTCTGCGTTTGCAGGAAGAGTCTTGGTGTAAGAAATATCAAGATTGCCGCAAACATCGGAAAGAATGTGGCTGAATACATTGTTGTAGTAGCCCGTTGAGCAAAGAAGTGTGCCGAAAACAGCGGGGATAACGCCGAGCGAATCAATAAGGTCTTTATAGAAGGTGTTCTTATCGCCTGCAACAAGATTCTTATAGCCAAGGTCTTTTGCATAGCCTGTTGCCGAAAGATCGGTCCAGGTTTGCTCTTTCATAATCTTCTTGTTGATTGAATCGGAACGAACCGCAATTGCGCTCGGGGAAATGATGCCCTTGATTGCGCTGTTTACGAGTTTGTTTGTATCGCCCTTAATGTTGAGCTTTTGGTCGATAATCGTTTCAACAAGAACATAGGTTTGAGTTACAAGGTTTGAAAGGTTTTCTTTGCAGTAAACCTTCTTGGTATCAACCGAACCGTCGTCTGTTGCAACATTTTCTGCGTTGATTGTTTTAACATACTGCATAACAAGATCAAGGATATCGTTTGCAGTGTCAACGCCGAAGTGGTTAACAAGGAATGTTACCGCGCCGGAAAGGATTCCGTCTGCCTGGTCAACGGTGAAACCGTCAATATATGTGTTTGAAAGGAGAGTTGAAAGAAGTTCGTCAACTGCATCTAATAAGTCTTTCGCAGCTTTGGTATTTTCGCTGTCGGAAACAATGTTTGAATATTCTTTTGTAATTTTGTTGATATCAATCGAATCAAGAACTTCATTTGCCGCTGCCTGAGCAACAAAGTCGTTTCCGAGTGATGTAAGTGAAACCGTATTTTCGCCGGTTGTTTTCTTATTTGCGTTAACAACGCTCATAATGAATGTTACAAGCGGCTCAACATTGCAAAGCAGGAAGTAAGCGGAAAGTGTGCTGATGCCCACATAGCCGTTTTCGCGAGGCTCGAATGTGAAGGAGTCCGCATGCTCTCTGTTCATAAGGAAGAAGCCGTTAAGAACATCGGTAAGAATACTGGTTTCGCCAAAGAGGTCTGCGCCCTGAAGCAGGGAAGCAACAACCGGAATATTCTGCGTGATGGTGTTATCCGTGGAAACAACATCTTTTAAGAAATCGGTGAGTGCGTTGAACCAATTGTTTACAAACATGTCAACGAATGTTTCAAGCACATCCGCTGCGGGGGAGTTGTTTTTGCAAAGGTCTTTAAATTCTTTTGCGGAAACATTGTATTTGCAGCCGTCAGAATCCTTGGCAAATTCGCCGAAGGTCCAGTCGCTGGGAACATCGTATTTTGCAAGGAAGCTTTCGCCCACGGAGCTGATGATGCTCGGAAGAGCAACAAGAATGTTGTTTACGCCGCGGAAAACGATTTCTCTTTTGCCGTCCTGCGCGGTGATGTATTTGCCGATATCGGAGCCGTGGTCTGCAACATAGCTGTCAACATCGGAAACAAGCAGATTCATAAGGGTTTCAATAATTTCCGAAACCATATCGCTGCTGCCGAGGTCCGAAGCGGAAGCGCCTGCAAGCATCTTATCAACGGCATAAATGTTAAGGATAACGGGAACATGATCAAGCTTATTGCCGTCATTATCGTATTTAGTGCCGTTTGCGCCTGTTGTGGGCGTGCCGTAAACATAATTTGTTTCGTTTGTTGTGTCTACATTATAATAGGTATAGGTGTAGCTGTTATCGCCGTTGAGCCAGTGAAGCAATGTGGGAAGCACTTCATTGAGGTTCCAGCCGATTTGGCCGATACCCGTGGGGCTGCCCGTTGCCTGAGTAAGCTTTTTATCGTTAAGCAGGTTTGCAACAATGCCGTTGATCTGGCCGTAGTACATATCGCCGTCTTGGTTAAAGAGCAGGGGAACAAGTACATCGTCAAGAACAACAACGATAACGGGAAGAAGCTCGAATATTGTTTTAACCGGGTCATCTGCAAGCTTCTTGTAAATGTCGGTAACCTTTTCAAGCAATGTGTCAAGTGTAAGCGAATCGGTAAGGTTTGCGATAATGTCTTTTGCGATTGCATAGATATTTAGCGAAACACCGGGGATACCGGTTCTTACATAATCAACATAGCCGTTGATGTTTGCGTTTACGATTTCGATTGCAAGATCGTTATCGGGCTTAACCGCATTCCAATCATAGCTTTCTGTGATTGTGGGCACAACCTCTTTTGAAGTTATGAATTCAAGATAGCTTTCAAAAATATATTGCGCGTGATTACCGGCAACATTCATTGCATCGGTAATATTTTCTTCTGTGCCGTCCCACTCTTTGATTGCCGCAAGCGGAATGCTTGAGAATATTTCGTTTGTAAGATAGAATTTAACGAAGTTTGAAAGGCTGTCGTCTGCCTTAACAGCAGGAACGGAACCTACGCCGTTAACAAATTCGTCCGCCGTGATAGCGGTAATATCCGTTGTGCCCTTATTGGCAAGAACATTTTCAATTCTTGATTTGATTGCCGCAAAATCGCTTGCCGTGAAGCCCTTTTGATACATCCAAGTGGTGTATTGGGAGCCTTGAGGTTCATTCGAGAAAACATTTGCGGAAACATTTTCACACCATACAAAGTTAGTGTCAAAAAGAGCATACCAGAAGGAGTCCTCGCTTGCATTTTCGGGAGCGCCGGTTATCTCTGCAAAAACACTGTACGGTAAGTCGTCTCTCTTACATGCGTCAATGAAGTATTCGCCGGGTGCGATGGTGACATCTGCATTGCCGTTATCGGAAACGGTGATTGCCTCGCCGCTGATATCGGTGAGAACCTTTGAAAGAATTGCGTTTGCACTTCTGATCGGTTGGTTGTAATACCAATAAGCAGCTTCGGCAAGAGACGGATTTGCGCTGATGGGAGCGTTTACCGCTTTGCAAAGCTCAACAACCTTATTGATAAATGCCGCAACATTGCTGTCGCTCGAAGCATTGATGTCTGTAAGCTTTGTGCCCTTGAAGGAGTCGCCGTTTGCAACTATTTTCTTTGCCTCTGTTAAAGAAGCCGGAATAGCGGTAAGCTGTGCGCCGCATGCGTTTAAAACATCGCTTGCTTGGCTGAGCTCTGATCTGCCGAATGAAGGTGCGTTCAAAATATAGGGTGCATAGAACGAAACGGAAACCTGGCTTGCAAAGCTGTTTTCCTGGAAAGCATTGCTGCCGATAATATTCGTTCTTACATATTCCTCTGCCGCCGCAAAATCAGAATTTACGGAAGTTTTTGCAGCATCGTAAGCCTTGCTGAATGCCAAAATAAGCGGCTTAAGAACATCTTTAGTGTCGTTGCAATATTTCTTTAAGTCTTTATTATCCGCATTTGCATTATCCATGCAGAATTTATAAAGGCTCCAAATGCTCATTGCAGCGTCATCGTCGGCAAGATAAGTATATTGCGCATAAACAAGGCGCATTGCTCTTTCCTTATCTTGGTCTGCCAAATCCGAGCGAATTGCGCCGGCATCCAAAAGAACGGCTTTGATAACCTCGTCGGAATCGCCGTTGCTGCCGCTCATAAGCTGGATAAGCGTTGGTGAAAGCTGCGCCAAAAGCTCATAAATGGGCTTTTCGGAAGCGCAAACCGCATCTACGTCAACGCCGAGATCGGTGAGCTTGCCATCTTTGTTGATAAGCTTAATGATTTCGGGAGCGTAGGTGTTGACAAGGTTGTTAAGCGATTCATATGTGATATCTACCGCTTTACCCTCGTCGGTAACATAGGTGAAAACATCGTCGCTCTTGTCGGCGGCAAATGCACTCATGCCGACGGAGCAGGTTGTTACCACCATTACCACAGCCAAAAACAGGCTGAGTAATCGTTTGCTCGTTTTCATAATCATCTCTCCTTTTTTATGATTTGGGAACATAAACATGCCCTCAGTAAGCGCACGGGTATTTGCTTGGCAAAGCAGTTTGTGAACTAAGTGTTAACAAATCGCCTTGCAGGGCGCAAAATGCCCACACGCACGAACAATACACTATATTTATACCAAATATAAAAGCGGAAGTCAACACTTTTTTTGAATTTTTTAACAAACTGTGAACAAACAGCGGCGATTATATGTAAATCATTTCCTAAAATGGGCTAATTTTTGACCTGTCTTTCGTTATGCCTGCATAAAAACGGCGTTCAAAGCAAGATATTTTCGGGCAAGTAAAACGCCCTGCCGAAATTGTTGATTTTTGAAAAATATTGTTGAAAAATATACAAGATGTTGTTGTGTAAAGGGTTTTGCATTTACGAAAACTACCCTCTGTAATGGGTTACGAAATTGTTACATAGTAAATTTTTTGTAAGAAATCTATGAACAAATTGTAAATTTTTCAGTGTTTAATTTGCACAAAATCGCACTTGTAATTTCGTAAAAACTGCTGAAAAGTTCGTTTCGACTTTGTTCGTGTTGACTTTTTTATTGCCTTGTGTTTTAATATTTAATGAATGGAGTAATATTCGTTTTTGTAAACACCTGTTCACATTCGGTGCGCCGCAACGCACGCTTCCGCTCTGTTCGGATTGCCCGTAGGTCAGAGAGTCGGTGTGTGAACATTCTATGAATAAAACTTCATTGTGTTTAAAATTTTCACGGAGGTAAAAATTGTGAAAACAAAATTTGGCAAGAAATTGCTTGCTTTGTTTCTTGCAGTTCTGATGGCGCTCACTGCTTTCACAGGCGCCTTCTCAGCCTATGCGGCCTCCGCCGACCCTTCTTATCATGACGATGCACTTAAGGCAAATGCCTTGGCTTGGGTTGAGCTCACGGACGAGCAAACCTGCGCGGCTCTTCTTGATTATGTGGACGACATTCTTTACGATCTTAAAATGCCCGTTTCACTCAGCGGAAACTATGTTGTAGTTTCCGTTAATTTAAACGGCACGCTCGACAGTGTCAGCGGTCTTCTTGATATAGTTGATCAGCTTAAACCCACTGTTGATCAGGCAAACGGCTTGGGTAAAGATCTTAAAAACATTACCCTCAGCCCGCTCGCAGGTATGTCTTACACGAAGGTTGACGGCAACTGGCCGGCATGCGGTAAAGATTACAGAGCCAACAATTCCGCGAAAAGCATTGTCAAAGCCCTTTTGAATGTTGTTTATAACAATGTGTCAAACTGGGACGGCGGCCATGCAATCGTTAACCAGCTTCTCAGAGGCTCTTTAAGCCTGCCTCTCAACCTTAACCTTTACAGCATTCTTAACAATGCTGCAAAGCTTGGTATGAAAGACGGCTATGAAAAGAACCTTGTTTATAACATTATTGTTAAGCTTCTCACCGAAAACACCACTTGGTACACAAGCGACGAAGCTACTAAAATGTATAACAATGAAAGCGGCTACGATCTTGACACCATGCTTTTCAGATCTTTGCAGAATGAACTTCTTCGCAAGATCAATGTAAATGTAACTTATGCAGACGGCACAAGCTCTCAGTCACGCTACGCCGCAGGTCAAAAAGACCCCGGCCTTTGCTACACTCCGGACGGTAATGTTTACCTCTTCCAGTATGACAGCAACGGCGACGGCGCAGATGATGCAAATCTTACATTGACACCGAGCACAACGCTCTTTAAGTTTTCTTACGATGCGTTGGGCATTGCCTGGAAAACGGTTCTTCAGCCCACCCTTAAGCTCCTCAACTCGGCGATTAAGGATTATGACTGGGATTATATGGAATGGTTCCTCGGCAAGGGCAAAACCTGGGATTACTCAAATCCTGCCGCCAACTATTCCGCCGCTAATGTTCAGGCTTGGGCTAAAGACTACGGTCTTAACCTTGACGATGTTAAGGCAGATCTCACTTATGACAGAAGCGTTGTAGCAAACGCTGTGTATAATTGGAGAGATATTGATTCCACGAAGCTCTTTAACGAACTTCGCAGAAGCCCGCTTATGGTTTATTACTTCAAGGCGGAAACCGGTCCTCTTAACACAAACCTTAAGTGCACCGGTACTCCCAATATCGATGCGTTCATGGCAAATCAGTATGGCAATTACAGCAATATCCTTGCAGGCCTTAATGATTTCCTTGTTGCAGCGGTTAAGGATTTCCTTCCTGATTATGCAGGCGCAGCTTCTCTTCAAACAATCAATACGAATGATGCCAAAACAATCGGCAAAACTCTTGTTGCAAACGCACTGAAAGTTGTTCAGTACGTCGGCGATGCAACCGATAAGAACATTCTTTCTTCGTTCTATCACACAAGCGGCGATTCAGCTGTTCTTTCCGAGTCTAATCTCGAAAGCGCAATGGTTCCGTTCCTCATCGCTTGCCTTCAGAATAACATTCAGGATCTTAAATCCATCCACTATGATAAGTGGGATAAATGTGATGACGCAGAAGGCGTTGCAGCAGTTATTCTTCAGGAGCACCTTGCATTTATTCTTCCTCAAAATGACTATTCACAGTTCTTAACTGTGGGCAGCGACGGATATTATGATATATCTATGGAAACAATTTATGCAATGTGCCGCGATGCCGTTGGCTATGTTATGATGCAATATGTTCCGATCACCGATAAAAAAGGTACGGCATGGAGCATTTATAATGTTAAATCTGTTCAAACTTATGATGAACAGGTTGCCGAAGGCACAGATATCTTCAGCATTCTTAATTCCGTAATCGTATATTATGCAAAGGATAAGGGTGTTGGTCCTCTTCTCGGTTGTGCAGATTCAAGCGGCAACAGCTTGATTACTCTGGACAATACACTTTGGAAGAATATAGATATTATCGCAAATAAACTTCTCCCCGTTCTCGGTGAGCTTCAATTCGGCACAGCTTCAAAGCGTGGCGCACTTGATTCTCATGCGCTTATTATGGATGACCTGGTAACAGGCGCTCTTAATATCGCAAGCACCCACTCCGCAGACGGTGAGCAGGTAGGCGGCGTAACAAACTTTATTTACAGATTGGCAACAATCATTAACGCTCCCACTATTGCAACAAAGGGCGTAGACCTCAGCGTTTACGATGTTCTTAAAGAACTCCTGAACGGTTTCCTTAATGCCCGCAGCACAAATCAGCCGCTGTATGGCAAGAATATTATTCCGGATGTTTCCGGCGATAATGTAAATAAGCCGTTCCACAACCTTGTTCAGAGCAGCGTTATTGCAGGCACTTCCGATGATGCTTCCAATTTCGGCGTTCTCTCAAGCGCAATTGTTAATATTGTTCAGTTCGCCGGCGTATTCTCCAGCTATCCCGACACTGTTTGGAAGGGCGCTATGTTCGTTGTTCAGTCCGTTGCAAGCTTGCTTAACGGATTCCTTCCTCAGCTTCAAAACTATAAGGTTAGCAACCTTGATGCTAAGCTTGCGGAAAGCGTTGCTAAAGGCTACACTGCAGGCAACACTCTGACAAATACTGTCAACCTGGAGAACCTCGGTAAAGGTATCAACCGTTTCACAATTAAAACGGATGGTTCCACCGAAGAACTCGGCCGCTCTTGGATTAAGATTAAGAGCATTAAGGCCGATAAGGGCACATGGACCTTTACGGGAGACACTTCCGCAACCCTCGATCCCGAGGCAAGAGGTTCTATCGGCATAAGCGGTTCTCTTACCGCAGATGAACTCGGCTCAACAAATGCAGCTGTTGTTACATTCACGGTTACATATCAAATCGTCGGCAAGGACGGCAAAGCATATTCTGATGAATATACAAGCGACTTTACCAGAACGATGTATTACTATGTATCCGCTCAAAAGGATCTGTATTCACAAACCTACAGAAGCGATTCTGCAACAGGCTTTGCTGAAACCCTCACCGGTGTAAACAAAAAAGGCACCACGATCTCCACAACGGATAAAATTGCCGGCGCGGCAAGATCTCAGGATTACCTTATTGTTCCCAATAATATCGCTGTTTCAACAGACGATCCGGCTGCGGTTTCCAACTCCACCGTATATCTTAACCGCGCAAGTAAAACAACTTCTAACATCAGATTTGAAGCTTATATTACTTCCGGCGGTCAGGAATATGTTGCAGCTGCGGCAGATCCCGCAACAGGTAACCTTGTTAATACATCTTGGTATGATTACTATCAATATGAGTACACCACCAAAACTTTGGAAGACGGCTCAACCTTAAAGGAAATCGTTTATGATGAAAACGGTAATCCTAAGGGCGCTTGGGTAACCGCCGAAGATAAGCTTCTCAGCAGAGATGACGCTGTAAATCTTGTCGCAACGGATAATACGGTTCCCGAATGCAGGCAGCATATTGTTTGCTCTTTTGATGCAATCACAACCACAGGTGTAAACGGTTACATCCCCGCAAGCATCATTGCAGACAGAAATAACGACGGTTCTTATAACTGCGTTTATATTTCCACAACCGGCTCAGGCGATTACAGTGTGGCCATCAATAAGGGAATCAAGGGCAGCGCAACAGCTTCCACCGGTTCTCAGGGCCTTGTATTCTCCATCACTCCCGGCTCAATGTCCGCAACCAGCACAAAGCTCGACTTTGTTGAATGGGATAAAGACCACAGCGTTAAGCAGGGCCGCAGCGATGTTAAACTTCGCGTTGTAACCGATAAGGGCTATAATCTTGCAACAAATCTTATCGTCGGCGATCTTTCCGATGTTCCCACATCCGAAAGCCTTTATAACACCGGCGCAGAGTTCCTGAATAACTACACGGCTGCCGATGCAAAGGCTCCCGAATATTATAACTATTATAAGGAAGCAGTTATGCAGGCTCTTTCCACAACTGCAACCGTGCTTACTGCCGATAACGCAGCAGGCCTCGGCTCTCAGAAAGCTAACTTTGCAAAAACTTCCAACACAACCAATGTTGTCGGCGAAATAGCATATGCCCCCGCAACGGCAGATGTTATGAGCAGTTCAAACTTTGCAAGCCTTAAAGCTTCCGCAGTTGTTAAGGATGGCGTATTCTATCTCACTCATTACACCGATGCAAACGGTGAAGAGGTATTCGCTAATCCTGTTTACGGTAACACCAAGCTCGCAGATGCCGATGTTACCAAAGCAAACGAAACCGTTTCCGTTATGGTAAACGGTGCCGCAGCAGATCTTGATGTTTACACGGTTAATGCAACCGGCGTTAAGGTTGTTAAGGTTGACGGCGTATGGCATTTCGTTAATGCCGCAGCTTATGAAACCGAATGGCAGGATGCAGGCTCGGGCACAGCTCCTTATTTTGAAGCTCCCTATCTTGCAACCACAACCACTCAGGTTAAAGACAGCGCCGGCTCTCTCGTTTACTCAGCTGTTGAATACACTCATAACAATGCCGATAACAAGGCAGTTGCCGCATCGGATGATTGGGTTGTAATGTATGCAAATACACAAAATCAAATCGTTCCCGGCACAGCCTCCAGAGGCACTGTTGCAGCAGTAAACGATAAGGTAACTTATGCTAAGGAGCTTCTTGATGCAAATCTGAATGTTTCCTATGCAACGAATGTTTACAATAATGTTTACGTTCTTAGAACCGGCCTTAATAATGTAAACTTCGATGTTGTTAAGTATGAGCAGATGGCAAGCGCAGGTCGCAGTGCAGAAGCTCTTATCAATGTAGATCTTTACAGGGATTATTATTATACTCCCGAAGGCGGCGAAAAAACGCTTGTATTCAGCTCTCTTGATTCTGAGAAAGATGATGCTCTTAAAGCATACAACACCGCCAATAATGCAAACCGCAGCTTCAGAGATTTCGAAGCCGTTGTTGATTACAGCAAGGCTGTCGTAACCTCCACCGCTTCCACCTTTGAACTTCGTGAAGCTCTTCGTAACTTCAACGATTACATGGCAAAGGTTCTTGAGCGTGGCTATGTTCCGGCTCAGCTTGAGCAGGAAATCCGTTGCGCGGTTGCCGGTAAGAACAGCACAGGCTCTGCTTCGCTTGATATTTCAACAATTGATGCAGATCCCGATGCTAAAACTTACACTGTTGGCAACACCACTTACACAGCATCCTCCAACCCGGATGGCGTAACCTATTCGGATGAGAGCTGGTCTGCATTTATTGATGCACTCTATGATGCTGTTGATGCAGTAAACTTCCAGTCGGGTCTTTATAAGCACCAGGATATTTCCCCGTTCGTTCCTTCCGATAAGGATAACTACACGCTTTGCATTTCCAACCTCTATACAATGAGGCAAAAGCTTATGCTTGCAGAAAACGGACTCACGGAAAAATCCGCTGAACCTCAGCCGCCGGTATCTTCCGGCCACAGCGTATCTGCTTATATCGGCGCAATGACAACTCCTACGGATACAGAAGGTAAGTACGCAGTAACAGGCGCAGTTGTTTCCATTGATGTAAACGGCAAGGCTGTTACGGCAACCACCGATGATTCCGGTAAGTTCACTCTTACGGATGTTCCGGACGGCACTTACACAGCAACCGTAACCTATAAATATGGCTTCACAAGAACCTTCACCATTACCGTAAACGGTGCCGATGTTGCTTCTTCAACCATGGTAGGTATCGTTGCCTGCAACTGGGATGGCAATACTGTTGTTAATGCAAAGGATAAATCGTCTTACTTGGCTGCTTCCGGCACAAGACAGGGTTCAGACGGCTACGATGTAGGCGTTGACCTTGACAGAAACGGAACAATCAACACCAAGGATAAAGCTATTTATCTTGCATTTGCAGGTTACAAAGATAGCGATGTAAGCTATACGGATGTAACTGTTAAATAATAAGTGTGTGCTTTTGTTTAACATATATTGATTTTAACGGGCATTCGGCGGAGAAATCCGCCGAATGTTCGGCCGATATTCGCGTTATGCGAAAATTTGTTTTAACGGAGAAGCTGTTTAATGCAACTTGAAAAATTCAAAAGGAAATTATCGGTTGCATTGGCATCCGTTCTTACCTGCACTTTAATCATATCGTTTTTTAATATATACGGAGCGGCCGCAGATGGTCCGATTTCTTCTGTTGGCACGCAGACGCCGGTAATGTTCGCGCAATTCACGGATTCCTCCGGCCAAACAGCAGACGGCAATGCATTAACGCCCGGCACATATGAAATGGTTTTGCGGGTTGATGATCTTGCATCAATCTCTCAAATGCAATTCACCGCTTCTTATGACCCGGCGCTCCTGGCCTTTTCCGATGGGTCTTTGCCCCTCGCCTCGGCCACCGGCCTGAATATAAATGCGGTGCAAAGTGAATTTTCAAACGGTTCCTTTGTGTTTGCTTATAATTCGGGTAATTATGATTCAAATTCGGCTCTCGCCGCAAACGGTGCCGAATTGTTAAGAATCAATGTAACTGTGTCTGATAATAACGATACCGCTGTAGATATGAACACTGCTTTGCAGGTAGACAAAAATCCAAATCGAACCTTTATCGAAGTGGATTACGGCGATGTAACCGTTTCGGGAACATCGTATTTCTATAAATGCTATGCGTTAAGCACGGCATCCGATTTTAACGGAGAGGTTCATCCCATGAAGTGTGACCTCTCTCCCGAATTGGCCACCGGCCATTCGGTGTCGGCATATATCGGCGTATTAGCTGCGCCGAGCGATGAATATGGCTCCTACCCCGTAACAGGGGCGCAGGTTTCTGTTGAAGTCGGCGGCGAAACGGTAACGGCGGAAACGGATGAATCCGGAAAGTTCATTTTTAATAATGTTCCTGCCGGCTCTTACACCGCAACCGTTTCTTATAAATACGGCTTCACTCGCACCTTCACAATTGAAGTGGCAGATTCCGATGTTGAATCTTCAACAATGGTTGGCATTGTTGCCTGCAATTGGGATGGTAACAACACTATCAACGCTAAGGATAAATCGTCATATATAAGCCTCTCCGGTTTTAGGTCTGAGGATGACGGTTATGATGTCGGCGTTGACCTTGACAGAAACGGAACCATAAATACTAAAGACAAGCAAATTTATCTTGCTTTTGCAGGATATAGTTCAGAAATCCTTACTTACACAGATACTGTTGTTAGTTAAGAGGAGGTAATTCGATGAAAAGCTTTAAAAAAGCTTTGGCTGTGTTGCTTTCTGTATTGATGGTGGCTTTCAGCTTCCCTCTCACTTCGTTCGCACTCCCGAATCCGGATAATGCAGACGGCAGATACAGCTATGACGATGACGTTGTTCTTCACACCTATGTTGTGGATTATGACGGCACCGATTCTTGGGGTTACACATCCAACTACTACTATGATGTAGTAGAATCGGGTGCAGTTCCCACATATGATTTGAAACACTTAAAGAAGTCTGACCTTAAGTCTGATGACGGTACATTTGCACTTGTTGTTACAGTTGAAAATGTTGACACGGCAGACTGTCTTTCCATCATTTGGAAATATGCAAAAGGCCTTGCAAATAACGATGTTATCCCTGCAAGCTATGCAGGCAAAAAAAATAAGCTTACAACTGGCGAAGCAGCCGGTAAATCTTGTGTTCTTGGAACATGGGGCGACTCAAACACCGATATTGACGCTTCCGATGTAAGTGGTATCAACCTTCGTGCCAGCGTTAAGTCACTTGCTGTTATTCTTAACGCAACTCCTCATGAACCTTGGCCGAATTCTTATCAGCAAGACGAAGAAAATACCGAATCTATCTATAAGGGTCAGTTCCTTGCAGCTTTCGGTCTTCAAATGCAGACTGATGAAGTTGATTTAACAGAGGCACTTCCTCTTTACAATAGTTCGGGCGATACATTCATTAACACAACTCCCGGTGCCGATGATAAGGACCTTGTTGTTTATGGTGCAACTAATGACCAGGAAACAGGTCCCTCACCCAGAACTAAGTTCATTATGCCTGAATGGGGTCTTCAGCCTGAAGAAACCTCAACAGATGTAACTTATACTTACAACTATTTTGGCGGCAGCAAATCAGAAACTGTTACTGTTCCTGCCGGTCAAGCACCAACAGCTCCGGAGAACACACCGGCAGTCGGACCCAAATCGGACGGCGCAGGCAAACACACCACCAAGACTTATTCTTGGCCGGATTTCGTTGAAGGCACAACAACCTATGATGAAATCGAAACGGTAGACACCGTTGCTTGCGATATGCACGAAACCGAAGCTGCAGTTCCCGCAACTCACACAACACCTGGTAAAACAGCTGTTCAAACGTGCTCTGTTTGCGGCTACACCACAGGCGGCGAGGTAATTCCTGCAGATGCAAGTGCTCATGATTGGAAGGTAACAAGCCAAACCGATTCAACCTGCAAGGTTCCGGGCGAAATTCACTACAGCTGCGTATGCGGCGAAACAAAGACCGAGTATAAAGATCTCGATCCTAACAACCATACAAATATCGTAACAGACGATGCTGTTGCTGCAACTTGCGTTGCAACCGGTTTAACAGCAGGTTCTCATTGCGCAGATTGTAATGTTGTAATCGTTGCTCAGCAGCAAACTCCTATTGATAAGAACAACCATGTTGGCGAAATCAAAACAGGCGTTAATGCTAAGGAAGCAACTCGCGGCGAAGACGGCTACACAGGCGATTCTGTATGCGCAGCTTGCAACGATGTAGTTGAAAAGGGTCAGGTTATCCCTGCAACAGGCGTTATGATCACTGTTAATGCTTCCGATAAGGGCACAACAACTCTTAACGGCGCGGCTACAACAGGCGCAGCTCAGAAGGTTGCTTATGAGAAGGAATACACCCTCACCGCAACTCCTGCTGCAAACGCTAAGTTCGTTGGTTGGGAAGTAAACGGCAAGCTCGTTTCTAACCAGGCTACTTACACAACTGCTGCTTTCGCAGATGTAACTTACACACCTGTATTCGCAGCAGATGAGGCTAAGGCATTCAATGTAACATTCGTTGACCAGTTCAACAATGTTATCGCTAAGCTCAGCAATGAAGAAGTAGCAGCACTTGATGCTATGCCTACTCCTTATGAATATAAGGGCTTCACCTTCAAGGGCTGGAGCATGGATCTTGATGCAGTTAAGGCTCTCCAGGGTGCTGCAACAGTAGTTGCTTCTTACTCTAAGGATGAGGCTGCTTCCTACACCGTAACGGTTCCGGAAGGCTGCACAATCGCTGTTGGCGGCCAGGATATGGGCACAACGGCAACTGTTTCTCATGATGCTAAGGTAACTGTTAAGGCAGCTAACGAAGGCACATGGAAGATTAACGGCAAGGATGCCGCTTACGGCAACGAATACACATTCTTCGTAACAGCTGATGTTAACGTTGAATTTGTTGAAGGCGCTGTAACAGCTCAGCCCGTTGTAACCGCAGTTGCAGCTGAAAAGCTTGCAGCTAACAAGGCAAGATTCCTTGCAACACGTTCCGTTCCTGAAGATTACAATCTTCTTGAATCCGGCTTCGTATTCGGCAAGGATGTTGCTGACACAGCTTCACTCGTTCTTGAAAATGTAGGCAACGGCGCTTACATCTATAAGAACAGCAACACCGCAGCAGACGGCCAGTTCGCTCTTACTCTTAAGACAACTGCTTCTTCTGTTTCGGCTCGTGCATACATCATCGTTGAAAAAGACGGTGTGTCACAGGTAATTTACGCAGAACCGCAAACTGCTACTCTCGGTGCTTAATTTAGTTTAAGCATGAAATCGGCAGGGCTTCGGCTCTGCCGTATCAATAAACTAAACGGAGGTCTTTCATAATGAAAGAAGTTTACACAAAGCCCGTTGTAGAAGTTGAGCAGTTCCTCTCTGTTGATGTTATCACAACATCCACAGAAGAAGGCTACATTGAGTTCTAAGTAACTTCTGCAACTTGTTTTCCGCTTTCCCGCAAGAAAACGGAAATTTGCAAAATTAAATCGCAAGATTTGGGAGGGCGCTTCGGCGCCCTCTTTTTTTGCGCCTTTTTTGCTAAAAGCACCGTTGCAACATATATTGCCGTTCCACGGCGCCGAAACAAGCACCGTGCCGATGCAATTTGCTTTTCAAACCACAAAAGGCATGGCGGTTGTTTATCCTTTTCCACAAAAAGCAAGCGCATTTCGGGAATCCGCTATTCAGTTTAAACAGTGCTTTGGCAACAAATTCGCCTTTCTCCTCGCGGGAAGTGGCTCAAGCGCTCGGATAAGGGGTTGGAAACAAGTGGTATATGGCATTGCAACAGTGCTCCTCACAAGTTCACCCCCGTTTCGCCGCGAATTAACAACTCTTGCCGCTTGACCTTACAGTGCGTTTATGATAAAATAAAAAAGCGGCAAATGCCGCCTTGCTCCTGCACGGCTGCGCAGGGCTTGCCTTATTTATTTTGCAGTCGGAAAGGTTAATGCACCTAATGGCAAAAAATAAAAAAGCGGCAAAAGCCGCTTCCGTTGATAAAAAAATAATCAGGCAATCCGCAAAGGAAATGTTTGAAAATCATAAGGGCGGAATTATCGCAATCGCCGTGCTGGCTGTTGTTATAATTGCACTGATTATCGCCGTTGCCTGGGCTTCAAGCGATTCAAATCAATATAAGCTTTTTAATCAATTCGTGCCCTCGCAGTTGACTGATGATGCCACGGGAATCACTTTCTATGCAGAAAAGAACCCCGATTTTGTTTACGATGCTGAAACAAGCAATGTGCTTAATTCATTGAAGTATTATTATTATCCGGGCGGAGACACCTCGCACGAAAAAATGTATCTTTCAAACGGCACCTATTATTCCGAGGAAAAAGGCAGCGTGCATGTTGATGTCGGCTTTGTTTTGGCCGGCTTGAAAAATATAAATAAGCTCACCACCGGTCTGAAAATCGGTGCCGGCATTCTTGCCGCAGTTGTTGTGGCTGTGCTCATTTGGCTTTATTATCTTTCCTATAAAAAGCATGAGCAGGCCGAAAAGGAAAAAATCAGAAAGCGCTTTAATCAAAATCAAAAGCCCAAAGAGATTAAAGGCAAATTAAATAAATAATAAAAGGAGGCTCCTCGGAGTCTCCTTTTATTATTTCGCCGCAGCGAAACAGAAAAGCAGCCGGCGAAAATCACCGACCGCTTAAAAATTTCAGTTGATTTTACTTTCTGTTTTATTAAACAAGCTTTCTGCCCATCAAAATGCCGTGAACGGAAGCCATCATCAAGCCTCTTGTCCATCCGCTTGAATCGCCGAGGCAGTGAAGCCCCTGAATGTTTGTGTTGAAATCCGTGTCCATCTTAACTCTGTTTGAATAAAACTTCAGCTCAGGGCTGTAAAGCAGGGTTTCGTCGCCCGCAAAGCCGGGCACAACATGGTCCATTGCGTGAATAAAGTTGATGATGTTGGTCATTGCGCGATAAGGCATTGCCGCCGTAATGTCTCCTGCAACCGCATCGGGAAGAGTGGGGCGCAGGTTGCTTTGCGAAAGCTCCTTTTGCCAAGTGCGCTTGCCCTCAAGAATATCGCCGAAGCGCTGCACAAGAATATGGCCGTCGCCGAGCATATTGGTAAGCTCGCCAACCTTTTGCGCATATGCAATCGGCTGGTTAAACGGCACGGAGAAGTTGTGGGAGCATAAAATTGCCAAGTTTGTGTTTTGGCTTTTAAGCTCTTTATATGAATGGCCGTTAACAACGGCAAGGTCGTTGTCGTAATTTTCCTGAGCCACAAAGCCGCCGGGATTTTGGCAGAATGTGCGCACCTTGTTTTTAAACGGCTTCGGATAGCCCACAAGCTTTGATTCATAAAGCACATCGTTGATTTTTTCAATAATTTCGTTGCGCACCTCAACACGAACACCTATGTCTACCGTGCCGGGCTGATGGGCGATACCGTGGTCTGCGCAAAGCTTTTCAAGCCAATCCGCGCCTCTTCTGCCGGTGGCAACAACGGTGTCGGCCGCATAAATTTCCTCGCCGTTTTCAAGGCGAACGCCGAGGCATTTTTCGCCGTCCAAAATTAAATCGCTGCATTGGCTGTCAAACATAATATCAACGCCCTGTGCAATCAAATATTTTTCAATGTCAAAATAAAGGTCGTGTGCCTTTTCCGTGCCTAAATGGCGAATCGGGCAGTCAACCAATTTAAGTCCCGCCTGAATGGCGCGTTTGCGGATCTCCTTAACCTCTTCCGTGTTGCCGATACCTTCAATATGAGTGTCTGCGCCAAATTCAAGGTAAATTTTATCCGTGTAGTTAATCGTTTCCTGCGCCAAATCCTCGCCGATAAGCTCGGGCAGATTGCCGCCCACCTCATAGGAAAGCGAAAGTTTACCGTCCGAAAACGCACCGGCTCCGGAAAAGCCTGTTGTGATATGGCAATAGGGCTTGCAATTCATGCATTTGCCTGTTACTGCCTTGGGGCATTTTCTTTTTTCAACGGATTTGCCCTTTTCAATTATTATAATGCTTTTTTTGCTGCCTTTTTTAATCATTTCGATTGCGGTAAAAATACCGGCAGGGCCTGCGCCCACTATTGCAACATCATATTTTTTCATAATTTCACCATTTAAAAATATTTAAGCATAAAATTAGCTGCCTTTGCATTCCGTTGAACTGAGGAATACCTGGCAGCTTTGCTTACGGCTATATAATATCATATCTTATTTTACTTGTCAAACCCAAAAAGGTGTGATATTATTGTATGCGAAAAAGTTTGGCGTTTTTGGCGCGGAAACGGGGGAAATGAATATGAAAGAATATAATGTGCTGCAATACGGCGCTGCCGGAGACGGTAAAACAAATGATGCCTTTGCAATTCAGCACGCAATTGATGATTGCGCAAAAAGCGGCGGGGGCACGGTTGTGCTGCAAAGCGGCTTTGTGTTTTACAGTGATTCGGTGCGCCTTAAAAGCAATGTTAATTTGCACATTCAAAAGGGCGCGGTGCTTAAAGCCACTTCTAATATAGACGGCTATATTCGCCCCAATAAATTGATAAACGACCCGAAAACGGCGCTTATCGGCAACCCTGTAACAGGTAAGCCGAGCTTTGTTTTCATTTATGGTTTTGAGGCGGATAATTGCACAATCAGCGGCGAGGGCACAATTGATGCAAACGGCCACGCCTTTGTGCAGCGAAAGGATCAATATTATGTTACCGGTGAGTTTTATCCCCGCCCAACGGTGATTTACATAGAAAAAAGCAATCATATCACTTTTAAGGATTTTGTGGTTAAGGATGCTCCGTTTTGGACTCTTCATCCGGCGGGCTGCGATGATGTGCTTATAGACAGAATCAGAATTTTAAATGATCTTGATGTTGCAAACAGCGACGGTATAGACCCCGATCATTGCTCAAACGTGCGCATTTTGGGCTGCCATGTAACCTGCGCCGATGATTGCATTTGCCTTAAAACCTCAAAGGGCAACAGTGAATACGGCCCCACGGAAAATGTTATTATAGACGGCTGCACGCTTGTGTCCACCTCCGCTGCAATAAAAATCGGCACGGAGGGCGTTGGCGATTTCAAAAACATCATTGTTTCAAATTGCACCATCAGCCGCTCAAACAGAGGCCTTTCCATTCAAATCAGAGACGGCGGCAATGTTGAAAATGTTTCCTATTCAAACATTGTTATCGAAACGCGCCGCTTTTGCCCGGATTGGTGGGGAACGGCAGAGCCGATAACGATAACAAGCT
>OLZO01000463.1_pt1 | contig 22028 bp, 18 predicted proteins | sample 1644431 | NCBI WGS metagenome assembly OLZO01 (sample SAMEA103958145, study PRJEB25191) | human gut metagenome | biome: human-associated habitat [ENVO:00009003]; feature: intestine environment [ENVO:2100002]; material: feces | place: Germany | collected 2013/2015
ACGGCTTTAATATGCAAAAGCCCCTTGCTGCCCTTGCAAAGCAGATGAAGCGAATTGAGCATCAGCCGCAAAAGTTCTTCACACGGCTGTTCCTCCGCCCCGACTTCAAAAGAAAGTTGAGCAAAATATTGAGCCAGCGCAAGCCTTTCGATATCTTTTCGCAAATCAAAAAAAACTTCAATCGGCGTAACATCGTCCACCGTGTAAGCGTCTTTGCCGCGGTAAAGCGAAAAATCGCCGTAAGCAAAAAGCGAGGTTGCGCTTGCCGAACGGCTTTTTGCAAGCTTTGCGCGGCGCACAAAAGCGCGGATAAGCCCATGCTCCGCCGAAAGCAGAGTTATAAGCCTATCGCTTTCGCCAATCGTTTGTTCTTTTATCACAAGTGCCTTTGTTGCTGTTTTCATCAAATTCTGCCTTTTGATTTCGGCTGTGAGCAACATAGCTTAAATAATCCTGCACACTGCCGGAATTTATAAATTTATTCCAATATTCATCAAACATAAAAAACACCGCCGTTAATATTTTATCCTATGGCGGCGGCGTTCATTTGTGCCATTTTAAACCAATCGAAGCGGTTTAAAAAGCGTTTGATTTTTTTATTTTAATCCTGTCCGTCAAGGCCGAAGTTGTGAATGAGGCCCTCTTTGTTTCTCCAGCCCTCTTTAACCTTAACCCAGGTGTGAAGATTTACCTTAATTTCAAAAAAGCTTTCAAGATCCTGCCTTGCAAAAGTGGATATTTTTTTCAGCATTGCGCCGTGCTTGCCTATGATCATACCCTTATGAGTTTCTCGCTCGCAATAAATTGTGGCATCTATATCCAAAATATCCTTATCCTCGCGCTCACGCATTTTTTCAACGGCAACGGCAATTCCGTGCGGCACTTCTTTATCCATAAGGCGCAGGATTTTTTCTCTTATAATTTCCGCGGCAAGCACTCTTTCGGGCTGATCGGTTAAAGTATCATCCGGAAAATAGTGCACGCTTTCGCAGGCTGTTTTGATAAGCTCATCCTCAAGCTCGTCCATCCCGTCACCCCTTGTGGCGGAAACGGGCACAACCGCATCAAAATCATAAAATTTTGTTAAATAAACAATGCGGTCAAAAAGTTCTTTTTTATCCTTGAGCATATCAATTTTATTGATTGCAAGAATAACCTTTCGCTTTTCCTGCTTCAGTTTTTTTATAAGCTCAAGCTCTTTATCGTCAAGCTCGCCGCGCGGCTCGGTTACAAAAAGAACGGAATCCGTGCCGCCGATACTGTCACCCACGGCGTTATTCATATATTCGCCGAGCTTGTTATGCGGCTTGTGAAAGCCCGGAGTATCCGTAAACACAAGCTGCGTTTCGCCCAAAGTGAGCACACCCATTATTTTTGTGCGCGTGGTTTGCGGCTTTGATGAAACAATTGCAATTTTTGCGCCGAGCAATCTGTTGAGCAAAGAGGATTTGCCGACATTCGGCTTGCCCACTATTGCGATAAATGCGGATTTTGTCATTCTTCGTCTCCCATATAATAGCTGTTATCTCTTTTCCAGCCGATTTGAGTGAGCACGGTTTCTTCCTTTTCGCGCATATGAACAGCCTCTATACCGCCGTTTTCATGATCGTAGCCCAAAAGATGCAGCATTGAGTGAACGGTTAAAAAGCCGATTTCGCGCTGAAGCGGGTGATTATAAAGCTCTGCCTGCTCCATTGCCTTTTCCATGGAAATAACTATATCGCCGAGCAGCTTTGCACCCGTATCCAAATTAACATCGTAAACACCGTTTTCGCCGAGCGGGAAAGAAAGCACATCCGTTTCCCTGTCTATATTTCTGTATTCTGCGTTAAGGCGCCTGATTTCCTCGTTATCGACAAAGCGAACGGAAACCTCGGCCGAGCCTTCAAAATTTTCAAGTTCAAGCACGGCGTGGCAGCAGCGGCGAATAAGAAGCCTTATTCCCGTGGGCACCTTAACCTTTTTTTGATCGTTTGTGATAACAACCTTTACCCTTTCCATCTTTTCATTTCCTCTCGTCATTTTCGTATTTTTCATACGCTTTGATTATTTCCTGCACCAGCCTGTGGCGCACAACATCTTTTTGAGTGAATTTGCATATTTCGATATCATCCACATTTTTGAGGATACGCATAACCTTGGTCAGACCCGATTTTTTGCCTGCAGGCAAATCTATTTGCGTTATATCCCCCGTTACAACCATTTTTGAATTAAAGCCGAGCCTTGTTAAAAACATTTTCATCTGCTCGGGCGTGGTGTTTTGCGCTTCGTCAAGAATAATAAAGCTGTCGTCCAGCGTTCTGCCGCGCATATAGGCAAGCGGAGCAACCTCGATTGAGCCGCGTTCCTGATATTTTTGAAAATTCTCAGCGCCGAGCATATCAAAAAGCGCATCGTAAAGAGGGCGAAGATAAGGATCAACCTTGCTTTGCAAATCGCCGGGCAAAAAGCCGAGCTTTTCGCCTGCTTCAACGGCAGGACGGGTTAAAATTATTTTATCAACCTGCTTTGCTCTGAAAGCAGTTACGGCAAGAGCCACGGCAAGATAGGTTTTGCCCGTGCCTGCGGGGCCGACGCCGAAGGTGATCGTGTTTTTGTTTATTGCCTCGCAATACTTTTTTTGCCCAATGGTTTTGGCCTTAATCGGCTTGCCCTTTGCCGTTATGCAAACCGTGTCCGTTGCCATTTTGGCAAGCTTATCATCGTTTCCTTCTTTAACGAGGCCAATGGCATAGCGCACATTTTGATCCGAAAGCGTTTCGCCCTTGTTTATCAAAGTGAGCAAAGCGTTTACGGCCCTGACGGCAAAGGAAACGTTTTCCGCGTCGCCGACGATTTTTAAATCGCTGCCGCGGCTGATTATTGAAACGGCAAATTCCTTTTCAATCAGCTTTATATTTTCATCAAAGGAGCCAAACAGGCTTACCGCCTGCTCCATAGCGTCAAACGTGATAATCTGTTCCGTAATCATACCTCACCTTTTACATTATTGATACATTATAAACTTTTTTAAACTCTTTGTAAATACCTTGATTTGTAAGATTTTAAATATTATAATAACTACGGAAACGGAATGATAAAAAATGCTTGAAATTAACGAAAAAGATGTTTGGCAAAGGCTGAAAGAGGACGGCAAACCCATCGCCGTTTACGGAATGGGAAACGCCGCGGAAAAAATAATCGAAATTCTGCATGAAAACGAAATCGAAATAAACGAAATTTTTGCGAGCGATGAATTTGTGAGAGGGCATTCATTTTTGGGAAAAAAGGTGCTTAAATACAGCGAGGTTTGCGAGAAATACGATGATTTCAACATCGTGCTTGCATTCGCCACCCACCTGCCTGATGTGCTTGAAAGAATAAAGGCGATGAACGCCGAACACCTTGTTTTTGCTCCTGACATTCCCGTTGCGGGCAACGGATTATTTACGGGGAAATATTTTGATGAGCACAGAGCCGAATTTCAAACGGTTTATGATAATTTGGCAGACGATGAAAGCCGCAGAGTGTATGAAAATGTGCTGAAATTCAAAATCAGCGGTAAAGTTGATTACCTTTACAAGTGTAATGAATATGATAAAGGCAAAATATACACCGATATTCTTCGGCTCGGCGGCAATGAAACGATGATAGACTGCGGTGCCTACGACGGCGACACCATAAGTGAATTCACGGCAAGCACCGGCGGGAAATACAATCATATTTACGCATTGGAACCCGACGGCAAAAATTTCAAAAAGACTGTAGTACATAATCCTCTCCGGTTGCTTTGGTCACAAATTCGTATACGCCGGATATTAACGGCTAATTTCGAGAATGCAACGAAGAAAAAAAAGCGGGCAGAAATTCAAAGCTTTCTTCTGTCGGAGAGCCGACGGAATTCAAAGCGATAGACGATTTGATTGACGATAACTCCGTTTCGCTTATTAAAATGGATATTGAGGGTGCCGAGATGAACGCGCTTTGCGGCTGTGAAAAAACAATAAAGCGCTGCCTGCCGAAACTCTATATCTGTGCCTATCACAGAAATGAGGATATGTTTGCGCTGCCTCAAAAAATTTGGGAGCTTAATAAAAACTATAAAATTTATTTTCGTCACAGCGTATACATTCCCGCATGGGAAAGCAATTTTTACTGCATTTGCAATGAAAAGGAGTGTAAATAATGGAAGCAATAAATGAAATTTTCGCCGCCTACGGCACATATATCAACATAGCAATCGGCGCCGCGGTTTTTATTTTATTTACGGTGTTCAGAAACAAGCTTGCTTCCCTGCTTCTGGGCATAACGGGTAAAATTATTTTTGCCAAATATCCGCAGCGCAGGCAGGGATATAAAAATAGCCTGATGCACCCCGTAGCCATATATTTTTCCCTGGTTGGCTTGTTTTGCGGCATAATGCTTAACTACAACCACACAATAATCAAAGATACATTTAAGATTGCTTCGGTATTGGTGGCCTGCTGGTGCATAATAAGCTTTATCTCAGAAAATCTTGTTGATTATCTCGGCACAAAAAGCGGAGACCCAAAGGTTAACGGAATAGCGGTTAAATTTGTTTCAAATCTTTTGAAAGCGCTTACCGTTTGCATTGCGATAGTTATGGTTATATCGGAGCTGGGATATAACATAAACGGCTTGCTCACAGGTTTGGGAGTAGGCGGACTTGCCGTTTCTCTTGCCGCACAGGATTCGCTGAAAAGCATGATTTCCGGCTTTGTTATTATGTTTGACAAGCCGTTTGACGTTGGTGATTTCATTGAAACAAGCGATTTTTCAGGCACTGTTGAAGACATCACAATGCGTTCCACAAGAGTGCGCAAACTTGACGACACCGTTATTGCCGTTCCAAACACAAAGCTTGCAGAATCGCTTATAACAAACTACGCAAAGCTAACGAAAAGGCTGGTTGAATTTAAAATCGGCCTGCTTTACTCCACCTCGGCAGATGTGCTCAAAGAATGCAAAAAAGAAATTTATGAATTTCTTGCCGGGCACGAAAAGGTTGAAGATTCTTCGATTCGCGTAAGGTTTTGCGAATTTGACGGCTCTTCGCTCAACCTGCAAATCAGATGCTATATAGCCATTACCGATTTAGAAGAATACTATGCTTTTGTAGAAGAGCTGAATTTTGCAATCAAGGAAATAATTGAAAATAACGACACGGATTTTGCATACCCAACTCAAAGCATTCATATTGAATACACAAACGGAGAAGCAAAGTGAGAAACATTATTTTTTATTTTTCCGATCAACAAAGATGGGATACAATCAATGAAGAAATAACACCGAACCTTTGCGAGCTTGCAAGCGAGGGCGTTTTGTTTGAAAACGAATTTACATGCCAGCCCGTTTGCGGCCCTGCAAGGGCCTGCCTGCAAACGGGAACCTATGCAACTCAAAACGGATGTTGGAGCAACGCTATTCCCTTGCCGAGCGGCACAAAAACGCTTGCCGATTATTTCAACGAGGCGGGCTGGCAAACGGCATACATAGGGAAATGGCACCTTGGCTCGGACAAATTGCCCGGAATCGGAATTCACTGCGAAAGCACCGCTGTTCCGCGCGAGCGTCAAGGCGGCTATCAATACTGGCGTGCGGCGGATTGCCTTGAATTTACTTCCCATGGATATGACGGCTATGTTTTTGACGAAAGCGGAAATAAAATAGAATTTAAGGGCTACCGTGCAGACAAAATAAATGATTTTGCGCTTGAATACCTTGATAATTGTGATAAGAGCAAGCCGTTTTTCATGTTTGTGAGCCAGCTTGAACCGCACCATCAAAACGATCGCCGCAGATTTGAAGGATACAAAGATACAGTAGATAATTACAAAGCTTATCCGATACCCGATGATTTAACCTTTTTAAAGGGAGATTATGAGGAAATGTATCCCGATTACATTTCGGCAATAAACAGGCTCGATTACAACTTCGCCAGGCTTGTGAACAAGCTGAAAGAGCTTGGAATATATGATGACACCGTTTTGATTTATTCAAGCGACCACGGCTGCCATTTCAAAACCCGCAATCTTGAATACAAACGCAGTTGCCACGACAGCAGCATACACACGCCGCTGATTATTAAAGGCGGCGGATTTAACGGCGGAAGAATTGAAAAAAGGCTTGTTAGCCTGATTGACATTCCGCCCACCCTGCTTTCGCTTGCGGAAATACCTATTCCGAGCGAATACGCCGGATTCGATTTAACAAAGCAGATTGAAAACAAAAACGAAGCACGCAAATGTGTGTTTATGCAAATCAGCGAAAGCCAGTGCGGCAGAGCAATCAGAACGCCAAAATATATGTATTCCGTGCGCGACATACGCCCCGGCGGTGCACTCAGGGCGAGCAGCAAGGTTTATTTTGAGGATTATCTTTATGATTTGGAAAAAGACCCTAATGAGAAAACAAACCTTATTAAAAGCCCCGAATATGCAGAAATAAGGCAGGATTTAAAATATATGCTTATAGATGAAATGAAAGCGGCCGGCGAGGAAGAACCGGTTATTTTACCGGCAATTTGGGCGAGAAAGAAATAGAACTTATCGAGGTTAAGGCAATGAAGAATTATAATAATTGTGATGAGTTTGCCGCATATATCGCAAGGGAGTTTTTCAGAAAAAGCGGAGTAAACAGATACCGCTTGCTTAAAATCGATGAGATGAGTGATGAGCAGGTTGTTAAAGCATGTCAACTTTATTGTGAGGAAAACAATCTTTTGCATGAATATTCCGTTTTTCTTGAGCAGGAGGAAGCTCTGCAAACGGGAAAACAATATTTAGGAAAGGTTATCGATGTTACGGTTGACAGGCCGCTCGGCTCACATCACCCCAAGCACAGCGATATTGTTTATCCGGTAAATTACGGATATTGCGATGAGGTTTTTGCCGCCGACGGTGAGCCGCAGGATGTTTATATACTCGGCATATACGAACCGATTTCCGTTTTCAAAGGCAGGGTTATTGCCGTTATCCGCAGATTTGACGATGTTGAAAACAAATGGGTAGTTTGCCCCGATGAATATATTTTTACTAAAGAGGAAATCGCAGAGGCAACAGAATTTCAGGAAAGATATTTTAAAACGGAAATATTAATGCAGGGCGATTTTTAACGCGCACCATATAATTTCTTTACAAACCGAATTTCGCAAAAAAAATAAGGTGACCGAGATTAACTCGATCACCTTTATTATTTGCTGTTATTGATTATTCGGCATCTTTGCCTTCGCTCTTGCGCTTTGCAACAAGCTCATCAAGAATTCTTGAATGCTCTTTATCAGAGAGTGCATATTTCAATGTAGGAATTGCAGAAAGCACCATACCGATTGCCGTAGGAATTGAAATAAGGAAGAACATTGCAGCCGCATACTTACCTGCGCCGGAGCCGCCGTCATAAGTAATGAAGCTTGCGCCTTTTTCAATTGCCTTATTAAGAGTATCTACATTCTTACCGCTGTAGCCTACTGATGCGAATACTGCGGAAGAAATGATTGTGGAGATACCTGCCGAAAGCTTTGTAATAAAGCTCTGACCGGAGAAGAATACGCCGTCTGTGCGAACACCGTTTGTATATTCTTCATAGTCTACACAGTCTGCAATCATAACCGACTGAAGAACATTGATACCTCCGAAAGAAGCACTGGCGAAGAGCATGCAAATGCCGATTATAATTGACCAAAATGTTGTTGTGAGGTCGCCGCCGGAAACTTTATAGAACACATAGATAAGTGCAAAAGGAATTGCACCGCCGATGGAATAAATGTTGTAAAGAGTTTTCTTTTCAACTTTTTTGATAATTACGGGAGTGATACCCATAGCCACAAACTGGCCGACAAACAAGCCTACAGCAACACTGCCGAGGCCGATAAGAATCTGCCAGTTGATGCCTGCAAAGCTGCCGTCCTCGTTGCTTACGATGATGTTCATAATGTTACCGTTTGCATAGTAGTATGTAACAAGAGTCATTGCAACAATCATAAGAAGCTGAATGGGGCTTCTTAAAATGCCGGAAATAAGAATTTGTCTGAAAGGCTTGTTGCCAAACATAATTTTGAAGTTTTCGGCAAAAGTATAGCTTTTTTCTGACTGATTAACCTTTTCACGAGTGAAAAGACCTGCACATTCAAAGAAGATAACCGCAATTACAGTCATAATGATAACGGTTACAATAAAGCCCTTTTGATTTGCCTGCTGAACAAGAACATCGTAATCTGCGGCATTTTTATCAACCTTGCCTGCAAACACGCTACCGAGAGCCTGAGCAATCTGAACAACAAGAACGCTGATACCGCCAATGCCTGCTACCATACGAGCAAGGCCGAGGATCTTACTTCTGTCGTTTTCATCTTCCGTCATCAATGAGGTAATACCCCAAAGCGGAATATCGCAAACAGTGAAACACATGCCCCAAGCGATATAAGAAATTGCTGCCCATGCAACGATAAGAACCTTTGAAGCGGTTGTATCTGCTGTTGCATAGTTGCCGTTTAAGAAAGCCAAGATGGTGATAAGGCCGATTATGCCGGGGAAAATGATAAGATAAGGTCTGCACTTACCCCATTTGCTTTTGGTTTTATCAACGATTGTGCCCATCATCGGGTCGTTAATGGCGTCCCAAATTCTGGCAATTGTCATTATCCAGCCAAGCGCCATTGCCGGAAGGCAGATGACATTCTGGAAGTAGAAATAGAGACCTGTTGAAACAATGTTGTATATAAGGTTTTGGCCAAACATACCTGCAAGGTAACCAACGAGCTCTTTTTTGGTATAGGTTTTTACATTACTACCCATAAATTCACCCCTATAACGGAAAAATAAACCGGCCGAATATATATGCGGACGGTTTAAACTCCTTAATGATAATGTAACTATTATACCCCATAAGGGGTTGAAAAACAATTGTAAGAAATGCCAAATAAGCCATATACTGCCTGTACATAATAACCAAAAAAGCGTGCCGCAAAAAACGGCACGCAATTTTAAACATTATTTAAACAACAACACTCGCAAATTAAGCCATGAAACGGCGGATAACGCCTTCCATATCATTATAATCCATAATGCGGGGAACGGGATATCCGGGATTTCCCTCTTTAAGGGCGCGATGAATAAGCGTGGGCAAATCCTCTTCTTTGATAAAATCAAAGGTGGTGGGGATATTCATATCCGCATTAAGCTTTTTGATTGCGGCAATGAATGCCTGAGCTTTTTCCGCTTCCGAAGAGCCTGTGATGCCAACGATATCGGCAAGCTTTGCAAGCTGCGGATAAATGCAATCACCGTACCATTCAAGAACATACGGCAAAATAACAGCATTTGCAAGGCCGTGCGGCGTGCCGTAAAGACCGCCGAGGTTATGCGCGATAGCATGAACATAGCCGACATAAGCGCGCGTGAATGCACAGCCCGCCCAGTATGAGCCCTTGAGCATATTTGCTCTTGCTTCGTAATCCTTTCCGTTATTATAAGCCTCTTCGATATTATCGAATATAAGCTTTGTGGCCTTTTCGGCCTGCTCTCTTGTTTGCTTTGTGTTGCTTCTGCCGATGTAAGCCTCAACAGCGTGAGTGAGCGCATCCATACCTGTTGTCGATGTGATGTGCGGCGGCAAACCTACGGTAAGTTCCGGGTCAAGCACCGCGAATTTCGGACGCAGACAGATATCGTTGATGGCGTTTTTCTCATGAGTTTCGGGATCTGTTACAACAGCGGCAACAGTGGTTTCAGAGCCTGTTCCGGCAGTGGTGGGCACTGCAAAGAACGGGGGCAGCTTTTTGAGCACTTTAAGATAGCCCCTCATTTGGCGAACGGTTTGATTCGGCTTAACAACCCTTGCAGCCGCAACCTTTGCGCAGTCCATCGAAGAACCGCCGCCGAAAGCGATGAAGCCCTCGCAGCCGTTTTTCAAATACATTTCGCGCGCCGCCTCAATGTTGGGGATTGTGGGGTTGGGCTGAACGCCGTCATAAACGACATACTCAACACCGGCTTCTTTAAGCTTTTCAAACATGGGATCAAGCAAATTAAGGCTCATAAGGCCTTTATCCGTAACAACAAGCACCTTGTTGATTCCCTTGCTTTTAATAAATTCCGGCAATCTTAAAACGGAGCCTTTGCCTTCAAGCAACTGCGGCTCTGACCAATCCAGGAAATTCATGGCAAGCTTAAATGCGCCCTGATATATACGATACCAGCACTTTTTTAATTCCCAAAGCATCAATATTCCTCCTTTACAATAATTTCCACTTATCATTTTACTAAAAAAGCATCAATTTTGCAATAGTAAACTAAAAGTTATTTTTAACCCTTTATAGAATCGAAAAAATATGTTAAAATAATTCTCATACAAAACAACAATTTAGTTTAGGAGATGAAAAAATGGGCAATAAAAGCCTGATTTTCTGCGGCAACAGCCCGGAGTTTCTTGATGAGAAATTAACCAAAGAAAGCACGGCGGCAAACGGCGGCACGGCTTTCAGAATACCGAGCCTGATTAACGCAAACGGCACATTGATAGCCGCCGCGGACAAGGCTTCCTGCGGAGCGGATTGGGGCTACATAGAGCTTGCCGTTCGCAGAAGTGAGGACGGCGGCAAAACCTGGAGCGATATTGAATCCGTTGCCGTGCCTCCCGCCCGAGAAACCAGAAAAAGCGCCGAGTGTTATGCCTCCGCTTTTTACATTGATCCCTGCATGGCCGTCACCAAAGAGGGCGAAATCATAATGCTGGCCGATTTTTGGCCCGAATGTATGGGCATTCACAAAAGCAAGCTGCTTGATAAAAAGAAAATTGCCTATGCAATGCACGACGGCAAAATGCTGCCCCTGATTTATGACAGAAATAATAATTTTTATTATGTTTTACCGAACGGCGAAGTGCTTGATTCTAAAAAGGAGCTTACAAACTACACCGTAAAAGCGCCCCTCGGTTCGCTTTACAGAAACAATGAATATCTCGGCAACATTTATTTAAACGGTGCCATGGGCAAAAACGAAGAAAATGCAAAAACCACATTCGGCGCACCGCTTAAAGCACCGAAGCGCTGTTATGTTTTTATGCTTAAAAGCACCGACGGCGGCAAAACCTGGAGCGAGCCGAAAGATATAACAAATATGATTCTTGAAAAAACAGACGGCACTTTCCTCGGCGTTGCACCCGGCACGGGCTTAACGCTTGAGGACGGCAAGATTGTTATGCCGCTTTACACGCTAAAAAACGGCAGTGTTTCGGTTTTCACAACGGACGGCGGCGAAACCTGGCACAGAATGAGGCGCAACCCCTATGCCCAAAACATCGGCGAATGGCAGATGATTGCCGCTCCGAACGGCACGATAATAGGCCTCGGCAGGCAAAAAATCTTTGGTAAAACACCCGTTTGCATTTCGGACAACAGCGCAAAAAGCTGGATCAAATGCAAAAAGACGGCATTGAGCGCACCGCAGTGTCAAAAGAGCGTTATAACGGCGGGCGGATATGTTTTTTGCTCACACCCATCAGGAAAAGAGCGCGAAAACGGCGTTATCTCAATCGGCAAGCCCAGAATGATAAAAGGCAGCTATGAGCATATCGATTGGTTTAAGGATATTGAAATAAACAAGGGCTTTTTCGCATATTCCTGCCTTGCGCAAATTGATGATGACACAATCGGCGTGCTTTACGAATCACAGCCGAGCAGCTACATTGAATTTCAAACCTTTAAAATAAGTGAAATCACAAAGTGAGCAAAAAACACTTGAAAATCAATTAACACTATATTATAATAATAAGCATATTAAACGCAATGACGAAGAAAAGTAGCTTATTTTGAATCTTTCAGAGAACCGTGCCACGGCTGGAAGCACGGCAGATGAAATTTAAGCGAAGTTCCCTTACGAGCGGCTGTGCCGAAAGATATTTCAATTAAGCGCAGACGAATTGAGCAGCGTTAAAAGCTCAAAGAGTGTTTGCTTGGATTTAAACTCTTTGCAAAAATAAGGGTGGTACCGCAGGTATTAACATACTTGTCCCTAGTATTACAGGGGCAAGTATTTTTTTGTCCCAAAGCAGATTAAAAAACGAAAGGAAGATTTTATGAAAACCGAGCTTGAAGAAATCAGAAAAGCCGCAAAAAAGGCACTTGATTCCTTTGACACAAAGGAGCAAATCGAAGAAGCAAGAATCAAATACCTCGGCAAAAAGGGCGAGCTTACTTCAATTTTGAAGCAGATGGGCAAGCTTTCCGCAGAGGAAAGGCCCGTTATCGGCCAGCTTGCAAACGAAATCAGAGCCGACATTGAAAAGAAAATCGCCGAAAAGAGCGCACAAATCAAAGAGGCAGAGCTTAAGCACAGGCTTGAAAACGAAGCGATCGACGTTACAATGCCTGGCAAAGAGCCTGAAATAGGCCATAAGCACCCTCTTTCCATTGTGCTTGACGAAATCAAAGAAATATTTATGGGAATGGGCTTTGATGTTGCTGAGGGTCCTGAGGTTGAATATGATTATTATAATTTTGAAGCGCTCAACATTCCGAAAGGCCACCCTGCCAGAGATACGCAGGATACCTTCTATATTGACGACAATATCGTTTTGAGAACTCAAACATCACCCATTCAAATCAGATATATGGAAAAGCACGAGCCGCCTTTCAGAATGATTGCACCGGGCAGAGTTTTTCGCTCCGATGCGGTAGACGCAACTCACTCTCCCCTTTTCCACCAAATCGAAGGGCTTGTTGTTGACAAGGGCGTTACAATGGCGGATCTTAAAGGCACGCTTGAAGCATTCGCAAAGCGCCTTTACGGTGAAAACACAAAAATCAGACTTCGCCCCCACCACTTTCCTTTCACGGAGCCGAGCTGCGAAATCGACGTTTCCTGCTTTAAATGCGGCGGCAAGGGCTGCCCGATGTGCAAGGGCGAGGGTTGGATTGAAATTCTCGGCGGCGGCATGGTGCATCCCAAGGTGCTTAAAAACGGCGGTGTTGACCCTGAGGAGTACAGCGGCTTTGCATTCGGCGTGGGCCTTGAAAGGCTTGTTATGTTCCGCTTCAACATAGACGATATGAGATTGCTTTACGAAAACGACACAAGATTTTTGAATCAATTTTAAGGAGGTGCAAAACAATGGTTTTATCAAGAAGATGGCTTAAAGATTATGTTAATTTAGACGATATTTCAGATAAAGAGTTTTGCGACGAAATGACTCTTTCCGGCTCAAAAGTTGAAGAGTTTAAAAAGGAAGGCAGCGAGCTTGAAAACATTGTTGTCGGGCAAATCAAATCACTTGAGCGCCACCCGGATTCCGACCACCTTTGGATTTGCAAGGTTGATGTGGGCGGCGAGAGCGATGAGCAAATCGTTACAGGCGCACAAAACCTTTCAATCGGTGATTATGTGCCTGCGGCACTTCCCGGCGCAACGGTTTACAACAGAAAAGACCACTGCATAGAAAAAATCAAAAAAGGTAAGCTCAGAGGAATAGAATCAAACGGCATGCTTTGCTCGTTTGATGAGCTTGGACTTACACAGAATGATTTCCCTTATGCAACTGCAGACGGCATATTTATTTTGGGTGACGATTGCGACCATATTCCCGGCGAGGACATTCGCAAGGCTATCGGTTACGATGACACCTGCGTTGAATTTGAAATCACTTCAAACCGCTGCGACTGTATGTCCGTAACAGGACTTGCGCGCGAAGCCGCAGCAACCTTTGACAGGGATTTTGTTTTAAAAACCCCCGTGGTTAAACCCGGTCACGGCGATGTAAACGAAATGCTTAAGGTAAACATTGCCGAGCCCGATAAATGCTATCGCTACACAGGCGCGGTTGTTGAAAACGTGCGCGTTAAAGAAAGCCCGCGCTGGCTCAGAGAAAGACTTCGCGCAAGCGGCGTTCGCCCGATCAGCAACATTGTTGATATCACAAACTATGTTATGCTTGAATTCGGCCAGCCGATGCACGCATTTGACCTTCGCTTTTTGGAGGGCAACACCGTTAATGTGAGAAATGCCGCAAAGGGTGAAAAAATTACCACACTGGACGGTATTGAGCGCGAGCTTAACGACACAATGCTTGTTATTACAGATGAGAAGAAACCCGTTGCTGTTGCAGGCGTTATGGGCGGTGAATACAGCGGCATTATGGATGATACTACCACCATCGTTTTTGAATCCGCATGCTTTAACGGCTTATCGGTAAGAAGCACGGCAAAGGCGCTCGGAATGAGAACCGAAGCTTCAAGCCGTTATGAGAAAGAGCTTGATCCGGGCGCAACAATGAATGCGCTTATGAGAGCGCTTGAGCTTGTGCAGCAGCTTGATGCCGGCGATGTAGTAAACGGCGTTGTTGATTGCTTTGTTAAGCCAAAGAAACCCGCAAAGGTTAAATTTGATTATAATTGGATAAATAATTTCATCGGCATCAACCTCAGCGAAGCAGAGCAAAAGAAAATTCTTGAAAAGATTGAGTTCACATTTGATGATGAAGGCAACGTGGTTGCCCCCGCATTCAGAAACGATATTGAGCACATTGCCGATATTTCCGAAGAGGTTGCGCGCTTTTACGGCTACCACAACATTCCAAACAGAATGCTCAGCGGTGTTGCCGTCGGCAAGCTTACCGATTGGCAAAAATACATTCGTTCAATGAACGAAGCCTTGATTGCATGCGGCTGCACCGAAACATCAACCTTCAGCTTTATCAGCCCAAAGGCATACGACAAAATCAATCTTGATAAAAATGACCCTCAAAGGGAATCGGTTGTTATCAGAAATCCTCTTGGCGAGGACACAAGCATTATGAGAACAACAATTTTGCCATCAATGCTTGATGTGCTTTCTCACAACTACAACCACAAAAACGAGAAAGCCTGCCTTTATGAAATCGGCACCGTTTATCAGCCCACCGAAAAAGGCAAGCTCCCGATAGAAAGCCAAAAAGCAGCCATCGGAATTTACGGCGGCAACGCGGATTACTATGCACTTAAAGGCATAGTTGAAAAAGTTCTTTCCATGCTCAACACCAAGGAATACGATATTGAGCCGGTTAAGGATGACCCCTCTTTCCACCCGGGCAGAACGGCAAGATTTGTTGTTGACGGCAAAGTGCTTGCGGAACTTGGCGAAATTCACCCGACCGTTGCCGAAAACTACAATATCGGCGCGCGTGTTTATGTGGCTGAAATTGATGTGAACACGGCATACGAAAACAGGCTTCCGGGCAAAACTCACAAGCCGCTGCCAAAATTCCCGGCCGTAACTCGCGACCTTGCATTCGTTTGCAACAGAGAAATTCCCGTTCTTTCGCTTGAAAAAGCAATCGGCGAGGCAGTCGGCAAAACACTTGAAAAGGTTAAGCTTTTTGATGTTTACGAAGGCTCACAGATTGAAAAGGGCAAAAAAAGCGTTGCTTTCAACATCAGAATGAGAAGTGCAGACAAAACACTTACTGACGACGAAGCCGATGCAGCGATGAAGCGTGTTATTAAAGCTTTGGATAAATTGGGCATCAGTTTACGCTCTTGATGCAGAAAATGAGCATTTTTTACCTGATTTTTACAAAAATAAAAAAATTTTAGTTGTAATCAAGGCAAAAATTGTATATAATGATGTTGTATATTGTTAAGCAGGAGGTGACTTTACTGTGACAGATAAAACAATGACCTTTAAACTCGGCGACGATCATGAGGACTATATGAGGGACACGCTTACCCAGGTGTTTGATGCACTTAAAGAAAAAGGCTACAACCCAATCAATCAAATCGTTGGCTATATTCTTTCGGAAGATCCCACTTATATAACCACGCATAATAATGCAAGAAGCCTTATTCGTAAAATAGACCGAGATGAATTGCTTGCAGAAATGGTAAAGTCTTATCTTAACACCTAAAGATACACAACAAAATAAATTAAAAAGGAGGGTTTTCTTTGGCAGAATTTAAAGATACATTTCTTACCTACAAAGGAAAGCCTTTGGTAAGATGCGGCAAAACCATATACTACGGTGATATGGCAGACCCGTTTGTTGCCTGCCTTCAGGTTCAATCCGATAAAGACTTTAAGGATATTAAGCTTTCGGACAAGGTTTTAATTCAAATTATAAACACCGACCCGGAAGTGGGCCCAAAGGAAAAAATCGTTAAGAAAAGCGAAAAAGAGGGCATTTTCAACGCGCTTGATTTAGGCGCTGTTTGGCTTCAGAGAGAATTGAAGAAATAAGCAAAAACGCACACCCGTGCGGTGTGCGTTTTTAAATAAGCATTCATACAAAGCAAGTGTTTTACAACGATGAATTCAAAAAGATTTTTTCATATTTTAGCGGAGGATAATCAATGAAAAACATAAAACTGCTAAGAGTAACCAACGACTACACTCAGCTTAAAGTGCAGATGGAAACCGGCATAAGCCAAAGCATGCTTTCAAAATACGAAAGCGGCGATCTTATTCCCACAACGGAGAATTTGATAATTCTTGCCGATTTTTATAACACCAGTCTTGATTATTTGATGGACAGAACAGCAAAAAAGGAAAAATACCCTCCAAAAGAATAAATACATATTCAGCGAATTTATCTCAAACGCAAGGCAATATCCCCTGCTCACGGGCGCAATGCGCGCAAAAGCGGATATTGCGGTTTCAAACAATTGTTTATGGCAGAACACAGCCCCGTTGATTTAAAATCAACGGGGCTGTGTTTTTGCATTATTTTACGGAAGCGATAATTTCATTCATCTGCTCCATTTTGCGTTCCATATCGGCAACCAGGGCAAACTGATTTTTTGCACGCACAAGATTATGCGTGGGATAATCGGTTTTGAAATATGTGTCTCCGTTAAGATAATCCGCTAAAAAGCGCATGCCGCACTCAAAGGTCATCAGCAAAGAGGCAAAGGCAAGGTTATCTTTTTCCGCCTTATTGAAGCTGCTGCCCGCCTCCGAAAGAAACCCTTCGGCATAAGCTTTAAAGTAATCAAGGCTGAGCGAAACCTTGCTTAAATCAGCCTCATCCTCCTCCGCGGTGTTTGCGCCGAAGCGAATTGAATCGCCGAAATCATAAAGCGCAAGGCCGGGCATAACCGTGTCCAAATCAATAACGCAAATTGCCTTTGTGCTGTTTGCGTCAAACATAACATTATTAAGCTTTGTGTCGTTATGGGTTACTCTGAGCGGAAGCTCACCCGCTTCAATCATATCGGTAAGGCGAGAGCAGATATCTTTTCTTGAAGCAACAAATTCGATTTCATCAAGGCAGGTATCCTTGCGACCCGAAAGATTTTTTTCAACAGCGGGCATAAACTCGTTTTCAAATCTGTATGCCGTGTTGTGGAAATTCGGAATGGTTTCATAAAGCGAATCGGCGGGAAAATCCGAAAGCAGCCTTTGGAATTTGCCGAAAGCAATGCCGCTCTGCTTAAAAAGCTCGGGGCTGTCTACGCTGTTATAGCTTATTGAATCGCTTACAAACACATATGCACGATAGCAATCGCCGTTTTCGGTACGATAATATTTATCGCCGTTTTTGGTTTTGATGAAATGCAGGGTTTCCCTGTTTTCATCGCCGCCGTTTTTCTTAATTTCGCCGCGAAGATAAGAAGTTACGGCAAAAACATTATCCATAAGCTTATCAATATCCTTAAAAATACCGGTGTTTACCTTTTGGATAATATATTTGCACTTTTCATCGCCGTCATTATATGTGGCAAGATAAGTTGTATTTATATGGCCGGAGCCGAAGATTTCGCAATTTTCAAGTTCGCCTTTAAATGCGAATTGATTTATAACTTCGTTTAACACTGACATAAAATGCCTCCTGTGGGCTTTTTTCGTAAAATGATGATAATATTTTAGCACATCAAAACGAATTTGTAAACAAGAATTATTTTGACAAAAAAAGCACCTGCATTTGAAGCGCACTCCATAAGCAGGTGTTTTGATTGAATTTGTATTTATTCTCTGCGCAAAGCCTCAATCGGGCTCATCTTTGCAGCTTTTCTTGCGGGATAAATACCAAAGAACAAGCCTACGCCGCAGGAGAACAAAAGTGCAATTGCGATTACGCCGATATTGACATCCGGCGTAATTTTAATTATGGCACAAGCAGCAAACGCGCCCGCAATACCCAAAACCGTGCCTATAATGCCGCCTATAAGGCAGAGTATAACCGATTCCGTAAGGAATTGAAGAGTTATGGTTTTTGTTTTGGCGCCAAGTGATTTTCTGATACCTATTTCTCGCGTTCGCTCCGTTACCGAAACAAGCATTATATTCATAACGCCTATACCGCCGACAATAAGCGAAATAGCACCTACAGCGGCAATAAATGCGGTAAGAATTGAAATGATAGTATCTACAAGCTCAACATAGGTTGCCATATCCTGAGCCGTATAAATCGAATTTGCATAATTGCCGTGAGCCGCTTTAAGATAGTTTACGGTAGCATTGCCGATTGCCTCGTTATTTGCCGTGCTTTCGCCGATAACAAAAACCGAGGAAACAACAGGATCACTGCCGGTAAGTTGAGTAAGCGTGGTGCACGGCATAAAAAGCGCGATCGTTAAATTATCGCCCGTTTGAAACATTTCACCGAGCGAGCTGTTGCCGCCGACGCTGTTTACAAGCGAATCAATATCCGCTACGCCTACAACCTTAACCTTCATTGCGCTGCCGGAAGAAGAAAGGGTTAAATATTGCCCTGTTACATCTTCGTAGCCGAAAGCCATTTTTGCACTTTCCGTGCCGATAATCGCAATCGGCGAAGCGGCACTGTATTCCTCGTCGGTAAAGAAACGGCCGTACTTAGTGCCGTCCTGCAACACAAATTGAGCATCGGAGTTTACACCGATCATCATAACGGTTGCTTCTTTTTCATTAACATCAATGGTGGACTTTGCAAAGCCCATCATCATAGGCGAGCAGCGATCAACGCCGCTTACCTTTTTCTTGATATTTGCAACATCATCAAGTGTTATATAATCATTATCGGTTGCCTGAGTTGTATCAACCGAAACGAGCACGGCATTTGAGCCCATATCCTCAATAAGAGAAACTATATAATCCCTTGCACCTGTGCCGGCGCTGACAATCATAATAACCGAGCCGACGCCGATTATAATGCCGAGCATCGTTAACAAAGAGCGCATCCAATTAGCTTTTATGCACTTGATGGCAATTTTTAAGCTTTCAGAAATATTCATAATGCACTCCGATTATTTAACTTTTACTTCAAATGTGTCCTCTTTATAATCAGAGGAAGGTGTGGAAACAATTTTATCGCCCGCTTTAATTCCGCTTTTAACCTCATAAGCGGAATCGGAAACGGCACCTGTTTCAATAAGAGTTTTAGAAACCGTTTTATCCTCTTCATTATAGAGATATACATATGTGCCTGTTTTCTGAAGCACAATCGATTCGATCGGAACGGTAACAATATTTTGATGATCACCTACCGCGATAGTTACATCCGCGTCAAAGCCTGCGATAATGTTTTCATCGGGATTATCAACACTTACCTGAACTTCAACACCGGCACCGCTGCTTGTGAGGCTTGAAAGGCCGCTGATGCCTGCCATAGAGCCAACAGAATCAAGAATTGAGCCTGATGAGCCGCCTGTTGCAACGGGAGCCTTGGAGATGATTTCACCGCTGTAAGTTCCGTATGCCGAATTGATTGTTGCCGGCATACCAACCTTAACCTTATGTATATCATATTCGCCGAGTGAAAGTGTAACAACCATTGAATCAAGATTTTCAAGGGTAATGCCCGATGCAAGAAGACTTGTGGTTTCACCGGGATAAATATCGCAAGCGGTAATGGTGCCGTCAAATGCAGCTGTCCAGCCTGCTTCAAGCTCTGCATTTGCATCATCAACGGCATCAAGCGCGCTTTTGGCGGAATCCATAACCTGCTTTTTTGCATAAACGGTATCATCGGAGGCTTCAAGCTGGAATACCTTTTGCTGAGCATAAAGGGCAGCCAAATTAAGCTGTGCCGTTGCGAGCTGAACATTCGGGCTGCTTGCGATTGAAGAGCCTACTGCCGACCAATCTATATTTTTAACGGCAGCTTCAATCATATCAACCGCAACGCCGCTTTCGATTATAAGCTTAGTTTCGTCGATAATACCCTCTTTGATTGCCTTGGCAACGGCATCGCCAACTGCCTGAGCTATTCTTTCGGGATCAAGATTGCCGCTTTCAAGCTGATTTGCAATTTCCTGCATAACAACACGAACAAGTGCGTTTGTTGTTTCTATATCATTGGAAAGTCTGTTAAGAGTGTTAACAAGATCCGTAAGAGCTTGCACAAGGCCTTCAACGGTTGCCGGATAAGTTACCGGCTCGGTTGTAGTTGTTGTGGTGGCGCTTGTGGGAGCTGTTGTAGGCCTTGTTGTAGTTGGTCTTGTAGTTGTGGTAGTTGACGGGAAAGTGATTGTAACTCTGCTTGTTGCCTGAGTTACCGCTTCCCTTTCAAGCTTCTCGAGCTGCTTTTGGGCATCCTCGATTTTGCTGTTAACATCTGCAAGATTTTTCTTAGCTGTTTTTTGATCGGAAATAGATTGCTTGTAGCTTTTTTTAGCTTGCTGATAAGTTCCGCTGAGCTGCTTGCGCTGAGAATCAAGAGCGCTTGTGTCAAATGTGGCAAGCTTATCGCCGGCGGTTACTTTATCGCCAACCTTAACGAAAACCTCTTTAACCGTTGCAACAGCACCAACCTTATACTCTTTGGTTGTGCCTGCCGAAACCGTGCCCGTTGCGCTGACAGATTCGCTGATTTCACCTGTGCCGATTGTCGTGAGCGAAACGGTTTCTTTCTTATTTGATTTTGCCGAAACTCCGATAACCGTGCCTATTATAGCAATAACCAAAACTATGGAAATTGCGGCAATAATCTTTTTCTTGTTGCTTTTCTTTACAGTAGCCATTTCATATACCTCTATATATAATATAATCACTGTTAAAAAGGGGCATAAAAAGCCTGTGCCGCCTTTAATGCCCCTTTAGTATAATTCCAATTTGTATAGATGTCAACAACTATTTGTAAATATTTCAAATTTTAACCAACAGTTCACAATTGATGCTTTTTACAAAGCGTAAATATAAGTGAAATTATTTATTAAGAGCTGCCAAAGCCTTTTTGCCTATATCGTGCCTAAAGTGCATATTATCAAAATGGATTTCATCAAGTGCCGCATAAGCCTTATCAAGAGCCTGCTGCAAATCGGAGCCGAGTGCCGTTACGCCGAGCACTCTTCCGCCTGAGGTTACAAGCTTACCGTCTTTGATTGCAGTGCCTGCATGATAAACGATAACGCCGTCTTTTTGGCCGTTTTCAAGGCCCGTTATTTCAATTCCCTTAGGATAAGATTTAGGATAGCCGCCGGATGCCGCTATAACGCAAGCGCAAGCTTCATCTGCCCATTCTATATCAAGCTCTGCAAGAGTGCCGTTATTGATTGCCTCAAAAATATCAATAATGTCTGTTTTAAGGCGAGGAAGCACAACCTGAGTTTCGGGATCGCCGAAGCGGCAATTGTATTCAATCACCTTAGGCCCCTTGGGAGTAAGCATAAGACCGAAATAAAGGCAGCCCTTAAAGGTGCGCCCTTCTTTATTCATTGCATCAATTGTAGGAAGAAAGATTTTTTCCATACACTCCTTTGCAATATCGGCAGTGTAATACGGATTCGGAGAAACAGTGCCCATGCCGCCTGTGTTAAGGCCTTTATCTCCATCCAGCGCGCGCTTATGGTCCATTGAAGAAACCATGGGCTTAACGCACTTACCATCCGTAAACGCAAGCACGGAAACCTCGGGACCGGTAAGAAATTCTTCCACAACAACATGATTGCCGCTTTCGCCGAAGATTTTATCCTCCATAATCTCATGAACGCCTTTTTCGGCTTCTTCAAGATTTTCGGGAATTATAACGCCCTTGCCGAGCGCAAGACCGTCTGCCTTGATAACCGCGGGGAATTCGTTCTTTTCCTTTATATATGTAAGCACATCGCAGGGGTTATCAAAAACCTTATATTCCGCGGTGGGAAT
>OLZO01000464.1_pt1 | contig 22006 bp, 16 predicted proteins | sample 1644431 | NCBI WGS metagenome assembly OLZO01 (sample SAMEA103958145, study PRJEB25191) | human gut metagenome | biome: human-associated habitat [ENVO:00009003]; feature: intestine environment [ENVO:2100002]; material: feces | place: Germany | collected 2013/2015
GCGGATGACGTTCACCCCCAGGCTGGCGAAGCGGGCGGCCAGCTTGTCGGCGGTTTCATGGTCTGGCGTGTTGGAGCGGGTGGGCAGGTTGAACCCAATAAACCGGGCCCGTGTGCCGTCCGCGAAATAGAAGTGGCCGTCCTTTACGGTGACGTGGCCGTGCTTGCCCGCCGGGGCGTCCAGCAGGTGGGAGAAATCCAAAGCTCCCACGTTGGGGGTGGCTTTGTCAATGGCGATATGCTGTTTCATGTGTGATCTCCTTTCAGCGGTGTTTCCGTGCGGCCTTGGCCGCGGCTTTGGCTTCCTTTTTCGCTTGTCTATCCAAATACTTCTGGTTTTCCGTGTCAAAGTCCAGGCCCTTTCGCTGGCAGAGGGCTTTCAGGTCGGCCATGCGGTCGGCCTCGTGCTGGGCGGCCAGAGCTTCCCGCTCCCGGCGTTCCAGCTCCTCCGGCTCGATCCACTCCCCACCCTGGGCAAGGACAGCTTGTTTCTTCCGGTCTAAAAGCTCCTGGTTGATCTGGGGCATCTTCTTCTCCACATCCACAAAGGGCAGCAAGATCAGATAGACCGTGGCGCAGATGAGGTCGAACAAGTAGAAGGCCAGCACCATGAATTGCTGCACATCGGCTCCAGGCGCCACGCCCTGGGCGTCCACAAAGCCCATCTTCAGAATGGTGGATTCATACCCGCCGGCAAAGGGGGCGTAGATCACCGTCTGTACCGCCCCGATGATGGCCACCCCCAACAGCCCTTCCAGCCGTAGGTGGGAGCGGAACTCCACGCTGTCAAAGGCAAAGCACAACAGGGTAGCGAACACGTAGTTGTTGGGGATCAGACCGCCCTGGCGCAGGAACCCGGCTGTGATGGCGATGGGCAGGTTGGAGGGGAACAGCAGCCCCAAAATGCTCCCCGCCAGGATGCAGGCGTACCCGATGTAGGTGAAGTTCCGGATGCCGATCTTCCGGGCGACGGGATAGGCGAAGATGGCCCCCAGCCCCAGGGGGATGCCGGTGGCGATCTGGTAGATGGTGAACATCATGGGGTCGTCCGCGCCGCCCAGCAGGAATTTCACATAGAAGTACTGGACGTTGCCGCCCTTGAAGTTGTCCACGATGCCGGTACAGGTGGCAAGCACCGTCAAAATGACGTAGTACTTGTTGGAGAGCAGAGCCCGCATCTGGTCCAGCAGGGGGACGCTGTTTTCCTTGCCAAGGCCCACTTCCACCGCCATGTCTTCCGTAATCCGCTCCCGGGTGTAAAAGTACTCCAACAGCAGCAGAGGGATGGCGGCGATGCTCAAGCACAGCATGAGGATGGGGTAGCCGTGGATGTCCTTTTCCAGCCACATGGGCAGCAGCACCATGTTGATGACCATGCCGATGACCACGCCGGAGATGAGCGTCCAGGACATCTGCCGGATAAACTGCACCTGGGTCTTCTCTTTCGGATCCCGAGTGGTAAGAGAGCAGATGTTGCTGCGGAACAGGTAGAAAAAAGACGACCCCACCGTGTTGTAGCAGATAAGTAAAAAGAAGAAGTAGTACCAATAGGAGCCGCCCAGGTCATTCCCCGGGAACAGGAAGATGAAGCACCCGATGGCGATGGTGACAAAGCCAAAAATCAGGTGCCAGGGACGAAAGCGCCCTTGCCTGGATTGGGTGTGCTGGATGAGCCACCCCACAAACAGGCCCCAAGCCACCGCCAGGATCTTCGTGACGGTCATCACCACTTCATACTGGTGGCCCATCACCCGCACCATCTCCAGGTTTTCCACGCCGTAGATTGCGCCGGTCTGCTGGGTGAAGAATTTCTCCACCAAAGCGGCGATGGTGTTCACCACAAAGATGAGTCCCAGAGGCCCTACTAGGTGGCCCAGGATTTCCTCCTTTTTTGATAGGGTACGGGATTGTACCCGTGAATCCATGAAGGGCTTTTCAAACAGGCCGTGGCTGAGCAGCTTGCTTGTTCTTGTCATAGCGTCTTTCCTCCCTCTCAGCTGCGTTTTCTTCATTATAAGAGGCGACGCTTGAAAAGTATTTCAAGTGAGGCTATAATTTTATAAATTTGGATAAGGGAGGCGCAAAATTTGGAACTGGAGCTGTTTTGCCAGCTGTTCTACGCCAGTCACTACATCCCCATGGCCCTGCTGCATAAGGGGGAGATTCAAAAAAGCTATGCCAGCATAGAGCGGCCCTTACCCCTCTATGGGAAAATTCTTGAGCAGGCAAGGGGATTCTCCGGGGCGTGCAAAGTAGTCTCCACGGAAGAGCTGGGCCTTTATGGATTGGTAGAGGCCGGGGCGCAGACACTACTGCTGGGCCCGGTATTCAGCCAGCCTGTAACGGAGAAGATGGTCTCCATCTTTGCCAGGCAGAACGGCATTGGCAACCGGGACTGGTCTGTCCTCTACTGGCTGCTGGCTGGGGTACCCCGGTACACCTACAATCAGTTTTATAACCTGCTGCGGTTTCTGGATCTCACCCTAAACGGACGAAACCCTGAGGAAATCGACGCCATCGTACAGGAGGCTTCAGCGGTTTCCCAGCCAGATTCCGTACAAGCCCGGCAGGCAATGCGGAGCCCCTGGGAGGAACGCCGGCATGAAACGTTCCAAGTGGAGAATATGATTCTCGCCACCGTGCGGGACGGGGACGTGGACGCCCTGAAAAAACTGTTGGATACCTTGGGAAAAGTTGGCAACTTACGGGAAGGTAAAGTTGCGGACAGCCCATTGCGCCAAGCCAAGAATATCTTCCTGGGGCTGGTGTCCCTGGTGGGCAAAACGGCGGCCATCCCTGGTGGGATGGATGACGAAGAAGCCTACACCCTCATCGACCTGTACGCACAGGAGTGTGAACAGGCCCCCACAGTTGAGGCGGTAAAGCTGCTACAATACAATATGCTGCTGGATTTCACCCAGCGGGTGGCCAGGGAAAAACTGCCTCCCCACCTCTCTCCGGAAATTACGCAGTGCGTGCAATTCTTGCGGGGCCACTTATTCGGAACAGTCGGCATCGACGAGGCCGCCGGATGGGTGGGAAAAAGCAGGGCCTGGCTTACGAGGAAGTTCAAGGAGGAGATGGGGCAGAGTTTTGGGGAGTTTCAAGCCTATCTGCGAACCCAGGAGGCCAAACGCCTGCTGCGGTACACGGACATCAGTCTCAGCGAAATCGCGGGGATGCTTGGATTTTCCAGCCAAGCGTACTTCCACTCATTTTTCAAGAAAGCAGTGAGTATGACGCCCTCAGAGTTTCGGAAACAGTAAAGCGAAGAAAAGGTGAAGGGGGAAGCTGCTCATGGGAAACTTTATTTCCTCCTGTTTTTCCTTTTCAAGAGAGAAACCCCTAAAAGGAAGAATCCTTCCGGGGGTTTTGTGTCAAATCGAATTCACGCCAGCGCTCTGAACTGTTGGCTCGGTTGTATAAGCAACTGCCATCAGGGAACCATTTTTTCTTAAACGCTCTACGATTCTCCCCCCCTTCTGGAGCAATGAAGTATACTTAGCAGGGATACAAGGTTTGCTACAAGCATATTCTTATCCGTTTTTCCAACCCTAGGCGGTGGGGCAACTCGTGTTGTCTCTTTTATACGCGGGTTATTATGCGCTTACTTTCGGGCACACAAAAGGGCGCGCCGCAGATATTATTTCTGCGGTGCGCCCTGCTGTAGAATGACCCTATTGCTCCTTATGCAACACTTTTGACAACGTTCAAATCAAAATTCATCAAAATGCTCGCAGCCTGCCCTCGGACGGTATTACCCTGGGGGTCCAATGTGCCGTTCTCGTGCCCGTTGATTAAGCCGTTGCCGTTGGCCCAGCTAAGGGTAGTCACCGCCCAATCACTGACGGAACCTTCATCGGGGAACTGGCTCAGGCCGCTTGTCTTGGCCAGATCGTACTTCTTGTACTTGGCGTAGTTATACAACATCTGCGCAAACTGTTCCCGGGTAACCTTGAGGTTGGGAGCAAAGGTGTTGTCCCCCATGCCTGCCACTACGCCCGTGTCTTGCGCCCAGGCAATGGCGTCCATAGACCAATCAGGAGCGGTGTTCATGTCGGAGAAGGTGGCCTCGCCGGTCACTTCGGGCTGGCCCTCCAGGTTGTAGAGAATCTGAGCGGTCATGGCGCGGGTCAGTTTGGCGTTGGGTTCAAAGGTGGTATCGCCAGTGCCTGCCATCAAACCTGCTCGATATACATACTCCACAGCCCCTTGGAACCAAGCGCCCTTCCCTACATCTTGGAAAGAAAGGGTGTGGCTCTTCTCATCCAGAACGATAGCGTACTGAGAAGCATGGGTCATCGTAAACGCTGCGTCGCCGCTTGCGGTAACGCGAGCCGCAGTTTCGAACTCCATTTTTCCTGTTCCTTCATTGTAGTAATAGAGGTTCGCCCACTTGCCAGAATTTCCGCGTCCCACATCAGCATGCAGCTTTACGGGGAACCCAAAGAGGCCGTCATGTCCCAACGTCATCTGCAGGAAAGTGTGGGAACCCGGCAACCCGCAGAGAACTTTGCTGGGAATCCCCTGGGTGTTCATGGAAACCTTCAAGGAGATGTCCTGGAGGGAAGCAGCCTTTGGAATCTCCCTGCAATCAATTTCCCAAGAAACAATAGTCCCAACCTGAATTATCAGCGTGACATTTTTCCCGGCGGCGCTTTCCAGCACCTCGTCCGGCAAAGCGTCGTCTTCATCCGTTTCAACAATGACTGTATCACCGCTGTCCGCCTGGGAGAGTTCCTCTTCCGCCTCCTCCCAATCACCATCGGGAATCACAATCTCTTCTGGGTCATCGGGGTCAGGCTTCGAACCGGTGCCACCACCTGGATTGGGAGGCGTCACTGTACCACCGGACTGGGAGGGAATCGCTAACGCTTGGGCAAAGCTGTCGCCGGTGGCAAATCCATCCCCAAGCTTGACGATGGACACCGTGGTACCATACCACTCCGGGCGGATGGGCAGGGTAGTTCCTGTGGGACGGAAAATGGCGTCGGAGATAGAGTAATACTCCCCGGCGGTGAAGCCAGTCAGCTTCTCGCCGTCCACTTGAATGGTGGGCGTGGCCTCTAAGGGCAGGGCTGACGCCTTGACGCTGACCACCTCATCGGGCATATAGAACTTGTTGTTGGTCACGTTTAGGTAGGCGGGCTGGGCGGCCCAATGCATGGCTCCGGTCCCTTTGGACTTTAAGGTAACCACCTCACCCTCCGGCACAAAGGTGACGCCGTCCCGGACAATGGAATCCCCTGCGGAAACGCTGGTCACGGTTTCCGCGTCGGCGTTGATGGCGTAGTAGGGGGAGTTGCCGGTTACTTGACCTTCTAATACCCCAGCAACTAAAAGTGCGCCTCTATTTTCAATAGATGCCCTGAATTGAGAGCCGGGAGTAATAAGAATTTGTCCCGATAATTTGTCATTACGAAACCTCCAATTGATTTAGTCACAGCTTGGCTGTGCTAAACCAATTATAAGGCTTTGGGGCTTCAGTGCGTGAAAGTGGGGCTAAAACTCCGGCAAGGTGGTGCTAAAACTGCGTGCAGATGGGGCTGGGGTGCCGATTTTTGCAGAAGTTCTACCGGAAGGTCTCCCTGCTGATCTTGGACGAGTGGATGCTGATCCCCTTGACCAAGACGGAATCCCGCGATTTGTTGGAGATTGTGGAGGCCCGTTACGAACGAAGCTCCACTATTTTCTGTTCCCAATTCGCTCCCTCTGGCTGGCATGAGCGAATCGCCGAGGACGCCTTAGCAGATGCTGTGCTGGACAGGATTGAGAACAGTTCCTACAAGATCCTCATCGATGGGGAGGACTCCATGCGCAAAAGAAAAGGATTCCAATCTGAATAAATGACACGCGGAGGAGCGCTTTGCGAAGCGTTCCTTTGCCATTTCTTTCCAAAATAACACTCCTGTGGACTCGCGCCCGTGAACCTGGACCTGTTTCTCCCGTGAAGGTGGACTCACCCCTACCGTTTCCTTGGACTCAGAGGGGCGAAATATACACCAAATTCGTATCTCATCCACCACAATAGGACCTCCATTATATTTCAGACTAGTTGTCTTAATACATTCCCAAAGACGCCTAAACTCTCTACCTTTTTATTCCACGGTGACAGACTTGGCCAGATTCCTGGGCTTGTCGATGTCGCAGCCCTTCATGCTTGCCACGTAGTAGGCGAACAGCTGCAAGGGCAGAATGCTCAAACTGGGCAGCATAAAGTCGGTGATGTCCGGCACGCAGAACTGATAGTCGGTCTCCTGCTTCAGGGCCTCTTCCTTGCCCCGGACAGTGATGCCCAGCACCACGGCGCCCCGGGCCTTTACCTCCCGGACGTTGCTCATCATCTTGTCGAACAGCTTCTCATAGGTGGCGATGGCGATGACCAAGGTCCCCTCCTCCAGCAGGGAGATGGGGCCGTGTTTTAACTCACCGGCGGTGTAGGCCTCGGAGTGGATGTAGCTGATTTCCTTCAGCTTCAAGCTGGCCTCCAAGCTGGCGGCGTAGTCCACGTTGCGGCCGATGAAGTACATGTCGTGGGCGTTGAAGTACCGGGAGGCGAAGTACTGGATAGTCTCCTTATCCGCCAGGGCAGCTTCCGCCAGGTCCGGCAGGCGCTGGAGGTCCGCCATGTACCGGGCCATGTCGGCCTCCGGCACAGTGCCCAGCTGGTCGGCCATGTACAGGGCGATCATATAGATGACGGCCAGCTGGGTGCTGTAGGCCTTGGTGGAGGCCACGGCAATCTCCGGGCCGGCCCAGGTGTACAGCACGTCGTCCGACTCGTTGGCGATGGTGCTGCCCACCACGTTGACAATGGAGAGGATCCGGCAGCCTTTGCCCTTGGCCATGCGCAGGGCGGCCAAGGTATCCGCTGTCTCGCCGGACTGGCTGATGATAATCACCAGGGTCTTGTCGTCCAAAATGGGATCCCGGTAGCGGAACTCGCTGGCCACGTCCACCTCCAGGGGGATTTTCAGCAGCCGCTCGAAGGCGTACTTGGCCACCACGCCCACGTGGTAGGAGGTGCCGCAGGCCACGATGAACACCTTGCGCAAATCCTGGATTTGCTCTTTCGTCAGGGTGATGTCGTCCAGGACGATCTTCCCGTCCCGAATGCGGGGGGAGATGGTCTTGCGCAGGGCTTCCGGCTGCTCGCAGATTTCCTTCATCATGAAGTGCTCGTAGCCGCCCTTTTCCGCCGCGGTGATGTCCCACTGGATGCGCTCCGGCTCCTTCTGGATGGGCTCCAGCTCCTGGTTGTAGAAGTCGATGGTGTCCCGGGTGAGGACGGCGATCTCCTGGTCTTTCAGCCGGTAGATGTCCCGAGTGCGGGAGAGGATGGCCGGCACGTCGGAGGCGATGTAGTTCTCCCCCTGGCCAATGCCGATGATGAGGGGACTGTCCTTCCGCACGGCGAAGATGCGGTCGGGACAGTCAGCGCAGATGATGCCCAACGCGTAGCTGCCCTCCACCTTGGAGATGACCTTCTGAATGGTCTCCAGAACGTTGCCCTTGTAGTAGTATTCCAGCATCTGGGCCACCACTTCCGTGTCCGTATCAGAGACAAACTCCACGCCACGGCGGATGAGGTGGTTCTTCAGGTACAGGTAGTTTTCGATGATGCCGTTGTGCACCACGGCGAACAGGCCCCCGTCGCTGACCTGGGGGTGGGAGTTCACATCACTGGGCGCGCCGTGGGTAGCCCACCGGGTGTGGCCGATGCCCACGGTGCCAGGCAGCTCTTTGCCGCCCTGGAGGATGCCGTCCAGCACGCTCAAACGCCCTTTGGACTTCACCACGTGGACGCCGCTGTCGTTGTACACCGCCACGCCCGCGGAGTCATAGCCCCGGTACTCCAATTTCTGCAGGCCATTGAGCAAAATGGGCGCCGCCTGCTCCTCTCCGATATATCCTACAATGCCGCACATGACAACCAATCCTTTCTTTTCCAACAGGAAAAGGGCGGAATTCGCCCTTCTGTCTTATGTCAACCTGCCACATACCCCTTGGCCCGGATGACCTCCACCACTTCATCCACGTACTGCTGGCAGGTCTCCTGCTCAGGGGCCTCTACCATGACCCGGAGGACAGGCTCCGTGCCGGACTCCCGGACGAGAATGCGGCCGGTATCGCCCAGCTTCTCGGCTACCTCCTGGACTTTGGCTTGCACGTCCGGGTCCGCCTGGGCGGTTGCCTTGTCGGTGACGCGGACATTTTCCAGCACCTGGGGATAAATCTTCAGGGGCGCGGCCAGCTCGCTGAGGGGCTTCTTCCGGGCCAGCATCACTTCCATCATTTTCAGAGAGGTGAGGATGCCGTCGCCGGTGGAAGCATACTTGGAGAAGATGATGTGGCCACTCTGCTCGCCGCCGATGCGGGCGCCGCTCTGCTGCATATATTCATAGACGTATTTGTCGCCCACTTTTGTCTTGGCGTAGTCGATGCCCAGCTCATCCAGGGCCTTGTACAGGCCGAAGTTGGACATGACGGTGGTCACCACGGTGTTGGTCACCAGCTTGCCCCGCTCCTTCATATAGCGGCCGTAGATGTAGAGGATGTGGTCGCCGGAGATGACATTGCCTTTTTCATCCACGCACAGGCAGCGGTCGGCGTCGCCGTCAAAGGCAAAGCCCACATCCAGGCCCTTTTCCACCACCAGCTTTTGCAGGCCCTCAATGTGGGTGGAGCCGGCGTTGAGGTTGATATTCAAGCCGTTGGGCTCGGCGTTGATGACAGTGGTGTCCGCGCCCAGGGCGTCAAACACGGCTTTGGCGATGTTCCAGCTGGAGCCGTTGGCGCAGTCCAGGCCCACCTTTACCCCGCGGAAGGAATACATACCCAGGGAAATCAGGTAGCCGATGTACCGGTTCCGGCCGGAGACGTAGTCCACGGTGCAGCCGATTTTGTCCTTCTGGGCGAAGGGCAGTTCGGGCCACTGCTGGCCAAAGGCCACCAGCTTGCCGTCCAAGTAGTCCTCCACCAGCTCGATGGTCTCCTCGTCCATTTTCTCGCCCTGGTCGTTGATAAGCTTAATGCCGTTGTCGTAGTAAGGGTTGTGGCTGGCGGAAATCATGATGCCGCAGTCGAAATCGTCCACCCGGGCGATGTAGGCCACGGAGGGCGTGGTGGTGACATGGAGCATATAGGCGTCCGCGCCGGAGGCCACCAGGCCTGCCACCAGAGAGTATTCAAACATGTAGCTGGAGCGGCGGGTGTCCTTGCCAATGACGATGCGGGCGGGGCCCTCTTTGGCAGGGCGGCCCTCCTCCGCGGCCCGGGCGCGCTTTTCTGTATAGTACCAGCCGAGGAAACGGCCGACTTTATAAGCGTGGTCTGCTGTTAGATTTATATTGGCTTCGCCGCGGAAGCCGTCTGTGCCGAAATAGCGGGACATGATATTTCTCCTTTGTAACTTAGTATTTCCTCCACACCATCTTATTCACAACCCCGGTGTAGCTCTGGATGATCTTCACCACTTTGGTGGAGACGTTTTCCTCCACGTAGTCCGGCACAGGGATGCCGTAGTCGCCGTTCTTGTTCATCTCCACAGCGGTATCCACGGCCTGGAGGAGGCTGTGCGCATCGATGCCTGCCAGGATGAAGCAGCCCTTGTCCAAAGCCTCGGGCCGCTCCGTGGAAGTGCGGATACACACCGCCGGGAACGGGTGCCCCACGCTGGTGAAGAAGCTGCTCTCCTCGGGCAAAGTGCCGGAATCAGAGACCACGGCGAAGGCGTGCATCTGCAGGCAGTTGTAGTCGTGGAAGCCCAGGGGCTCGTGCTGGATCACCCGCTTGTCCAGTTGGAAGCCGGACTGCTCCAAACGCTTTTTGCTGCGGGGATGGCAGCTGTACAGCACGGGCATATCGTACTTCTCCGCCATTTTATTGATGGCAGTAAAAAGGCTCACGAAATTCTTCTCCGTGTCGATGTTCTCCTCCCGGTGGGCGGAAAGCAAAATGTACTTTCCCTTTTCCAGCCCCAGGCGGGCGTGGATATCGCTTGCCTGGATTTTCTCTAGGTTCTTATGGAGCACCTCTGCCATGGGGCTGCCGGTGACGTAGGTGCGCTCCTTGGGCAGGCCGTTCTCCGCCAAGTAACGGCGGGCGTGCTCCGAGTAGCACAAGTTCACGTCGGAGATGATGTCCACGATGCGGCGGTTGGTCTCCTCCGGAAGGCACTCGTCCTTGCAGCGGTTGCCGGCTTCCATGTGGAAGATGGGGATGTGCAGCCGCTTAGCTCCAATGACACTGAGGCAGGAGTTGGTGTCCCCCAGCACCAGCACGGCATCGGGCTGCAGTTCCACCATCAGGTCGTAGCTTTTGGCGATGATGTTGCCCATGGTCTGGCCCAGGGTGTCCCCCACCGCGTCCAGATAGATGTCCGGGTCAGCCAGCTCCAAGTCGTGGAAGAACACACCGTTGAGGTTGTAGTCGTAGTTTTGCCCCGTGTGGGCCAAAATCGTGTCGAAATACTGCCGGCACTTGGTGATCACCGCAGACAGGCGGATGATCTCCGGCCGGGTGCCCACGATGATCAGCAGCTTCAGTTTGCCGTTGTTTTGAAAAGATGCCATGTCTATGCTCCTCATACGTTCTCGCCGAAGGTGTCCGGGTGGCTGGGGTCAAACTGCTCGTTGGCCCACATGACGGTCACCAGGCTTTCCGTGTCGCTCAAGTTGATAATGTTGTGGGTATACCCCGGCAGCATATGCACTGCCTGGATGTGATCCCCGTACACCTCAAACTCCATTACCTCTTCGGAGCCGATTTTTCGTTCCTGAATGAGGCCGTGGCCGGACACCACCATAAAGAACTCCCACTTGGTGTTGTGCCAATGCTGGCCCTTGGTGATTCCCGGCTTGGAAATGTTCACGGAGAATTGGCCGCAGTTTTGGGTTTTCAGCAGCTCCGTGAAGCTGCCCCTCTCATCCACGTTCATCTTTAAGGGGAAAGCCACTTTCTCCTGGGGCAGGTAGGACAGATAGGTGGAATAGAGCTTTTTGGCGAAGCTGTCCGGAGGAATCTCCGGTAGGACCAGCGTCTGGGGCTGGGCTTTGAAAGACTCCAGCAGCTGCACGATTTCCCCCAGCGTCACTTCATGTGTGGGGGAAGCATAGCAGTATTTGCCGTCCTCTTTTAAGAGGGGCATAAGGCCCTCGTAATCGCAACGGTGAGGATGGCCCTCCAGGGCGTCCAGCAACTCTTCCATCAAGTCGTCGATGTAGAGCAGCTCCAGCTGGGTACTGGGGTCGTTGACTTGGATGGGCAGGTCATGGCTAAGGTTGTAGCAGAAGGTGGCCACCACGCTGTTGTAGTTGGGGCGGCACCACTTTCCGAACAGGTTGGGGAAGCGATACACCAGCACGGGGGCACCGGTTTCTTTTCCGTACGCGAAAAATAGCTCCTCCCCCGCCAGCTTGGACCGGCCGTAATCAGACTTGCCGTATCGGCCGATGAGCGTGGCTTGGATGGAGCTGGATAGCAGCACAGGGCATTTGTTCCCTATTTGCTTCAAAGTTTCCAGGAGGATGGAGGAAAAACCAAAGTTGCCCTCCATGAATTCTTCGTTGCTCTGAGGCCGGTTGACCCCGGCCAAATGGAACACGAAATCGGCCCGGGCGCAGTACTCCTCCAACAGGGCCGGGTCTGTGTCCAGGTCGTATTCGAAGATTTCTTCAATGTGCAGATTGGGCCGGGTGCGGTTTTTCCCCTGGGCGATGTTCCGCAGGTTGGCCACCAGGTTTTTTCCCACAAAGCCCTGAGCGCCGGTGACTAGGATGTTCATTTGATGCCCTCCCTCATGGCCAGCTGCTCCTTTACATAGTCCGTGGTAAGGAGCTTCTTCACCGTGCCTTCCACATCCAAGCGGATGGTGTTATGGCTGGTGTAGGACTCGTCCGCCATGGTCTGGACTTGTCCCTGGACCACGTACTTGTCGTAGTTCAGGTCCCGGTTGTCCGCTGCTACACGGAAATAGTTGCCCATGTCCTCGCTGCGTAGGCGCTCTTCCCGGGTCATGAGGGTTTCGTACAGCTTCTCCCCGTGGCGGGTGCCGATGATCTGGGTGCCGGTGTCCCCAAAGAGCTGTTGGACTGCCTTAGCCAGGTCACCGATGGTGGAGGCGTCCGCCTTTTGGATGAACAGATCGCCGGGGTTAGCGTGTTCAAAGGCAAACTGCACTAAGTCCACGGCCTCATCCAGGTTCATGAGGAACCGGGTCATGTTGGGGTCGGTGATGGTGATGGGGTGTCCGGCCTTGATCTGTTCGATGAACAGGGGAATCACGCTGCCCCGGCTGCACATGACGTTGCCGTACCGGGTGCAGCAAATAACGGTGCCTCCCCGCTCGGCAGCCACTCGGGCGTTGGCGTAGATGACCCGCTCCATCATGGCCTTGGACACACCCATGGCGTTGATGGGGTAGGCAGCCTTGTCCGTGGACAGACACACCACCCGCTTGACGCCGGCGTCTATGGCGGCGTGGAGCACGTTGTCCGTACCGATGACGTTGGTGCGCACGGCCTCCATGGGGAAGAACTCACAGGAGGGTACCTGTTTCAAGGCAGCGGCGTGGAAAATGTAGTCCACCCCGGGCATGGCGTCCCGTACCGCCTGGGGATTGCGCACGTCGCCTATGTAGAACTTGACTTTCTTGGCGGCCTCCGGATGGTGGGCTTGAAGCTCGTGACGCATGTCGTCCTGCTTCTTCTCATCGCGCGAAAAGATGCGGATCTCGCCGATGTCAGTTTCTAGGAAGTGCTTTAAGACGGTGTGGCCGAAAGAGCCGGTGCCGCCGGTGATGAATAAGATTTTATCTCTAATTGAAAACATCTTAAATGTCACTCCTTCTTAGTCCAGTAATTTATAACTTGCCTCATCTTACGTTTTTCAAAAGTATTTGCTCCAAATATAGCCATAGAAACAAGCAGTGTCCCGCAAAAAACGAGGCCACCTACTAGTAATTGAATTAATTCATTTGAAATCTACTTAATCGAAATCAAGCTCAGTACAGTAGCAAACACCAAGCTAGGGAGAATTCCTCGGAACGTTTCCCGAAATAAATGTATAATCTTAAGTTTCAAACACCTGCAATAATAAAGATTCATCAGAAAAACTTGCCCAACTAACGTACTGACACCTGTTGCAACCGCTGCGCCTATCATTCCCCACGTTCTAATCCACAAAACTGTTAAAAATATATTGATTAACGTTGTGAGGCTTAGTATAAGCGATCTAACTATCCTCTTATTCATAACATCTAAGACATTGACAATCACTCCATTGCTCATATTAATCAGCATTGGACACATAATGACAATAGCAATCGCCCAAGCCTCAATGTATTCATTGCCATATACAATTGACAAGAACTGTCTTCCTACTGTTAAGAAGCCAAATAAAACAATTCCTCCAATCATAAAAACTAATCTGCTTGGCTGAATTAACGTTTTTGTTAATTCAGCTCCGCTTTTTCCATCCCTCATATCTCCAGCAATCTTAGGCATATACATGGAAATAGGAACTGTCGTTAACGATGAGAATGTAGTATAAATGAACATCCCTATAGAGTATACAGAAACGGCCTCAGGAGACATCACAATTCCAATAATAAACTTATCGACATTACCATTAGCCATGTTAATTATAGTTTGCAAAAACAAAGCCAGAGACAATGGTAGACATTCGACAAAAATAGACCTATCAAAGAACCTAAAGGAAAATGAAACATTAAGGCTAACCTTGCAATGCCTAAACGTTATGATAAACAAGATAATTTCTAGACAAGAATCAATGATTGTCAAACAAATGGCATAAGGACGATGTAACAAAATCAAAATTACGAGGCTTGTTCTAATAAGCAAAAAAGCAAGTTGTAATGCTGAGGAAAAACTATAGTGTTCTCTACCAAGAATAATCCCATTTAGTACCTGAATCAAAAAAGATAGAACTAATTTGGCAGAAATAATCAAAAACAAGGATTTTCCATACGCAATTTGTTCAACAGTCAATGAATCTTGGTAAATCAAATCTATTAGATTATAAAAAGCAAAACTAACAAAAACTAGAATCGCCACTTGAATTATAGCAATTGTCCAGATTGTTGAAACATTCCTTTTGTATTGATATTGCCACTCTCCATTCTTTTGACATAAAGAAATGTTTCTTGTCATAATCGTTCCCGTTCCAAATTGGAACAGTGATAAATACGTCGCAAACGACGTCATAATCTGATAGATACCATACTCTGTCTGTCCCATCATTCTTATGAGATAGGCGGACATAAATAGGCCAATAACAGTATTCAGTATAGTATATAAATACGATATCGTTATTCCTCTAGCCCTACTTCTTCCTGACATATAAACTCCTAACCTTATTTCCACTTCCAATTGGTAAGCAACATACTCTTTTTGTACAACGAGGAAAAAATATTGTCTTCACATAGACTTTTTACCGCTCTGGGAAAAGAATTTCTATTCCACCTTTTATTGAATAACTTTAAATATGCACTCGGCTCTGCCGATTGCTCATATGATGAATTATCCTTGATTGCATCTTGAAATCCGACACTTTTTATGACTAAATTCTTGCTAATCAAGTCAACAAGTTTCTTCCCTTTAGCAGAATGTGCAAGCAGTACACTAATTCCCTTATCATCGTCGAGGTTTGCCACCCTATTTGCTGCCCAAAAATCACCCAATGTAATGTCAGCCTGTCTGTGTACTTGCTTAAAGGAACAACAGTAGCAAGACGGACGAAGAATTAAATGAGAGATAAAAGCCCTCAAGAAAATATTCTTTGTTATATCCTCTCGAAAAACACTTTTATCATCAAATTGAACTTTCAGTGAATACTTTCTCCATCCACTGTCTTTGCATCTAAAGCTAATATTTTTTATTTTTGATTTATATTTGCGTTCAAGATATTCTGTGTATTCAGTCCATGCTCGTGGAGAAGGCACACCGTGACAAATTAAATCTACAGTGATTAAGTTATCATATTCACAACCTAGATAGGCGTATAAACCTCCAATTTGACATGGTGTTCCCGAATACAAAACATAGGTTCCTTTTTTTAAATAACTAGCAACTTCCTTATATGAATTTCCAACATCCGCTTGCACATATTTAGAACCCATTGTTTTTTCTACTTTGTCCATTGAGCCACATGCAACAGTAAACACCTGTTGTTTTTCGTTCATCGCCGCTCCGAATACAACACCGGACTTCTCGATAACGCTTCTGGCTATTTCTGCATACACTCCCCCAGATGAACTGCTCTTCCGAATCTGATTATCACGACTAAAAGCAATATAGCAATCTGGGATTTGTAAATCATCCTTAACACGATTTACCACAGGGCAAGCATTACGACATTTCCCACAGCCAACACACTTTGATGTATCTACTTTAGGATAAAGAAACCCTTGGCTGTCTCTTTTCATGGAAATACAATCCAAAGGGCACACAGCCCTGCAAGCTTGACAGCCGGTGCACAAATCATAGTCACACAACATATTTTTTTCTTCATTAAGCTCTAGACACTTGAACACTTCTATTGCATCTAAAAGCTGCTTTTTATAGTTAGGCATAACAGAACGAAGCCGTTCTCTAATTTCGCTTTCTTTTCCAAAAATATACCAGAAATCTTCGCTTAATCGTTGCGATGTGATCTCCGCGCAAGGCAATACAAAATGCGTGTACGTTCCGAAAAGGTCCTGCGCTATTCCTTTCGACTTCACAGAATACCCCAATACCAGCGTGGGTATTTCAGAGGAATAAGCTGCAATGCTAGCGTGTGTCCTTGCCGCAACTAAGAATCTACATTTTGAAATAATATATTTTAGCTGCTCGCAATTATATTCTTCATTTACAATACAAACTCTTTTACAATTAAATTCTTGATATATCGCATTTAATACTGGCCAATCACACTTATTCTGCTCTATGCTATAAACATGGGGAATCAAGCAGATTGTCATATCAGTTTTCTCAAGAATTTCTTTAACTAATGAAATGATATCATCGTATGCGTGTTTATTTTCATCGATTACAATTTCGCTTACATTCAGTCCAATTGTCTTTCCACAAATGAAACCTTCTGGAAGCTTTACCTCCTTTTTATCTAAGAAAAACGCCGGGTCACAACACTTAATCACTTTAGAAGTTTCTATTCCTGCATCCAGAAGATTTCGATAGGTTAACTCTTCTCTCGCAAAAATATAACGGTATTTCTTTAAGTCTTTAAGTACTTCTCCTTTTATAATGTCTCTTTCAATAGAGCAGCACCACAAAACATTAGGTATATTGTTCTTAAATGTGTACTTGTTTAGCTCTATGCTTCGACTAGGTCTACCATAGCAGTACGTATCCCCGCCGATATTTAAACACACTGCGTCCTTGGTCAAATGTGAAAACAACTCAGCCTGTAAATATTTCCCATCTACAGAATGTTTTAACCGCCTCATGGCTGCTGCATAGTATCTGTGATATTTTGTCGGAAACGAATTATATTTAATTAGGTTAATTCCCAATTCTTTCGTTAAATCCCTGTCCATTTCCGGCGCTTCAGTTGCCAAATACACATCCCCACTACGTTTATTCAGAACCTTAACCGTCGAGCGAATAATTGCCTCACAACCCCTATTAATAATCCCCGTTTCACCACACAAAAAGTAGCTCATTTCTTCATCCTCCATACAGCCAGGATATCTTTATAAAAAAGTCAAATCGGGTAAAGAATTTTCACTTTGCTACACTACACGGTCCATCTTTAAATGGCGATACATTTCCATAGCTGATTTCTTGAGCCAATTTAAAAAGTCTTTTCGCCGCCACCTCGGCGTTCCAAGTATCTCTTAACGTCTTATATGCCTCTATGCCAAACTTCCACCGCAGTGATGGATTTTGAATCAGATTTTCTACTGCTCTGTTGAGTGCCCTTTGGCTACCACGATGGTAAACTATTCCATTTTCTCCGTCCTTGATAAGAAAAGGTACAGATCCAATTGCGTCACTAGCTACCACCGCGCAGCCGCTGTTCATGGATTCGTTCAGGACTGCCCCCCACCCCTCATTTCTATCGGAGGTAAACAAGAAAATATCCGCTTTCTCCATGTGCTCCCTCACTTGGGCAGGCGACATGGCCCCCAGCATTTTTACGCAATCCGAAAGGTCCATCTTTTGGATCATATTCTTCAGCTGATGTTCCATTTCGCCATTTCCGATAATGTCCAGCTGGAACGAGTATCCTTTTTTCTTTAGCTCATAGGCTGCTTTGATGGAAGCATCTGGATGCTTCCATCCGATGAGCCTGCCGGCCCATAGGATGGAAGCCTTGGGATGCTTCAATCCGACTGTGGTGGCCGACAGCTTTCTACTCATTAGGTCAGCTATATCGTATTTCTTAACCTCTGGAAAGTAGCCCCACTTATAGCATTTATTACGGAAGAGGCCAAAGAGCGCAAAATCGGCTGCCGTATATGCACTTGCACAGAGCATATAGGTGTGCTTTTTCTGTGGCAGAGCTCTCCGCCATGTGAATAAACGAATAGGATACTTCCAAGGTTCTTTCACCTTGAGCGGCCTTTCTGAATAGCGGAATATCATTTTGTCCTGCCGGATGCGATTTGCCAACAGCTCTCCAGGTGCAGATCCAAAAATCACAGCGTCTGCTTGGTCAATCAGTTCTTGAACCTTATCCCTCTGTTCCTTAAATGAGTCCACAGGGATAACATAGGAAGGTAGATCCCTTTCTCCCCATCCCATAGCCAAGCGCTCCTGCGAGATATGCTCGGTTTCCAAAAAGCGATATCCATCACCCAATAAAGCATACATTGCATCGCAAAACGGCCGTTGATGATGGTTAAAGAAATTGGAAACAAAGACAACTGTTTCAAGATTCTCTTTCATACAGCCTAATATACTCCTTAAACCTATGAAATTGGTCAAACTCCGCCGCCCTGTTCAAACACTGCTCTTCTGTATAGGGTTTTGTCTGGCAAATCCTAACAATCTCTTTTTCCAGTGAATCTACGTCATCGCAATCAACCACGCTGCCCGTATCGGGCGATACGATCTCAGGGCTTCCCCCTGTGCGGAATGTCAAAACAGGGGTACCGCAGGCAATCGATTCCATGTTAACCGTCGGGTAGTTCTCTTCCCGTGTAGGATTTACAAAGAGGTCCGCCGCTGTGTAGATCTCCACCAGCTGCTGTTGGTTCTCGGTTCTATGAATAGAAAGGATCGACTCAGGCAGCTGCTTGTCCACAGAATCGTCCGTACCAACCAGCACGATTTGATATTTCGCCCCATCCAGCCGTTTAGCCAGTTCCAGGAACACGTCCAAGCCTTTCCTCTCTCCCCAACCAAAGGCCACACCGAGTAAGATGTTCTTACCTTCCGGGATGTGATAACGCCTTCGGAAGTCACTGGCCCTGGGTTTGAATACATTTAAATCAATCCCATTAGGGATTACCTCCACAGGGTACTCACTCAAAAAGGACCGTTTCACCAGGTCGGCCAGCCACTGGGACGGGGTGACAAGCGTCATGTCTGGCACACCGGTAAACCACGACCGCTTTTTCTTCCACATAAAGCGCGTCCGATCCACAAATGCGTTGGGATATGAACGAATCTGACTGCAAGCGCCACACCCGGATTTCCACTTCCCGCATTTTTCCATAGTGAAATGTGGACATTGTCCCGTGAAAGACCAGCAGTCATGAAGAGTCCACACCGTTGGAATCCTACTCCTTTTTATGAAGGCAAATAACATCGGCAGGTTGATGGTCCGATTGTGCAGGTTGTGAAGGTGAATCACGTCCGGGTGGATTGCGCTCACTTTTGAAAGCAATTCTTTCGTCCCAAACCATGAGAAATACCCCTGCAATCCTGTAATCTGAGACGCGCGGAGATGGAGCATATTTTCAAATGGGGTTCCAAAATACTCGTGGCCCTCTATGGGAGGAAAACTGGGGCGTCCTCCCCGCTGGTAATAATGGGGAGAAAATGTGTATACTTGGTGTCCGGCCCGCCGAGCAGTTTCCGCAAGTCCAAACATGATTTTGCCTGTGCTGCCAGAGTGGAGCATATTTATCTCAATGATTTTCAAAGTAGGCTCCTTCCTCAATGCACATTATATTTCTTTTTATACACTCCACACGACTCTGCGGCTCATTCTTCCAAGAAGCAGCAATCACAGGAACAACCCATATAACACTGAGCAATATCTGGGGCCCAGCCAAAACGGGATCGAATAGCGCAATAAACAAGAAAGTGATCGATGCACTAATCACTGTACCTCTCAGGGCTTTTTTTCCTAAACCGAGAAGCGCTGACCTGCTCGAATATGTTGTCATAGAAAGAAAAGGTATCAGGCCCGCAAGTCCAAATAAGCTCCATCCATCTAGTATTGTCGAATGCCCGGAACCGCTATATCCGGTTCCAAAAATTGCTTGTCCCAAAACAGGGCTTTTCACCCCTTGAACCAAAGCCTCCGAGTACAAATCCAATCTTCCCATCGCATCACCAGAGGAGTCACCATATAGGAGTAATCGTCCAATCTGGTAAAATCGTTCACTTAGCTGCTGACTCGAAATCTGATTGGATAATGTAATAAGAAAATTAGCCAACCACTCACCACTAAGTGCAAGGACAATCCCAACTACCACAGCACTTATCACCAAAAAAACGCGTATTCTGTTACTTTTAACCGGGATGCAAAACAGGCAACATAATAGCAAATTCATTACAAGTGCTACAAGACCAATCATAAAAGAAGATGAGAACACAAAATAACAGCACAGTAATCCAAGTAGAAGAACTAACTTATTTCTAAAATACAAACCATCCGCAATAATTACCGGAGCAACTATCGAAACTGAATAGGTCAGTTCGTATCCCATCGCTCCCACACGAAGAAATGGGCTCATATTGCCCGTTACAATTCCGGCGGCCATTTTTTTAGAAAAAGCGGGCTCAAAATACAAAGCCACTAATGTGATAATAACGTCATATGCTAGAACTAAATAAAAAACGTTTTTGAGACCCGGAGTTTGATTTCTATCAAGCAGTAACAAGAAACCCGAACACCATAAAGGAAGATTTTTCAGGATATTGAATCCAGTCGAAGAAAATTCAAACACAAAAAACGAATTTATTACACCTTTTTCCACCAGTATTTCATATCCAATAAAAGTTACAAATGCAAAAATCAGAAAAGAAATCAATCCCCAAAATAATGGATTACCCCTTCCATTCAAACAAATTTTCGGAAAGATATAAGCTAGCACAATAAAATAAGAAAAACCAATATATATAACTCCACCTAAAGCCGAAGAAACGAAATAGCTAAATAAGCCAAGCCAACTAAACAGCACTATAATACACGAAATCACATTATGGAGTTTTACGCTCATTCAAAACATAACCTTTCATCTATGTAAACAACTGCAGTATTTTATGGGCCTGACGAATATTGTTTTTTTCATTCAAAACAAATTCTTTCGCAGCCTTTCCCTTCCGATATAGTCCTTTCGTTGGTAAAGAAAGAACCTCTCGAATCTTTCTAGCCATCCCCTGCACACTCTCATCATCGAAAATGTACACATAGTCTTTATATTCCTCTGGCATACCCGGCAGATTTGTTGTCAGTACCGGCGTACCCGATGCCATATATTCCATATTTTTTGAAGGAAACGAGTATTTCACAAATTCTTCTGTAGTCGGCCGAGGATTAATCAGTAAAATGGAAGCTATTTCAGCTGCAACTACTTCCGAATTGGGAACAATCCCGTGATAAATGATGTGGTCATTTGTAATATGCCGCAGCTCCGGGACAAAATCTCCATCACCATAGATATGAAGAAACGAGTTAGGAACATCAGCAAGAATAAACGCTTTTACCAAGGTCTCAATGCCGTACTTCTTGTGCAGCCCTCCTGCATAAACACAGTTAAGTCCACTCCACTTATTTTCTAGACAATTGCTTTGTTCCTCCATAGCACTGTCCACCTGGCCTTCAATCACAAGATATGGCTTCGCACCAGGCCGTACTCTCTTCTCCATAGCTTCTGTCAATAAAACATATCCTGTACACTTATGGATAATCTTCCAGTGCAGTGACTCTTTTAATCCACACTTTCCACTGAGCATCTCAGGGAAATCCGTGATGATTCCCACCACTTTGCGCCCCATCAACCTTGCAGCCAGAATCGCACCAGTCGATACGCTAAAATTCAAAACATCACAAATTACTCCAGCGTCCTTATTCTGCTTTAAGAAGGTTCTGGTGGTCCAAAATGCGTTCCATAAAACCGAAAGGTGGTTTAATTTACCTTTCGACGCCCGAATATATCGGTACTCAATTTCATCTTCCGCTTCCGTCTCTGATGAAAAAATCGACTGTAATCCCTTGTGATACGAGAGCACTTTCACCGCTACGCCGTTGGCTACGAAGCCGCGCGCTAAGAGTCGGTGATACTTTTGGACTTGAAGGCCAATGCTTTTGGAATTGTTCTGGAATATCCTTTTTTCAGTTTTTTGAGAACAAAGGCTAGACACGTATAACAAGTTAGAAGGCATACTACAAACCTCATCGAAAATTCAGGAAACTTTAAAAAGCTAAACGATAGAATCAATAATATCGCGAATCCGCTTCGCTTCGCTTTCGATTGTAAATGACTTTATTTTGTTCATGTTATTCACGCCCATTTGTTGCCGAAGCTTTTCCTCATTCATTAGTTTTGACAAGTATCGTGCGCATGAATCTACATCATCACAATCATACAGATACCCATTAACATCATTCTCTATGAGTTCTTCCCCTGCAACACATTGAAAGGTGGTCAATACCGGTAAACCGTTGGCCATTGCTTCGTTAACAACCAAGCCCCAAATATCTTCCCTCGTATTTAAGACAAATAAATCGGACGCTTTGTAATAGGACAGAAGTTTCTCCTTGGAAACATTGGGGATGAAATCAACCGTATCAAGATTTAGCTGAGA
>OLZO01000475.1_pt1 | contig 21473 bp, 20 predicted proteins | sample 1644431 | NCBI WGS metagenome assembly OLZO01 (sample SAMEA103958145, study PRJEB25191) | human gut metagenome | biome: human-associated habitat [ENVO:00009003]; feature: intestine environment [ENVO:2100002]; material: feces | place: Germany | collected 2013/2015
TGTCGGCCAGCTCCCGGGCGTACTCCTCCCGGCTGTGGGCGCTGCCCCGGCCCAGAAAGCCCCACAGCAGCTTCCCGTCCGGGGCACGGCGCATCAGGGGCTGTAAGGCGTTGGTCAGGTAGGTGACGTACCACATCGGGTAGGCCCCGCCGCCGTTGACCATATCCTGCCAGACGATGATGCCCAGTTTATCGCAGTGGTAGTACCAGCGCAGCGGCTCCACCTTGACGTGTTTCCTGAGCATGTTGAAACCCATGGCCTTTGCGGCCTCGATGTCGAAGCGGAGCGCCTCGTCGCTCGGCGCGGTGTAGAGCCCATCGGGCCACCAGCCCTGGTCGAGCAGCCCGTTGTGGAAATACGGCTTCCCGTTCAGGCACAGGCGCTTCACGCCCTCGGAGTCGGCCTCCACAGAGAAGCTCCGCATGGCGAAATAGCTCTCCACCCTGTCCTCACCCAGCGCCAGGCTGAGCTCATAGAGATAGGGGTCCTCCGGCGACCAGAGATGCACCTCATCCCCCAGCCGGAGCAGCGCCGGCGTCCCGGCGTAAAAGTCATAGGCCATGCCGTCTATGAGCGCACGGCAGGGCCCCTCGCCGTCCACGAAGAGCTCCACCGAGCCCTGGTCCACATGCGGCGTTATATACAGCGCGCGGATGTACTCCTCCGGCACGCTCTCGCACCACACCGTCTGCCAGATGCCGCTCACGGGCGTATACCAGATGCCGCCGGGCTTGAGCTTCTGCTTGCCGCGGGGGTGATAGCCCTTGTCCGTGTCGTCCGTCACGCACACGACGAGCTCGTTGGCCTCGCCCTCGGCATACAGCAGCTCCGTGATGTCGGCGGAAAAGCCAAGGAATCCGCCGCTGTGCGAGCAGGCCTCACGGCCGTTCACCCAGACATGCGCCATCTGGTCCACCGCGCCGAAATGGAGCAGCACGCGTCCGACGTTAAAGCCCTCGGGCAGCACAAGGTCCCTGCGGTACCAGAGGTACTCCCCAGGCTGGAGCGTCCTGCCCACTCCCGAGAGCTCGGATTCCGGCGCAAAGGGCACGATTATCTCCCCGTCATACTCCTCCGGCTCGTCGCTCCCGCGAGTTATGGCGTATTCCCAGGGGCCGTTGAGGTTGAGGCAGCTATCGCGCCTGAGCTGCGGGCGCGGGTATTCGGGCAGCGGGTGTTCGCGGTCAAGGGCCTCACCCCACTCAGTTGTCAGCATGGACTTCCCTCCTTTTGAGGATGAAAACAGGTATCAGCGTGAGCAGCAGCACTACCGCCGCCGCAAGGAAGATGCCGGGCGTCGGCACCGTCTTGGTGACGCCGAGCTCGACGTAGGTGAGGTCCCCGCCCTTGATCACGGCGGAGCCTATCTGCGGGCCGATTATCATGGGCAGCAGCACGGCAAAGAGCATGCGTATGCCCTGGAAGTGCCCGGCCTTGTCCGGCGGCGTGAGGTCGCGCACCTTGCCGGAGAGCGAGGCCGTCACCAGCATGTAGCCGCTCATCATCACGCAGCCCGCGATGATGACCGCCGCCTGGCCGCGCGCGAAGTACATCGCCACCAACCCTGCGAACATCACGGCCGCGGCGGGGATGGTAAAGCGCAGCTTGCCCATCCGGTCTATGAGCTTCCCCGAGAGCACGCTCACCAGCGAGGCTACGATGAGCACCACGCCGAGCACTATGGCATAGTCCGTGATGCCGAGGAAGTTCTGGATGTAGATTATGAGATAGGGGAAGAACACCTGCACCGCCACGGAGAACACCGCAAAGGCCAGCAGCGCGAGGTAAAGCCCCGGATTCGCCCTCACCACCGAGGGCCGCAGCCCGTAGACGAGGTTCTTGAAATAGCTGTCGTGCCTGGGCCTGAGCTCCGGCTCGTCCCTGACGAGGAAAAGCGCTATTATGCCCGTCGCCGTCACGAGCGCGCCGAAGATGGTGAAAAACTCGCTCCAGCGCCCGGCCTGCGTGAGCCCGTCGAAGAGCCCGAAGATGACGAGCATGGAGATGAGCGGCAGCGTGGCTATCACGGATTCTGCGCGGCCGCGGTTCGTCTCGTCCGTCGCGTCCGTGAGCCAGGCGTTGAAGGCCGCGTCGTTGGCCGTGGAGCCGAAAAAGGTCATCACACAGTCGAGCACGACTATCATCACGGCGGCCGCCGATACCGCGCTCGCCGCCGGGAAGAGCTTGGCCGCGTTCTCCACCGTCACCAGGCCGAAGGCCGCCGTAGAGACGCCCCAGAGGATATAGCCGCAGCCGATGAGCAGCCGCCGCTTGCCAAGGGCGTCCGAGAGCGCGCCCATGAGCAGCGCCGTTAGCGTCGCGGCGGCGGCGCTCCAGCCCACCATCGCGGCGATGTAGTCCGGGTCGGTCGAAATCGTGTTGTAGAGGTACACGTTGAAGTACATGTTCTCGATGGTCCAGGCAAACTGCCCTACAAGTCCCACGAGAACTATTGTGAGCCACTTCCTGGCCCCGAGCTTTGTCGCGGTCATCTCCCGTCCTCCCTTCCGCGGTGCGCTGATGCCGCCCTTTATTATATATTAACTTTCTAATTATTAAAAGCGAAAAATCGCCGGCCGCTCCTCAGCGCGCAAAAAAATGCATAGTCCGCCCGCGCGCCTAATGCGGGGCCAAAAATGACGGTTTTCTTGCATTTGTCAAGAGTTTCGCAGGATTGTTAATTAATAATCTTGGAAATACGGTGTGTTTGTGTCATTTTCGCTGGACATAAATTAACAAATGTGTTACGATTGCTCCGTCAAATATAACGAGAGGTGATGCTCATGCCCTTTAAGTACTATGGCGGTGTTCACCCGGATTACGCGAAGACCGCCAGCAAGACGCCTGTGCGTACCATCTCGCCGCCGAGCGTCGTGGTGCTGCCGATGATCCAACAGATCGGCGCCCCGAACAAGCCCATCGTCAAGGTGGGAGACACGGTGAAGATGGGCCAGCTCATAGGCTCAAATGACGCGCCGGTATCCGCCCCGGTGCACGCTTCGGTCTCCGGCAAGGTCATAGCCGTTGAGCCGAGGCGGCACATGCTGGGCGATATGGTCATGTCCGTCGTCATTGAGAACGATTTTCAGGATACCCCCTGCGAGGACATGAAGCCGCTTACCGCCGAGCAGCTCAAGGACCCGGACGCCATTCTCGCCCGTATCCGTGAGGCCGGCGTTGTCGGCATGGGCGGCGCGATGTTCCCGACCGCGTTCAAGATCCAGGGCGGACGCGGCAAGGTGGACACGCTCATCATAAACGGCGCGGAGTGCGAACCGTATCTCTGCGGCGACCACCGCACGATGCTGGAGCATCCGGAGGAGCTTTTGAAGGGCATAGAGCTCGTCCGCATAGCCCAGGGTCTGGACAAGTGCTATTACGGCATTGAGAAGAACAAGCAGGACGCCATCGACCTGCTCAACAGCCTCGACCCGGCGAAGTACGGCGTCGAGATCGTCCCCGAGGTGGTCAAGTACCCCCAGGGCGCGGAGAAGATGCAGGTCAAGGCCAACACGAACCGCGAGGTCAAGCCCGGCGGGCTGCCGAGCGGCGTGGGCTGCAACGTCGTCTCCACCTACACTGCCTACACGATCTACCGCGCCTGCTATGAGGGCATTCCCTCGATAGAGCGCGTGGTCACCGTCGCGGGCGACTGCGTCAAGGAAGCGCAGAACCTGCTGTGCCGCTTCGGCACCCCGCTCGACCACATCTTCGCCGAGGCCGGCGTGGACATGGACAGGGTCGAGCGCATCTGCATGGGCGGCCCGATGATGGGCATCTGCGTGGCCGACTCCAGCGCGGGCAGCGTCAAGGGTGCTTCCGGTCTGCTGCTCTTCAGCAAGGACATGAACCGCGAGAGCGAGACGCCCACCTGCATCCGCTGCGGCAACTGCATAGCGCACTGCCCGATGAAGCTCGAGCCGATGTACATGTACATGTACGTCAACAAGGGCGACATCAAGAAGATGGAAGAATATCACGTCATGGACTGCTTTGAGTGCGGCTCCTGCTCCTACGGATGTCCGGGACGCCTGCCGCTGACCCACACCTTCAAGCTCGGCAAGGCCATGATAAACGCCAAGCGCGCGGAGGAGAGAGCCCGCGCCGAGGCCGCGAAGGCTAATGCCGCGGCCGCTGCCGGAAAGGAGGCGCAGGCCTGATGGAGGAGAAAAAGCTCTTTAAAGTAACGTCGAACCCCATCCTCAGGACCGGGCGCGGCACCCAGCAGATAATGTTGGACGTCATAATCGGCCTCATCCCCGCCCTGGCGGTCGGCGTGTACATGTTCGGCGCCAAGGTGATAATGCTGCTGGCGGTCTCGATAGTCTCCTGCGTGTTCTTCGAGTGGGCTTACAGAAAGCTCATGAAGAAAAACACCACCGTCGGCGATCTCTCCGCCGTTGTAACGGCGCTGCTGCTGGTCTGCGTCCTGCCCTCCGAGGCGAAGTGGTGGATGGTAGTCATCGGCTCCTTCTTCTCCGTTGTGGTCGTGAAGCAGCTCTACGGCGGCATAGGCAAGAACTTCCTGAACCCCGCCCTCGCGGGCCGCGCCTTCCTGACGGCGGCCTACGCGGGCTATATGACTGTTTGGGCCGTGCCCAGCGTGCTCTCCGGCAGTGTTGACGCCGCCACGATGGCCACCCCGCTCTCCTACCTCTACGCCGGTCAGGCGCTGCCCGAGTACATGAGCCTCGGCTCCATCTTCCTCGGCGGCATCCCCGGCTGCGTCGGCGAGATAAGCACCCTGGCCGTGCTCATCGGCGGCCTCTGGCTCCTTGCCCGCAAGGTCATCACCTGGCGCATCCCCGTCTCCTTCATCGGCACCGTCGCGGTCCTCTGCCTCATCTTCGGCCACGAGGGCTACGGCAGGATAGACTGGATGCTCCTGAACGTCTGCTCCGGCGGCCTTATGCTCGGCGCCTTCTTCATGGCGACCGACTACTCCACCAGCCCCGTCACTCTCAAGGGCCAGCTGGTGTTCGGCCTCGGCTGCGGTGTACTTACTGTCCTTATCCGCTACTTCGGCTCCTACCCCGAGGGCGTCAGCTATGCCATCCTCATCATGAACTGCTGCACCTGGGGCGTCGACAAGCTGACCCGCCCGAGGCAGTTCGGCGTGAGCGCAGAGGACGTCAAGGCTGCGAAGGCAGCGAAGAAAGCGGCCAAGAAACAGGCAAAGGAGGGTGCTGCAAATGGCTGAAACTAAGAAAGCGCCCAACCAGATCGTACGGCTTGCGCTGATACTCTTCCTTGTGTCCGCCATAGTCTCCGGCGTGCTCGGCTTCGTCAACATGCTCACCAAGGACAGGATAAAGGAGCAGGAGGAGGCCGCCAGGGCCGCCGCCTACAACGCGGTCCTCGCAAGCGACACCTACACCGACGTCACCTATGACAAGGAAGCCTTCCCGACTGTGGACGCTCTCGTCCAGGCCGGCGAGAACGGCTGGGTCGTTGAGCTCACCTTCTCCGGCGCGCAGAGCTCCATCACCGCCGCTTTCGGCGTTGCTCCCGACTACAGCATCACGGGTGCGAGCGTCATCTCCCACTCCGAGACCTCCGGCCTCGGCGCGAAGATAGTCGAGTCTGAATTCCTGGACAGCTTCGTCGGACAGACCGAGGGCATGGCCGTCACCAAGGACGGCGGCACGGTGGATTCCATAACCGCCGCGACCATCTCCTCCAGGGCCATGGCCAACGCCGCCAATACGGCAATCGCCGTCTGCAAGTCGCTGGGTTAAGGGAGGTCTGAGAAATGAACATTAAAAAGCAATTCACAGAGGGCCTCATCACCAACAACCCCGTCCTCGTGCAGCGCATCGGCATGTGCTCCACCATGGCCATAACGACCACGCTGTTCAACGGCATCGGCATGGGCCTCTCCGTTCTTGTCATTCTGACCTGCTGCAACATCGTCATCTCGGCGATGCGCAAGGTCATTCCGAACGACATCCGCCTGGCGATCTTCGTCGTCGTCATCGCGGGCTTCGTCACGATAGTTGACCTGCTTTTGCAGGCCTACATACCGGCGCTGTCGGCTTCGCTGGGCGTGTTCATCCCGCTCATCGTCGTCAACTGCATCATCATCGGCCGTGCAGAGGCCTTCTGCCAGAAGGAGCCCGTGGGCCCCTCCTTCTTCGACGGCATCTTCCAGGGCTTCGGCTACACCGTCGTTCTGGTGTGCATGTGCGTCATCCGCGAGCTGCTCGGCTCCGGCACCTTCGGCGGCGGTCTGCTCGACATCACCACCGGCGCCCTCCGGCTGACGCTTGACGGCAGCGGCAAGGGCATTCAGATCTTCCCCTCCGAGTTCGGAGCGACGATACTCATCATGCCCTTCGGCGGCTTCCTGACGCTGGCCTGCCTGCTTGCGGCGATGCAGTACGCGCTGCGCAAGTCGGCTGAGAAGAAGGAAAAGGCCGCGCGCGCTGCGAAGGTCGAGGTTGTAAAGGAGGCGGCTGAGTAATGTTTGATTCTGTTCTTACGATAGCGCTCGGCGCTATCCTCATCAACAACTTCATCTTCTCCCAGTTCCTCGGCTGCTGCCCCTTCCTGGGCTGCTCCACGAAGATCGACACCGCCGTCGGCATGGGCATCGCGGTCACCTTCGTCATGGGCCTGGCCTCCGCCATCTGCTACGCGGTCAACCTGCTGCTCATCGCGCTCGACCTCGAGTACATGAGCACCCTGGCCTTCATCCTGGTCATCGCCGTGCTCGTGCAGTTCGTCGAGATGTTCCTCAAGAAGTCGGTGCCCTCGCTGTACACCGCGCTCGGCATCTTCCTGCCGCTCATCACAACCAACTGCGCCGTCCTCGGCGTCGTGCTGCTGAACGTGCAGAACAACTACAACTTCATCGAGAGCGTCGTCTACGGCATCACCGGCGGCCTCGGCTTCCTCGTCGCCATCGTGCTCTTCGCGAGCGTGCGCGACAGGCTGCAGTTCGCCGATTACCCCGAGAGCTTCGACGGCTTCCCGATAGCCCTCGTTACCGCCGGCCTGCTGGCCCTGGCCTTCATGGGCTTCTCGGGCATGAAGATAGGTTAAGGGGGTAAGGCATATGGATATTATGAATATAGTATATGCCATGCTCGTGCTCGGCGTCATGGGCGCCGTGTTCGGCGGTCTCCTGGCCTTTGCCGCAAAGATCTTCTACGTTGAACAGGACCCGCGCATAGGCGAAGTCCGCGAGGCGCTCGCGGGCGCCAACTGCGGCGGCTGCGGCTACGCGGGCTGCGACGCCTACGCTGCCGCCGTCGTGGCGGGCGAGGCTCCCCCCAACAAGTGCTCCCCGGGCGGAGCGGCTACGGCCGAGAAGGTCGCCGCCATCATGGGCCTGGACGCCGCCCCCGAGGTCAAGTATGTGGCCTTCGTCCCCTGCTCCGGCAACGCCGACGCGGCCAAGCGCTTCTTTGATTACGAGGGCCCGAAGGACTGCGTCGCGGCCATGCGCTTCGGCAACAAGGGCCCGAAGGAGTGTCAGTTCAGCTGCATCGGCCTCGGCAACTGCGTGCGCGCCTGCCAGTTCGGCGCCATGCACATTGAAAACGGCGTCGCCGTGGTCGACCGCGAGAAGTGCGTCGCCTGCATGGCCTGCGCCGACGCCTGCCCGAAGAAGATCATCCGCAAGGTGCCCTACGAGCAGCGCGTGCTGGTGGGCTGCCGCTCCGAGGACAAGGGCGCGCAGACCCGCAAGATGTGCGACGCGGGCTGCATCGGCTGCATGAAGTGCCAGAAGGAGTGCCCGCACGAGGCCATCAAGGTCGTGAACTTCGTCGCCACCATCGACTACGACAAGTGCACCGGCTGCGGCCACTGTGCTGAGGTCTGCCCCAGGCACATCATCCACCCGCAGAAGATCTACGAGCAGTAAGCAAATGCACAAGACCCCCGGTCGGATGACCGGGGGTCCTTTTTTATGCTCTTTTTCACTTGCGCGGCTTGTAGTTGAAGTCGGGGATGGCGTTCCAGCGCTCGCAGAAGTAGTGGGCGGCGAGCTTGGGCCTCCGGTCGCGGGTGAATAGGCCCTTGCGGTTGCCCTGGACGCGCAGGAGGCTCTGGCTTGCGGCAAAGTCTGCGAAGTTCCAGACCTGCTCGCCTATTACGAAATCGCAGTCATCGAACACGCGGTTGTTCATGCGGTAGTACTCCACCTGATACTCCTCGGTGTACATGACCGGTACGGTGTCGTGCAGCCCTGCGACGGTGTCCGCGCCGTACTCGGTGAAGATGACGGGCTTGCCGAGCTTGCGCCACTCCTCCAGCTCGGAGCGCAGGTCCTGCTCGGAGGCGGCGAGGTCCGGCCCGCCGTAGTACCAGCCGTAGTAGCGGTTGAGGCAGATGACGTCGCTGAGCCTCGCGGAGCAGTCGGCCGCCGGGGGCTGGGCCGTCTGCACGCTCACCAGGGTGCAGGGCCGCTTCTGCGCATCGAGGCTGCGCGCGAGCTCATAGAGCGGGGCGAAGTACTCATACGCGCCCTCCGCCGCGGAATCCGGCTCGTTTGCGATGCTCCACATGACCACACAGGCATAGTTCTTGTCGCGCGCGATGAGGTCGCGGATGACCTCGCGGTGGTGCTCACGGGTCTGCACTCCCTTTTGCGCGTCGAAGGTCCCGCCGCCCTCGCCGCCGAAGTTGGCCCCTCCGCCGAAGCTGAGATTGATGCCCACGGCAGGCGTCTCGTCGATGACAACGAAGCCCTCCTCATCGCACAGGCGCATCATCTCCTCGCTGTACGGGTAGTGGCTGGTGCGGAAGCTGTTTGCGCCCTGCCATTTCATCAGCGACATGTCCTTTGCGTTCAGGGGCAGATTCTGCCCCCGCCCCGCCGGGAAGCTGTCCTCGTGGCGGCCGTAGCCCTTGAAGTAGAAGGGTTCGCCGTTTATGAGGAAGCGCTCCCCCTCCACCTTGACGGTCCTGACGCCGTAGGGCAGGGTGTATTCGTCGCTGCCGAAGCGGACGCGGATATCGTAGAGATAGGCGTTTCGCGGACGCCAGAGGTGTACGTCCGGTATCTCGAGCACACCGCTCGCACCCTCGGCGCGGGCGACGAGCCGCCCGCCGCGCTCGCGGACCTCCACCACGCACTCGCCCTCGCCCACCGTGTCCACGGTGTAGCTGAGCCTCGCGTCCGCGCCCTCGATCTCGGGAACGACCGTGATGTCCTCTATGTGGGCCTCGGGCGTGGTGTAGAGCCTCACGGGCCTGGTTATGCCCGCATAGTTGAAGAAGTCGAAGTTCGGGTTGTTGCGCCGCTTGCCGCTGTCGGCTCCGGCAAGCCCGAGCATCCCCGACATCATGTCGCTCTTGCCGCCGACGGGCAATGTCGTGTAGTCTATGGTGTTGTCCACGGCGATGGTCAACAGGTCCTCCCCACCGCTGAGCCTGCCTGTGAGCTCCGTCTCGAAGGGCAGGAAGCCGCCGCGGTGCTCGCAGAGGAGCTCGCCGTTGAGGTATACGCGCGCGTGGTGGGTCACGGCCTCGCAGCGGAGCACGACCCGCTGTCCCGGCGCCAGGGCCGGGACGGCGATGCGGCGCTGGTAAAATACCCAGCCGCAGTGCTCGCGCAGCTCCTCGCTCTCGGTGAGGTCGTTGTAGGACGCGGGCACGGGCATGTGCAGCGGCTCCGTGAGCGGCGAGGCGTACCAGCGCTCTGAAAAGCCGCGGCCGTCGTCGGGCTTGAAGTCCCAGGTGCCGCCGAGGTCTATGAGCAGCCGGGAGGGCGTCAGTATTGGATACAGCATTTGCGTTCTACCTTTCTCACTGGTTGAGTATGCGCATGAACTCCTCGCCGGTGATTGTCTCCTTCTCGTAGAGGTAGGAGGCTATCTCGTCGAGCTTGGCGCGGTTCTCGCGAAGTATGGCGAGGGCCTTCTCGTGCTGGCGCCTGACAAGGGCCACGACCTCGCGGTCTATGCGGGTCTGGGTCTCGGCGGAGCAGGCCAGGCTGGCGTCGCCGCCGAGGTACTGGTTGTTCACGGTCTCGAGGGCCACCATGTCGAAGTCGTCGCTCATGCCGTAGCGGGTTATCATGGCGCGGGCCAGCTTCGTGGCCTGTTCGATGTCGTTGGACGCGCCCGTCGACTTGGAATCAAACACCAGCTCCTCCGCCGCACGCCCGCCGGTGAGGGTGGCTATCTTGTTCTCAAGCTCCTCGCGGCTGACGAGGTAGTGGTTGCCCTCCTCCACCTGCATAGTGTAGCCGAGCGCGCCGGAGGTGCGCGGTACGATGGTTATCTTCTGCACCGGCGCGGAGTTTGTCTGCTTCGCCGCCACCAGGGCGTGGCCGACCTCGTGATAGGCCACGACGCGCTTCTCGCTGTCGGTGAGGATGGCGTTTTTCTTCTGGTATCCGGCGATGACGACCTCGATGCTCTCCTCAAGGTCGGACTGCGTCACAAAGCGCCGGCCGTCTCGGACGGCACGCAGGGCGGCCTCGTTTATGATGTTCGCGAGCTCTGCGCCCGAGGCGCCGGAGGCCATGCGGGCTATCTTGCCGAAGTCCACGTCGTCGGCGAGCTTTATCTTCTTGGCGTGCACCTTCAGTATCGCCTCGCGGCCCTGGAGATCGGGGAGCTCCACGGGAACGCGGCGGTCAAAGCGGCCCGGCCGCGTGAGCGCGGGGTCGAGCGAATCCGGGCGGTTGGTGGCCGCGAGGATGATGACGCCGGTGTTCTCCTCAAAGCCGTCCATTTCGGTGAGCAGCTGGTTGAGCGTCTGCTCGCGCTCGTCGTTTCCGCCGACGCGCCCGTCGCGCTTCTGGCCTATCGCGTCAATCTCATCTATGAACACTATGCAGGGGGCCTTCTCCTTGGCCTGACGGAAGAGGTCGCGCACCTTGCTCGCGCCCATGCCGACGAACATCTCAACAAATTCGGAGCCGGACATGGAGAAGAAGGGGACGTTGGATTCGCCGGCAACGGCCTTGGCGAGCATGGTCTTGCCGGTTCCCGGAGGGCCGACGAGGAGTATGCCCTTCGGCATTGCCGCGCCTATCTCGCGATATTTTTCGGGGTTGTGGAGGTAGTCGACTATCTCGGAGAGGCTCTCCTTGGCCTCATCCTCGCCTGCCACGTCGGAGAACTTGATGCCCTGGGTGCTCTTGACGTATACCTTGGCGTTGGACTTGCCGAAGGACATGGCGTTGGGCCCGCCGGCGCGCTCCATCATCTTCTTGGACATGAACTGCCCTATGGCAATGAACACGACTATGGGCAGCACCCAGCTGAGCAGGAAGGTTATCACGGGGTTGGCCTGTTCGATTATCTGACCGGAGAACTTGGCGCCGGAGTCGGCAAGGCGCTGAGTGAGGTCCGGGTCGGGCATCATGCCGGTCTTGTATACCACGGTGTTGTCCTTGTTGGTGAAGATTATCTGGTTGTCCTGCTCCTGGACCTCCACCTGGCCCAGCTCCTTATTGGCAGCCATTTCGATGAAGGTGCCGTAATCGACCTCCTGCACCTGCCGCTGTGCAAGCCAGGGCATGGCGAGGAAGTTGAAAAGCAGCAGTACCAGCAGCACGATGGCATAATAAAACAGCAGTGGTTTTTTCGGCTTCTTTACTTCCTGCATCTCAGTTATCTCCTTTCGGTTTGTCCGTATCCATTTGCAGCTCCATGGCCGACAGCGCAGATATCAGCGCGTACTGCATGGTCGAAACGGCATAGTCGATGGCGTACTCGGCATAGAGTGTGGCCGCCTCCGCACGGTCCTCCGCGCGGCTGGAGTCATCGGAATGGAGGTATTCCTCAATTCTGCCGTCCGTGAGCAGCTTCTCCATCTTCTTGCTGCACTCGAGCTGGGTCCTGGCCAGTTCAGCTACTGCCTTGGAGCGGCTGCCCTCCACACTTTTCTGGAGCGTCAGCGAGTGCTCGCGGTACTCGTCAACGGCCCTTTGCAGCTCCTCGCTCAGCTTTTCCCGGTCCTCCCCGCCGCATATGCGTATCCGGCTCTGCAATTTTCCGTATTGCTTCTCCATCTCGTAAAGCTTGATGGCGAAAAGCTCCTGATTCAAGTTCATAGGTCTAAACCAGCTCCTTTCACAGCCGAGTAAGCCTGCCGCAGGCATCATTCGCCTGCCCTCTGTGCTTTTTATACCAGTATTTTTCCCCCGGCGACACTCTCAAGTCTGCGCATGTGTCCTTATACAAATGGGAAAGTGTAAAAAAATCTTACACATTCCGAATTGTATAAGGACACATCCGGAATATTAAAAGTGGCGCCGCCAAGCCGCCGGGGCTACTATACAGCCAAGAGTTCGGAAGGTCCCGGCTCCGAGAAAACGGTTGAAGGAGTAATATTTATGAGAAGCAAAAAAACACTTGGATGGGGCGAACTCATTCTCGGCATACTCTTGATCGCGCTCGGCATCTATTCCTTTGCGCGTCCGGCAGCGGCGCTGACCGGCGTCACATATCTGTACGGCATTCTGGCCCTCATTACAGGCGTCATAGACATAGTGTTCTACGTCAAGCTTGAGCAGCGCACAGGCTTCGGCCCGGGGCTCTCGCTGGCGAGCGGTATACTGAGCGTCATCGCCGGCCTGCTCATTCTGATTTATCCCTCAGCGGGCGTCTGGACGCTTATCGTGCTCTTCCCCCTCTGGTTCATCGCCCACTGCATCTCGAGGCTCACCCGCCTGCCCCTGATCCGCTTCGCCGGCAGGAGCGGATACTATTACTTCACACTGGTCCTCAACATTCTGGGCATAGTCCTCGGCTTCCTGATGATAGTGAATCCCATGGTCTCGTTCTTTTCCATAGGCTACGTCATAGGCCTGTATCTGCTCATTCTGGGCATAGACAGTGTCGTGTCGGCCCTTGACCTCTTCGACTCCAGGTACTGAAAATGGACGACATCAAACTTCTGGTCACCCTGGACGACAACTACGTCCCCCCGCTCCAGGTGCTTCTGACCTCCCTGCACACGTCAAACCCCGGCGAGCGGTTTACGCTGTATCTCATGCACAGCAACCTATCCGCGGAAGCGCTCACGGAGGTAGAGGCGCTGTGTGAGCGCTACGGCATCGGGCTGCGGCCCGTGGCAGTGGGCAGTGGGCTCTTTGAGAACGCACCCGTCACAAAACAGTATCCGCAGGAGATGTATTACCGCCTGCTCACGCCGCAGCTGCTACCCGGGGATGTGCACCGCGTGCTGTACCTGGACCCTGACACGCTGGTGATAAATCCCCTGCGCCCGCTGTGGGAGACCGACCTCGGCAGCTGCATCTATGCCGCCGCGTCACACAAGGGCAAGACCGAGCTCGTGGCCGGAATAAACCAGGTCCGTCTGGGCACTGAGAGCAAATACTTCAACTCCGGCGTACTGCTCATCGACCTGGACGCCGCCCGGCAGGAAGTCGTACCGGAGGAGATATTCGCCTACGTGGAGCGCCACGCCCGCGAGCTGGTGCTGCCTGACCAGGACGTCCTGAACGCCCTGTACGGAGAGCGGACGCTGGAGCTGGACGACGCGGTGTGGAACTACGACGCTCGGAATTTCAACACCTATCTTCTGCGCAGCGGCGGAGAGTGCGACCTGGACTGGGTCCTGAGCCATACCGCCATAGTGCACTTCTGCGGCAAGTCCAAACCCTGGCAGCCCGGCTACCTCCACCGCTTCGGCGTGCTGTATAAGCACTATATCCAGCTCACCCGCCTGACAGGCCTCTACTCCGGGGAATGACATCCCCGCATTTCTTCCCGAATGACCCGTGCCAAATCCGCAGCGGATATGGTATAATCATTTTCCACAGTGGTTGAGCGGAGGCACAAAGGTGAAGATACATATTATCGGCGGCAGCGGGAGCGGGAAGACGCATCTGGCCAGGGCCTTGTCTGAAGAATACGGCATTCCCCACTATGATTTGGACGAGCTGCAATGGGACAACAGCTCAAACGCCTACGGACGCAAAAGAGCCCGCGAAGAACGCGGGCTGCTTCTTGACGATATACTGAAAAACCCCGACTGGATAATCGAGGGCGTGTACTATACCTGGTGCCGCCGGTGCTTCGAGGACGCCGACAGGATATATCTGCTGAACGTCCCGAGGTACAAATACCGATACCGCATCATCCGCCGCTTCGTCAGAAGAAAGCTGGGACTGGAAAAGGGCAAAAAGGAATCCCTGAAATCGGTGACCGCACTTCTGCGCTGGGCGGACAAGTATCAAAAAGAGGACATGGCGGAAATACGGAGAATCCTCGCGCAATATCCGGAGAAAGTGATATCAATCTAAGCCACCTATAAAAAGACGCCGTGGTCAAACGACCACGGCGTCTTGGCACCCCCGGCGCGACTCGAACGCACTACATTCCGCTTAGGAGTACGGCGTTGCCATTTTGTGTTCTTCTCTACTTCCTCTACAGTTTCTTCTCGTTTCATATCATGCTGTACGGCGGATACACCTAATCGCAAATTGTCTCTATAATGCCCTGCTTTTAACCCCTTTTCAAAAGTCGTATTAGCAAGAAATTAGCAGGAAGGGGGATTTGCCATCCTGCAGGACAGCATCAAAATGGCCCATCTGGCGACATCTTCAGGAGGTAAAATCATGGAACAGAAAAAGGAAGAAATGAAGCCCCAGACCCGCGCCTATACGGTGGACGAGATCGCAGCCATCCTTCATATCGGGCGGTCATCCGCCTATACCCTGGTCAAGAAAGGGTACTTCAAAAGCGTACGCATTGGCACAGCCATCCGGATCTCCAGAAAATCCTTTGACGAGTGGCTGGACCAATTGGAATTGTAATACAGAGGAGCGTACCATGGGTTGGGCATGGTACGCTCCTCTGTATTACAGCCAAGATCTCATCTTAATGAATCTTTCCGGCATTTAGCCTCTCTCCATGATATAATGAATATTAATCCAACTGGTATTTTCCCAGAAGAGAGGAGGTGAAGTGTATGGGAAAGTATACGGACGATGAGATCCGGGCAATGCCGAAAATCACAGCCAAAATTGCCGCAGACTACCTGGGCATCTCTTCCATGATGGTGACCCTAGGCATGAGAAACAATGTGCTTCCAATCGGATTTGCCATCAAAAAAGAGGACCGATACAGCGAAAGCTGGAGTTACAACATCATTGCAGAGCGATTGATCGCCTATAATCACGGCAAAATCAATGAGGTGCAGGTCCAGAATATTGAAAAGAACCTGAACACCATCATCAGTCAATTTGAAGAGATGAAACGCGATCTGGTTTTTCTATTAAAAGAAAACGAGGAATTGGAGGGATAAAACAGTTTTTAGCAATCCTTGCAGATACGGAATCGTCAAAAGCACAGCCCGTTCAAGCCGAAAAGGAAAAGGCAGCAGTTCCCGACAAGGAGGTGAGAACAGCGATGCCGCCCACGAAGATTCGTTTGACACGAAAGGAACTTTACGAAGAGGTCTGGAACATATCCGTGGCAGGTGTATCCAAAAAATATGGCATCCCATACGCTAAATGTCTGGCAACGATCAAGGCGGCCCAGATCCCTGTTCCGCCCTCTGGATACTGGACCAAACTCAACTACGGAAAATCCGTGGAGCAGACGCCCCTTTCCGGTGATGGGGATGCAGTCGTTGAGCTGATACAAGAAACTTTGCCCGGTACCACAGATACAGAGAAACGTAAACTTCAGGAGGAAGCTGCCTCCAAGTCGTCCCCTGCGTCCTCTCCCGTAGAGACACCTCCGCAAAAGCCGCCTGAGTCAGAGGCTGCTCAGCCGACTGTTGATCCACCGGAAACGATTGAAAAGTTCGGACAAGCCTATAATGTGTATCACCGGGAGACCCTGTATCAGGAAGTCTGGTCCATGCCGGTAACAGAGGTGGCGAAACGGTATAAAGTCTCCGATGTTACCATCCACAAAGTATGTAAGTCGCTGGACATTCCCACTCCGCCGCAAGGATATTGGGCAAAATTGCGGGCTGGAAAGCCTGTCAAGAAACTCCCCCTCCCGCCTGGAAAAGAACATACGAAACTGGGAATACAAACTGGGGGCAACCATGTGGAGCCTCCGAGTGAGAACTCGGCGCCTCTGGCTTTTTTGCCTGAAGAAGAGCGACAAGTGGTGCTGAATGTGGCAGCACAGATCCTGCTGCCCCAGGAGCACGCCCGTATGCGGCCGGAGATCGTGGCACACCGAAAACGAATTGCAGAGTGGAACAAGAGGAAGCGCCAGCTGGAGCGGGAATTGGGAGCAAACTGGAACCGCGGGAGACGAGAAACTCCGCCCGCATTTGCCCAAGGTGTTTCAGAAGAGCAGCAGCCGCGGATCTTCCGGTTGATCGATGCGCTGGCCAAAGCGATGATACCGCTGGGATGGCGTTTGACAGAGGATCTTCGCTTTGCAAGAGGCCAGGACATGGTTACACTCACATTTTCTGAGGCGACTGACCAGATCCTACACACCCCAACCAGAGAAGAAAATCTCAAGTTGCTGGAATATGAAGAAGAGCGCAAAAAGTACGATTGGGCAAGGAAGCCACAGATTCGCAAATATGATTCCATTTACAATGGTCACTTGAGCCTATGTATCAACGGCGCAAAGATGTTTCGGGATTGCCGCTCCTATGTTCTAGAAGGTCGTTTGGGAGATATGATGCTCTCCATCTATGGTGAAGCGGAGCAGGTGAAACAAGCACGCTTGGCCCGGGAAGAGGCGGAGCGGCAGCGCCGGGAGCAGGAGCGAAAGCGAGAGGAGCAACGTCAACAATATAATGCCGAGGTGGATCGCACCCTTGCACTTGTCAATTGTGCGGCAGATTATGAGATCGCGTGCAGGATCCGTGCCTATGTTTCTGCTATGGAAAAAGCGCATTCGGATCAGGATCTTTCTGAATGGGCGTCCTGGGCTCGAGCAAAAGCAGATTGGTATGACCCCACAGTCGCAAAAGAAGACGAACTTCTTGGCAGGCGGGAGCACGAAAATAGTCAAGAGAGCAAAGGTCCTCAGCACAAGGGATATCGGTGGTAAAGCGGAGGTATGCGCACCTCCTGATTTGGATAGAATAGTGGTGCAATTATCAATACTTGATGTAAATTATTATAAGTATATTTATAATAATAGTTGACAAAGATAAAGATTAGCACTACTATATGATTAAAGGAGGTGGTTGCATGGCTATCATCAGCAAGGAAGGGCTGCTGAAAGTACTGGTTTCCTACAACCCCTGGTGGAAAACAGGAGTCGTAAACCCGAAACTGTCCAAAACCTATAAACGGTTCGCCTTTTACGAGGCCATGAAACGCCTGAATCAGACGGATATCCGGCGCACAGTGGTTTTAACCGGCACAAGACGAGTGGGAAAGACCACCATACAGTACCAGATGATAGAGGCCCTGCTCCAGAGCGGTGTTCCGCCCCAGAAGATCGTCTTTATCTCCATGGATCATCCCATGCTGAAGTTAAGCGCCATGAACGAAATTCTGGAGTGCTATCACGAAAATATCTATCCGGAGCAGGATGTCTACTACTTCTTTGACGAGATCCAGTACGCGCAGGATTGGGACAAATGGCTGAAAGCAATCTACGATATGCAGCCGGACACCAAAATGGTAGCCACCGGCTCGGCCAGTCCGGTTTTGATTAAAGGCAGCCAGGAGAGTGGCGCTGGACGATGGTCGGCCATCCAGGTCCCTACACTGTCTTTCTATGAGTACTGTGAACTGCTGAATGTGGATCGCCCAGACCTGCCGGATGACTTGAAGATCACCCCGCTGGTGTATAAGACACAGCAGGAACGCACCCAGATCATGCTTCAGCTCTCCAAGGTGCAGAACCACTTTAACCGCTATCTGCAAGTGGGTGGATTCCCCGAACTGGCCCTGGCCGACAACGACATCCTGGCCCAGCAAGTCATGCGGGAAGATGTGGTGGACAAAGTACTCAAACGGGATCTGCCTTCCCTTTACAAGATCCGCAATGCTACAGAGTTGGAGCGTATCTTCCTCTATCTCTGCAATGTTTCTTCTGAGATCGTTTCTATTGAGGCGATTGCAAAGGAACTGAATGGTGTTTCCAGGCCCACCGTCGAAAACTATATTGACTATTTGGAAAGCGCCAATCTGATTTATCAGAGCTGGCCGGTCAATATGGCGGGGAAAAAGGTCCTCAAAGCCAGCCCCAAGATTTATATTGCCGACGCGGCGATCCGCAATGCGGTTCTGATGGATGACTCCATGCTGAGTGACCCGGTGGAAATGGGAAAAGTCGTGGAAACCGCCGTTTACAAGCATGTGGCCGCATTTTATTATCAGCAGGCCGCATCGGTGGGATACTATCGCGGCGGCAAGCGCGGAAAAGAAATTGATGTTGTGGTCGAATACTCCAATTCCAAGAACATTCTCATCGAGGTGAAGTATCGGGAGGGTGCCCCCATACCAGATGATTCCGCCATCGTAGAGTTGAGCGGAGAGGCTGCGGCCTCCATCGTGGTGACCAAAACCGCCGATGACTTTGGCGTCCACAATACGAAGAACGGAAAAGATTTGATCCGCATCCCGGCCTTTGCCTTCCTCTATCTGCTTGGTCATGCAGAAAAGCACGGCTACCGTGGGATGGAATAATGACAGAGTTATAGATGGAGAGCGTGGTGCATGAGCGCCACGCTCTCCTGTTTGCTTCATAAGTTTCTGTTATATTTCTGCTGCCGCTGTGAGAGTTGGCAAATCATAAATTCGAACGATTTATCCGGAAAATTGTGTATGAGGCTTGGAACTATCCAAAATATTTCATATTGATTTCATAACAATTAAGCAAATATTTTGATATAAAATGACACGATGCAGCACTGTAAGTGCACGAAAGAACAAAAATATCTTATGCAGCCAGACCGCAAATTGTTCGAAGCCGTTAGGAGTACGGCGTACCATTTCGTAAATTGTTCATATCATATCTTCCCGTGTTGTTTCTTTGCAAATTGTACTGCTTGGAAGCAGGTCAATTTGCACAAATTCCCCTGAAATATGCTGCCTTACAACGGCTTTTCAAATGTCGTATTAGCAAGGTATTAGCAGGAACCCCTTGTGACAGAGGGCTTCCAGGGGCCATTTCAAAATGCTATTAGCAGGGAGGATCATTTTATGAGCACCAACGAAAAAGGAACGCCCCAAAGCAGAACATACGCCGTGAATGACATCGCAGCCATTCTCGGTATCGGCCGCGCTTCGGCCTATAAACTCGCCAACTCCGGATTGTTCAAGACGATCCGCATCGGCAACATGATCCGCATTTCCAGGAAGTCCTTTGAGGATTGGCTGAAGATGGAGGGACTGGACGACCCAGTGGAATAACGAATGCAACTGGTTTCAGACAAAGGAGGCCATCAGTTCTACAGCAAACGAGATTTGCATATACTAAATAAAGTTTAAAAATAATATAAAGCAAGATGACTGAAAAAAAACTGATGGTTGGTAGTGCTGATACCTTGACAAATAACAAAATCAGACCTATAATTGCAACTACAAAGTAGTTGCAATTAGGAGGTCGGCATGCCAAAAAAAGAAGATCTTATAGATAAGCTTTGTAGAAAGCCTCTTCCTAAAAATTTTACAACAAAAGAGTTAGATTCATTAATGGGAAAATGTGATTGTGAAAAGAGACAAGGGGGCCGAGGATCGTCTATCGCATATTTCCATAGACCTACAGGACGCATTCTTACTTTTGATGGACCGCATCCAGGAAATGAGTTATACAATTATCAAGTTAAAATGGTAATCAAGTTCCTGAAAGAGCTTGGTGAGATTGATTAATTGCATTCAAGATATTTGTAGGAGGATAACATGAAAAATATGCTTGAATACAAGGGTTATCATGCAAAAATAGAATTTGACGAAGAAGATATGCTTTTCGTTGGATCGGTGTTTGGAATTCAAGATTCTTTAAATTTCCACGGAACTACTATTCAAGAACTTGTTGATAGTTTTCACCAAAGTATTGATAACTACTTGGAGATGTGCGAAGAGTTTGGCAGAAAACCGGACAAGGAATTCAAAGGTTCGTTTAATGTTAGAATTGATCAGGAATTGCACCGTGAGGCGGCTTTTGCGGCAGATCGCAGTGGAATGACTCTAAATCAATATGTGGAAAAAGCAATAAGATCGGCAGTTAGTAAAAACGATAATGGTCCCATTTATGTTATTACACCTGCGTTCACACATACTCCATATCAAAAAATGGTCACTGGAGAAGTAATTGCGGACTACAAGAAGACTACGATGGAGTATGTTCAAGGAGGTGTATTGTCATGAGTAAGGATGTACACGCAATTTTGAAAAGTACGGTTGTAAATGCTGTTTCCATTAATCTAGATCCAGATAAGTTGAGACAAGGGAATATTACCCTTTCCGCAGAAGGAAAATCAGAGTTACGGGTGCCAAAAGAAGAGGATGATTTAAGTATTCTTTTGGTTTCATCAATGGAAATAAAGTCGCAAGAGGATGAAGATACATTACACGCATCTTTTGTCGTGAATTTCTTTTTCTCAATAGATGAAAAACTGGACAATTACGACGAAATTGTCACAAAGCAGTGTTTGCCTATAATACGGACTGAAACAAAGGAACTAGCCAATAAGTTTCTGCGGGACATGGGGTTTCCCGGGATTTTTGAGGCAGACGGGCAGAATGATTCTCAGCAATAAGTTGTTTGAAAAACTAAGTTAATGCCATTAAACGCCATAGGTTATGCCTATGGCGTTTTTTATGCCCCAATGAACCTTTTACGCGGTTTCCTATTTTGACAATCTATATGGCTAGTTTCAACCACTATTCCAAAACCATCCCGAAAAGAGTCCAAAATCCCATGTTTTTTCTTTTGCAATTAGCTGGAAGGCCACCGCCCATAGGTTTTCCCCTCCAGTGTATCCGGGTAGCGTAGAGGCCGTATTTTTCCCAAAATGAACACTTTTTCAAACCGCTGAAGGGAGGTGATACAATGGCGGTATTTCGTATTGAGAAAACCCGCGACTACACGGTGATGTCCAACCACCACCTGCGCAACGCGGGGCTGTCTCTGAAATCCAAAGGGCTACTCTCCATGATGCTGTCCTTGCCGGAGGACTGGAACTACACCACCAGAGGCTTGGCTAAAATCTGCAAGGAGGGCACGGACAGCATTGGATCAGCTCTGAAGGAACTGGAGCACGCCGGATACATAGTCCGCAATCGGCTCCGGGACAGCAAAGGAAAGATCGTGGATGTGGAGTATGTCATCTACGAGACGCCCTATCCCCCGGACACGGGCCAGCCGTGTGAGGGCGAGCCGGATACGGCTTGTCCAGATACGGAAAACCCGGATATGGATAACCCATGTCTGGAAAACCGGCCGCAATTAAATAAAGAGAAAAGAAATCCTGAAGAACAAAATACTGATTCATCAAGTACGGAAGGATCAAATCCTATCCAATCAAGCCCCCAAACCCCCGCAGGGGGCAAACGAACCGGACGGGACTGGATGCGGGAGCGAGAGAGCTATCGGGAACTGATT
>OLZO01000494.1_pt1 | contig 20763 bp, 19 predicted proteins | sample 1644431 | NCBI WGS metagenome assembly OLZO01 (sample SAMEA103958145, study PRJEB25191) | human gut metagenome | biome: human-associated habitat [ENVO:00009003]; feature: intestine environment [ENVO:2100002]; material: feces | place: Germany | collected 2013/2015
CACCGTTCTAAAAATTACGCTCATACTTTTTTCATTTAGAGATTTAAATTCTATTTTAAATTCACTCGTTGTGTTGATCAACGATGCAAAGGTGAGGATAAAATCTCAGATGAGAAGAAGAAAAAAGCATATCAGCGACAGTTTTTCTGAGAAAAGTTATAAACACATATAAAACAGAGACTTATATACTCATTCATTTTCCCATTCTACCCACTAATATACCCGGCGTCAGATGCACTCCCTTATATTCTGTATCCAGATTGACAATAGCTATATAACGAAACTCCCTGTATAAACTGAAATTCATCAAACAATAACAAACCATTTAATTCTGCATTCAGATAAATTTTCAGAATCTTCTTTTTATAACTATATCTTGCTATCATAACAGATTTTTTTCCTGTGGAAATAGTGTTTTTTTGCGCATTGCCCCAAAAGTCATAGGGAATTTCATCCAATTACCCCAAAAACATGGAGGCTACTTTACGCAAAAGCCGCTACCCGAAAATTCGGATAGCGGCTACACAAAAAATCCATTAATAAACTTTTCTAAAGCTATCGGACTTAAATCTACACATTCCCGATTTTTTTAGAAATTCTTCCAAGTATAATCCACTTATTAATATTATTGTCAAATAGCTTTATCCAGAAAAAACTTCTTTTCTATGAAAATCATAAGGCAGCGGAAAACACCGCTATTATTTGTCCATTGTTAGCATCATACAAAGCATCTCAAGTTAATCCCAAAGAATGGCTTACCAATATAATTACTTGGTTTCCGTATTATACAAAAGACAAGAGAAAAGATCTAAAGAGTTACTACCTAATTACTAAAAACAAAGAAAATACAAGGAAAGATAACAATATTCTAATGAAAAAATAACAATCCAAATTCGGTTCACCACCCAGTTTTGAATAATCCCTCCATTTTACGTAGGATTTGTATATAGCAGAAATACTTACAGCCAATCAAACAAATCAAAACGTAAATCATTAGAATCCCTAAAAACCTGCGACCGAACTTCCAACAGAATTCATTCAAATATAATTAAAGGAAACGTTTATCAACTTCCTTGTGAATAGTTTCAATCCCCTGTTCTACATTCACGAACCCAAGTGGAAAGCCAAATCCGATACGCCCCCCAACAGCATTTTTCATCTCTTCTTGATAGTAGCCATATCACTTCTGCTTATAATCAGCCGAAATCCGTCGAGCCCACATCAACACAAATCCAAAACCTCATATTTTGAATGTTGGCTCTTAAATTCAGGGACTATATTCTTCATTATTTTCACAATTTGCATATCATCATTTTCATAGCTATGTTCTACCAATTCTTCAATCGATTTGCAAACACTCACATAATCATACATCCTCACTTTAGCTATTTTAATTTTAGGATGGAATGCCGGCAATGTAGTTTCTTTACTATTCAATACTTCTTCGTACAATTTTTCTCCATCACGTAACCCAGTGAACTTTATATCGATATCTACTCCACTCAATTGAATCATTCGCCTAGCTAAATCTACAATTTTCACCGCCTTACCCATATCAAAGACAAAAATTTCACCTCCGTGTCCTTTAGTTCCAGCCTCCAATACAAGTTTACAGGCTTCTGGAATCAACATAAAGAAACGGACTATATTCGGATCGGTTACGGTGACAGGACCGCCATTCTTGATTTGTTCCTTAAATAGGGGAATTACAGAACCATTTGATCCCAGTACATTTCCGAAACGGGTAGTAATAAATTCCGTATACCCATTCACCTTTCCATCCTTTATGGCCTTATCAAGACTTTGAACATAAATTTCACAGATACGCTTCGAACATCCCATTACATTTGTCGGATTAACAGCCTTATCAGTTGAAATCATGACAAATTTTTTCACCCCATATTTTACAGAAAGGTCTGCCACGATCCGGGTGCCATTTACATTATTCTGTATACCCTCTTGCGGATTATCCTCCATCATTGGGACATGCTTATATGCAGCTGCATGAAACACGTAATCCGGACAGTGTTGCCTAAATATATCTTCCATGCGGAATTGATTAGCGATGTCGCCAATCAGTGTATAAGCAAGAACATCTGGATAGCAACGCTTTATCATTAATCTTATATCATGCAGAGGTGTTTCAGCTTGATCTATCAATATCAGTTCCGACGGGTTATAGATAGCGACTTGACGAACCATCTCGCTGCCTATACTGCCAGCCGCTCCTGTAATCAAAATCTTCTTTCCCTGTAACACGCGTCCTATGGATTCCATATCCACTTCTATTTTCTCTCGAGGCAATAAATCTTCAATCTCAATTTCTTTTAGTTGTGTATGATTAAACTCACTTTTCCCATCCCACTCTTGAGCCTCCGGAACTATGAAAATCTTTATTTTGTTTTCAATAAGACGATTCACCATTTCTAAATTATTACGAAGAATTTCGTTTTTCAATGGTGAAACGAAGAGTATGTTTGCATGCTTTTTCTTCATCTCAGAAACTAAATTCTTATCATTGGCATAAACAGACACTCCCAGTAGAGATTTATATCGAATATCTGATGCCTCAGATACAAATCCTGCAAGAATATATTTGGCCGGATCTTGATTCCGAATATTTTTTGCCAATCCGATACCTCCTTGCTTGACTCCGTAAATGAAGACGCGTTCCGGTTGCTCCTGACAGTAATTAGAATCATACAGATATTTTACCACTATACGAAGCGTCCACAAAAGCATGATGGAGAGGAATGCGGACAAAACAACATCGGCTATTTGCATAGTTGTCAGTATCGCTTTGCCGGAGAATATCATCCTAACAATTATTATTAGAAATAACCCCAACATGACTGCAAACCCTGCACGCTGTAAATCAACAAAAGAAGAATATCGAAACACTCCCGAATATGTGCGAAATATCTTGAATCCAATAACATAACACAATAGATATACAAGGAGTGTACTTACTAATGAAGAGACATTGGATACGACATATAAAATTCCATAGTTCAGTGCAAGAACGATAAAAACAGACAGGATCACAGTCATGCAATCCAGTAGCAGCACACACCAATAAGGCAATGCTTTTTGAGAAAAGCACCATTGAAAAAATTTAGCAAACTTCATATCTACCGTATTAAATAGCGTACAAACACTATCACTTTTTTATTATGCAAGACCATTGCTTCCTTCCCATAGTCTCTTCAGGCAACCTCCTTTTCGGTAACACCATTCATTTTTCTTAAATTATGGGCTATCGCGATGATAATGCATTCGGCTTTTACCTTTTTAATCCCCTTAGGTGTACTCTGCGGAACAGCATATTTTGTTTTATGTCTCCAAAACATGTTTCAATATCACGTGATCGATTATTCATTGTCTTTTTCCTTCATCCGTCAGTAGCTGCTATCGCATTTGTAGCTTGTACTCTTCCGGCTTTTGATTTACCTGTATCGTTCTGTTGCTCCCTATTGCCGTTTATTTCCGCATTAATCAGCTAACGGGTATCTGGAACAATCCCGGCACTCGTAGTTTCGCAAAGTAGAGGTAAATCTATTTTTATTTACAACCATCACTTCATCCGTATGAATCAAGCAGTACGGGACTTTTTACTTTTCGGGCTTTCTTTGTTAATGATGGAATTTAGATGGGATATGGATTCCTGTATACGGCCTTTCCGGATGGAATCCACCTTGCCAAGGATTTCCTGTTCATCCTCACCATACCACTCGTTTCTTTGATAAGGTTATCGATTTCAAGCAGTATAGAGTCAATCCGTTTCAAGATAGCGAGAAGGGGGTTTCTTCCAGGCAACCTTATGCTTGTTGGCATCCGCCTGAATAGTAGTGCCATCGCAATAATTTTCTTCAAAACGGATATAACCTTCAGTAAATATGAGCAGAAGCAGAGATTGGAATACAGTATGTTGGATGAGCGTTTTAAGAGGAGCATTATCTAACGAGTGAGCTCAATAATATGAAACTGTAGAAATGATTGTAGAACATGCAGGAGAAAATTTGAGTACTTACTGGCATATCCTTCAGTGATCGATAAATACCAATATCCCCTTCTATTTAGATCAATCCCTCCTATATACGTCTCGTGTATATACCCTATTTTTCACGTCATCCAATTCCACATCATATCGATTAGCTATAATAGCCGCACTACGTTCTTTAAAGAGATCCAAATCATTAACGACTTCCGACCCAAAAAATGTAGTATTACCCGACAACTCCGGTTCATAAACAATTACAGTAGCTCCTTTTGCTTTCACCCGTTTCATTATTCCTTGAATAGAAGACTGTCTAAAATTATCCGAATTAGACTTCATTGTCAATCGATACACCCCAATTGTAACAGGGTGTTCTCGCACGCTACTCCATTCATTTTCTTTACCATAAGCATAATAACCTGCCATACGAAGTACTTGATCCGCTATAAAATCTTTTCTAGTCCGGTTACTTTCCACAATCGCTTCTATCAAATTTTCGGGTACATCCGCATAATTAGCGAGTAACTGTTTTGTATCTTTCGGTAAACAATAACCTCCATAGCCAAAAGAGGGATTATTATAATGATTTCCGATACGAGGATCCAAACACACACCATTTATGATCGATTGAGTATCCAGTCCCTTCATTTCCGCATACGTATCCAACTCATTAAAGTAAGAAACACGTAATGCGAGATACGTATTCGCAAATAATTTTACAGCCTCCGCTTCTGTCAAACCCATAAACAAGGTATCTATATTTTCTTTTATAGCACCTTCTTGCAACAACCCGGCAAAAACATGAGCTGCATCTACCAAGTCCGGATCAGACAAATCCGTACCCACAATAATCCGGCTTGGGTACAAATTATCATACAAGGCCTTAGACTCCCGCAAAAACTCCGGACTAAAAAGAATATGCTTTGTATTAAACCTCTCACGCACAGAAACCGTATAACCAACCGGTATCGTACTTTTAATGACCATAAATGCATTTGGATTACAACGAAGAACCTGTTCTATCACAGCCTCGACTGCGGATGTATCAAAAAAATTTCGCTGACTATCATAATTTGTCGGGGCTGCTATCACCACAAAATCAGCACCTTTATAAGCCATTTCTGCATCTAGCGTAGCTTTCAAATTCAATTTATGATTAGTTAGATACTCTTCTATATAATCATCTTGAATAGGTGATTTTTTATTATTGATCAAATCCACCTTCTCTGGAATAACATCCACAGCAACCACCTCATGATGCTGTGATAACAAAGTGGCGATTGATAAACCAACATAGCCGGTACCGGCTATTGCTATTTTGTATTGCTTATTCATACTATTCTTATTTTTTTAATATTTTCTACACATTTACACATAACAATCCTGATATTTGCCATTAATAACAGCATCACACCATTCACGATTATCCAAGTACCATCTCTTAATACCATCTTCAAATTTAGTATCCGGTAGCTATCCCAATTCGTGAAATCAAGTTAATCAATATCCGTAAACACGTAACGATCTTCGCTATTAGCTGGCAGCAAAGCTATCTTTTTACCAAGCTACCCGCTGCACTTGTTACAATATATTCACGATTTATATAAGTTTTCGTTATAGTCAAATAGCCAATCTGCATCTTTCAACCGAACGTGATCTCTGTCTTTGTCCGAAAGCAGTATTTTATCCATCGGAATACCCCAATCAATAGCGATATCCGGATCATTCCAAGCCAAAGCAGCCTCACTTTGAGGGAAGTAGAAATTATCGCATTTGTACTGAAAAATCACTTCATCAGTCAGCACACTAAACCCATGTGCAAAACCACGTGGAATAAAAAGCTGCCAGTGATTCTCCTCTGTCAATTCTACACTAATAAATCGACCAAAGGTGGGAGAACCTTTACGGATATCCACAGCTACATCAAGTACTGCTCCCTTAATAACACGTACTAACTTGCTTTGTGCGTAAGGAGGCTTTTGAAAATGGAGACCACGAAGTACTCCATACGAAGATTTACTTTCATTATCTTGCACGAAATTCACGGTACGTACCTTTGTCTCAAATTCACGTTGAGAGAACGATTCAAAAAAATACCCTCGCTTATCTTTGAAAAGGTGAGGCTCAATAATTACCACCTCCGCGATACTTGTCTCGATTATTTTCATATTTTTAGTCTAAATTTCGATTTCCAGTCCTATCCATCTCTCTAATTACATTTAATAAACATTGTACACATGATTACCCCGATATCATTAGAAGCCTCGCTTAATAAGCCGTGCGTACCAGTACCCAACCAAACGAAGCCATGTTCCAAGATCCGTACCATTAACTCTCCATCTTCCAGAAGAGTCTGATTTACTGTCGTAATCTCAAGTTCTCTCGGATCTCAGCCAGCATCAAGACTAAAATCGGATAGCAAACCAATAGATACATTTCTTCAAGAATATTATTCCAAGATTTTTATCAAAAATCCACTCCCCTTAATTTCCACAAATTGCCTAACATCAAATCAGCACTAAGAGGGGTAATTTCTTCAAATCCACTACCATTAGTAAATGTCATTTCCCCAAAATAGATTTTTCCATCAACATTATAGAGATCTACTCGAACATGAGAAAAACCTTGAGATAATTCTTTCACTATTTCAATCATCATATTGAAATTTTTAGGTTTATTTATTACACCCTTATAATTGCCATATGAGCGTTGATTCCAAGTCTGAAGATTCCATTCCAAATCATAAACATTCCTAGTATGATTTGTAAATCTATCCATGTCAACCCAGCAATAGTAAGGAACTCCATCAAAACATAAAAATTTATAATCAACTAGATCATGACTACCAGAATCAATAAACTCTTCCGCAATAATTTTAGGCGATATATCTTTATAGTGCATCTCACAATATCGACAACTATAATCAGTCTCTAAAGAGAACTTTATTTTTCTCCTAAGCTCTATTTTTTTAGCTAATGTAATGGCTTTCTTATCGCGAATAATCACCGCATCCCCAGATCCATGGTTTGTTTTAAGAACAAACTGATTTGGCAATATATCAATATTTATATCATCATAACTATCCCATACAGCCAGCAATGGAACTAAATACTCACTTCCCACTCTCTCAGAAACCCAATCCCTTACTTTATACTTATCAGAACACAATGTTTTTCTAGGATCTTTATCAAATAATTTTGCCCATTGCATCTTCTCCGTATAGGTTTTTAGGTTACCCCAATCTAATGCTTTTTCTTGCCTAATTTTATAAAGGGATGCATTATAGTCTTTCAAACCCTCATTGGACATTCCAGCGACCCGCAAAGACAATTTTTTATTCTCCACAAAAGCCTTATAATATTTAGCATAGGCAACTATTTGATATATCAAAGGTAATTTAACTTGAACAAATTGCTTCATAATATATAAACAATTAACAAATATCATTTCACTATATTTTTTTTCAACAAGACCATTAATTCTGTTCTTCTTTTCAATACGAGTAAAAGCACACCTACTCCATAAATAAATATCCCTGTTACAAGTTGGAATATCAACGTAAAAATATCCGCATCCATTATTTCTCCTATTTGAAAAACAACAATAAACATTACTATTCCAACCACCACAAATGGGACAAACTTCAACATATAGTTCTTTATTGAAAGACTTTTTCTAACAGAATATGACTGATATATGCACACAACAATTTCTGCTACAATAGTTCCGACTACAGCTCCTCTGGCAGCCATATATGGTATTAAAATTATATTAGCAATCAAATTAATGGCAGCACCCAGGAACAAAGAAACAACAAATATTCTATCTTTTTTATAGGGAATCAAATATTGAGTCCTTATTACATTGGCAAAAGCCATAAATGGAACTGTCACAGCTAATCCCATTATAAGAATTCCGCATTCCTCAAATTCATAACCAAAAAATACAGGAGCTAACACAAACGAGATGCCTGCCAATCCAAACGATATGGCTATAGCTAATAGCATAATCGCTTCCATTGAAATATTTATAAGCTTAACAACTTCCCCTTTATCCCTACCTGCGACCATATTTGCAATTCTAGGCATAAGAACTACACCAAATGCCATTATCAAGCTCATTGGTACATTTATTATTTTTTCAGCATTCTCATAAAAACCAACTTGAACATTTGAGCATATAAATCCTAACATAATCTTATCCATATACTTATAGACACTTAATGCCAAAATTGGCAAAAATAACATAAATAAAGGCCGAATATGTTGTTTTATGTCAAACCAAGATGGCTTACTCCATGAGGCATATTTATTTAAAGCAAACCAAACTATAGATTGTCCAACAAAAGTAGAAAGAGCTAATATAAGTGCATAAATCCAAAGATCCTCTCGTGTCTTAACAAAAACAAAAACTAAAACCACAGACAAAATTTTCACAAGAGTATTTCTCCCAACTGTTAACTTAAACTTTTCAATTCCAAAGAAAAACCAATTAATATCAAAGATAGCAGCCAAAATATAAATACTCTGAATAAAAAAAATATCCCGATTATTATCCATCAGAAAAAGTAGAATCCCAAAATACATGAATACAATAACTATTGAACAAGCAACATGTATTGAGAGGATTTCAGAAAATCGTTGATTCATTTCTTCTTTATTATTCCTGACCATAGCAATCGTTCTACTTCCATAATTTTTAATCCCAAGATTTGCAAACAATACAAAATAGTTTGCAATAGCGTATGTATAAGAAAAAATACCTATATTTTCTGCACCTAAAATTCTTGACACATAAGGGATTGTAAACAAAGGAATAAAAATTATCAATAATTCGTATAAAAATTGATATATTATATTTTTCCTTAGACCTGACACGCTTATTTACTATTTATATTTCTTATTACTTCAACACTTAACTCTTTTATAAACAAAAAAAGCCATTAGAAAACTTATACCTTGAACAGGTTGTGTAAAATAGAATCTAACAAATGAAAAAATCAACTTTTGCAACAACAATAAATAGATCAACGTATATTTATCATCAGTACCTCCTTTTGCTTTTCTATAGAAATACATAACAAAAAAACCGAATAATGCTCCTCCTATAAAAACTCCTAACATTCCACCATCTAAGTAAAATTGAAAAAAAGTAGTCACAAATGCGTTCATTCGAACTCCTCCAAGCAACACTACATTCTCTAAATTTGTAAATGAAAGATCACGTATAGTGGATAGCCATATCGGATATCGCCATCCCATGAGAGTCAAGACAAACATAAAAGGATAAAAAAAACCATAAAATGAAGCCATTCCATATCCATTAATCCCCCCATATAAAGTATTTAGTTCATTTATCCTATACTCTAAATGAGCAATTGGAACAACAAAATATTGATACATTTGAAAGAAAAAATCCACATCTTCACCTTTTCTTGATATTGTTGTAAAAGCTAGTGCAATAGCACAAGATAAAACAACCAATATAATTTTTTTTCTACTCTTCTTTTTAAGTTTTATCTTTATGCCCTTCCATTTATATAAATATACAACATAAATAGCCAACCATAGAATAACAGACCGTCCACCTGAAGTAAGAACCCAAGCAATAATCATTAGAACAGTTGAACCGATAAAAATTTTATTTCTATTCCCCTTAAACCACTCTATTGGAAGTATCGCTATAGACAAATAGACAGTAGGCGTTGCTATGAAATTTTGTATAGCAACCATATAGTTTGATTGTCTTAACAAATTTAGCTCTGAAGATGTAAATAACTCTCGAATTGCAGACAAAGTTAAACCAGCCTGCAATAAACCAATAACAACAATCGCCTGATAAGCCAAGTATACAAAAGTTATCGAATATAAAATAATTATAATTTTAAAATTTAAAACATATGAATATTTTTCATCATTTCCACATTTATAAAAAGAGCTAATCCCAACATTTACATTTTTTTTTATATTAGCAGCTGTAAATCCAACAAAAAAGGAAAACAAACCTATAAATAACAAAAAGTACGTATCACTATTTGGAATAGGAACACCAAATAAACCTAATCTTGAAAATGCCAATAACACTATCCAAATTATAAAAAATAGAGTACTAGGATTATATAGTTTACCATAAACAATCCTACTAAAGCATGCAGCAAACACACACAACAACAATGGTGCTATCATAAAACAATTTCAAATTACACTTTTATTCAATTCACGCTCCAATCTACTTATAAATAACACAGGAGAATATCTTCCATCATATGCATAATTCACTTCATTTATACACTTAAAGAAATCATTAAATGCAGCCAAATTAGAATCAATTAAATAAATAAAATCTTTTCTATAAAATGGCGACTCAAGTATCTTTTCATTATCTGTTATCAATTTCTTATTATAGCAAATTGATTCTAAAGTTCGTAACGTTACTCCTGCATTATTTTTATCCATTATTTCCACAATATATTCAGAGCTTAATACCTCTTTCAATACTAATTTATATGGTAGCCAAGTGTTATAAACAATTCCTTTCCTTCTTTTTTGCATTCTTTTAGGTACTCCTGAAATATAAAATACAGGACTACAACCGCAAAGCTCCAATTTATCATAAACACAAATCAATTTTTCCAACCGATCTTTCGCAACGCCTACAAAAAAACATTTATGTTTTACAATTTCAACCTTACCAATATTTATCATAGAGTAAACAGTAGGATAATAGGAAAAACCAAAAGTTTCAGATTCTCTTTTATCATATGTATAAATCAAGTCAAAACACTCCAACATTGGTTCAACGATACGCCTCATTCTATAAAATGAATTTATTAGAACAAGCACCATGTTAACATTAGATTTACTTTTTAATTTTTCAAGAAATCTTTTTCTATAATTACACAATGATGGATCCGTAAATAAAACCACATATTCATCCTCTTGATTAAAATCATAATGATTTAAAGAATAATATTTCTCCCAAAATCGTTTCAAAGGCAATTCTATTTTCATGTTCACTTTAAAACTAAAATGAATACGAAACAAAAAATCAACCAATATATTATTAACAGACAATGGTTTATCAACAAATTCCACATTATCCAGTTCTTTCAAATCACGCCACATCAACTTACCATAATCCCGATTTGGATATACTAACAAATATTTTCGCATTATCTATTTATTATATTTCATCTGAAAAGATGATTTTTTTGATATTTTAGTAATTTTCTTATAATTGGTTTCATTCTCAATAAGCTCAAACTTAAAAAGGCAATTGCCTCCTTTGAGCTATTTATCTTTAAACTCCGTATATAGTATTCTATTGCACTTCTTTGATCTGAAAGAACTACTTCATTTCCTAATCTAAATAAATATTTAGCATGAGTCTTTGATCTTTTTTCTATATCTTCTTTATATTTATCATATAGAGATTTCCATGCATTCTTATTCGCTAAACCACTTTTTGATATACTATCATTCTGTACAAAAGAATTAACTAAACTTTCTCTCAAATAACCTATAGAATAAAATCGTGCAGCTTGTAATGCAAAGTCCCAATCTTGAAAACGTTTTAATGTTATATCAAAATGTATTTTTTCAAAACATTCTCGTTTACACATGATCGTTTGAGTACCAACTCTATTCAAATAAAGAAGTTGATCAAAATAATCTTTATTATCATCCATATCTACATTGGGATAATAATACTTTCTATTTGGATTTTCCAACATAATTCGGGTCATACCACAAAAAGAGAAATCCAGATTTTTATCAACCATAAATCGGTATTGCTTTTCCAATTTATCAAGACACCATTTATCATCACTATCTTGAAAGGCTATAAACTCTCCTTTAGCAGATAATGCTCCTATATTTCTCGCATTACAGGCTCCAGACCTTTGTTCTAGTCGTAAATAACGAATTCTCTCATCCGTAATTCGAGTAATTATATCTCCAGTTTCATCTGTAGATGCATCATCAATAATAATCAACTCTATATCCCTATATGTCTGATTTAATACACTATCTACAGCCATACGTATTGTTTTAGCACGATTATATGATGGTATAACAACTGAAATCATGTTATGCTTATTTTGAAAATTATCTAATTTTTATATACATTTTCCCTACAAAGAACAGATCTTAATGTCATATAAATAATTTTACAGTCCAATAAAAAAGAAAGATTCTCTGCATAGTAAATATCATTTTTATATCGTTCTTCTAATGTCGCACTATTTCTCAAAAGGGCTTGATTATATCCAGTAATACCAGGTCTAACATCAAATTTCTTTTTCACAAAATCCGTATAAGTTCTTTCATTTCCCATCGGACTAGGTCGTGGGCCAACAAAACTCATATCGCCCAAAAACACATTGAGTATTTGAGGGAGTTCATCTATACTCGTTTTCCTCAGAAAGCTCCCAATCCTTGTTAATCGAATATCTTTCTCTGAATTAAAAGTAGTTCCATCAGCATTCCTAATATCCGGAGCATTCATTTTCATACTTCTAAACTTAAACATCCTAAATTTTCTCATATTACGCCCATAACGCTCTGCATTATAAAAAACATCACCATGATCTTCAAGTTTGATAAATAAAGCTATAGGGATCATTAATACAAGAACAAGAGGAATCAACATCAAAGATATTACAATATCTATAAGACGCTTAAGTATTTTATTATACATTTAATCAATTTGTTTTTTCAATTCATATAAAGCTTCTTTCATCGTTTTAGGTTTTAAACCCAAAACGCTAATATACTGATGAGTATCCATAAAAGAAGAATCAATACTTTCATCTATATTATCTTTATAGTCTACAGAATTACTATTTTCAAACACTAAATTTACAGTTTTTGCTATTGATAAGTTCGTATAAGCCTCCTGCATACCGACATTTAGAATTATTGACTCCTTATACTGCCTAATAGCACATAAAACAAAAGTTTTCGCTAAATCATCAACATAGATAAACTGGCGCTTGGCAACACTTTTTCCATTCACAATCAGCTGTTTATTCAAACATGCAGATTCGATAAAATTATTCATCATACCTTTACGCCTTTCCTCTATACCCAAAACTTGAGCAATTCTCAAAATAGTATATCTAAACTTGAATTTATGGGCATAAAAAATACAGAGATATTCACAAGAAGCCTTTGATATTCCATAAAGTGTTTTAGGCTGAAGACAGATGTTTTCCTGCCATGGTATTTTTGTTATATCTGAATAAACAGCAATAGAAGAAGCAAAAACTATATGCTTAATATTCAGTTTATTCATAACCAACAAAATATTCTCAGTAATAATCTCATTCACATGATAATCAGAAATCAGACCTTGCGTACCTCTTGTAGCTGCTAAATGAATTATCACATCTACATTTCCCAATATTCCACTCAATGAATTCACTGAATAATCAGTCCTCCCCCATCTCACTTTATTTAAAGGTACTCCATCATATCGCTCTCTTGACAACGCAAGAATATCAATTCCTTCATAATCCATGAGTTTCTTCAAGACTTTTGATCCGATAAATCCACCTGCCCCCGTAATCGCAACTCTCATTATCTAATGCATCTTTTACAAACCACGAATAAAATATCCTACCTTATCAAAACGTCCATTCACAGAACGCACATAATCACCTGTTTCATAGTAGAAAAAACTATCTTCTGCATCTTTCGGTATCGAAAAAGCAGATTGTTCCATTATTGTTTCAGGTTTTTGACAAAAGAAGACTAACTCCATTGACTTAACACCTGAATTCAATTGTTTTAGTTCTGAGACATCATCATATAGCAGATGCTCAAATACCAACTTCATTAAGTTAACTCCTGTAGATCTAGCCAATAAATTCCACATATGGCACCCGTCTAAGCGTGGCGTCATCTCTATAATATAAGGATGACCATTCAGTACTTTCATCTGAAAATAAACTGGGCCATTCAGTATTCCAATCCGATTACAAGCATCTTCCACGATTCTCTTAATCTTATGATTAATCGTGTCACAAACAGCTTTACTTGGAATAATATGTTTATGTATTAACCCTGTATATTCCGGCCAAGTATCTCTATCCGATACAATCAAAAATCTCATTACACCATTGACCATATAACCATTCACTGAAAGCTCCGGCCCTTCTACGTATTTCTCGACAATAACTTTTCCTTCTCTAGAATATTTAAGCGCATCTTGAAAATGAGACTCAAATTCAGCTTGTGAACTGACTAAAAAAATACCTCTTTGTCCTTGTGCATCTGATGGTTTTAAAATTGCAGGATATTGAATTGCTATTTTATCTATAGAATTTAATACTTGAAAGGGTATATTTCCTTCACACTCCAATGTTAGTTTCTCACGCATCAGATTCTTGTGATTACATACATTTGCAGTATAGGAAGAAACAAAATGAGGTAATCCAAGTCTCTCACTCAAGCGGCATGCTACAGGCATCGCCAAATCAGATCCTGTAGAATAAACCACATCAATTTTGCTATCAATTACAAAAGTTGATAATTTCTCTTCATCTAATATATTAATCAAATTAAAATGATCCGATAAATCCGCTGCTGGTCCATCTTTAGCCATTGCACATGTGAATGTTTCACATCCCATTTTTTTTAATTGATTAATTGCATCCATTTGTACAGCTGCAACTCCCAAAATTAAAACTTTTTTTCCCATATCACTTTTTATTATCAAACCTCATTTTAGACATTTCTTAACACACTCAACCACATAATCCACATCTTCATCTGACAAACAGGTATGAAGCGGTAATGTCACTACATTTTTAAATTGCTCATAAGCATTTGAATAGTCTTCAATTTTGAATCCCAATTTCTTATATCCAGTGTGCATAGGTAATGGCTTATAATGCACATTAGTAGCAACTCCTAATTCAGCCATTTTCTCTATAAATTTGTCCCGCTGCTCTACATTTTTGTCGTTCAGATTTATAATATATAAGTGTCCAGAAGATATAACATCAGATGTATAATGTGTTAACACCGTAATAGGTAAACCCATCAATCCTTTATTATAACGATCTATAATTTCTCTTCGGCGGGACAAAATTTCATCATATCTTTTTATTTGCCCCAAACCTATGCCCGCACAGACATCTGTCATATTGCATTTATACCATGGTCCAACAATATCATATTCCCACGCCCCCAACTTCGTTTTTGCCAAGGCATCTTTACTCTGACCATGAAGACTAAATAACATATATTGATGATACAACTCATCATTATCAATTCCTTCAATATCTTTCCAAGTAACCGCACCGCCTTCCGCTGTTGTTAAGTTTTTCACCGCATGAAACGAGAAATTTGTAAAATCCGCAACAGAGCCTATCGGGGATTTTTTGTAAGAAGCCCCGAAAGAATGAGCACCATCAGCCATAACAATTACTCGGCTCAAGGCTTTTTGAATCGGGTTTTCACTTGGTTGGAATAAATTCTTTTTCCGCTCTACTATATCAAAAATCTTATCATAGTCACATGGGATACCGAATAGATCCACAGGAACTATGGCTTTTGTTCTCTCCGTTATCGCCGCTTCTAATTGGCTATAATCCATTGTAAACTTTCCGTGTTCACAATCTATCATAACCAATTTAGCTCCCACATGCTCTACCACACTTGCTGTAGCTGTATAAGTATAGGCGGGAACAATAACCTCATCACCAGCTCCTATGCCTACTATACGCAAAGTTATCTCGGCGCATGCTGTATTTGAGTTCAAACAAGCAGCTTTTGATGTATGGCAACGTTCTGCTACAAGCCGTTCTAATTTTTTAGTTTTAGGTCCAGTAGTAATCCAACCAGACTTCAATGCCTCAACAACCTCATTGATTTCTGCCGCTGTTATATCAGGGGGACTAAACAATACATTTCTCATGACTCTCTACACTTTTCTAAAAATTTCTTTATTATTTCTTTTTCTTATTCTCCGCCTCAAAACCATACCCATAGCCGTATCCATAGCCATAATGTTTACCATAACCATAACCGTATTTCTTACCATAGCCGTAACCATAGGTGTTCTTACGTTTACTTAAATCGATCCCGTTAATTACAACTGCCAACTTATCGAACTTATGCTCGTCTCTAAGAGCATTGATATAACAAAAGGCAGCTTTCGGGGTCACATCCGCACGACAAACATAAATACACATGTCGGCTACACGGCTTATTATGGCCGTATCAGTTACCAGACCGATTGGAGCCGTATCCAATAACACATAGTCATAACGGGCTTTCAATAGTTCCACCGCCTTCTCTAATGTATCACGAGCTACCAACTCCGTCGGGTTTGGGGGGATTGTTCCACCTAAGAGAATATCTAAGTTAGGACTAATGCCGGAAGGCTGTACAAACTCAAAGAGATCCTTATCTTCTGGATTCATCAGATAATTAGATATTCCCTCCTGCTTTTTTGATAAGTCAAATACTCTATTTAAACCGGGCTTGCGGATATCCATACCAACCACTATCACTTTTTTACCCAAATAAGCCAAACTAACAGCAAGATTTCCAGTCAGAAAAGATTTACCCTCTCCAGGCTGTGTGGAGGAGAACAATATGACTTTTTGCTCTTTCCGTAACATAAAAAGTAAATTGGTCCGCAGTCCCCGGAAGGTCTCTTCCATCATGTCATTCTTATTCTCACGCACTACAATCATTCCTTTATCGGAGGACTTATGATCACACAATGGTAATTCGCCCAAAATCGGTACATTCGTCAATAGCTCCACATCACTCCGGTTCTCAATTTTATATTTTAATAATTCAACGATAAAGATGATTCCTACCGGAATAAATAAACCTACCACCAATGCTGCCAATAAAAAGATAATCTTCTTCGGGGCAACCGGATCCTTCCCGGGTAACGGCTCCTCTACAATACGCCCATTATTAGCCGTCGATGCCAACGTAATCGCATTTTCTTCCCGTTTCTGCAACAGCATGATATATAAAGTTGCCTTGATTTCTTGTTGACGAGAAATAGTCATGAACTCTTTCTCCTGCTTTGGAGCATCGCTAATCCGACCCTCGAATTTGCTGGCTTGACGCTCAATATCTTTCTGGGCGATTTGCAATCCTCGCAAGACGCTATTCACAGCTGTCTCCACATTGTTCCTCATCGCCTCAATACCCGTATTCATGTTTATTACCGCCGGGTTATTTTCCGAAGAGGTACGCAACAAACGTTTACGCTCAATAATCATCGTGTTGTATTGCTCAATCACTCTGGATAGATTTTGATCCTGCAATCCTACGTTTGCCGGAATTACCTCTTCCCGGTTGACCGGGTCATTGATATAAGTACGCAGAAATTGAACCAAACTGATCTGCGTAGCATTCTCCGTACGCTGCTGTTCATACTTGGAACTCTCTTGTAAAGCCAGACGGGCATCGCTTGTCAAATCTGTCAGACCAGATCGCTGCTTGAAATCCGCCAGCTCGCTCTCCGCCGTACCCAACTCATTGTTAATGATACCAATGCGTTCTTCGATGAACTCGGCGGTTTTCTGGGCCACCTCATTCTTCTCGTCGTTTGCGTCTTGATTGTAGAACGCCACCAAACGATTAACAAAATCCACACCACGCTCCTTTACCGTATTATTCACGCTGATCTTCGCTATGGTTGTGGTCTGGGAAGAAGCCGTCACGCTCAAATTTTTCATATACTCATTAGCAGTCTCTGTCGGTGTATTTATAGTAGCGCGTAAAATATTTTCCTCTTCTTTCATATGTAAGGTATCACCTTTCGTAAAGCTTATAATGCCTACAGGGGTTGGCAGCACCGCTGGCAATTGATCAAATGTCCGCTCCATCTCATACTCTTCCTCGTCTTGCACATATTCAGTTTTGACTGACAATTTCCCCGCTTTTGTAAAAATGAGATCCAACTTAATCGGCCCCTCTAATTTTTCAGCTTCTTCCGGTGTCATATAAATCCGCACCGGACTATTCTTATAAAGAGGCATCGCATAACCAAATGCTCGCTTTTCCGCTACGCGAACATATAAATTCAGGTCATTCACGACTTTTTTTATCAAAGTACGGGATTTCAAGATTTCCACCTCGTTATCAAAGTTATTTGTCATGGAAAACATTCCCAAATCTTGAATAGCCGCCAATGGATTGTTACCCGAACCACTTCGCTTATCCTCCTCCTTTATCAATACGGAACTGGAAATGTTATATACAGGCGTTTGATAACGAAGAAACAGGTAAGTAGCGATACAACATATCAATATACTAGCAACAAACCAACGCCAATAAAAAAGGTATTTGAATAAAAGAGCAACTAAATCGATCTCTTGTTCCTCGTTCTCCAAGCTCCTATTATTATTTATCTGTTCATCTACCATCTTTCTTAATTTTTAACTTTCAATTCTCTATTTTCATTTATTTAAGTATGTTCACTAATAAACCGGCGATAGATACCAGAATCGAGAGCGAGCTCACCCAAAGAGTCGTGCTGTTGCCGATATCAGAGTTTTTCGCCTTTGTCTTGTTCGGAGTCACGTAAATAATATCGTTTTGCTTCAGGTAATAATAAGGAGAAGTCACGATTCCTGCATTGTTTAAATCCAGAGTAACAATCTCACGCTTGCCGTTCACATCCTCACGGATCAACTTAACGTTATCGCGGACACCGTAAATCGTCATGTCGCCTGCCATCGCCAAAGCCTCCAGTACATTCACCTTCTCGTTACCAATCGTGAAGCTACCCGGACGAGCCACCTCACCCAATACTGAGATTTTGTAATTAGCCATACGAACCGTAACGATCGGGGATTCTTTCAAATAAGGTTTCAAACGCTCGCGAATCAAATCCTCCGCCTCGTTTTTCGTGAGGCCCCCCACTGCCAAACGACCGATAACAGGGAAATCGATTTCACCCTTATTATTCACCAAGTATTGCTGCATGGTCGGTTGCGTAGTCGTACTGATATTTGTCAAAGCTGCATTAATAGGAGTCTGTACCGTCAAGTTGAATGGGGTAGCAGACTTCGGATCTGTCGTATTAACCGTGATACTCAACAAGTCTTTCGGCATGATTTTCGCGTCATACAAAGGAAGCGTCTCCCTAGAATCGTTCACAGCCTCTGGATTTTGAAGGTAAGGTACATTTTTATAAGAGGTGCAACTCGCTACTACCAGAGGTAGAGCAAATAAAAGTAATAATCTTTTGATTTTCATATTATTTTGTTATCGTTTTTATTTCATTAGATACATGAGACACCTATTTCCTGAACAGACGTGCCAAGAAACCTTTCGATTTTTCCGGTTCTGATTCGTACTCATACACGCGCATGAGATCCTCATAGGTAAGTTTACGGTTAATCATCTCATAAATGATCCCCCAGTCGGGAAGACCACCAAGATTACGGTCATCAATAAACACATCCACTTTCAACTTACGGGAGAAATGATTGTTCAGAGTCTCCTCCTCTTCCGGGTAATCACGATTGACGGCATAAAACTCAAGGCCACGCTCACGACAAAAAGCAACAGCCTCGTCCAGAAGTTTACCCTCACGGACACTCCAGAGGATAAGCTTATGTCGTTCAGAAGTCAGTTTTTTTAGGGTATCGATGGCAAAGGGAATCTCACGGCCGATAGAGGGATAACGATGCTCGACTATGGTACCATCAAAATCTACTGCTATAACCAAAATAAAACAGATTGTTTTAAATTAAATATTAAAGTATACTTGACAACAAATTAGGAAAGCAAAAAGAAAAGCATGTAGACCAGCCCCGACACTGTCAAAAGCCAAAGCAGGAACAGGATTCGCATGCCCTTCCTTTTACTGATTCGGAAACATTTATTAATCATTATTGAGATGGTTTCCATCGACAGAAGTTCCGCCGACAAATCTTATATGCAATATTGAAAACCGGGGACGGGAACGCCTGAGGGTGATTTATTGATTTATATTTATTATGCGTAGAACACAGACGCTCCAAACAAAATCCCCGGTTATTTTTTACTCATCGACATATTCCCATGGATAGGGATTCTCTTCTACATTACGAAGTTCTTCAACAGCCTCAACCTGTTCGGATGTAAGAGAAGCCTGCCCCCACCCATCCACAATCTTACGGGCAGACTGCAACAACGCTTCTTCATAAGTCTCACCATAACAATAGGTCAACAGCCTAACTTTGAGCAAGGAGTCCGGAAGCCGTTCCAAAACATCACAAGCACGCACAAGAATCTCTTGCTTTTTCTGCTCCTTATCACCATAATTGTATATAGTGGCATTGTAACCCATCAAAAGAGCCAGACACAAGTTAGCCTCTTCTTCGATATCGGAACTTTTTGCAGCAAAAAGAGAATCGGATTTTAAGAGAACATCCTTATTCTGACGACAAAAGTCATCAGAATAAAGAGGCTCACCATCCATGCCGAGATACATTAAAGTATGGGCGGCATGCTGAAGCTCAACAGCACGAGAAAGTAAAGAATTCATTTTATAATTGAGATGATATTATTTTATAAACTTTAGATAGGATTTGGGTACTTTGACGCTTGCAATCAAAACGCCCTTGATACGGATAACCACATAAGTTTTGTTAGCTTCTGTAGCAACCTCACCTTCAATGCCACTAAAATCCCCCTTGACAACTTTCACTTTATCTCCAATAGCAAAAGGTTCGTTATCAAAATTGACCCCATCAGGATTCAAATCCATCACAAACATGAAGTCTTCCATCTGCTTATCAG